>Ga0224500_10001426_pt1 | contig 14093 bp, 12 predicted proteins | sample SF_Oct11_sed_USG_FD_168126 | JGI IMG/M metagenome (GOLD analysis project Ga0224500, IMG submission 168126) | Sediment microbial communities from San Francisco Bay, California, United States - SF_Oct11_sed_USGS_4_1 | ecosystem: Environmental > Aquatic > Marine > Sediment | place: USA: California... | reverse complement strand
GAGCGAGCGAACTGGCAGACAGTCGAGCGGTATGTGCAGCGGCAAGGACAACCCCGCGATGATCTCCGGCAGCTCCACATGTTTTAGTTCTGTGATACCCCGCAGCTTGCTGCGGGGAGCTTCATTCCAAAATTGCGCGCATGGAACGACCACGTCGTTCTCATTCAATGGAATACGATCGGCAGACGTGGGGGTTCCGCGAGCACCTGGATCAACCGGGCCGACCTTGTCCCATCTTACTCTCCGTCCCCTTCCACAACCGCTCAATATTCCCCTTGTGCTTGATCACAATCAGACTTGTCACCAGCACGGAGAACAAAGCAAAGGAAGCCGTCGGTCGAAGAGAGGCAGCAAGGAGGGGAAAGAGTCCAAAGGCGGTGAGCGCACCACCGGAAGAGTAGCGCCAGAGAGCCACTGCTCCGATCCATGCGAGAAGAAGTAACAGCCCAATCATTGGTGCAACACCAAGGACGGAACCAAGCGCGGTCGCGACTCCTTTGCCTCCTTTGAATCCAAGAAACGGCGAAAAGAGATGGCCCAGAAATGGAGCGAGCGCAATAAGGAGAATAGCCCATTCATCCTGCAGCAGATGCGTCGCCGCGAAGCCCATCACCCACCCTTTGCCCATATCCCCAATCAAGGTGAGGATGCCGGGCGTCTTGCCCGACACACGGAGAACATTCGTAAATCCGACGTTCTTGCTCCCGACCGTGCGTGGATCTGGCAGGCCCATCGCCTTCGAGATGACGACGCCAAAGGGGACCGCGCCAAGCAGATATCCACACACCATAAGCCCAATGATCAGTCCGAGATGCTCCATAGTCTATTTGAAGGTCTCGCTGCTGTTTATTTCCGCATTACCTACCACAAGCCTGTGCCTGAACGTCATTGGAACTTCTCTGGATGCGTAAAGAACTCCAGCATCACTCGGTTCAGATTCGGCCAATCGCGATGGCTGCCCGCCCCCTCACAGTAGAGCGTTGCACCGCCTGAGGCACAGCCTTGGAACATGCGGCAGTCGCCCTCCACTGGTTTCATCTTCGCCACATCACAGTGATTGCAGCCCGCCCACCAGGCTGACGTTTGGGCTCCCCAGCCTGGAAACAGCTTGTCGTTCTTGCCGTGCATGATCATGACCGGGATTGGAGCGCGGCATTGATACGCCTCAAGGTCTTTGCCGGTCACCCCAGCAGCACTCGGCGCGATTGTGGCAGGCACTGTTTTCGTCTTCTCGATCACAGCCAGCATCAAGGATGCCGTGCCTCCGTCTGAATGACCGGTAGCGGATACCCTGCTCTCATCGACGCACCATTCCTTTGCCACTAAACCAGGAATGGCTCCAAGCTGTTCAATGGTCGAAATATTCAATTGCTTGTGATCGGTATAGGCCACGACAAACCCCGCGCCGGTCGCTGCAGTCGTAAGGCCTGTGAGACGCTCAGACGTCCAGCGACTCTGCCCAGCCGGAGCGTAGACCATCAAGAGCGGGTGTGCGAATGTGGGATCGTAGTTCGAGGGCGTCCGAACCATATACCGAATGCCGGACTCAGAAACTTTTCCATCCGTTGCCCCTGGAGAACCTGGACGTGAGCCAGCGGGACAATGTCCTGTTGCATTTGGATAGGCGAATGCTTCGAGCTGTGGAGGCGTCGTGTTTTCGCTGCAGGCAATCAACGTGATGGGAAGAAGAAACAACGCGCAGGCAGATCTGAAAGGTCGCACGTTGCCCACCACGTCGAGGCTAGACTAGCGAAACTTCATCAGTTTCAAGATGACAGTGAGAACACGATGCCGGACTCAGAAACCTGTCTCTGTTGCTGTTCCGTCACAATCCCTTCGCGACAACCTGCTTCCAAAAACTCCAGACATACTGGCCACCGGAGAGATAACCCAGCACCAGTGATAAATACAATGTGACGGTGCCGGCTAAGTGCATATTGCCGAGTGCTGAGAGTCCTGTCCCTTCCAAGATCAATAAGATGATGGCCACGACCTGGAGCGCCATCTTATACTTCCCGGTCGTCTCCGCCGCGATGATCATCCCTTCGCTCGCAGCAATGGCACGGATTCCTGTCACCGCCACTTCTCGTCCGATAATCAGCAGCGCGACCAACGCGCTAACCCGATCCACGTTCATTAGAAGTATCAGTGCCGACAACACCAGGAGTTTGTCTGCGATCGGATCGAGTAGTTTGCCGAGTTTCGTTACCTGGCCTGTTCGGCGGGCAATATAGCCGTCCAACATATCCGTCACCGCCGCAACGGTAAAGACAATCGCCGCCGCGAGCGACTGGTCTGGCGTTGGATTGACGAAGAGAATGATGAAGACCGGGATCAAGAGAATGCGGACGAGCGTCAAGAGATTGGGCAGATTGAGCGACTCCGCTCCTATCTCTCGCCACATTGCCAGAACGCGGTTCATAGTCCGATTCGTCTCCTACGCAGACGACTAAAACACTGCTTCGACCTGATGGCACCCGCAGGATGGTCAAAAAGGTCGTCCAGCAAGGCCAGAGCGAGCGAGGAGGCGAGGCGTACGCTTCGGTACGTTGAGCCTCTGAGCGATGTGAGAACGCCGCTGGCGGACTTTTTCAGCATCCTGCTACACGATTCCGTTCTTTAACAAGTCATGTAAATGAATAACCCCACGGATGTTCCGCCCATCCTCGGTGACCACCAGCGTCGTAATCGAAAATCGCTCCATCATCTCAACAGCCTTGGCGGCCAGTTCGTCCGGCCCAATGGACTTGGGATTCGTGGTAGCCAGCTCTTGCGCCGTGGTATTGACCAGATCGATTCCCCGTTGGATAAACCGCCGTAAGTCGCCGTCGGTAATCACTCCGACCAGCAATCCCTCCTGATCCACCACCGTGGTCATGCCGAGCTTTTTCGCCGTCATTTCCAGCATGGCCGCCATCCCACCGACGGTGGCTTGGACCATCGGCATCTCGGAGTCGGCATGCATGAGGTCCTTCACCCTCACCAGCAGCCGACGCCCCAACGTACCGCCGGGATGGAATCGGGCAAAATCCTCTTCTTTAAATTCCCGTTTCTGCAGCAGGGCCACAGCCAACGCATCGCCCAACGCCAGTGTAGCGGTCGTGCTGGCGGTCGGAGCCAACCCCATCGGGCAGGCCTCTTCCTGGACCGACACATCGAGTACGACATCGGCATTTTTTGCCAGGGTCGACGTCATCCGTCCTGTGAACGCAATCACCGGAATGCCGAGCCGTTTCACAAACGGAAGCAATTGCAGCAACTCCTGCGTCTCGCCACTGTTGGAAATCGCGACTAACGCATCACGTCGTGCCAACATGCCCAGATCTCCGTGCACGCCTTCGGCGGGATGCAAAAAGAACGACGACGTGCCGGTGCTGGCGAGCGTCGCGGCGATTTTTTGACCGATCAAGCCGGACTTCCCCATGCCCGACACGACGACCTTTCCCTTACACTGAACAAGAAACTGCACCGCCTTTGCGAACTTGGCATCTAACCGATCCACAAGCGATTGGACGGCTCGCGCTTCGATTTCGAGCACGCGCCGACCGTCGGCCAGACTCTCTTCTAGTTTTGAAATTTTCGAATCCCTGCCAGATGGCTTCACGGTCATAGTGTCGCTTCGCCTTTTCGCAACCTTCAGGACTGGATTAGCTGCCTTCACCTTCGTAGATGGACCGCGCCGCGCGGAAGGTTTCAGCTTCTCGGCTTGGCTGCGTCGCATATGCGTAGAACCCGTTCCAGTAAGGACTTGAGTTGATGTAATGGGACCATATTGGGCCCATCAGACAGCGCCTCGTCTGGATTTGGATGGACTTCCATGAAGAATCCATCGACACCCGCTCCGGCCGCGGCGCACGCCAACGGCTCGACAAATTCCCGCTGGCCACTGGATTTCGTCCCACCACCACCCGGCAGCTGAACGCTGTGCGTCGCATCGAAGACGACAGGATACCCGAAACTTCTCATAAGAGGAAAGGATCTCATATCCACAACAAGATTGTTGTAGCCGAATGACGACCCACGCTCGGTGAGCAGAAGCCGATGGCTTCCACATTCTTCGACTTTTTTGACCGCATTGCCCATTTCGATCGGCGAGAGAAATTGCCCTTTCTTCACGTTCACGACTTTTCCTGTTTTTGCAGCGGCAATCAGCAAATCTGTCTGCCGACAGAGAAAAGCTGGGATCTGAAGGACATCCACCACCTTCCCCGCTTCGGTCGCCTGCTCCTCCGTATGCACGTCGGTCAAGACAGGCAGAGCGAATTGGTCCTTTACCTTCTTCAGTACCGCTAGGCCCTTGTCGATTCCAGGACCACGGAATGAAGCAATGGACGTTCGGTTGGCCTTATCGAATGATGACTTGAAGATGTACGGAATTCCCAGTGACTTCGCAATGTCCGCAACATAGCCGGCCGTGTCCATCACGAGCTGCTCGCTCTCGATCACACAAGGCCCGGCAATCAGAAACGGACGCTGTCCCTGACCGACTTTGAACGAACCGATTTCGACGAGTTGTGCCATAGCCAACAACTAATGCCCTAGCTTCTTGCGCAATGCCGCTCCCACGAATCCGCTAAACAAGGGATGTGGACGATGCGGGCGGGAACTATACTCAGGATGGAACTGGGTGCCTAAAAACCAGGGATGATCCTTCAACTCGATGATCTCGACAAGGCGACCATCGGGAGACACTCCACTCAAGACCAGCCCCTTCGCGGTCAGCTGCTCCCGATAGGCATTGTTGAATTCATAGCGATGGCGATGGCGTTCACGCACCTCGCTCACCCCGTACATTTTCTGCGCCAGCGTCCCCTCGCCCAACTTGCAAAGATACGATCCCAGTCGCATGGTCCCACCCTTGTCGCTCACGCCATGCTGATCGGGCATGAGATTGATCACCGGATGGAGCGTGTGCTCGTCAAACTCGGCGCTGTTGGCACCGGCCAATCCTGCTACATTTCTCGCAAACTCAATCGCAGCACACTGCATCCCTAAACACAGACCGAGAAACGGGACCTGACGTTCCCGCGCATACCTAATGGCCGTCACTTTTCCCTCAATCCCTCTCGTCCCAAATCCACCGGGGATCAAGATGCCATCAGCCTCGCGCAGGATACGCTCCGTCCCTTGCCGCTCGATGTCTTCGGACTCGATCCAATTGATGTTAACCTTGGTTTCATGATCGATTCCACCGTGAACCAGCGCTTCTCCCAGGCTCTTGTAACATTCTTTCAGCCCCACATACTTGCCCACCAGGGCAACGGAAATTTCATGCTTTGGCCGCTTAATCTTCTGGACCATCGCATCCCACTCGCGAAGATTGGGCTGGCCGGTTTCCATATGGAGTTGACGAACAATCAATTCGTCCAACCCTTCTTTTCTGAAGACGATCGGAACCTCGTAGATCGTCTCGACATCTTTGGCTGTGATGACCGCATCTTTATCCACATTACAGAACATGGCAATCTTGCCCTTGAGCTCCGGGGGAATATACCGGTCGGTGCGGCACAAGAGGATATGGGGCTGAATACCGATCTCACGGAGCTTGTTGACTGAATGTTGCGTCGGCTTGGTCTTCAATTCACCGGCCGCCCCGATGTAGGGCACGAGGGTCAAATGGACATACAACACATTGTCGCGCCCGACGTCGTACGGCATCTGTCGGATGGCTTCGAGAAACGGTAAGCTTTCAATGTCGCCGACCGTGCCGCCGATCTCGACGATCGTGACATCGACCCCTTTGGAGATGCGCATGATCGCCTGTTTGATCTCATCCGTCACATGCGGGACGACCTGGACCGTTCCACCAAGATAATCCCCACGACGCTCTTTCGTGATGACCGAGTGATAGATTCGACCGGTCGTGTAATTACTCTCTTTCGTCAGCGATAACGAGGTGAATCGCTCATAATGCCCGAGGTCCAGATCCGTCTCCGCTCCGTCGTCCGTGACAAAAACCTCTCCGTGTTGATAGGGGTTCATCGTGCCGGGGTCGACATTGATATAGGGATCCAACTTCAGAAAGGTGATTTTCAAGCCTCGGCTCTCCAACAGATTTCCGATAGAAGCCGAAGCCAGTCCTTTTCCAAGTGATGACACCACGCCACCGGTCACAAAAATGAACTTGCTCATGGCTGTCCCCTCTCGTGGACGTCAAACCGATCCGCTCTCGACAAGAATCTCATGACTTGAAAAACACGCCGCTGTTCTGCAGCTCGCGCTTGACCGCCTCGAACTGCTGCAACCGTTCCGCGACGTCAGGCACATCTTCAGGACGATCAACCCGCAACGAGGCATGTTTGGTTTCCCACACCCGGATGCGAATCCCATGATCCAACGCACGGAGTTGTTCAAGCTTTTCGGCATCCTCCAAACGACTCGTCGGCAAAGCCGCGAATCGCAGTAAGGTCTCCTTCGTATACATGTACAAACCCAAATGGATGTAGTGGAGTCCTCCGATCACCTGCTGTCCTGAATCATCACCACGGACGAATGGGATCGGAGCTCGGGAAAAGTACAACGCATCGCCTCGGACGTCAGTCACCACTTTGACTACGGCAGAATTGAGGAGGTCTTCCGTAGGGTCCATCACCCGCTTGAGTGTCCCCATGCCTGCCCCGCTTTCCAGAAACGGCTCGATCAGGTCGGTCAATAATCCAGGATTCAAGGGAATTTCGTCGCCCTGTAAGTCCAAGAAATAGTCGCCTGCAAACATACGGGCCACAGCAGCGACCCGGTCCGTTCCCGTCCGATAATCACCGGTGACCATAACCACACGCCCACCAAACCGCTCAACCGCTTGCTTGATTCGCTCATCATCGGTTGCGACCAACACATCGGAAACAGCACCGCAAGCTGTCGCCCGTTCATAGACATGTTGAATCATCGGCTTCCCGTTCAGCTCGATGAGCGGCTTGCCAGGGAACCGTGACGACCCATATCGGGCTGGAATCACAACCGTGACGGATCGTGAACTCTTATTCATTTCCAAACGCCTCGGATAATTGTTTCGGCGAGACCGTCGCGGTGCCGACCATGCCTACCACGATCCCGGCCGCATAGTTCGCCATGACGGCTCCGGTCTTGATACTTGCTCCGGCCGCCAGCGCCAGCGCCAAGGTTCCGATGACCGTATCTCCTGCACCAGTGACGTCGTAGACCTGTCGAGCCTTCGTCGGTAAATGCCACGACGCGCCATTGCGCTCATACAAGCTCATGCCTTTTTCACCGCGTGTAATCAGGACGGACTGACACCCGAGACGCTGCCGAATCATCGCGCCGGCTTCGTCGATTGTCTGGTCACTGTCTCCGTGCAACCCAGAGGCTTGAGCCGCTTCAAGATGATTCGGCGTCAGCACGGTGACGCCTTTGTAGTAGCTGAAATGTTCGACCTTCGGATCGACAATGACCGGAACTTTTCTCAACGCAGCAAGTCGTATGAGATCGGACATGAGTGCCGGCGACACGACTCCCTTGGCATAGTCCGACACCACGATACAGGACAACTCTCGAATCCGTGATTCCACATACCGGAGAATCTTTTTCCGCAGCGCCACTTTCAGTTCGCTCCGTCCCTCGATGTCATACCGCACAATCTGCTGGTTATGCGCGATCACACGACTTTTTCTGGTCGTTGGGCGATCATGATCGATCACCACCCCCCCGCGGCTTGATCGTTTGTTGCCGAGCTCCTTCATCAACAGACGCCCGCTTTCATCCGACCCGATCACACCGCAGAGATCGGCCTTTCCTCCAAGCGCCAAAATATTGTTGAACACGTTCGCCGCCCCACCAAGCCGGAGAGATTCCGACTCGACATGAACCACCGGAACCGGAGCTTCAGGGGAAATCCGGCTGACCCGTCCCATTACATAGTGATCGAGAATGAGGTCGCCGACAACGAGGATCGATGCCTGCGGAAATCGCTGAAGATACTGTCGGAGCACCTTAGGCGACAACGCATCACCCTTCCCATTCGAGTCTGCACTCGGAAGGGAAGAGACGCTGCGTTTCGTTATTGAATCGCCTTTCCGAATCGTTCCCATCTGACCCACTCCGTCCAATTTCCCTGCCCATTCCAGGACCAATAGATACGGAACGCTCTACCGCGGATCTTTTCTTCGCGCACATAGCCCCAAAATCGGCTGTCCAGACTTTGGTCGCGATTATCGCCCATCACGAAATACGATCCATCTGGGACCGTCACCGGTCCAAAATTATCGCGGGGGTTGATCGTCCCGTCGATGACGCCGGGATCGATTCGTTGCGTAAAGGCTTTATCGTCGAGTGGCTGGCTATTTACCAGGACGACCTTATTCTTAAGTTGGACGGTATCCCCTGGCAGACCGACAATGCGCTTGATGAAATCTTTCTCTTCGTCCTCGGGAAACCGAAACACGATGATGTCGCCCCGCTGCGGCTTGCCGAACGTCACAACCGTTTCGGACGTGTAGCAATTGAGCGGTGGGAAACTCCATAGCACCTTACAGTCCGTCGGCCACTGCAGGCCATAGGACAGCTTACTGACCAAAATATGATCACCGATCTGCAAGGTCGGAATCATTGATCCTGATGGAATCTTAAATGCCTGCACGACGAACACGCGGATGGCAAATGCCAGGAGCATCGCCACAATGATCGCTTCCGCATATTCCCGGACAAGAGACTTCCGCCCCGATTGGTCCGTGTTGTCGGCGAGTTTGGCCTCCGAGAGCGCGGCCTGGTCTCCTCCCCCACGCGGAGCGCCTGGCAACTTATCCAGATTTCTCGGATTCTGATCGAGGCTCATTCGTCTCCAACCTTCAAGATCGCCAGGAACGCTTCCTGCGGGACCTCAACACTGCCGACCGCTTTCATGCGCTTCTTCCCTTCCTTCTGTTTTTCCAGTAACTTGCGCTTCCTCGTAATATCACCGCCATAGCATTTTGCCAGCACATTCTTCTTCATTGCACCGATGGTCTCACGCGCAACAATCTTACTGCCGATCGCCGCCTGAATGGCAATCTCGTACATCTGCCGTGGAATCAGCTCCTTCATTTTCTCGGCAAGCTGCCGCCCACGCTGAACAGAACGATCTTTATGCGTGATAAACGACAGGGCATCGACCGCTTCACCGTTCAAGAGAATATCGAGCCTGACAAGATCGGAGTTGCGGTAGCCGAGCACTTCATAGTCGAGCGACGCATAGCCCTGTGTGCGCGACTTGAGCTTATCGTAAAAATCGAGAATGACCTCGTTAAGAGGCAGTTCATAACTGATCATGACCCTGGTCGGATCGAGAAAATTCAGGCCCTTTTGAATTCCTCGGCGTTCCTGACAGAGCTGGAGGATGGCCCCCATATATCGTTCGGGCGTGATGATCGAGGCCAAAATAAACGGCTCTTCAAATGAGTCAATGCTACTGGGAGGCGGGAGCTGCGACGGATTATTGACCTCCAGTACCTCGCCCTTCGTGGTGAGGAGGCGATAGACGACGGTCGGAGCAGTCGTGAGGAGCGTGAGATTGTACTCACGCTCGAGCCGTTCCTGAATGATTTCCATATGCAGCAGGCCCAAAAACCCACAGCGAAAGCCGAATCCCAACGCGAGCGATGTCTCAGGTTCATAGACGAACGAGGAGTCGTTTAATCGTAGTTTGACCAACGCGTCGCGCAAATCTTCGTATCGGCCGGTGTCGGTGGGATAGAGCCCGCAGAATACCAGCGGCTTCACCTCTTTATAACCAGGAAAGGGCGCACTCGTGGGTAAGACCGCATCCGTGAGTGTATCGCCGATTTTGACGTCCGCGACCTCTCTCATGTTGGCACAGAGATATCCAACCTCGCCCGTCAACAGCTCAGTCTTCTTGGTCCGTTTCGGAGTGAACTGTCCCACTTCCATGACTTCAAACGTCCGATTATTCGACATGACTTTGATCTTCATCCCTGGCCGGATGGATCCATCCACCAGTCTCGCCAGGACGATGACACCTTGATAATTGTCGAACCAGGAGTCAAAGATAAGCGCTTTGAATGGGGCCTGGGGATCACCGGACGGAGGAGGAATCCTCGCAATGATCGCCTCCAATACGTCAGGGACTCCTTTGCCTTCTTTCGCACTGATCGGCAAGGCATCGGCGGCATCAAGCTGCAGCACCTCCGAAATCGAATGTTTCGTGCCCTCGATATCCGAACTCGCCAGATCAATCTTATTGATGACCGGGATAATAGTGAGGTTGTTGGCCATCGCCAAATTCACATTGGCAATCGTCTGCGCCTGCACCCCCTGCGTGGCATCGACCAGTAAGAGCGCCCCTTCGCAGGCAGCCAGACTCCTCGACACTTCATAGGTGAAATCGACGTGCCCCGGCGTATCGATCAAATGCAAGGCATATGTCTTCCCGTCCTGAGCCTTGTACCGAATCGCCACTGCATGAGCCTTGATCGTAATGCCACGTTCCCGCTCGAGGTCCATGGCATCGAGGATCTGCTCTTTCGCCTCTCGAGCAGTGACTGCGCCAGTAGCTTCTAGGAACCGGTCAGCGAGGGTTGATTTGCCATGATCGATATGAGCAATGATGGAAAAATTGCGTATAAGGCTTTGCAAATCCTAGCTCATTGGTGAAAAATGGGTCATTATAGTAACTGCTTCCTGGGTTGTCAAAGAGATCGCCTCCACCTATAATCACGCGCCGCCATTGAGGCCACTCCCTCGTCCATTGGGAGTCGTCAAGAATCAGTCACAGATCGTCCAGTCTAATCCCAGGATTGACGGACGATATTTCATGGAGTCATGACTCGACCACCCTCTACGAAGCAGCTGAGGAACTGGGACCACCGCTACCTCTGGCATCCGTTTACCCAGATGCAAGAGTGGGCACAGGAAGACCCGCTGATCATCAAACGCGGGAACGGTTCCTACCTCATCGATACGGAAGGGAAACGCTATCTCGATGGCACATCGTCCATCTGGGTGAATCTCCACGGACACCGACATCCCGTCCTGAACCAAGCCATCACGAAACAACTCAATAGCATCGCCCATTCCACGTTCCTGGGCCTCTCCAATCCACCGGCTATTGAGCTGGCCCGCGCCTTGATCCAGATCGCACCAAAGGGGCTCACACGCGTCTTCTATTCGGACAACGGTTCGACGGCGGTAGAAATCGCCCTGAAGATGGCCGTCCAATACTGGCAGCAGCGGCATCCGAAGGCCGGCCCAAAAAATACGTTTCTCCATCTCAAGATGGCGTATCACGGGGATACGATCGGAGCCGTGAGCGTCGGCAATATCGCGCTGTTTCATTCTCGCTTCAAACCGCTGTTGTTCCCAACGCTGGCAGCAGAGCCACCCTATTGTTACCGCTGCCCGCTCAAACTCGCCTATCCCTCCTGCAAGATAGCGTGCATCGACCCAATTGAACAAATCTTGAAACGTCGTCATCGCGAACTAGCCGGATTCATCATCGAACCACTGATGCAAGCGGCTGCCGGTATGATTCCCCAGCCGGCCGGGTATCTGAAACGAGTCCGAGAACTTTGCACAAAATACAAAGTCCTCTTTATCACCGATGAAGTCGCGACGGGTTTCGGGCGAACCGGCAAAATGTTCGCGTGCGAGCATGAAAGGATAACACCGGATCTGATGGCGATCAGCAAGGGACTTACCGGCGGGTATATGCCGCTTGCGGCGACCCTCACGACCGATGAGATCTATCAAGGATTTTTAGGCACCTACGACGAATTCAAGACTTTCTTTCATGGGCACAGTTTTACCGGAAATCCTCTGGGCTGTGCCGTGGCCCTGGCCAATCTCCAAGTGTTCCGCCAGGAGAAAACACTATCCCGACTGTCCGCAAAGATCAAAATGTTGACCCAATGGCTGAAGCCGATCGCTGATATTCCTCATGTCGGCGACATCCGACAGCGTGGGTTCATGGTTGGGATCGAGCTGGTCCAAGACAAAACAACCAAAACACCGTACCCCCTCAGCGCCAAGGCTGGTCATCACGTGGCGGCCATCGCCCGATCGAAGGGACTCATCTTAAGACCTATCGGGAACGTGCTTGTGCTAATACCTCCCCTCTCCACAACAACAGAAGAATTAAAGAAAATGCTAGGAATCATCAAGAAATCCATAGAGACTCTGCACAATGATTGAGTCTCACTGAGATGCGTCACCCAATCGCCAAGAGAGCCACGACACATTATGCAAACCTGTGATTTTCTCGTCATCGGAGGTGGAGTCATCGGCCTCAGCATCGCGCGTGAGCTTCGCAAACGCCAGGCAGATGCCCGCGTGCTGTTAATCGAAAAGGAACCTTCTTGCGGGGCCCATGCCAGTGGACGCAATAGCGGAGTCCTACACGCGGGATTCTACTACTCACCTGACAGCCTGAAAGCGAAGTTTACTCGTCTTGGGAACGAACGACTGACCGCCTACTGCGAGGAAAAACACATCCCCCTCAATAAATGCGGCAAGCTCGTCGTTGCCAAGGATGCGGCCGATTTGCCATCGCTGGATGAATTATTCCGTCGCGGACAAGTCAACGGCATTGAGCTCCAGCCTCTCACGGAAGCGGAAGCCAAGTCCATTGAGCCACGTGTTAGGACCTACCAACGAGCTCTCTTTTCGCCACGTACCTCGACAGTAAACCCCCTCCACGTCGTCAACGCGATGCAACAAGACGCACTCGACGAAGGCATTCGAATTCAGTGCACCACAGCCTATCGACGACGAGACGATACAAGAGTTTACACCGACCGCGACAGCATTGAGGCCGGCTACGTCGTGAACGCCGCTGGTCTGTATGCCGATAAAATTGCGATGGACTATGGATTCTCGGAAAAGTATCGCATCCTGCCTTTTAAAGGCCTCTACCTCTATTCCGATGAACCACCAGGTTCGATCCGTACCAATATTTACCCTGTTCCGGATCTCAGGAATCCGTTCCTGGGTGTCCACTTCACAATCACGGCCGACGGAAAAGCCAAGATCGGCCCGACAGCCATTCCGGCTTTGTGGCGAGAGAATTATGAGGGGTTCGGCAACTTCAATTTCGGTGAACTTGTTGAAGTCGCCAGTCGAGGGCTCGGCTTACTGACCGGGGCGGGATTCGATTTCCGACGCTTGGCGATGGAGGAGGTTGCCAAATACTCGCGGGGCAAGATGGTGGCACTTGCCTCGGTACTCGCCGAAGGCGTGGCCGAGCGCAACTACCATAAATGGGGCCGGCCAGGAATTCGAGCCCAGCTCCTCGACATCACGAAGAAAAAGCTTGAAATGGATTTCGTCCTGGAAGGCGACAACCGCTCCATGCACGTGCTCAACGCCGTGTCTCCCGCCTTTACCTGCTCGCTCCCCTTTGCCAGCTACGTCTGCGACCACATCGATAACGCGTTGAAGTGAACCCTACAGCTTCCCTCGACAGAAGGGAGTCCAATTCTTGACCGACCGGCAGACCCCTCCCAAACCAGCCTGGCTACTTCACGAGAAACTGACCTTCCGTGGGGAGTCGAAAACAATCTCGTTGGCCGATCGAGCCCCTTCACCGACCGATGTCCGAGGACGACGAATCAAATCCTTGTCGTTCCACCGTAGAATTCAAGCAACCTTTCCCAACTACGATCAGCAGTTTCTTACTCTCCATAGAGAATCGCATCTGGAGATGATGCTCCGCGCCTCTGAGATCCCTTAGTGTTCGCGAAATACGTCACACCATCCCCTTGACTCCCTCTGCTAACACGAATCGCTTCCGCCATTCATTCTCATGACACCCTTAGTATTACCCCCTGCATCTTATGTGTTATGAACAGGTCGAGGCATAAGAGATATAAGATGCTCTGCGTTTAACGACAACGATGCTGGCTGCGGAGGTATCATCTTTAGGTGTGGAAATAGGATGAAGGCGGCGTACCCTTTCGGTTGGACATCAACCAACCACGCCTCCGTTGAAGCGGAGGGGAAAGGCTAGGCCACCATGAAGAAGAGAACCAGCACGGACGCCATCGAGTCAAGCACCGTGTGTTACGCCACGATCGAGCAGTGGGCCCGTGGGCAGATTCAGGTCCAGCTGCAGCAGCTCCTTGAGGAGGAAGTCACAACGTTCCTCGGTC
>Ga0224500_10001422_pt1 | contig 14113 bp, 13 predicted proteins | sample SF_Oct11_sed_USG_FD_168126 | JGI IMG/M metagenome (GOLD analysis project Ga0224500, IMG submission 168126) | Sediment microbial communities from San Francisco Bay, California, United States - SF_Oct11_sed_USGS_4_1 | ecosystem: Environmental > Aquatic > Marine > Sediment | place: USA: California... | reverse complement strand
AAGTCGAGCACCCGGCAGGGCTCCCCTTCGTAGAGGATGCACATCCCACGGCGCATTTCACTCGCGATGATGCTCATGGTCGATCGTCCCGCAGCGAAGGCCCTTACAGGCGGGGAAAAGGGGGCCGAAGCAAGCCTCGGCCCCCGGACATCCCCCTGAAACCGGGCACAAGGATAGGGGATGGCCCGCTCTGGCGGTAGGGGGGAAGCCCGGTAGATTGGGGAAGTTCTTCTGCCATCGGGGGTTACATGGTGAATCGCCGTGGGTTCGTCGGGGCGCTCGCGAGCGCAGCCGCGCTTCCGTCGTTTCGGCCCGATGCGCTCCGGCGCGTGACCGAGCTGGGCACCGCGGCCGGCGCCCCGGACGACGAGGACTACTGGGGGGAGATCCAGCGGGCGTTCGACTGCGACCGCACCATGGTCAACCTCAACAACGGCGGGGTCTGTCCCACACCGGCCCATGTGCTCGAGCAGATGATCCGCGACCTCCGGTTCAGCAACGAGCTGCCCGTGATCCACATGTGGCAGACGCTGGAGCCCAGGATCGAGAGCGTGCGGCGGGACCTCGCCCGGACCTTCGGCTGCGACCCGGAGGAGATGGCCATCACCCGGGGCGCCTCCGAGGCCAACGAGACGATGATCCTCGGCCTCGACCTCAACCCTGGCGACGAGGTGGTGGTGACCAACCAGAACTACGGCCGCATGCTCACCACCTGGGAGCAGCGCGTCCGGCGCGACGGGATCGTCGTCAAGCAAGTATCAGTGAAGATCCCGCCCCCCTCGCAACAGCACATCGTGGACCAGTTCCGGGCCGCGGTCACTCCGCGCACGAAGGTCATCGAACTCACCCACATCACCAACCTGTCGGGGCAGATCTTCCCGGTCCGCGAGATCGTCGCCTTCGCCCGGCCGCTCGGCATCGAGGTGCTGGTGGACGGCGCCCACGCCTTCGCCCACTTCCCCTTCACCCGGGACGAACTCGGCTGCGACTACTACGGCACTTCGCTCCACAAGTGGCTGCTGGCCCCGATCGGCACCGGGTTCCTGTACGTGCGGAAGGACCGGCAGAAGAGGCTCTGGCCGCTCATGGCCGCGCCGGCGGGAATGGACGAGAACATCCGGAAATACGAGGAGATCGGTACCCACCCGGCCGCGAACCACAACGCCATCAGTGTGGCCCTCGCCTTCCACCACGCGATCGGCGCCGAGCGGAAAGTGGCGCGGCTCCGCTACCTGCGGGATCGCTGGGCGAAGCGCGTCACCGCGGAGAGCGACCGCTGCCGGATGCTGACGCCGCTCGGTTCGCCCCACACCGGCGGGCTCGCCCTGGTGCACGTGGAGGGGCTGGAACCCGGCAAGTTGGTGTCGTGGATGATGACCAATCACCACATCGTGGTCACCGGGATCGACCACCCCGAGTTCAACGGCCTCCGCGTCACGCCGAATGTCCACACCACGGTCCAGGAAGTGGACCTCTTCGCCGAGAAACTGATCGAGGCGGTCCGGAAGGGCATCGCGTGACCCGTCGCGGACCGGTGGACCTGCTGACTGTGCCACGGGCCGACGGCCCGGACGATTCCTGCTGCTTCTGCGGCGAGCGCGTCTCGCGGGCGGGGCGGGCTGTTCCCCGCCTCGCGCTCGAGCTTCCGGGGCCAGGGCGGACCCGGCTGGTGCGCGACTTCGCCTGCCACGAGGCGTGCTTCCAGAGCGCGCTCACGCCGTCACACCGCACCGGCTCGGGCCGTCCGGTCGAGCGCGCCGCCGACGGCGTCATCGTGAACGCCGCCGACCTCACCGCCGACGACCTGGTGAACGAACGGGTGCTCTGCCCTGCCTGCGGCGGTATGACCTTCGCTCAATGGCCGAACGGCTGGGATGCTCATGCCAGCCATCGCTGCCCCGGGCTCGGCGGCTCCACCGCCCCGGCGCGCAAGGCCGATTTCAAGAAACGCTTCGGGCACCTCTTCCGCTGATGGCCCGCGGCATCCTCGGCGTCCTGATGGTGATGGGCGCAGCCGAGCTCGGCGCGCAGGAGCCGCCGGCCCATCTGCCGATCTGCGTCACTGACCTGACGGCCCGGCACTTCGAGGCCCAGGTGAAATACCTCCTCTCGACACGCGATTCGGCCAACCGCGCGGCGCTCGCCGAGCGGGGGCTCAGGCCCGCGGCCGCTGACTCGGTTCAGCTGGTCAGCGAGGAACGGGTTTGCACCCTCGCCTCGATCGCCTTCGCCGGGGCGGCGGCCGATGCGCGGGGGATGACGGCCCCATTCCCTGTGTCCGTCGTCCGGGCCCCCGGGCGGCTCCTGGTCCAGCTGGGCGGCCGGGAAGAGGTCGTGGTGCTTGACGAGGAGTACCGACTGGTTGGGCGACTGTCGCTCCGCGTGCCGGTTCCCGCCACCAGCCCGGCACGCTGAGGAACCGATGCGCCGATACCTCCTGACCGGACTGGTGTTCCTCGCCGCATGTGAAATCCGCCGCTCGCCGCCGGTGGCGGCGGATGGTGAGGAGCAGGCGGTTCGGGAGGAAGTCGCGCGGTACTATCAGGACATGAGCGCGCGCGACTGGCGTGCCTACGGGGACCGCTTCTGGCCGGGGGCGACGCTGACGACGGTCTGGCAGCCACCCGGAGCGCCGGCACCGCAGGTGACTGTCCTGACGATCGACCAGTTCCTGGCCCAGACCGGCGCCGGTCCCGACAGCAAGCCGATCTTCGAGGAGCGGCTGCTGGGACAGGAGGTGCGGCTCGTGGGAAACCTGGCCCAGGTCTGGGCGCGCTACGAAGCCAGGTTTGGCGACTCGACGTCGGTCGCAACCTGGCGCGGCGTCGACGCCTTCACCTGGATGAAGCACGACGGCCGGTGGCGCATCGTCGCCCTGGCCTACACCGATGAGCCGGGCGAAGCGTCCGGCAACCGCTGAGGAATGCAGCCGCCGGGCGAGCTGTGAACCTTCCCCGCACCCTCATCATCCTCGCGGTCGTGGTGCCGGTCGTGGGACTGCTCCTGCTGTGGCTGCGCCGCACGCCATCGAGCGACCGGACCTGGGCCGCCGACCAGGCCCTGATGCCCAAGGTAACGTTCGACGGCTCCCGCTTCACGGTGGAGAACCTCCGCAATCTTCGCTGGACCGATTCCACCAACTTCGTGCCGAGTTGGGAGACGCGGAGTTATGACCTGGACCGGGTCAGCAGCGCCTGGTATGTCCTGGTCCCGTTCAGCTCCCGATGGCGCGGGCCGGCGCACTCCTTCGTGAGTTTCGGCTTCGACGACGGCCGCTATCTCGCCATCTCGGTCGAGGCCCGGCGGCAGCTGGGGGAATCGTACGGCGTGCTCCGGGGGCTGTTCCGCCAGTTCGAGCTGATCTACGTGCTGGGTGACGAGAGCGACCTCATCGGGCGACGCGCTGTGTACGACGGCACCGACGTCTTTCTCTACCCGATCGCCGCGACGCCGGAGGCAAGGCGGGCGGTGCTCCGGGGCATGCTGGAGCGGGCCGAGTCGCTGCGCGCGCATCCCGAGTTCTATCACACAATCACCAACAACTGCACCCTGAACCTGGTGCGTCACGTGAACCAGTTCGCTCCCGGCCGGATCCCGCAGAGCTGGCGCCTGGCGCTGCCGGGCTACAGCGACCAGGTGGCCCTCGCGGTCGGATTGATCGATTCCACGCTGCCACTCGACCAGGCGCGGGCGCGGTATCGGATCAACGACCGGGCCCGCGCGGCGATGGACAGCCCGGACTTTTCGGCCCGGATCAGGCTGTAGTCATCGCTGAACCCGAGCGGCCATGTCACTGATGACCCTCGAGACCTCCTCGGGTCGCTCCTCCTGCAGGTAATGTCCCGCCGCCTCGACCCGCACGAATGCGGCTCCTGGAACAGCTTCGCGCAACATCACCATCTCCTCCTCACGCGGTCCCCCGGCGTGTGGCGCTCCACCGAACAGGAACGCGAGGGGCGGCTGAAGCGAGCCGAGACGCGGCCCCAGCGCCTGCGGCTCCCGGGCATCGGCCATCGCCCCGAGCGTGCTCAGCGTCGCACCGACATCGGTCGACGGACCCTCGGCATAGCGATTCACCACCTCCTCGCTCACCCACGACGGATCGCCGGACGACTCACGCAGCCCGTTCCGGATCTTTCCCCGGATCAGCTTCCGTCCCCCGAAGAGTTTGAGGAGCGGCGCGAAGGCGAGCGCCCTCTTGATGCCGGGACTGCCGGCACGTTCGGCGGGGCCTCCCTCGACCGACACCAGGGCCGCCACTCGACTCGGGTGCCCGAGCGCGAGGCGCATGGCGATGGATCCGGACACGCCGTGCGCCGCTATCACCGCCAAGTCCACATGCAGCGTGTCCAGCGTCGCCCGGACCCGTTCGGCCTGGGCCTCCAGGGTGTAGTTGACACCGCGGGGCCGCCCCGACCGGCCCATGCCGAGCGGATCGATTGTCACGACCTGGTAGCCGGCGGCCGCGAGTACCGGGATGACGTGCCGCCAGGTGTATGCCGAGCCGATGGGCCCGGACAGGAGCACAATGACCGGCCCCTCGCCTGTCACCGAGACGGCAAGAGTCTCCGCCGGAGCGATCCGCACTCTGAGATTCGCCGTGGCGGCAGGCAGTTCCTTCCGGTGGATGGCTGCGGGGGTGGTGTCGGCCGCAGGAGCGGTCGGCGCGAGACCCAGTGTGAGCGTGGCGAGCGTGGCGAACATGGGCACCTCCGGCGAGTGAGAAACCAACAGGTATTGCCAAACTGCTGCCGGGCCGTATCCTGAGCATGTAGCTCAGCGTGACCCGGCCGGTCGGCCAGCGTCCGCTTCATCTGGAAGCCCCGTGAGCCATTGATGACACTTCAACTGCGCGTCCTTGGTCCGCTCGAACTGAGCGGCTCCGGTGGCGTGGAGCTGAAGCGGGTGCTCCAGCAGCCCAAGCGGCTCGGGCTCCTCACTTATCTGGTACTTCGCTCACCCCAGCGCTTCCACCGGCGCGACAGCCTGCTGGCGCTCTTCTGGCCCGATCTGGACACCGAGCACGCCCGCGCGGCTCTGCGCCGCTCGCTCTACTTCCTTCGTCAGGAGGCGGGCGACGGTGTTCTGGTGGGGCGGGGAGACGAGGAAATCGGGGTCGCACCCGATGGATGCAGCTGTGACGCCGTGCAGTTCGAGGCAGCGGCGAATGCGGGGGACGATGCCGCCGCCCTTGGACTCTATCGCGGCGACCTGCTCGAGGGGTTCTACGTCCAGGGAGCACCCGCGGCGGTGGATTGGCTCGACGGCGAGCGGAACCGGCTGCGCGAGATCGCGCTCCGTTCGGCCTGGCGGCTGGCCTCGGCCGACACCACGCCGCCAGAGATCGCCATCCGCTGGGGCCGGTGGGCGGCAAGCCTCGCCCCGGATGACGAGACCAACGTTGGCCGCCTCATCAGCCTGCTCAGTCGCCTGGGAGACCGGAACAGGGCCGCACAGGTCTACGCCGAATTCGCGCGCCGGCAGGCCCGCCACGACGGAGCCGGGCCCAGCGAGGGGCTCCGCCACCTGGTGGATCAGGTCTGGAACAGCCCGCTGGTCCCGCCCACAACCACCCTGCCCGCGCCAGGCGAGCCGGGCCCCGTGGCGACCCCGAAGGCTTCGCCCCTGCTGGCGGAGACCGCTCGAGCGGCCGTGGTGGTGATGCCGTTCACCGTTCGAGGTGGCGCCGCATTCCACTACCTCGGCGAGGCCGTCATGGAGCTGCTCAGCACCGCCCTGCACGACGCCGGGGAACTGCATGCCTTCGACCCCCAGGCCGTGCTGCTGGAACTCGGCAGACAACCACAGGCGACCGGGGCGGAACTGGCCCGCTTCTTCAACACCACGCGCTTTCTCGACGGGACGGTCATCGAGGCCGGGGGACGGCTCCGGATTTCCGCCAAGCTCAGGACGGCCCCGGAAGGCGAGATCGTCGGCCGGGGAGAAGGGGAGGCGCCGGAGGAAGGATCGCTGTTCGCGGTGGTGGACGACATCGTGCGGCAGATCCTGGCCTCCCAGGCGCCGGACCCACGCACCGCCCTGGTCCGGTCGGCAGCGCGCACCGGTGCGTCCATACCGGCGCTCAAGGCCTTCCTGCGGGCGGAGAAGGCCTTCCGCGAGGGACGCCTGTTCGAGGCCATCGGAGGATTCAACGAGGCGGTGGAGCGAGAGCCGGAATTCGCGGCGGCGCACTACCGGCTTGCCGGCGCACTCGCGAGCGCCGCCCAGCCCGGGGCAGCCCGCGCCGCATCGGCCCGGGCGGTGGCGCTCGGCGACACCGTCAGCGACCGCACCCGAGTGCTGTTTGTGGCGCAGCAGGCGTGGCTCGGCGGCAACGCCAGGGAGGCCGAGCTTCAGTATCTGAACGCCATCGCCCGCTGGCCCGACGACGTCGAGGGATGGTACCTGCTCGGGGACCTGCGGCTGCATACCAACACCGATCGCGGACTCCCGATCGCCGACGCGCTGGAGCCGCTGGAGCGCGCGCTCGCGCTCGACCCCGGCCATCTCGGCGCGATCGCCAAGCTCGCCCGGCTCGCCGCCCTGCGAGGCGACTACGCCGCGCTGACCGCCCTCTCCGACAGGGCACAGGCGCTTTCCCCCGACGGGGAACAGACACTTTTCGCCCGTGCCCTCTGCGCGGTCTGCCTGGACAACGCCGAGGATCAGGAGGCGGTCATCCGCAAGCTGCCCTCGGCGCGGGCGCTCACGCTTCTCATCCTGTTCGGCGACGTGGCGTTGTACAGCGGCGACCTCGCCAGAGCGGAGCGCTTCTGCATTCACCTGACCGACCTCGCACGATCGCCGGAGCTCAAGGCCATCACCACCCTCGGACGCGCCTACCTCGCCCTCGCGCAGGGGCGCCTGGAGGATGGCCTGCAGATGCTCTGGGGACAGGCGGATGCGGCACCACCATGGGTCAGGGAACTGTCCGCGCTCGCGGTCGTGGCCACCGCGTTCCCGCGAGCCGCGGTTCCCTGGGATGACACCCGCGCCAGCCTCGAGCACTGGAGTCCCCCGGTGGAGGGGGTCTTCCCGACCGGAGTCTTCGGCCTGCATGACGACATCCACGCCCACCTCCGGTTCTATCTGCTGGCGCGATTCGCCGCGCGGGAGGGCAACGCTCCCGGGGTTGTGTCGACGGCCTCCGCACTTTCGGAGCTGCCGGTCTCCGGCGAAGCCGCGACGGTAGTGCAGGAGCTGCTGCGGGAACTGGATGCCGAAGTCCGGGCGCTCGCGGGCCAGCATGATGAGGCCCTCGCGCTGCTGGAAGCTCCGTTGCCCGGCGTCTGGTATCAGTTCGCGGTGGGCTCGCCATTCTCGGCGGGGGCGGAGCGCAGATTCAGGCGGGCCCAGCTGCTCGAAGCGTGCGGGCGGCCACGCGATGCCATCCCCTGGTACACGACGATCGCGCAACGCTCGCCCTGGGAACTCCTGTGGGCGGCCCCCGCCGCTCTGCAACTCGGCCGCCTGTACGACCAGCTGGGCGAGCCAGCCAACGCACTCCCTCACTACCGCCGTTTCACCACGCTCTGGCGGCAGGCCGATTCTTCACTCCAGGGCCTGGTCCGGGAAGCGGACCAGCGCATCCAATCCATCCAGTCATCGTGACCTGAACTGATCCGGCGGAGTCACGCCGGATGGCACGGGCAAGCCACGCCCCTGTTTGACCTTGGCCTCGGACACTCACTCCGAGGCCATCGTGCAACGATCCGTCGGCTCCACCAATCGGTACGACGTCATTGTCATCGGGAGCGGGCCCGGCGGGGCCTCTGCCGCCCTCCCCCTGGTCGAAAGCGGCGCCCGTGTGCTGATGCTGGAAGTCGGTGGCTGGGTGCCGCGCGGGCCATGGAACCTCGACCCCGGCTGCGCGGCGATGCTTTCGCCCTGCTATTCGAAGCGCACCAGGTACGAGGCCCGCACTGACACCGGACGCCATCGCGTCGGCCAGTTCCAGTGCGTGGGCGGTCAGTCGGTGTTCTATGGAGCGGTTGCGTTCCGCTACCGGGCTGAGGACTTCTCGCCGCCGTCAGAAGTGCTCGGGTCATCCGGTGCGTGCTGGCCGTTCGCCTATGACGAACTCGAGCCATGGTATGGCATCGCCGAGGAGTTGCTCGGCGTCAGCGGGGATCCTCTCGCGGACCCGACCGAACCGCGCCGAACGAAGAGTCCGGCGCGCGCGCCGTCACTCACCGGAACCGGTGAGGCCCTGCACCGGGCGGCGCGGGCCCTCGGACTCCATCCCTTCCAGCCGCCGCTCGCCATCACCAGATCGCCCAATCGCGTGACCCAGGGGTGCAACGCCTGCGGGCGGTGTGATGGTCACCCCTGCGCGGTGTCAGCCAAGGGCGACGCGGCCGTGATGGTGGCATCCCTGGTTGCCCGGGGGATGGAACTCAGAACCCGCACCGCGGCCCTCCGGTTGATCGCGAGCGGCGACCGGGTCACCGGGGTGGAGTGCCTCGACCTCGACACTGGAAAGCCGATCACCCTGCGGGCCGGGACGATGGTGGTCTCGGGTGGCACGCTTGCCACCCCCCACCTGCTACTCAGCTCATCGCTGCAACGGCTCAATCCTGGCGGGCGGGTCGTGGGCCAATACCTGACCAGGCACTGCAACGGTGTCGTGGTCGGCTGCTTCCGGGATCCTCCCGGTGGCGGTCAGGTGCCGTTCAAGGAGATCGCGATTCACGATTTCTATTTCGGTCACCCCGCGCGCCCGGAGCTGTCCCGGGTGGGCAACCTCCAGCAGCTGTCCCTGCCCCCCGGCATCGTCGAACAGCAGACCCCCTGGCCATTGCGCCCGGTTGCCCGCCGCCTGGTACCGCACCTGATGGGCCTCATCGGGATCACCGAGGACCAGCCGGTCGCGACCAATCGCGTGGCAGTTGACCCGCGCCGCACCGACGCCTGGGGACGCCCGATCCTCCGGGTTCGCCACCGGTACACCGCGCGGGACCGTCTCGCCCGTGACCTCCTGGCCCGTGAGGCGGCACGCCTGCTCAAGACGGCTGGCGCCAGTATCACGGCCCGGAGGGGCATCGACACGTTCAGTCACGCACTCGGAACGGTCCGCATGGGCGTGGATCCGCGTTCCAGCGCGCTCGACGCGGCCGGACGCTTCCGTGGTCTGGCCAACCTCTACGTCGCCGATGGCAGCGCGCTGCCAACCTCGGCGGCGGTCAATCCCAGTCTCACCATCGCCGCCAATGCGCTCCGTATCGGCGCCGGCCTCGCCGCACGGCGTGCCGGCAGCTTCGTCCAGACCGCACACCAGCCACTGGAGGCCGCCCATGCCGCTCCGTAGCCACCCATTGCACCTCGCGATCCTCGGAACGGGCCGCATGGCACGCGGGCACCGGCGCACCATCCGCCGGCTCGATCCTTCCGTCCGGTGCTCGTTTGCCAGCCGCGACTTTGGCCGCGCCGCGCGGCTCGCCGGCGAATTCGGTGACCGTGCCTCCTGGGAGAGTTACGGCGCCGCGATCGAGGCTCCATCGGTGGACGCCGTCGTGATCGCCACGCCGCCCTCGGAACACTTCACCTTGGCGCTTGCGGCCCTCCGGGCCGGCAAGGACGTCGTGGTCGAGAAGCCGGCCTTCCTCACCCTCGCCGACCTCGACGAGATCGCGAGCAGCGCCGGCGAGGCGGGCCGCCAGGTGCTGGTAGCGGAGAACTACTGCTACAAGCCGCTGGCTGCCGCGCTCCGGGAGGTAGTGACCTCCGGCCGGCTGGGGGAGGTCCGGTTCGTCCAGATCAACGCCCTCAAGCGGACGGCCCGCAGCGACTGGCGGGACGACCCCGGTGTGGCCGGCGGCGGCGCGCTGTTCGAGGGTGGGGTGCACTGGGTGGACCTCATCGCCCATCTCGGGCTCACGGTGGAATCGGTCGAGGGCCTTCAGCCCGGCGCCTTGTCGGGGCTCGAGCGCTCGACGCTGATGGTGGTGCAGTTCGAGGAGGGGGCGGTGGGCACGCTGGCGCACTCCTGGGAGACGCCGGGCCGGATGCGCGGGCTGCAGCTCTCGCGCATCACGGGCACCGAGGGTTCGGTGAGCTTCGAATCCAACGGCCTCTTCCTGCACGAGTATTCGCCCGGCCGGAGCCGGTGGTCGCTTCCGGGGCTCCGGGACATCGAAGGGTTCCGCGCGATGTGGGCCGACTTCATCCGCGTGCTCCGTGACGGCGACGCGCCACGGATGACGCTGGCCCGCGCCCGCCGCGGCCTGGAACTGGTCGAGGCCGCAAGTCAGGGGACCGAGTTCCCCATTACATCCGGCGCGGAGCGGATTCGCGCGCCGGCACCACGGAGGGCCTGACCATGACCGCGAGCATCGCCTTGGCCATCGGCATCGCTGCCGGGATTCACACCTCGACGTGGGGCATGTACAAGGATGCGCCTCACGAAGGGTTCGGCTGGCCGCGTTACTTCCGCAGCACCATCGCCGCGATGGTCTGTGCCCTCGTGATCTGGCGCCTGTTCGCGCTGCCGGCCGGGCCGGCCGGCTTCCTGGTTCTCTTCGGTGCCACCTACGCGGCCGAGCGTGCGATCACCGAGTTCTACAAGACCTTCCTGCGCCAGCAGTCGCAGTCGAAGTACACCATCCCGATGCAGTTCGCCGTCTTCGGCAGGCCGGTGGAGAGCCGGGGACTGCGGCTCCTCGCGGGACTCGGCCACGTGGTGGTGGCCCTGGCCGTCATGGGAGCAGTACACTGGACCGATGTGGCCACGATCACCATGCCCTGGTGGCTTCGCGCCATGCTGGTGGGAAGCCTGGGCGGTTGGATCAGCGCCTTCGGTGGAGCCTGGAAGGACGCACCAATCGAGGGGTTCCAGACCTTCAAGTTCTTCCGCAGCCCGGGCATCGCGCTCCTCTGGTCGCTGGTGCTGGGCGCGCTCACCGACGATCTCCTCCTGGTGGCCTTCGGCGGCCTCGGCTACACCATCGCCACGATCGAGACCTGGAAGACCTTCTTCTTTCCCTCGGTCCCACGCGGCAAGTTCGCGGACAAGCCGGTTCTCTTTCCGGAGTGCCTCGTCTTCCGGAAGCGGTTCGTGCCGGTCTACGTGGCGATCTGGCTCACCGTGCTCACCGCGCTGGCGGGGGCAGTGACACGGGAGGTGTCACGTGGCTGAGGCACTCTCCCGCCGTCGATTCGGCGGCCCCCTCTCCGACGGCCTGCTGCGCGTGACTGCAGGGCTGGGACTGGCGTCGATTCCGCTGGTGCTGCTGGTGCCGGCCTCGGGCCCGCTGGTCGGGTTCGCGCTGGTCACCATGTGGACCCATGGTCCCTTCGCGCCATTCATGCCGGCGGCGTACGAGCCGGTGCTGATGCTGTTCGGTACTCAGTACCCGCCGATGTTCGTCGCGGTGGTCGGCGCGCTGTCCGATCTCTGTGTCGAATGGCTCGACTACGGCCTGTTCAGGGCGATCGCCCTGCGCGGGCTGCCGGCACGAATCAGGGAGCACGACGCCTACCTGCGGGCGCTCCATTGGTTCCGAAGGTGGCCGTTCGTGACGGTGTTCGTCACCGCCCTCACCCCGCTGCCCGACTGGGTGGTCCGGCTGATCGCGCCCGCGGCGGGCTACTCGGTGCCGAAGTACCTGGTGGCGATGGGCCTGGGACGGGTGCCCAACTTCTGGTTTTACGCAACGATGGGCAGTCAGCTGGACGTACCGGGCTGGGTGTTCCTGGCGGTGATCCCGGTGTCACTCCTGCTCCTCGCCCTCCCCTTCCTGCGCCGGGGTCGGAAGGCGGCGCCGGCCGGAAGCGACAAGCCAAGTCTGGCGGTGGCGGTCTCCCCGTGAAGTCGGCTGCGACCGGTTTCTCATGCGGCTCTTGCGCGGCCACACTCCGGGCGATATCAGACATGATCAGGAATGCACTTGCCGGGCAGGACCGGAAGCAGGCCATGCCGGTCGCCTGGCATCCCATCCCTGGGAGGTCGGCATGATGCGACGGCTCGACGTTCTCCAGAGATCTCGCGGATGACCACTCGGACTCCGATTCGCCTGACCCTCGCCGCGGGCCTCCTCATCACGGCCGTGCCCCTCGCCGCCCAGCACCGTGCCCGCGACCTCGGCATTGTCAACGGCATCCTCCCGACCGGCCCGCTCGACGCCATCACCGATGTCGCCGGGGTCCGGGTCGGTCAGACCACCGTCATCGAGGGCGACTCGGTCCGCACCGGCGTCACGGCGATCCTGCCGCACGGCGGCGATCTCTTCCGCGACCGGGTTCCCGCCGCCATCCACGTCGGCAACGGCTTCGGCAAGCTGATCGGCGTGACGCAGGTGGCCGAGCTGGGTGAGCTGGAAACACCGATCCTGCTCACCTGCACCCTCTGTGTCTGGCGCGCCGCGGACGCGATGGCCGCGCACCTCCTCGCCCGGCCCGGCATGGAGCAGGTCCGCTCCCTCAACCCGGTGGTGGGCGAGACCAACGACGGCTACATCCTGAACGCCATCCGCTCCCGTCCCATCAGTGCGCGCCAGGTCGTCGCGGCACTCACCGGTGCGGCCGGCGGGCCGGTGACCGAAGGAAGCGTCGGCGCCGGCACCGGCACCATCGCCTTCGGCTGGAAGGGCGGCATCGGCACCGCCTCCCGGGTCGCCCGTGCCGCCGACAGCAGCTGGACCGTCGGCGTGCTGGTCCAGACCAACTTTGGCGGCGACCTGATGATCCTCGGCGTCCCGGTCGGCCGGCTGCTCGGCCGGACGGGAGTCTCGCCGACCCCTGACCCGCAGGGACCGCGCGGCTCGATCATGATCGTGGTCGCGACCGACGCCCCGCTCGAACAGCGCAACCTCGAGCGGCTGGCAAGCCGCGCCATCATGGGACTCGCCCGGACCGGGTCGGTGGCCAGCAACGGGTCGGGGGACTATGTCATCGCCTTCTCGACCCACCCCTCGGTCCGCCGGCCACAGGGCGCGACACGGCTCGCGACGACCGCAATCGGCAACGACGCCATGACTCCCCTCTTTCAGGCGGTGGTGGAAGCGACCGAAGAGGCGATCTACAACTCGCTGTTCGCCGCCACCACCGTCAAGAGCCGAGACGGAACGGTGGAGGCGCTGCCGGCGGACGACGTCGTGAAGCTGCTGCAGGCCCGCGGGGCCCTGCGGTAGCGGCGGCGGCGGTCCGGCACCACGCGGAGGATCGCATGATGAGCCGTGAACGCATCTACGCGTCAGCACTGCTCACCGTCGGGCTGGTCATCACCGGCGGCGCCGTGGTCTCCAGGTACGCCTCGCTGTTCGACCCGGCGCCGCGCGACGATCTGGCCCAGCTGATTCACCAGGCGCTCGGTGAGGCCGATGGCTCTTCCCCGCTGCCGCACGGCGACTCGATCCTCTCGAAGGAGGGCGTGGCCCTCTCCGCTGTGTCAGGCGATTCGGCCGCAGACACCCCGGCATTGGCCCGCCGGCTCTACTCCGGCCGCTGGGGTTCGGCGGGGGAGCCGGGGATGGAGCGGCAGCCGACGGTGTGGGCCAGCGAGGCGGCGATTCGCGACCCCGCCGCGCTCCGGGCCTGGCTGGGGTGGGCCGTGATGCCCGTCGCCACGACCGACGGCGACACCGTCCGGCTCCGGATGTACCGCCCGAGGATGCACCCCGGCTGCCCGATGATTGATCGGATCGAGGCGACCCTGACGAGACCGTCCGGGAGCTGGGACACGAGGATCGTCCGGGTCGACGGCGGGTGCTGGGAATAGTCATGGGAACACGCGACCCGCGTCTCGACGCGTACATCAGCCGCTCGGCGCCATTCGCCCGGCCGATTCTCCGTCACCTCCGCGCCGTGGTCCACGCAGGGTGCCCCCAGGTCGAGGAGACCATCAAGTGGGGCATGCCCTTCTTCGTGCACAACGGCATTCTCTGTCACATGGCGGCATTCCGCCGGCACGTGGCGTTCGGCATCTGGAGGGGAAGATCCCTGGTCGCCGCCCGGCACGACCGGAGCGACGAGGCGATGGGGAACTTCGGCAGGATCGGCGCGCGCGCCGATCTCCCGCCGAAACGGATCCTCGTCGGCTACATCCGCAAGGCGGCGGCGCTGAGGGGGGCAAGAGCGGCGACGAAGGCACTCCCGCGCCCTGGAACGAAGCGGCCGG
>Ga0224500_10001420_pt1 | contig 14128 bp, 13 predicted proteins | sample SF_Oct11_sed_USG_FD_168126 | JGI IMG/M metagenome (GOLD analysis project Ga0224500, IMG submission 168126) | Sediment microbial communities from San Francisco Bay, California, United States - SF_Oct11_sed_USGS_4_1 | ecosystem: Environmental > Aquatic > Marine > Sediment | place: USA: California... | reverse complement strand
GTGAACGCGCTCCTACACGTTGAAGCGGAAGTGCACCACGTCGCCTTCGTGCATGACGTATTCCTTGCCCTCCAGACGCAGGCGGCCGGCCTCCTTGGCCCCCTGCTCGCCCTTGCCGGCGATGTAGTCGGCGAAGGCGATGACCTCGGCGCGGATGAAGCCCTTCTCGAAGTCCGTGTGGATCACCCCGGCGGCCTGGGGCGCGGTGGCGCCTTTAGGGATGGTCCAGGCACGGGTCTCCTTCGGGCCGGCGGTGAAGTAGGTCTGCAGCCCGAGCAGGCGGTAGCCGGCGAGGATCACGCGGTTCAGGCCGGGCTCGGTGAGCTTGAGGTCGTCCAGGAACGCCTGTTTGTCGGCGTCGTCCAGCTGGGCGATCTCCGCCTCGATGGCGGCGCACACCACCACGACCTCGGCGCCGTCGGTCTTCGCGTGGGCGCGGACCTTGTCCACGAACGCGTTGCCGCCGAGACCCTTCTCGTCCACGTTGGCCACGTACATCACGGGCTTCGCCGTGAGCAGGAACATCTCGGCGATGGCCTGCCGGTGCTCGTCGGGCACGGGAAACGTGCGGGCCGGCTGGCCGGCGTCCAGGTGGGCACGGAGCTTCTGCAGGAGGTCGCGCCGCGCGATGTCCTCCTTCTTGCCGGCCTTGGCGGCCTTCTCGGACTTGTCGGCCGCCTTCTCGACGCCGGCGAGGTCCGCCAGCAGCAGCTCGGTGTTGATGACCTCGATGTCGTGGATGGGATCGATGCGGCCGGCGACGTGCACCACGTCGTCGTTCTCGAAGCAGCGCACCACGTGGGCGATGGCGTGGGTCTCGCGGATGTTGGCCAGGAACTTGTTGCCGAGGCCCTCGCCCTTCGACGCACCCGCCACGAGGCCGGCGATGTCCACGAACTCCACCGTGGCCGGCAGGATCTTTTCCGACTTCGCGATGGCAGCCAGCTGCTGGAGGCGGGCATCCGGCACCGGCACGACGCCCACGTTGGGATCGATCGTGCAGAAGGGATAGTTCTCGGCGGCGATGCCCGCCGCCGTCAGGGCGTTGAACAGGGTGGACTTGCCGACGTTGGGCAAGCCGACGATGCCGCATTGGATGGCCATGGAGGGGAACCGGGACGGGAAAGGGGCGCCATCATACCGGCTTCGCCAACGTCGTTCCCCTCAGCGGCGTTTCTCCCGGTCAGCGCCGGAGCTGCGCATGCGCGACTGGTTCGCGGCGGGCACCGAAGGGCCGTCCCGGGGTCCGGACCGGTTCCCCCAGCCGCCGCTCGGGGGCGGCCGTCCGCCGGGCTCGGGGCGATACTCCCGGGACGACGAGCGGGACGGTGGCTCGGGCACCCGCCGCCGGAGTTCCACCGGGGGCGACGGCCGGTAACCGGGGGACGTGGACCGGCGGGGCTCCGGGCGCTGCGTTTCCGTGACCGGCGGCGGCATCCCCGTCGCGGGCCGCTCCACATCGCGGGTGGGTGGCCGGCCTTCCCGACGGCTGTCGGGCCGGGTGTCCTGTCGGGTGTCTGGCCGTGCGTCTGCCCGTGTGTCTGGCCGGCCATCGTTCCGCCGGTCCGGCCGCCCGGTGTCCCGCGCCACGGGGGGCGTGCCGCGCTGACGCTCCAGCTCGGGGGCCGGCCGCCACCGCCGGTTCTCCCGGGTCTGCCAGCCCTCCTTCGTGCGTCGGTAGGGAATGCCCTCCCGGTCCACGTAGACGTCGTTCGGCAGCCGGGTGGTCGGCCGGGGCACGGGCTGGATGGTGCGGCGTTCGCCGGAGCGCTGGCCGGCGCCGGCCCCAGTCCCGGAACGAGGATCGGTGTCCGGCCGAGGACGCGCATCACCCCGGAAATCCTGGCGCCGATCGGGGCGCAGGCTGGTGCGGGAGTCAGGCCGCGATCCTGGCCGGGCGTAGATGTTGTTCACCGGGCGCGGACGCGCCGAGGGCCGCCCGCCGATGCCGGGCAGCGATCCGATCTGGCTGCGGTCGGGCGGACGGAAGCCGCGGCGCGGGCCGCGATCGGAATAATGGGGCGGCGGCGGGCGATAGCCACCCGGCCCAAACCAGCCGCCCGTGTGCTGGCCCGCCCAGAAGCCCGAGTTGTAGCCGTTCCAGTAGCCCTGCCGATAACCGTAGGGGTAGCCGTAGCCCCAGCCACCCCAGCCGCCGCCCCAGCCCCAGGAGAAGCTCAACCACCCGGCGCTCCAGCTCATGCCGTAGCCCCAGCCGTACCAGGGGTCGTAGTGCATGTGGAAGCCCCAGGTGCTCGGGCGCGGGTAGTAATAGGCCGGGCCCCACCAGGGCCGGTAGTAATAGCCGGTGCCGTAGACGACCGCGCCCCGATAGGGAAACGCCCAGGTGTAGCCCGGCAGGTAGCCCACGTAGACCACCTCCGGCGTGTAGTCATAGATGTACACGTACTTCACGTTGTAGGCCGGGCTGCTCGGCGGGATCTTCTCGACTTCCCCGGGGCGCGAGTCGGCCACTTCCCAGGGACCGTAAGGCGAGTCCGACACGTACCAGACGCCCTGCTCCACGGCGTAGTAGCGGCCGTCGACCTTCAGGACCTGTGATGGCGTGTTGCGCGCGTAGAGCAGCGACGTGCCGGGAATGCGCTCGAACTGGGGCGTGCCGTCCCAGGTCACTTCCAGGTCGGCATCGCCGCGACGAACCGCCGAGGTCTGCGGGATCATCGCGTCCATCACCGCGTCCTTGGCTTCGTCCGTCCCCGGAACGTGGGCCAGGACCTCGGCCTTCTCCGACTTCTTCGGCACGTCGGCGAAGGCCCGGGGCACCTTCGCGGGATCCACGTAGGCCCAGGGGCCCGTGAGGGCGCTGGACCGGTACCAGCGGCCGGAGAGCACCACGTAGTACCGCTTCGTCGGCACTTCCAGGAACAGATCGCTGCCGGTGTTGGTGACGTAGAGCATGTCGTCGCCCACGAGCGGGCGGTACTGGGGCGCGCCCTCGGTGGAAATGAGCTCCGCCGGCACGGTGCTTACGATGATCTCGGCCTTGCGGAGCTGTTCCTTCGGCACGCCCTCCCCCGGGTCCAGCGGCGGTTCACCGGTGTTCTGGCCGTCGCTGGGGGAAAAGAGCCGCGCGATGCCGGCCGGCGCCCCGTCCCGGGGCGACCAGGGGCCGCGGATGAGATCGCGCGTGGTGAACCAGATCTCCGAGCCGAACAGCCAGTACTGCCGCGTGGACGGATCGAAGACGATCGGGAATGGCGTGTTGACGACGCGCTGGTAGCCGGTGTCCTTGATGGCCTGCAGCTTCGGTTCGCCATCCAGGGTGACGAGGATGGCGGGCCGGTCGCGATAGACGATCCGTGGCGGATCGTTGCGGAAGCCCGGGTCCGCCGCGCCGCCCTCGGCCTCGAGGCCGGCGCGAAGCTCGGCGAGGGACAGGTTGAGGTCCCAGGTGGGCGCGGTGCGCTCGATCAGGGCAGTGAGATCTTTCACTTCCTGCTCGGTCGCGTCGGGAAACCGGGCCCGCTCGATCACGAAGGTCTGGAAGCGCGCCGTGTCCTCGTCACGGTCCACGTCGAGCGTCGCCGCCACCCACAGCGCGCCGAACTCGGGCGGGAGGTCCGGCCGCTGGATGGCGACGGCGATGCGGGCCCGGGTGTCGATGCCCTCGAGGGAGTCGAACTGGGGCTGGTAGAGGACGATGGTGGCCTCGCCGGACCGGACTTCCCGGGGCCAGTCAGCCCCGGCGGCCGCAGCCGGACCTGACCACAGGCCCGCCGCGAGCCCGGCGACTGCTGTGAGCCACAGGGCGGCAAAGGCGGTAGCGCGGCGGGCGGTCATGGGACACCTCTCTGGCAGCGAGTCTAGATCCCGAAACCTGAACGAAAGCTGCAAATCCGTGCGGCCTGGCTTTGCTAGGATTGCCAGCGTATTCCATAACCCGTGACCCTGAGGGGCCTTCCCCATGCTCGAGACCTCCATCGCCGGCAGCCTGCCCCGCCCCGACTGGCTCGCCGAGCCCGAAACGCTGAAAGGCGCCTGGAAGCTGTCGGGCCAGGCCCTGGAAGACGGCAAGCGCAGGGCCGCCACCGAGTGGCTGCGCCACCAGGAAGACGCGGGCATCCAGATCGTCACCAACGGGGAAGTGTTCCGCACCCATTTCGTCCATGGCTTCCTGGAGGGCCTCACGGGGATCGACTGGCAGAAGATGACGCGGATGGGCATCCGCAACAATCGCTACGAGCTCGACGTGCCGACGGTGACCGGGCCCCTCTCACGCCCCTTGCCGGTGCACCTGGAAGAGGTCCGCTTCAGCCGCGCCCAGACCCGCGCCCGGTTCAAGTTCACGCTGCCGGGCCCCATGACCATCTGCGACACGATCGCCGACGGCTACTACGGCAGCCGGCCGGCAATGGCGCTGGCCTTTGCCGACATCCTGAATGCCGAGGCGAAGGAACTGGAAGCAGCCGGCGTGGACGTCATCCAGTTCGACGAGCCCGCGTTCAACGTCTTCATGAGCGAGGTCAAGGACTGGGGCATCGAGGCGCTGCACCGGGCCATCCACGGCCTGAAGTGCACGACCGCCGTGCACATCTGCTACGGCTATGGCATCCAGGCCAACCTGGACTGGAAGAAATCCCTGGGCAGCGAGTGGCGCCAGTATGAGGAGATCTTCCCGGCGCTGAACGCCAGCCGCATCGACCAGATCTCGCTGGAATGTGCCGGGTCCAACGTGCCCCTCTCGCTGCTCCGGCTGCTGCCGGACAAGCAGCTGATGGTGGGCGCGATCCAGGTGACTGGCGACCGGGTGGAATCGCCGGCCGAGGTCGCGGCCACCTTGCGCGCCGCCTCCGAGCACGTGGAGCTCGAGCGGATCCTGCCCTGCACGAACTGCGGCATGGCGCCCATCGCCTACGACGCCGCGCTCGGCAAGCTCAAGGCGCTGGGCGCCGGGGCCGAGCTGCTGCGCCAGGGACGCCGGAGCTGAGGCCGTGAAACGCACCGGCCCGGGGCTGCTGGTCCTCGCGTCGCTGCTGCACGCGCCGCTGTCGCGGGCGCAGCCGGTCGACGAGAGCCCCCGCTACTGGTTCCTCGACCGCCTATCGGCGAGCGACCTGGTCCCGGCGGACTGGGAGCTCCTGCGCCAGAACATCCTGCTGGCGCTCTATGAGCTGGGGGACGGCGAGTCCGTGGGCTGGTCCGAACCGGAGTCGGGGCACTCGGGCAGCGTCCGCGTGATCAGCACGGTGACCGCGGGCGATGGCACCTGCCGCAAGCTCCGGGTCAGCGTGGACGTGGACGCCGGCAGCGACGACGGTGTCTTCGAGCTCTGCCGCACGGGGAGCACCGGGTTCTGGCGGCTGACCACCAGCACCCTGGCCCTGCACCACGACTAGCGCCTGACGACCCGGGGAAACCGGTACCCGCCTACTTGCCGGCTGCCAGCAGCTCCACTTCAAAGACCAGGGCCGAGCCCGGGGGAATGGTGTTGGTGCCGGCGTCGGCGTAGGCCAGTCCGGGCGGGCAGGTGATCGAGGCCTTGCCGCCCACCTTCATCATGGGGATGGCCTCCTGCCAGCAGGCGATCACCCCGGTCAGCGGGGTCTCGAGCGGACCACCGCGCTGGCGCGAGCTGTCGAACACCCAGCCGTTCCGCAGCCTGCCCACGTAGGCCACCTTGACCTTTGAGTTGCGGGCCGCCTGCGCTCCCTTGCCCTTGACGATTTCACGGTAGATGAGACCGCTCTTGGTCACCACCGCGTTGGGCTCCCTGGCCTTTTCCCTGAGGAAGACCACAGACTGCGCCTGCTCGGCCACCCCGTTCTTCTCGATACGGTCCAGAAGGTAGTTGGTAAGCCCAGTGAGTTCCTCCGCCGTGAACGGCGGGGACTTGCCGGCGACCCGGTCACTCATCCCGCGGTAGATCCACCGGAGTTCCTCCGGATCCCTGGCCCCCACGTTGGCGAGCTCATCGGCGAGCGCGGTCCCCCAGTGATAGAGCATCTTCTGGTCTTTGTTGGCGAATGCGGGCGCTTCCGCCCCGCTGCTGGCCGGTGAAGTCACCAGGGCCAGCAGGGCCGGGATGACGGGCAGGTAGCGTCGCACCGGGATCCGGCGCCATTTTCCTTGATGTTTCATGATCACCAACTCCTGAGCCACAGTCCTGGCCACGGCAGGAATTCGAATCCTATAAAGACCAGCCCGGCCGAGTCTAGGTGCGCAGCGCCACCCGCCCGAGGTACATCACGCGCCCGGCGTGCTCACGTTCGGAGAAGATCACGACCATATTGATGCGCGCGACCGCCCTATCGAACAGCGCGGCAAATGGCAGCTCAAGATGACAGGGCCCGGGGGCGCAGGTGAAGCGCTCGAACACCTGAACGACCGGTGCGTTATCCAGGCGCACCGATATCGTGACGGGCATCGGTCCCGAGTCGTCGACGAACAGATCCACCTCCAGTGTGGAATAGGGGCTCCAGTCGGCAACCGGACGATCAAGGCGCACCCCCGGCCAGGTCTCGTCGGCGAGGTCGATCCGCAGCACCGGACCGGCGATGGACCAGCCCGACGGCGCTGGCACGATCGCGATGCTGCTGTTGCTGGCATAGAGGCCCCGGCCCTGCGCCGAGTCGAAGCGCACCAGCTCCGGCGTAATCGCCTTGCGGTAGCTCTCCGTCAGCAGTGCAGGGACCACCGGCCACATGGATGCGGTCAGCAGCAGTACTGCGAGGCTCACGCCGCGACGGGGCGCCAGGAATCCCCGGTGCGCGCTCCAGAGCAACAGGGCCGCGCTCATGCCGACCATGTCGAAGAAGACGTCGCCGGACTCCGCGTCGCCGCCCGTGCTCTTCTGCAGCAGCTCGGTGCCCACCGCAACAGAGAAGCCGATTACGGCCGTGATCACGACCGCCCTGCCACCGCGGGCGCGGCGGTCTACGATCAGCAGCAACACCCAAGTCACGCACGCGAACCAGGCACCGTGCAGAGCATCGGGCACCGCGCCTGCGATGCGTCCCATGCCGGGCGGGTCGAGGAACGGCTGCTGCTGGACGAGCACCAGGAGAACGAGGACGCCAACGGCGGCCACCGGGACGAACCGTCCGGGACGGGTTGGCGATGCTGGATCCGCGAGCTTCACCGGAGCCCCGCCCAGGCAGCGCGTCAGCCGGGATCGGCGTTCGGGGATCGCGCAGCCTGCGCGTCGGGCTGCTGGAAATAGGCCTCGACGCTCCCCTTGCGCTGCACCGTCAGCGGCTGCCCGCGGCGGTCCAGGGCCTTGCCCACTGCAACCCGGATCCAGCCCTCACTGACGCAGTACTCCTCCACGTCATGCCGCTCCTTGCCGTTGAAGCGGATGCCGACGCCGCGCTCGAGGAGGTCTGCACGGTAGTACGGACTCCGTGGACTCGTGCTCAGGCGGTCTGGGGGGTGGTCCGTCACGGATGGCTCCAGTCGGTGGACAGGCGGAGTGTATACGGCCCCGCACTAGCCCGCCGGGCCAAACTCCCCGGTGGCGTCGGTACGCGGCGTCGCCGAATGCAGCTGCTGCATGGCCTTCTCCAGGCTGCCTTCCGCCAGTACTTCTACCGCGCTGATCGCCGCCTCCATCGCATCCAGCATCTGCGCGCGCTCTTCCCTGCCGGGCGCGTGCAGCACATAGCCGGTCACCAGGTCCTTGTGCCCGGGATGCCCGATCCCGACGCGCAGGCGCAGGAAGTCAGGACCACAAGTGGCGACGATATCCCGCAGGCCGTTGTGGCCGCCGTGGCCCCCACCCTTCTTCAGGCGGGCCACGCCGGCCGGCAGGTCGAGTTCGTCGTGGACCACCAGCACCTGCTCCGCCGCCAGGCCGTAGTAGTCGAGGACCTTGCGCACGCACTGGCCACTGCGGTTCATGAACGTGGCGGGCTTGATCAGGCGGAGGGTACGGCCCTTCAGGCTGCCCCGGCACTCCTCGCCCTCGAACCTGGCCTCGGCGGAAAAGCGCCCGCCGATGTGGGCCGCGAGCTGGTCAGCGAACCAGAAGCCCACGTTGTGGCGGTCGCCAGCGTGCTTCGGCCCCGGATTGCCGAGGCCGACGATGACGAGGGTGTCGGCGCTGCCGTTCAAGATCGGGTGTAGGAGCGCGTTTACGCGCGACCGGAAGCGGCGTCGCGCCTAAAGGCGCTCCTGCGTGGCCCGTTACTTCTTGTCGCCCTTGGCGGCGGGCTTGGCAGCCGGCTTGGCCTTGTCGCCAGCAGCCTTGTCGCCGGCCTTCTCGGCGGGCGCCGCGGCCTTCTCGCCGGCGCCCGCGGCCGGTGCAGCGGCGCCTTCGGCAGCGGCGGCGGCCTCGGCGGTCGGCTCCTCGACGACACGGAGGACGTGCACGTGCACGACGGGCAGGTCGCTGTCCGTGTTGGCCTCGAAGCCCGGCACCTCGACGCCTTCCGGCAGCTTCAGGTCCCGGATGTGCAGCATGTCGTTCAGCTGCATGGGCGCGATGTCCACCTCGATGTATTCCGGCAGATCCTTCGGCAGGCACATGATTTCCAGCTCGGTCAGCAGGTGCGAGACGGAGGCGCCGCCCAGCTTCACGCCCGGCGAAAGTTCTTCGTTGATGAAGTGCAACGGGATCGTCATCCGCAACTTCTCGGTGGCGACGATGCGCTGCAGGTCGAGGTGCAGGATCGCGCGCTTGGCCGGGTGCGGCTGGTAGTCGCGGACGATGGCCTGCATGGCCTGGCCGTCGAGGGTGACGGTGAGGATGCTGGAGAGAAACGCCTCTTCCGCCATGTTCCGGTGCAGGGCATTGGCGTCGAACGCCACGCCGGTGGGCGGCTGTCCGCCACCATACATAATGCCGGGGATCTTGCCTTCACGACGCAGGCGGCGGCTCGCACCTTTCCCCGCATCGCGCCGGGTTTCCGCGGCGAGACTGAACTGATGTGCCATTGAATTACTCCTTGAGGGTAGTGATCCGGACCCCCTGCGACCAGGGGCCCGTCCCGAATGGGCCGCGAAGCATAGCACGGGCCGAAGGCCTGCTGCATAGCGGACACACGGCGGGTGTCCTGTCCGGCGCTCACCGTGTACTCACGGTAGCCGGACAGGATTTCCCGCCGGGGGGCCGCGGGCCACGGAGTGCGTTGGCCTAGTCCAGGTAGAGCGAGCTGACCGACTCCGCCGAGCTGATGCGCCGCATGGTCTCGCCCAGCAATTCCGCCACGGAGAGCTGGCGGATCCGGCCCGTGGCGATGGCAGCGGGCGACAGGGGTATGGTGTCCGTGACCACCAGTTCGTCGAGCTGGGATGCCGCAATCCGGTCGACGGCCGGCCCCGACAGGACGGCATGGGTGACGTAGGCCAGCACCTTCTGGGCACCGTGCTCCTTCAGGGCACCCGCGGCCTGGCAGAGGGTCCCCGCGGTGTCCACCATGTCGTCAACGAGGACACAGACCTTGCCCTCCACCTCGCCGATGATGTTCATCACCTCGGAGACGTTGGCCCGGGGGCGCCGCTTGTCGATGATCGCGAGATCGGCATCGTCCATGCGCTTCGCGATGGCCCGCGCGCGAACGACGCCACCTACGTCGGGCGAGACCACCACCATGTCGGCATACTTCTGGCGCCAGAGGTCACCGAGTAGCACGGGCGACGAATACACGTTGTCCACGGGGATCGAGAAGAAGCCCTGGATCTGGTCGGCGTGGAGATCCACCGTGAGGACGTGGTTGATGCCGGCCTCGGAGATCATGCGGGCCACCATGCTGGCGGTGATCGGCACCCTCGCGGCGCGGGGCCGGCGATCCTGGCGGGCGTAGCCGAAGTATGGAATCACCGCGGTGATGCTCGCGGCCGACGAGCGGCGGCAGGCATCGGCCAGCACCAGCAACTCCATCAGGTTGTCGTTCACCGGCGGGCAGGTGGACTGCACGAGGAACACATCCCGTCCCCGCACGTTCTCGTAGACCTCGACCAGGATCTCGCCGTCGCTGAAGCGCCCGACCTGCGCGCGGCCGAGCGGCTGCATCAGGTGCTTGGCAATGCGCTGGGCCAGGTCGGGACTGGCGTTTCCGGAGAGGATCGCTAGGTTGGTTACATCCATGGAAAGTCGCTGGTCCCGGGAAGATCCGCTGGAAAACTGGCTGGGGCGGTAGGATTCGAACCTACGGATGGCGGGATCAAAACCCGCTGCCTTACCACTTGGCTACGCCCCAAGTGCTTCTGCGCCGCCCGCGTAATCTTACGCTGTAAGGCGGTCAGTCAGAAATCCCGCCATTCAAGTCCCAGTGATCGATCACGAGCCGGATGCGCCCCACGCTGCTCGACAGGTCCACCCTGCGCGGGAGGGCCACGGCGCCCTGCGGACGGTACTCGCCGTAGCTGACGTCCCAACCGTCCTGGACCAGGGCGGCCGGGAGCCCGCTGGCATCGAGCGTTTCCGCCGCGGAAGTGTCCGGCCCAGCCAGCCCAAGGAGCCAGTACCGGGCATTCGCCACGGGCAGCGACCAGCCAAGCTGCTCCTCGAGAAAGCGCCGGGCCGCGTCCGGACCGGTGTAATCGGCCGCCACCTCGCCCCGGCCGGACAGGACCGTGAGGCGCTCCGGCTCCCACCGGATTTCGTAGGCCCCGGCACCGAAGGGCCCCGCGACCCTGAGCACGGTCCTGTCGCCGTCCTGGAGCCAGGCGAAGTTGCCCTGGCCGCTGGTTCCCGGCGTCTTGAGGGCAATCCGTCCACGGGCCTCCCAGGTGCTCACGGCCCCGATGGCGGCGCGCCGCGCGGCCGGATCCGCGACGGGGACCTCGCCGATCCTCGACGGGGCGGCGCAGCCGCCCAGCAGGCCGGCGAACAGGACGGCCGGCAGCAGGTACCTCGCCAGGCGCCACGGGCGCTGCATCGGCTAGTCCAGCAGGCGTTCGGCCGTGTCGCGAACCGGCTTGCTGTCCGGAAACGCCACGGCGGCCGACATGAGGAGGTCGGTGGCCGTCTCCCGGTCGCCCAGCTTCCAGAGCACGTCGGCGAGATGGCTGGCAATCTCGGGATCGGGGAGCAGGTCCAGCGCCTCCTCGAGATGGCTGCGGGCCTCTTCGGTGCGTCCAAGCTTGAAGAGTGCCCAGCCCACGCTGTCCTGGATCGGCGCGCTGCGCGGCTGGATCTCGTAGGCACGCCGCACGTAGTGCCAGGCCACGCGCGCCCTGCGGGTGCGATTGGCCAGGATGTAGCCATAGGCATTCGCGGCCAGCGGGTCGTCCGGGGCGATCTCCACGGCCCGCTCGAGGTCCGCGAGAGCTTCTCGGATCCGTCCCTCCTGCTCGAGCAGCGCGCTGCGGGCGAGCAGGACCGAAATCGCCGTCGGCTTGTACTGCAGCGCCTCGCCATACACGGCGAGCGCTTCGGCCGGGCGCTTCATCAACAGCAGGATCTGGGCCTTGTACTCGAGCACGTCGAACGCCTGGGCCGGCGCATCGAAACCGAATGCCGTGAGGTGCTCCACGGCCTCCGCGCTCTGGCCGGCGCGGACCAGGCTTTCCGCAATGGCCAGCTGCGCCGGGACCAGGTAGGGGCCGGAACTGATGCGGCCGAAGTAGCGCCGGGCGGTCTCGGGGTCGTCCCGCTCGGCCGCGATCTGCCCACGGTAGTAGAAGGACTCGAAACGATCCGAGCCTGAGTCGTCGAGGGCGTCGAAGCGCTGGTCGGCACCGTCCAGGTCGCCTGCTGCGAGATCCAGGAGGGCCAGGGTCCGATTGATCTCCGGCCGCTCGCCGAACCGGCTGGCGAGCTCCGCCAGCTTCTCGCGCGCCTCGGCAAACTTGCCGGCATCCGCCAGCAGCCGGGCGTACTCGAGGTCGACGAGGGGATTCGGGGCGAGCTTGCTGATGGCCTCGGCCTTGGCCAGCGCCTCCTCGTCGCGACCCGATGCTGCCAGGACGCGAGCCATGAGCAGCTGGGGCTCGGGCCATTCCGGATCGTCCAGCGCCGCTGTTTCGGCCGCACCGAATGCCAGGTCGTAGTCGCCGGAGCGCAGGGCGGCGGTGCCCAGCGCCAGCTGCAGGCCGGGCGCCAGAGGGTCCAGGGCGGTGAGTCGCGCCAGCGTCCGCGTGACGAGCCCGGCGTTCTCCTCCGCGGAAAGGTCCGACGCCAGGGCGAGGTACACCTCGTCCCGCCGCGGCTCGCCGGTGCCCAGCGCGGCCAGCAGATCGACCGTGGCCTCGTCGACGGCGTGCCGTCGCAGCTTCAGCCGGCCGCGCAGCTCCCGGGGCAGCGGATTGTCCGGCGCGAGTTCCACCCAGCGACTGGCGGCCCGCTCGGCGAGGGCATCGAAGCCCGTGCCGAACGTGAGCTGGCTGGCGCGTTCCGCCAGGTTGACGTCGGTGGAAGCCTCGGCAGCCGCCGTGAAGGCGGTCGCGGCGCCGGGCAGGTCCCTCCTGCCCAGTGCCTCCTCGGCATCGCGCAGCAACTTGCCGGGGTCGACGGCGGCCCATGCAGGAGCCAGCGCGCCCGGGAGCAGTGCCATGAGCAGCGCCACCGAAGACAAGCGAACCCGGCCACGGCCCGGCGTGAGGTAAGGTGGGCGGTTAGCGGCGGGATTCACATCAGGGATAATAGCGGGAATGCAGCCCTCCATCGTCGAAAAGCTCGAGAAACTCGTCGCCCGTTCGGAGGAACTCGGCGAGCTGCTGAACGATCCCCGGGTGATGAGCGACCAGGGCAGGTTTCGCGACATGTCACGGGAATACTCCCAGCTCATGCCGGTGGTGAACCTCTTCAGGCAATGGCGCAAGACAGAGGCGGACCAGACCACTGCCGCCGAGATGCTGAACGACAGCGACGCCGACATCCGGCGGCTGGGCCAGGAGGAAGTCGGCCGCATCCGCAGCGAACTTCAGGAACTGGAGGCGCGGGTGCGCCTGCAGCTGATCCCGAAGGACCCCCTGGACGACAGCAACATCTACCTGGAGATCCGGGCGGCGGCCGGCGGCGACGAGGCCGCCATCTTTGCCGGCGACCTCTTCCGCATGTATTCCCGCTACGCCGAGGGCCGCGGCTGGCAGATCGAGGTGGTGAATTCCAACGGCGGCGAGCACGGCGGCTTCAAGGAGATCATCAGCCGCATCATCGGCCGGGGCGCCTACTCGCGCCTCAAGTTCGAGTCAGGCGCCCACCGGGTGCAGCGCGTCCCGGAAACCGAGGCCCAGGGGCGCGTGCACACGTCCACCTGCACGGTCGCCGTCCTGCCCGAGCCGGAGGAGATCGACGCGATCGCCATCAACCCGGCGGAACTGCGCACCGACACCTACCGGGCCTCCGGCGCCGGCGGCCAGCACGTGAACAAGACCGACTCCGCCGTGCGCATCACTCACCTGCCTACCGGGCTCGTGGTGGAGTGCCAGGACGAGCGCTCCCAGCACAAGAACCGGGCCCGCGCGCTGAAGCTCCTGCAGGCGAAGCTGCTGGACCAGGCCCGGCAGAAGCAGAGCAGCGAGCAGGCGGCCCGCCGCAAGAGCCAGGTTGGCACCGGGGACCGGTCCGAGCGCATCCGCACCTACAACTACGCCCAGAGCCGGGTGACGGACCACCGCATCAATCTGACGCTCTACAAGCTCGACGACATCCTGCAGGGCAAGCTGGATGCCCTCATCGAGCCCCTCATCAACGAATACCAGGCCGAGCAGCTCGCCGACCTCGAAGGCTGACCAGGCATGCAGACCCGCTTCCCCTCGCTGATCGACAGCATCGGCAAGACACCCCTGATCCGGCTCAACCGGCTCTCCGACGCCACGGGCTGCGAGATCCTCGGCAAGGCGGAGTTCATGAACCCGGGCGGCTCGGTGAAGGACCGGGCCGCGCTGGGGATCGTGCGGGACGCGGAACGCCGGGGCCAGCTCCGTCCCGGCGGCATCATCGTCGAGGGCACGGCGGGCAATACGGGCATCGGGCTCGCGGTCGTCGGCAACTGCCTGGGCTACGCGACGGTCATCGTGATGCCGGACAACCAGAGCAGGGACAAGGTGGACACCCTGCGGGCCTACGGCGCAGACGTGCGGCTGGTGCCGGCCGTGCCCTTCAGGGACCCGAACCACTTCGTGCACACGTCACGGCGGCTCGCGGAGGAACTGGCGGCCACCGCGCCGAACGGCGCCGTGTGGGCCAACCAGTTCGACAACGTGGCGAACCGTGAGTATCACG
>Ga0224500_10001419_pt1 | contig 14129 bp, 9 predicted proteins | sample SF_Oct11_sed_USG_FD_168126 | JGI IMG/M metagenome (GOLD analysis project Ga0224500, IMG submission 168126) | Sediment microbial communities from San Francisco Bay, California, United States - SF_Oct11_sed_USGS_4_1 | ecosystem: Environmental > Aquatic > Marine > Sediment | place: USA: California... | reverse complement strand
TGCACGTAGGCTGGACGGTCGAACGCTGGCGTGCAGCGCAGGGCGACTCGTCGCAGCATGCGGCGCTGCGCGACGCGGCAGCGAAGAGCTGTGCGGTGCACGTCAAGGCGATGCTCGCCTTCCAGGCGATGGGTGTGCCCACCGTCGACTACGGCAACAACATCCGCCAGGTCGCGTTCGACCAGGGCGTGGCCAACGCCTTCGACTTCCCCGGTTTCGTGCCGGCCTACATCCGGCCGCTGTTCTGCCGCGGCAAGGGGCCGTTCCGCTGGGTCGCGCTGTCCGGCGATCCGGAAGACATCCGCAAGACCGACGCCAAGATGAAGGAACTGTTCCCCGAGGACAAGCACCTGCACCGCTGGCTCGACATGGCCGAGGAGCGCATCGCCTTCCAGGGTCTTCCGGCGCGGATCTGCTGGATCGGGCTGGGCGAACGCCACCGCGCGGGGCTCGCGTTCAACGCGATGGTCAAGTCAGGCGAGCTGAAGGCCCCGATCGTGATCGGCCGCGATCACCTGGACAGCGGCTCGGTGGCCTCGCCCAATCGCGAGACCGAATCGATGATGGACGGCAGCGACGCGGTTTCCGACTGGCCGCTGCTCAACGCGCTGCTCAATACCGCGGGCGGGGCGACGTGGGTGTCGCTGCACCATGGCGGCGGCGTCGGCATGGGCTACTCGCAGCATGCTGGCGTGGTGATCGTCTGCGACGGCACCGACGCCGCGGCCAAGCGCATCGAGCGCGTGCTGTGGAACGACCCGGGCACCGGCGTGATGCGCCATGCCGATGCGGGCTATGAGGAGGCCGTGGCCTGCGCGCGCGAGCACAACATGAATCTGCCGATGCTGGGCCGCTGATGCGCATCGTTGCCGGAGGGCTGACGCTCGACCAGCTGCTCGCCATCCATCGCGGCGGCGAGGCGATCGAACTCGACGCCGGCGCCTGGGCTGCGGTCAAGCGAAGTGCGGCCGTGGTGCAGGCCGCCGCGGCAGGGAGGTCCGCGGTCTACGGCGTGAACACCGGGTTCGGCAAGCTCGCGTCCACCCGGATCGGCGCCGAGGACCTCGCCACACTGCAGCGCAACCTGATCCGCTCGCATAGCGTGGGTGTCGGCGAGCCGATGGCCGCGCCGATCGTGCGTCTGGTCCTCGCACTCAAGGCCGCGAGCCTGGCGCGTGGCCACTCCGGCGTGCGGCCGCTCGTGATCGAGTCGCTGATCACGGCGTTCAATGCCGGCCTGGTGCCGCTGATCCCGAGTCAGGGATCGGTCGGCGCCTCGGGCGACCTGGCGCCGCTGGCACACATGACCTTGGCGCTGATGGGCGAGGGCGAGTGCGTGGTCGACGGCGCGCGCCGCCCCGCGGGCGAAGCGCTGCGAGCAGCGGGCCTGACGCCGCTCGCGCTCGAAGCCAAGGAAGGCCTGGCGCTGATCAACGGCACCCAGGTCTCGACCGCCATGGCGCTGCACGCACTGTTCACGTTCGAGCCGGTGCTCGAATCGGCGCTCGTGATCGGCGCGCTGACGGTCGATGCCGCACGCGGCAGCGACGGTCCGTTCGATCCGCGCATCCACGAATTGCGCGGCCAGCCTGGACAGATCGACGTGGCCGAGTACTACCGGCGCCTGCTGGCCGGCAGCGCGATCCGCACCAGCCACCTCGAGGGTGACGATCGCGTGCAGGACCCGTACTGCCTGCGCTGCCAGCCGCAGGTGGTGGGCGCCTGTCTCGACCAGTTGCGCCATGCTGCGCTGGTCCTGCTGCGCGAGGCCAATGCGGTGACCGACAACCCGCTGGTCTTCCCCGACGACGGCAGCATGATCTCCGGTGGCAACTTCCACGCCGAGCCGGTGGCGCTGGCTGCGGATGCGATGGCCAACGCGATCGCCGAGGTCGGTGCCATCGCCGAGCGTCGCATCGCGATGCTGATCGACAGCAACGTCTCGCGCCTGCCGCCGTTCCTCACGGCCAATGCGGGGTTGAACAGCGGCTTCATGATCGCCCACGTCACGGCAGCGGCGCTGGCCAGCGAGAACAAGAGCTACGCCCACCCGGCCAGCGTCGACTCGCTGCCCACCAGCGCCAATCAGGAAGACCATGTCTCGATGGCCACGTTTGCGGCGCGTCGCCTGCAGCCGATGATCCGAAACGTCGCGCACATCCTGGGCATCGAGTGGCTGGCCGCCGCGCAGGGCGTCGAGTTCCTGCGCCCGCTGCGAAGCTCTGCACCGCTCGAGGCGGCGCATGCCTTGCTGCGTCAGCGCTCCCCGGCGATGCCGGAGGATCGCCTGATCGCGCCCGACATCGAAGCGGCCACCGCACTCGTGCACGACGGCTCGCTGTCGCGCATCTTCCATACACTGCCGGGTCTGCCCGCGCTCTGGATTCCCGTCTGAAACCTCCACCGAAAGGCCCGTCCATGAAGAAGACATTGCTCGCCGTATCCGCCGTCCTCGCGTTCGCCGCCCATGCCCAGGAGACCCAGGTCGCCATCGGCATGTCCGGCTGGACCGGATTCGCGCCGCTCACGCTGGCCAAGGAGGCCGGCATCTTCAAGAAGAACGGCCTCGATGTCTCGATCAAGAAGATCCCGCAGAAGGACCGTCATCTGGCGATCGCCTCCGGCGACATCCAGTGCGCGGCCACCACGGTCGAGACCTGGGTCGTCTGGAACGCCAACGGCGTGCCGACGACGCAGATCTTCCAGCTGGACAAGAGCTTCGGCGCTGACGGCATGGTGGTCAAGCCGTCGATTGCGAGCATCAAGGACCTCAAGGGCAAGACGGTGGCGGCCGACGCGCCCGGCACCGCCGGCTATTTCGGCCTCGCGTGGATGCTGAAGAAGAACGGCCTGTCGGTGAAGGACGTGAAGGTGGTCAATATGGGCCCGCAGCCCGCCGCCAACGCGATGATCGCCGGCACCGACGGTATCGACGCCGCGATGACCTACGAGCCGTACCTGGGCGCCGTGCGCGCCAAGCCCGAAGCCGGCAAGATCATTGCCACCACGCTCGACTATCCCATGGTGATGGACACCTTCGGCTGCACGCCCAAGTTCCTGACCGAAAACCCCAAGGCCGCGAAGGCGCTCGCGGACTCCTACTTCGAGGCCGTCGAGCTGATCAAGAAGGAGCCGAAGAAGAGCTTCGAGATCATGGGTGCCGACGTGAAGCAGAGTGCCGAGCAGTTCGAGGCCAGCCAGAAATACCTGCGCTGGCAGGACCGGGAGGCCAACGCCAAGTTCTTCGCCGGCGAGCATGGGACGTTCAGCAAGGAGGCGGCCGACCTGCTGCTCGAGATCGGCATCATCAAGACGCTGCCGGACATGAGCAAGTTGGCGGACACGCGCTTCCTCAAGTAGGCGCAGGCCCATGAAACCGCTGACGCCCGTGACCCCGGGCGCGAAGGTCGTGCTCGGCGTGGCGTTCTTCGTCGTCTTCTTCGCGGTGTGGTCGATCGCCACCTTCGGCGGCTTCGTGCAGAAGACCTTTCTGGCCGATCCGCTGGCGATGCTCAGGAGCGGCTGGGTGCTGCTGGCCGAGATGGGGTTCGCGAAGGATGTGGGCATGACGGTGTTCCGCGTCGTCGGCGGCTTCGTCATCGCCGCGGTGATCGCACTGCCGCTTGGTGTCGCAATGGGCGCCTACAAGCCGATCGAGGCGTTCTTCGAGCCCTTCGTCAGCTTCGCGCGCTACCTGCCGGCGTCGGCCTTCATCCCCCTGCTGATCCTGTGGGCCGGCATCGGCGAGGCGCAGAAGCTCGCGGTCATCTTCATCGGCAGTTTCTTCTCGCTGGTGCTGATGATCAGCGTGTCGGTCGGCAATACGCGGCGCGACCTGGTGGAAGCCGCGTACACGCTGGGCAGCAGCGACGCCAGCCTGGTACGCCGCGTTCTGGTGCCCGGTGCAGCGCCCGAGATCGCCGAGATCCTGCGCACCGTGCTCGGCTGGGCCTGGACCTACGTCATCGTCGCCGAGCTGATCGGTGCCTCGTCGGGCATCGGCCACATGATCACCGACAGCCAGGCTCTGCTGGCCACCGACCAGATCATCTTCGGCATCATCGTGATCGGCCTCATCGGCCTGGTCAGCGACTTCGCGTTCAAGTGGGGCAACCGCCAGTTGTTCCCCTGGGCGCAGATCGGCCGGTAGGCGCCATGGGCCAGGTCCTGACCATCCGCGGCGTCGAACGCCGCTTCGACCAGACGCTCGCCCTGCAGTCGACCGACCTCGACGTGGCCGAGAACGACTTCATCACGATCCTCGGCCCCAGCGGCTGCGGAAAGAGCACGCTGCTGCGCATCGTTGCCGGACTCGACCATCCCACGGCCGGCGAGGTTCTGCTCGACGGCCGTCGCATCGACGGGCCCGGCGCCGACCGCGGCATGGTGTTCCAGAGTTACACGCTGTTCCCCTGGCTCACGGTGCGCGAGAACGTGTGCTTCGGGCTGGTCGAGCGTGGACTGCCGCGCGCACAGCAACTCGAGATCGCCGAGGCCTTCATCGCCAAGGTCGGTCTGCGCGGCTTCGAACACCACTACCCCAAGCAGCTGTCGGGCGGCATGCAGCAGCGCACTGCGATCGCGCGCGCGCTGGCCAACGGCCCGCGCATGCTGCTGATGGACGAGCCCTTCGGCGCGCTCGACCACCAGACCCGCGAGCTGATGCAGGAGTTGCTGCTGGGCATCTGGGAGGCCGAGCGCAAGACGGTGCTGTTCGTCACGCACGACATCGACGAGGCGGTGTTCATGGCCAGCCGCGTGGTCGTGATGAGCGCGCGCCCCGGGCGCATCAAGCTCGATCGCAAGGTCGAGTTGCCGCACCCGCGGCATTACGCGATCAAGACGTCGCCGGCGTTCACCGCACTGAAGTCCGAATTGACCGAATGCGTGCGCGCCGAGGTCCTGGCCGCGGCGATCGTGCCGGCGGCAGCGCCGTAGTCCTGCGGCAGGACATCCAGTGGGCGGCGCGCGGCCGCGCCCGTCTCACCAGAACCTGCCTTCGCCCTTGAGCGCGCGGTGGGCAAGAAGGAACGTGGCCGCGTTCCAACTCTGGCCGGCCATGCCCATCGGCTTGAGCGTGCGGCCATGGAACCACTCGGTGAAGCGCCAGTCGTCCAGCGCATTCACCCGCGCCAGCGCGGCCAGCGCGGCGTGGGCCCGTTCGTGCAGGCCGAGGTGCGCGAGCGCCAGGATCCAGAAACCGCCGACGAAGGGCCAGATGCCGCCGTTGTGGTACTGGTGCATCTGGTTCTGCTGGTGTCGTGCCATGTAGGGGCGCCACAGTTCGTGCTGCCGCGACAGCGGACGAAGCACGACGCGCACCGGATACGGGTCGGCGGCATGCGCCGTCTCGATCGTCGTGGCGATGCGCTGCCCCATCGATTCGCCGGCCAGGCCGCACAGCACCGCCAGCACGTTGCCGAACACGTCGCCTTCGTTGCCGGCGAAGGCGAAGTTCACGAAGCTCAGGTACAGCCCCGGATCGCGCTGACCCCGCCGTGCGTAGTGGCGCAGCAGCCGCGCCCGGTGGTATTCGGGGAGGTCGCGCTGGTAGGGGTGGAACAGGTGGTTGAAGTGGTGGTGCGTGGCCTCGAGCCCGGGCAGCGCGAAGCGGCGCTTCACCTCGTACCACAGGGCGTTGGTGTAGAGCACGTAGCCCGAGCGCGGCATGATGTCGGCCCAGTCGCTGGCTTCGTTCTGCTGCAGCAGCTGGAACGTCGGGTGCTCCTGCGCTTGCAGCCACGCCACCGCGCGCACGATCTCCTGTGACCAGCGTCCGGACATGCCGGCGGTGCGACGCCGCACGTGATCGGCGGCGATCAACCACCACAGCGTGGCATCGATGCAGCCGAGATACCAGAAGTCGGCATCGCGCCCTGTGGGGTCGACGTATTTCGGGATCTGACCGTTGGCCGCCTGCTGCGCGGCCAGCGCGTCCAGGCTATCGATCGCCCCGCGCTCGAGCGCGGCGTCGCCGCTGCTGCACATGGCCAGCACGCAGATGGCGGCGTCGCGTCCGAAGATGCGCGTGTAGCGCCGCGCCTCGGCCGTGGGGGTTCGTCGCGCCGCGAGCACGCCGTGCTCGCACAGGTTGTCGCGAAGCAGTTGCAGCGACGCGCGCGCGCAGTCTTCAAGCAGCGCCGCGGTCGGCGCGTTCCCGGTCGTCATCGTGGCCCGCAGCAGCGCCGAAGAGCGCTGCGACCGGGAATTCTCGCAGCAGCTCGGCCAGCCGCAGCTTCCCGTCGCGCGGCGCGTGGCGCCGGCCGTCGATGCGGTTCTCGAGCCAGCCTGACACCGTCGGTGCCGGCAGGTTGTCGGGCCAGACGATGGCGGTATCGCCCCAGGCGTCGCCCAAGGGCGCATCGCCGACCGGGCGGCCCAGCCCCGCGTACAGGCGTGGAGCGACGGCCACGATCCAGTGCGCGCCGCGCCCGCGTGCGAACGCAACCACATGCTCCGCGTGCTGGCCCGTCGCTTCGAGGGGCACGTACGCGGCGTCGTTCAGGAGCTCTGCGGCGTCGCGCCTCAACTGCAGCGCGCGCCAGGTGACCCAGAACTTGGCGCGACCGTCATGCAGGTGATCAAGCAGCTCGCGCAGGCGGCCTTCGCGGTCGGACAATGAAAGCAGGGCCTTCGATTCCTCGAGCAGCTGGATGCGCCGCCCGAAGTCCACCGCTTGGCGGTTGTCGGGATCGACGAGCGTGAGTTCGATCGCCTCGTGCCCCTGGTAGTAGTCGGGCACACCAGGCGACAGTGCCTTGAGCAAGGCCAGCGTGAGTCCGTTCAGGGCTCCATACCAATCGAGGATCCGCACGTTGGCACGAAGATCGTCGAGGAACAGGTTGGCCTCTCGGCGTTGCAGCACGCCCTGCACGAAGGCGGACAGGGATGCCTCGTATGCCGCGTGGGGGTTCATCCAGCTCGTGATGGTCTTGGCCTCGCGGCACGACTTGAGCAGGGTCTGCTCGATGCGCCGGGCATAGGCGGCCAGCGCATCATCGTCGAGTGTGTCGATCGGCAGGCTGCCGGCCAGCGTCTGGTACAGGAAGTACTCATCGTTGCGCGAGGGGGCGCTCGCGCCATCGACGGTGCGCTTGTGGCGGCGGTTCAGGCGGCTCCAGCGCCGCACGGCGAGGCGCCATGCCGCGGGCATTTCGCTGATGACGTCGAGCCGACAGCGCACGTCCTCGGAGCGCTTGGCATCGTGGGTCGAGGTGGCGAGCATGGTGTGCGGCCAATGCTGCGCGCGGTCGCGCGTGGCCGCGTGAAAGGCTGCGACCGACATGCCGAACATGTCGGGATCGCCGCCCACGTCGTTGACCGAGATCAGCCGATGGTGGCGGTACAGCGCAGTGTCTTCGATGCCCTTGGCGGCCACGGGGGCCATGTACTGCTGCAAGCGGCGCGTGAATGCCCGCATGCGCTTGGGGCGGTCGGCGGCCGCACCCGGCAGCGGCCGACCCAACAGCACGCGGCGCAGGAAATCGAACACGCTGGCGTCCGCGAACATGCTGCGGCGCCGCGCGCGGCCGACTGCCCATTCGATGAAACGACGATCCTGCACGCTCGGCTCGTCGATCACGTAGGTACGGTAGACCGGGAACGAAGCCAGCAACTCGGTCAGCGCGCGGCGCAGTGACAGCAGCGTGAAGTCGCGCGTCCGGCGGTCCTCGCGGGCCAGCCGCAGGAGCGCCTGGGCCAGCACCGTCAGCTCGCCGGCCAGCGGACCGTCCATCACGGCGTGGCGGCCGGACCACGCGAGCTCATGGAACTCCTGCGCTTCGCCACCCACGAAGACCCGCCACGTCCGGTCCAGCCGCGCCCTGGCCGCGCCATCGATCAACAGGCCATTGATCACGTTGGCGAAGCGATAGCCGGTCGTGCCGTGCACCGACCACTCACGCGGCACCTGTTCGTGCGGTGCCACGATCTTCTCGACGACCACATACAAGGCCATCTCGGAGGGCATGCCGGCGCGCGGCGCTGCAAGTGGCGCCAGCCCTGCGAGTTCGGCGTAGCGCTCCTGCAACCGGCGGAAGTAGCCCGCCGGATCGGCCAGCCCGTCGGGGTGATCGATGCGCAGGCCATCGATCGCGCCGGCGGCGGCCAGCGTCAGTACCAGTCGGTGAGTGGCCTCGAACACCTCGGCGCGCTCCATGCGCAGCGCCGCGAGATCGTTGATGTCGAAGAAGCGACGGTAATTGATCTCGTCGGCGGCCACGCGCCAGTGCGCCAGCCGATAGGGCTGAGCATCGAGCAGCGCATGCAGGGCGTCGAAGCTGGCGCGCTGGCCCGCGCGACCGTTGATCTCGATGACCTCGGCGTCGATCGCGGCGCGCAGGCCCGGCGATGCGCTTGCCATCGATGAGAGCCGTGACTTCAGTGCGGCTTGCTCGGCGCGCCGCTGCCGGCGGGAATCCGGGTGCGGTGTGTCGTGAGGCGGCAGGCGATCGAAACCGGCGGCCAGGGGCGGGATCGCCGAACGATCGGCACCGCGATCGGGTATCCGGCGCATGGCGCGGCGCAACAGATGGCCGTAGCTCGCCGGATCGATCGGCATGCAGTGCTCGAAGTAGTGCAGCGCGAACGTGCCGTGTTCGGCATCGAACGACAGCTTCAGGTCGCCACGCTCGAGGACGGTACCGTACTGTTCGCCCAACAGCGGCAGCAGCACCTTGCCGGCCAGGGTGGGGTCGGACGAAGTCCAGTCGATGTCGAAGTAGTCCGCATAAGCCGACGCCGCGCCGTTCTCGAGCACGTCGGCCCACCACGCGTTGTCGCTGCCGTGCACGCCCATGTGATTGGGCACCATGTCCACCAGCAGCCCCATGCCGTGGGCGCGCAAGGACTCGACCATGCGATCGAAGTCCTCGCGCGTGCCGAGTTCCGGATTGAGCTCGCCATGGTCGACCGCGTCATAGCCATGGCGGCTGCCGGGCCGCGAGCGCAGCGGTGGTGAGATGTAGAGGTGGCTGATGCCCAGTGCCGCCAGGTACGGCACCAACGCCGTGGCGTCGTCGAAACGAAAACCCGCGTGCAGCTGGACCCGGTAGGTGGCGCGCGGGATGCGGGCCGACGCGGGAAGTGGCGGCTTGGGGTGGCGAGCGGACGGGACGGCGGCCGTCATGACTGCTCCTGCGACACATGCACCGACCAGCCGGGAAGCGCATCGGTCGCGTGAGGGCTGTGCCAGACGCGGCGTCCGGGCAGCGTCGCCAGCAATTCGGGCGGGCCGGCCCGGTCATCGAGTTGGGCCAGCAGGTGCCAGCGGCGTCCTTCGCCCAGCGGCCATTGCACGTGCAAGGTGCCCGGTGCCGGCACCTGCCATGTCCCGCTGCGGGCCTGCCCGAGCCACGGCACGAGCATGTCGCGGCGCTGCCGCAGGAGTTCGCCGTACATCGCGAGCCATGTCGAGTGGGGCGCTCGCGTGCGCTCGGCCCAGTCGAGCTTGCTGTCCAGGTAGGTCGCTTCGGCATTGGGGTCAGGGATACGGTCGCGGACTTCGGCATCCGCAAAACGCGCGAAACGGCCGAATTCAGCGCGTCGACCCGCCGTTACGGCACGTGCCAATTCGCCGTCGAAGTCGCAGAAGTACAGGAACGGTGTGCTGGCGGCGAATTCCTCGCCCATGAAGAGCATCGGTGGCGCCGGCGCCAGCAGCAGGCAAGCCAGCAAGGCCCGCAGTGCATCCTGGCGGCCGGCCCCCTCGGCCAGCATCGCGATGCGCTCGCCGAAGGCGCGGTTGCCGACCTGGTCGTGGGTTTGCGCGGAGTTGACGAAGGCCAGTGGCGGCAGTTGCGCCGAGGCGGTGCCGCGCGGATGGCCGTCTGCGTAAGCGGAGGGCTCGCCCTGATAGATGAAGCCCTCGGCCAGCCCGCGCGCGAAGCGGCTCAGGGGGTCGTCGGCGTAATCGGCGTAATAGCCGTCCGCCTCGCCGGTGACGAGGATGTGGAGCGCGTGGTGAACGTCGTCGTTCCATTGCGCATCGGCCAGGCGGGCATGGCCCGCGCTGTCGCGCACCAAACGCACCGCGTCGTTGGCATGGTTCTCGAGCACCAGGTGCACGGCGCGCCCGCGCGGCGGCCCGCCGCGCAGTGCCAGCGCGAGCTCGTCGACGAAGTGCAGCGGGCTGCGGTCGTGCATGGCGTGCACGGCATCCAGGCGCAGGCCATCGAGGTGGTACTCGTCGATCCAATACAGCGCGTTGTGGATGAAGAACTCGCGCACGGTGGCACTGTGTTCGCCGTCGAAGTTGATGGCGGCGCCCCACGGCGTCTGGACACGCGGATTGAACATCGGCGCCGCATAGGCGTGCAGATAGTTGCCGTCGGGGCCGAAGTGGTTGTAGACGACGTCGAGCAGCACCATCAGGCCACGCGCATGGGCCGCCGCCACGAGCGCCTTGAGGTCGTCCGGCGTGCCGTACGCCGCTTTCGGGGCAAAGGGCAGCACGCCGTCGTAGCCCCATCCGCGGCGGCCCGGGAAGTCGGCCACCGGCATCAGCTCGATCGCGGTGATGCCCAAGGCCACCAGGTCGTCGAGTTGGGCGACCGCTGCGCGAAACGTGCCCTCGGCGCTGAAGCAGCCGACATGCAACTCGTAGATCACCGCCTCGCTCCAGGGCCGTCCGCGCCAGCCGGCGTCGCCCCAGTCGAAGGCACGCGGGTCCACGAGCTGGCTGTGCTGATGCACGCCGTCGGGATTGGCGCGCGAGGCCGGGTCGGGAACGACCAGTTCACCGTCGATGCGGTAGGCGTAGCGCAGGCCGGCGGCGGCGTCGGCCACCTCGAGTTCGAACCAACCGCCGCCAGCCGGGTGCATCTCGTCGATCCGGCCACGGCCGGTCAGCAGCAGTTCGACCCGACGCGCGCTGGGCGCCCACAGGCGAAAGCGCGCGCCGCCTCCGGGCCGAAGCGTTGCGCCGAACGGCATGTCGTGCTGTCGCTTGACCGCTGTCATGGCTTGCCTGTCACGGAAAGTCGACGTCGTGGCCCGATTGCGCGAAGCGCACCAGCGCCAGCGCTCTTGCGCCCAACGTGTACGGCACACCCGGCTCGACCGCGGCGCCAGCCGGAGGGACGGAGCCCGAGGTGTCGACCAGCACCTCACCCTGTCCCTTGGCCAAGCCCGGCGGCAGCGCGAAGGGCAGCGCCTCGGCGGCCGCATTGAAGAGCAGGAAGAAGCTGTCGTCACGGATCGCGTGGCCGCGGCCGTCGACCTCGTTCAGGCCCTGTCCCGACAGGAAGACGGCCAGCGCGCGCGCGTGGCTGAGCCGCCAGGCCTCGTCGTTCATCTCGCTGCCGTCGGGTTGCAGCCAGACGATGTCGCGCACGCCGCTGCCGAACAGGGGGCGGCCCTGGAAGAAGTCGCGCCGGCGGAACACGGGATGGGCCGCGCGCAGCGCAGTCATCTGGCGGGTGAAGGCGAGCAGGGCGCTCTGGGCCTCGTCGTGAGACCAGTCGAGCCAGCTGGTCGCGTTGTCCTGGCAGTAGGCGTTGTTGTTGCCGGCCTGGGAGCGCCCGAACTCGTCACCGGCCTGCAGCATCGGCACACCCTGCGAGAACAGCAGGGTCGCGATGAAGTTGCGCTGCTGGCGCGCTCGCAACGCGCGAATGTCCGCAACGTCGGTCGGCCCCTCGGTGCCACAGTTCCAGGACAGGTTGTGATCGTGCCCATCGCGATTGCCTTCGCCGTTGGCCTCGTTGTGCTTGCGGTCGTACGACACCAGGTCGGCGAGCGAGAAGCCGTCGTGCGCAGCGACGAAGTTGATGCTCGCGTAGGGCCGGCGGCTGCTGCGGTTGTACAGGTCGCTCGAGCCGGTGAGCCGTTGCGCGAATTCGCCGATCAGTCCGCCTTCGCCTTTCCAGTAGGCGCGCATCGTGTCGCGGTACTTGTCGTTCCACTCGGCCCAGCCGACCGGGAAGTTGCCGACCTGGTAGCCGCCGGAACCCAGGTCCCAGGGCTCGGCGATCAGCTTGACCTGCGACAGGATCGGGTCCTGGCGCAGGATGTCGAAGAATGCGGACAATTGGTTCACCGCATGCAGCTCGCGCGCCAGCGCCGAGGCGAGGTCGAACCGGAAGCCGTCGACGTGCATCTCGGTGACCCAGTAGCGCAGCGAGTCCATCAGCAGCTGCAGCACGCGCGGATGCTGCAGGTTGAGCGTGTTGCCGCAGCCGGTGAAGTCCTGGTAGTAGCGAGGGTCGCCGGGCGTGAGCCGGTAGTACGACGCGTTGTCGATGCCGCGGAAAGCCAGTGTCGGCCCGCACTCATTGCCCTCGGCGGTGTGGTTGTAGACGACGTCGAGCAGCACCTCGATCCCCGCGGCATGCAGCGTGCGCACCATGGTCTTGAACTCCGCGACCTTGCCCGAGGCGCTGTAGCGGCGGTCGGGCGCAAAGAAGCCGACCGAGTTGTAGCCCCAGTAGTTGCGAAGCCCGCGCTCGACCAGGTGGCGCTCGTCGACGAACGTGTGCACCGGCATCAGCTCCACCGTCGTGACGCCCAGGCGCTGCAGGTACTCGACGACGGGCGCGCACGCGAGGCCGGCATAGGTGCCGCGCAGGGCGGGGGGTACCAGCGGGTGGTTCTTCGTGAAGCCGCGCACGTGCAGCTCGTAGATCACGGTCTCGTGCCAGGGGATACGAGGTGCGCGGTCGTCGCCCCAGGTGAAGGCGCTCTCGACCACCTTGCAGCGCGGCGTGTAGGGCGCGCTGTCGCGCCGGTCGAGCGACAGGTCGCGCTCGTCGTGGCCGACGCGGTAGCCGAACAGGGCATCGTGCCAGCGGTAGCCGCCGATGATGTTGCGGGCGTAGGGGTCGAGCAGCAGCTTGTGCGAGTTGAACCGATGGCCGTCGCGGGGGCGGTAGGGGCCGTGCACGCGGTAGCCGTAGAGCAATCCCGGCCGTGCCTGGGGAAGATAGGCGTGCCAGATCTGGTCGGTCTGCTCGCGCAGCGCGATCCGCTGCACCTCGTTGCGCCCGCTGGGGTCGAACAGGCACAACTCGACCCGCTCTGCGGACTCCGAGAACAGTGCGAAGTTGACGCCCTGGCCGTCCCAGGTGGCGCCACGCGGATAGGGCTGGCCGGACCAGACGGCGTCGACGCGGCTGTGGGACGCCACGGTCAGCGCGGCTTGTCGTCGCGACGCGGGAACCAGCGCTCGATGAGCGCGGCGGCGCGGTCGCGCCCACCGAGACCAAATGCGAGGGCCAGCGCCACGACCACGCCGGTCAGCAGGATGAGGAACGTGTTCTGAATCAGTCCGCCGCCGACGTCGAGATGGTCGACCGCGAGCAGCACCACGAAGGCCATGATGCCGTACTGCATCAGCCGGCCCAGCAGCTCGGCATCGCCGACACCGGCGCTGCGACAGTAATGGTTGACGGCGTCGCCCGCGAAACGGGCGAAGTAGCTGCCGAAGACCAGCACCAGCAATGCCACCAGCAGCTTGGGCACGAACAGCAGCACCTTGCCCAGCAGGTCGGTCACCTGGGTCAGACCCAATCCGTTGGACGCGATGATCAGCGCGCCCAGCAGGACGAGGGTGTAGGCGATGGTCCCGAACAGGTCGGTCGTGTCGCGGGCCGAACCGCCTTGCTGCAGGAATCCGTCGATCCCGGCGCGTTGCGTCAGGACGTGGAAATTCAGCGCCCGCAACGCCTTGACGACGCCAAGGCGAAACGCCTTGGCCACCAGCCAGCCGCCCAGCAGGATCGCCAGCGCCACGGCCAGGCGCGGCATGAAGGCGCCGATCTGCTGCAGCAGTGCGCGCAGCGGTTCGAGCAGGACGTCGAAGTTTTGCATGGTGATCCTCGCGATCGGTGAAGCGACGGTTCAGGGCGCCGGCGCGACCAGCGCGGCGATGCCTGTCAGCGGCACCCCGACCCAATCGGGGCGATTGTCGATCTCATAGCGCAGCTCGTAGAACGCCTTCTCGATCTCGAACAGTTCGAGCAGTTTCGATGTGGTCTGCTCGTCCTCGGCACGCAGGAGCCCGCCCGCGAGGGCGACTTCACGGTAGGTCTGCAGGAACGCTTCCCGCACGTGACGCGCCCAACGTTGAGCCATCGGTGCGAGGCGCGCCGCGTCGACCGCGCGGGGTGCCGCCTGCTGCAGGGCCTTCTGGC
>Ga0224500_10001418_pt1 | contig 14135 bp, 11 predicted proteins | sample SF_Oct11_sed_USG_FD_168126 | JGI IMG/M metagenome (GOLD analysis project Ga0224500, IMG submission 168126) | Sediment microbial communities from San Francisco Bay, California, United States - SF_Oct11_sed_USGS_4_1 | ecosystem: Environmental > Aquatic > Marine > Sediment | place: USA: California... | reverse complement strand
CATCGCAAGGCCGTGCTCGTTTGCTGCCTGGATCACTTCCTCATCCCGCATCGAGCCGCCGGGCTGAATGATCGCCGAGATTCCCGTCTCCGCCGCGGCATCGATGCCATCTCGAAACGGAAAAAACGCATCGGATGCCATCACCGAGCCCTTGATTTCCAGTCCTTCATCGGCCGCCTTGATGGCGGCGATCCTGGTGCTGTACACGCGGCTCATCTGGCCCGCACCGACGCCGATCGTCATCTTGTCCTTGCAGAATATGATGGCGTTCGACTTCACGTATTTCACCACTGTCCACGCGAACAGCATGTCCTCGATTTGTGCGGCGCTCGGCGCGATTGCCGTAACCACCTTCAGGTCTTCTGCGTTGACCACACCGAGGTCGGTGTTTTGTACGAGCAGTCCACCGGAGACTTTCTTGAAATCGAATCCGGGAACGGCTGCCGACGGCCATGCACCGGTTTCAAGTACGCGCACGTTCTTCTTTGTGGCGATAATTTCAGCGGCGTCGGCGTCGATGGATGGCGCGACGATGACTTCGACAAATTGTCTTTCGCTAATTGCCGCTGCGGTCTTCGCGTCCAGCGCGCGGTTGAACGCAATGATGCCGCCGAAGGCTGAGGTTGGGTCGGTTTTGAAGGCCCTGTCATAGGCCTCGAGAATTGTTCCCGCAACCGCCACACCGCAGGGATTGGCATGTTTCACGATGACGCAGGCAGGTTCCCGGAATTGTTTCACGCACTCGAGCGCCGCATCGCTGTCAGCGATATTGTTATAGGAAAGTGCCTTGCCCTGCAGCTGCCTGGCAGTCGCCAACGAACCTGCCGGCGCCTGCTGGTCGATATAGAACGCAGCCTGTTGGTGCGGGTTTTCACCGTAACGCATGCGCTCGGACAGCTGGCCCGAATACAGGTAGCGCTGACCCAGCGCATCATCGCCCAGCGAGTTGGACAGGTATTTCGTGATCGCCGTGTCGTAGCTGGCTGTATGTGCATAGGCTTTCGCGGCCAGGCGGCGGCGAGTGTCCAGTGTCAGCTTGTCGCTCTTCAGGTCTGCAAGGACGGCATCGTAATCATCCGGCTCGACGACGACGGCAACGCCATCGTGATTCTTCGACGCGGCACGAATCATCGCCGGACCGCCGATATCGATGTTTTCAATGGCCTCATCGATAGTCGCGTCCTCGCGGGCGATGGTCTGCTCGAAAGGGTAGAGATTGACGACCAGCAGATCGATCGGCTCGATGCCGTGCTTTTCCATGATGGCTTCGTCGGTGCCGCGGCGACCGAGTAGCCCGCCGTGTATGACCGGGTGCAGCGTCTTGACGCGGCCGTCCATGATTTCCGGGAAACCGGTTTTCTCTGCAACTTCAATTACATCGAGGCCCGCGTCGCGGAGCAGGCGACAGGTACCGCCCGTGGACAGAATTTCTACACCGAGTTCACGAAGTGCAGATACAAAAGGGATCAAGCCACGCTTGTCAGAAACACTGACCAGCGCGCGTCGTACATTGAACATCAAGTCACCTGGAGAAAGTGGGGAGGCGCCGCGATGGCCCCTACTGGATGAGGGAATAGGTTCTGAGCTTCTTGCGCAAGGTGCCGCGATTCAGGCCCAGTATGCCAGCGGCCTGGCTTTGGTTGCCCTGTGTGTAATCCATGACGGCTTTGAACAGTGGCCGCTCCACTTCACCGATGACGAGGTCGTACAAATCCCCCGGCCGATCGCCATTCAGTGTATTGAAATATTGGTCCAGGGCGTCTTCTGTGTGTTTGCAGAGCGGCATTTTGCCTTTGCGCGTTGTCAGCGAGCTGTTCTTGTTCTTATCGTCTGCCACGTTGATCCAATCCTGATTACCGGCTGGCTCCCCTGCAGGGCCAGTCCGAACTCCCCAGCCCCAGGAAAATCACGCCGCCAAAGATGCGCCTCCGTCCTCTCGATCGAAGTAACTCTTTGTTAAGCCAATTTGTTCTGAAGCACTTTCGACGCGCACCACCTGGTGACGAAATGCATCTGCATTTGCCAGATTGTTGCAATACCAGGTCAGGTGCTTGCGAGCCACTCGAACTCCGATCAGTTCCCCATAGAACCGGTGTAGATCGTTCAAGTGGTCGAGCATAATATCACGCAATTCATATTTATCCAGTTGCGGTTTTTCCGGATGCGCATTTAGAAGTTGTCCAAGTTCGCGAAAGAACCATGGCCGACCTTGTGCTCCGCGACCGATCATCAAGCCGTCGCAATTTGTTAGACGCAATACTTCAAGCGACTTCTGCACTGTAGTGATGTCGCCATTGGCAATTACGGGTATTGCAACCGACGCTTTGACGCGCGCGATCGTGTCGTATTCGGCTGCTCCCTTGTAGCGGCATGCGCGCGTGCGGCCGTGTACAGCGATTGCTACGACGCCTGAATCCTCCGCAATACGGGCAATTTCGACGGCGTTGCGATGATCCGGGTCCCAACCGGTGCGGATTTTGACCGTAACGGGCACCGAAACGGCATTGACCACATTGGTAAGAATTTCGGCAACGAGTTTCGTATCCTGGAGCAATGCCGAGCCGGCAAACTTGTTGCAGACTTTCTTGGCTGGGCAGCCCATATTGATATCGATAATCTGCGCGCCGCGATCGACGCACGCGCTGGCTGCTGAGGCCAGCTGCCCCGGTTCGGATCCCGCAATCTGGACGGCGACGGGTTCGGCATCCAGGTCGAGATCAAGGCGAAACCGGGATTTGGGGGTTTGCCAGAGGCTCGTATCGGCCGTGGTCATTTCCGAGGTGGTCATACCAGCGCCGAAACGCCGGCAAAGACGTCGAAAGGGGGCGTCCGTGACGCCAGCCATGGGTGCCAGGACGAACGGATTGGCGAGGATGTAAGGGCCGATCTGTAAGGGTCTGAGTGTCACTTGAAGTCGTCGATCGCGCAGCGCAGCTGCCCATCCGACAAACGGTAACAGACATTAAGTTTGAATCCAGTGGCGCTTTCAGTCGCTGAATCGACGGTGATAACCGCGTTAAAGGTATTGCCGGGCGGCACGAGCTTGCGCGGATCGAGATCGGTTGGCAGGTATTCCGCGGGGTCGAGTACACGACTGCCAATGGTTTCCTCAAAACGATCGGTCAGAGATATGCCGATCAGGGGGTAGGGCAGCGGACCGTCTGATTTGTTGCCAAGCCGCGAGTAGATCGTCAGGTCTCCCTCGTCACCTTCGGCGTTGCCCTTGGTTGCTTCGAATCGCCATCCCGTGATGTCCCACGCCGGCTGCACGGGTTTCCCGAGGGCGCGATAGACCTGTCCAATAGTGTTACTGAACGCCGGCAGGGTGGCGAGCGTTTCGCGGTACTGATGCGCGGCCTGTACAAGCAATGCCAGCACCAGAACAACCACACCGGCGACCAGTCCCCAGCGCGTCCCGCTACGTTGTTGATTTTCTTCCGCCTCTTTGGCGCGCGCGATTTTCGCCAATTTTGCTGCGGCCGCCGCGTCCGCCTTGAGCTTCTTCGTGTCAAAGGCCGAACGAACGAATTCGCCTTCCATAATGATGGTTTCAAACCCCGGTTGTTCGGCAGCTTCGCTGTCGTCGTCACCAAATGCGAAATCGGTATCGAAGGAATCGTCTGCCCCCGCATCTATTCCGGCTTTCTTGTCCCCTATAACAATCGTGGAAGCAAAACCGTCTTCGTCTTCAACGGCGAACGACATGAGATCCTGATCGATCATCATATTGACGGTGTGCTCTTCTTCCGTCATCGGGGGTAGATTGAAGGACTCCGGGGAATCCTCCGAATCGTCCGCGCTTTCGGCTATTGCCAACTCGTCTTCGATCTCATGCCTGGCGACGATTGGTTCCTCGATGAGCTCACTTGGTTCATCGATCAAATCCAGTTGCTCGATCTCCCTGTCGAATTCCTCGTCCCTGGAATCGGTGGGCTCGAAAGAATAGGCTTCCTGCTCGTCGCTCGTATCGAGCGCCGGCTCGAAGTCGAGTGCGTCTTCGAGAACGAGATCTGGCTTGTCGTCAGTGGCTGCTGCAAAATCCGGATCGAAATCGTCATCCTGCGCATCCTCGATAAGGCCGTCGAGGTTCAGATCAAGCTCGTCATCGCGTTCACGCTCACTTTCGAGCCCATCGTCAGCTTCGATGTCGTCGATACCGCTTAGTTCGATGCCCATAGCTTCCGCCTGCAGCGCGAACTGTGCGTCCATATCCAGCGGCAGATCATTGCCTGCGTTGCTCGTGTCGGTCGCTGCCGGCACATCGATCGGCGTTGCGAGGTCCAGGGCCAGATCCTGAAATTCGCCAAGTATGTCGGTCCATTCGTCCGGCTCACTGAGTGCGAAGTCTGCCGATACATCTGCAGTGCGTTCTTCGAAGTCATCCGCGGCGTTGTGTTTCGGGGCCGGCTCCGGCTGCGAAACATACGAAGAAGCAGCCTCAAGGTCGAAGTCATCTGGCAGCGGCGTGTTGTCGTCGAAGCGTAATTCGTCAACCGGGTCTTTTGCGGTTTCGTTCGCCGCCGCGGCAAATATTTCCGGCGCATCAACGACTTCGGGTGTCGCTGTCAGGAATTCATCGATCGGGGTTTCGGTATCGTCGAGATATTCGTCGACGTTCGTGATGCCCGAATCGAAATTGTCGCCGGCATCATCGTCGTCGGCAGCGGGCGCCGCCGCATCTTCCTCATCGAGCACTCGCCATTCAACGCCCGTATCTTCGATACGAATATTGGAACCGGCGAGTTCGTCCAGGGTCTTGAGCAGGGCAGCGCTTTGTTCGGCCGAAATCGACTTCGGAAGACCGTCATCCGTGTCAATGATTTCAGGTTTCAATTCGGGAAGAGCTGCGCTGACTTGCTGAGCCCTGGGTTGCTTCGGCATTTGCTCGGACAGGTAGGCCAGGGCGTTGAATGCATGACCACAGCTGCCACAGCGAACCATGCCGGCGGCCTGTTTAAGGACCTCAGCCGTTACTCTGAATGCAATTTCGCAATCTGGACACTGGGTATACATCGAACTTTAATTACGGGACGCGCTCAACCGCTAGTCCGCTCTCCGTTTGCCACTCAATCTCGACCATATCTGGCCGTCCTGTTCCCGGAACACCGGATCGTCAAAGTCAATCCAGGGCTCATAGGCTGCCATAACTTCGTCCGCTTGTTCACATAATATGCCGGACAGAGCAAGCATACCGTGACCTCTGAGCGTTGATGTGATGGATTCGGCAAACTGGACAAGTGGCGCGGCGAGGATATTGGCGACAATCAGGTCAAAATGGCCCCGGATCTCGTCCGCCGACGACAAAATCTCGATATTTTGGGCAACATCATTGTCGATGGCGTTCTGGCGCGTTGCGACGCAGGCCTGCGGGTCTATGTCCATGGCGACAGCCCAAGCACAGCCGAGCTTCAGGGCGGCGATCGAGAGTATGCCGGACCCGCAGCCGTAATCGAGGATCGTTTTGCCCTCGAGCGACAGCCCGTCCAGCCACTCAAGGCAAAGTGCCGTCGTGGCGTGCGTTCCGGTACCGAAAGCGAGACCCGGGTCGAGGTAGACCACCGCAGCACGCACCCCAAAGGGGTCAGAGCCCTTTTGCCCCGTGTTCGTCCCAAAGGGCTCTGACCCCTTTGGGGAGATCCACAGTTTTTGGCCGAACTGCATGGGCCCGAAGTCCTTGAGCCACTCGCGCTCCCAGTCCCGGTCCTCGAGATCTTCGATGCGGTGCCACGGTAATTCAGCAAGGCCCAGCTCGTCCTGCAAAGCGTTGCGCAGCCCCTCGAGGTCAGCCTCGGGCGAAAACAGGCCCGTAATGCGGGTATCGGTCCACAACGGCGTTTCGCCGGGACCGGGTTCGAGTACCGGGCGGTCGCCCGCGTCGGTGAGCGTCAGCGAACTGGCGCCGAACCGGGAGAAGATAGCTTCGACAGCCGAAGGATCCAGTGCGTCGAGATTCAAAACAAACTGACGCCATGCCACCGTCATGTACTCCGGGTCAAGTCAGGCCGAGACGTTTCTCGAGATAGTGAATGTCCGTCCCACCCGCCTGGAATGCCGAGTGCTGGAAGATTTCCTGGTGCAGCGGAATGTTGGTCTTGATTCCCTCGATCACCATTTCAGCCAGTGCAGTCTTCATGCGACCAAACGCTGCTGATCGAGACTCACCGTGTGCGATGAGCTTGCCGATCATGGAGTCGTAATACGGTGGCACCCTGTAGCCGCTGTAGATGTGGCTCTCGACGCGAATGCCGGGTCCGCCCGGCGGGTGCCAAAGCGTGATGAGACCAGGCGATGGCATGAAAGTTTTCGGATCTTCGGCGTTGATGCGGCATTCGATCGCGTGGCCCTGAATCTTGACGTCCTTCTGCGTGTACCTGAGCTTTTCGCCACTGGCGATGCGCAGTTGTTCACGCACGATGTCGATGCCCGTAATCATCTCGGTGACGGGGTGCTCCACCTGCAGTCGCGTGTTCATTTCAATGAAATAAAACTCGCCGTTTTCGTACAGGAACTCGAAGGTACCTGCGCTGCGATAACCCATGTCCTTGCAGGCCTGGACGCAACGTTCACCGATGCGATTGCGCTGCTCCTCCGTAATGCCTGGCGCCGGCGCCTCCTCGATGACCTTCTGATGTCGCCGCTGCATGGAGCAATCCCGCTCGCCGAGGTGAATGGCGTTGCCGTGCGAGTCGGCCAGCACCTGGAACTCGACGTGCCGCGGCGTTTCGAGAAATTTCTCCATGTATACAACATCGTTGTTGAACGCGGCGCGTGCTTCCGACTTCGTCAGCGTAATTGCTGCCAGCAAGGATGCTTCAGCGTGGACGACCCGCATGCCGCGCCCGCCACCGCCACCGGAGGCCTTGATAATAATCGGATAACCGATAGATCTCGCCATACGCAGGTTTTCGTCCGCATCATCGCCCAGCGGCCCATCCGATCCCGGCACGCAAGGGACACCGGCTTTTTTCATCGCGGCAATCGCCGATACCTTGTCACCCATCAATCGGATGGCGCTAGCCTTGGGTCCGATGAAGGTGAAGCCACTGGATTCCACGCGCTCGGCAAAATCCGCGTTTTCGGACAGGAAGCCATAGCCAGGGTGAATACCGGTCGCGTCGGTGACCTCCGCGGCGCTGATAATGGCAGGCATATTCAGGTAACTGAGGGTCGACTGCGGCGGACCGATACAAACCGTTTCGTCCGCGAGAAGTACGTGCTTGAGGTTGTTGTCAGCCGTGGAGTGCACGGCAACTGTCTTGATGCCCATCTCGCGGCACGCGCGCAGGATACGCAGAGCGATTTCGCCGCGATTGGCTATTACGATTTTTTCGAGCATGTCGGCGCGCTCGCTTAGGAGTTATTTCGTTGATCAATCACGATCATCGTCTGACCGTATTCGACGGGTTCGCCGTTCTGCAGGCGAATCGATTTGATTACACCGGACACTTCCGCTTCGATCTGGTTCATCATCTTCATAGCCTCAATGATGCACAGCGTGTCGCCTTCATTGACCCGATCGCCAACCTGCACGTACGGCGCTGCCCCGGGGGACGAAGCAGCGTAAAAAGTGCCGACCATGGGTGCCATCACTTCGAAACCCGTTTCCTCGGGTTCCGCATGCACTACCGGCGCAGCAGCACTTGCCGCTGTAGCGGCGGGAGCGGGTGCCGACATTTGCACAGGCGCTGCGGCCATCGTCGCTCCGGTCCCGTAGCGACTGATGCGTACGGACTCCTCGCCCTCAGTAATTTCGATCTCGGCGATGCCGGATTCGTCCAATAACTCAATGAGCTTTTTTACTTTTCTTATGTCCATTATTTTTGTCCTCAGCTTGAACTGACATGTCGGGCGGCGGCGTGCAGGGCGAGTTCATACCCGTATGCACCGAAACCAAACAGGCAGCTGCTTGCGATGTCACTGAAATAGCTTTTATGCCGAAAATCCTCTCGGGCAAAAGTGTTGCTCAAATGCACTTCGATGAAAGGGATCTGAACTGCCAGCAGGGCGTCGCGCAACGCGACACTCGTGTGCGTGAAAGCACCTGGGTTCAGAATGATAAATTTGACGTTGTCGGTGGCGGCTCGCTGGATGCGGTTGATCAACTCGTGCTCGGCATTGCTTTGATAGCAAGCGAGTTCGTGCCCCAGCTTCGCAGCGAGTTCAGTGCTGTGCTGCTCAATGTCGGCGAGTGTAGTGGTGCCGTAAACCTCAGGTTCGCGGGACCCCAGAAGGTTCAAATTCGGACCATTGACAAGCAATAGTGAGGGCATTTCGAGGGGTTCGCAGCGTGTTAGCCGAAGATGGCAGCAATTCTAACCGTTTCGCCACAATTTGCTACAACTTTCTCTGCGGCCCGCCTCCCCCAAAGGGGTCAGAGCCCTTTGCACTGCTTTAGCCCAAAAGGGCTCTGACCCCTTTGGGGGGGGGCGGGCTCAGGTTAGAGCTTTTTCAGTGCGGCGCGGGCGTCGTCTTTCGAGATTTCCGCTCGATCGAGGCGCGTCATGACCTCGACAATGGTATCAAGGTGCGACCGGTGCAGCTCGCCGATGTAGGCACCGACGAGTTCGCCATCCGACGCGACGAACATCGTGAATGGTAGCCCTACGAATTCGATTCCCGAGGATTCGGCGACAGCCATCGCGTCCTGCTCCCCAATCAGTATCGGGTAATTGAACTGTGCGGCTTCAGCATAGTTAGCAACGGGTTCGGCAAAGTCGACTGCAATACCAATGACCTGGAATCCGTTATCGCGCTGCTCATCCTGGAATGTTTTCAGAAGCGGAATCTCGCGGCGGCATGGCGCACACCAGGTCGCCCAGAAATTCAGGATGCGGTTTTTCCCGCTCCACTCGGCAAGCTCGTGTGGAGTTCCCGTCACATCCGGCAAAGTGAATGCGGGATGAGTGACAGCTTCGAGTGTTCTCACGGGTTCAGCGTGCTGCACTGGCGGAGACTGGACCGGTATACGGGCCGCGTAAAAGAGTGCGCCTGCCATCAAGGCGACCAGCGCCGATGCGAAGACCAGAAATACTCGTGACACCTGGAAACCTGCTAGTTGCCTGTTCGAGCCGACATGCTATCCGATACAGACAAGGCTTGCCTGACATGTTCGGCGAAGTCCGGTGCTTTCATATAGCCGACAACTTCATAGCCGTGCCGCTGTTCGCCATCAGGTCCGAAGAAAATGATCGTTGGCGGTCCAAATACCCCAAAGCGGTCCAGCAAGGCTTTGTCGGCAGCGTCGTTCGCGGTGACATCGGCCTGCAACCAGACGGTAGTCGAAAGCGCCGCCTGCACGTCTTTGTCGACAAAGGTATAAGCCTCCATTTCCTTGCACGACACACACCAGTCCGCGTAAAAATCGAGCATGGCACTCTTGCCGTTTTGCGTCGCCGCCGCGATCTCACGGTCGAGGTCGTCCACTGACTTGATGCGCTGAAAAGGCAATTCGTGTTCAGCTTCGACGACAGCCGAGCCGCCGCCGAGATTGACGCTTGCCAGGGGTTGCAGCGGATTGCTGCCACCCGTCATCGCGCCGAGCAACAGGATGACGCCATAAATTATGGCCAGGAATCCAAAGCCCTTGCCGAATTTCTGTCGACCGGTAGCCTCGACGCCCAGCGTGGTCAGACCGCCCATGAAGACGCCAGCCATGAATATGAGCACGGCCCAGAACAGCATCGTTACCGTGCCTGGCAGGATTCGCGACAGCATCCAGATTGCGAGCCCCAGCATCATGAATCCAAAAGCGTTCTTGACCGCGATCATCCAGCCGCCTGCTTTTGGCAGCAATTTTCCTTGCGCGGCGCCGACGACCAGTAGTGGCGCACCCATGCCGAGACTCATCGCGAACAGTGCGCTGCCACCCCGCAACATGTCGCCGGTCTGTGCAATGACAGTAAGCGCAGCGATCAGTGCGGGCGCGACACAGGCAGTCACGATCAGGGAGGACAATGCGCCCATAACAAACGCGCCGATTACCGTGCCGCTTTTCTGGTTGCCGCTGACGCTGGATAACCTGCTCTGAATGCTGCTCGGCATCTGCAAGTCGTAAGCGCCAAACATGCCGAGCGCCAAAATCACGAACAAGCTTGCGAACAGAATGAGTATCCACGGCTGGTTGAACGTCGCCTGCAGTTGCAGACCGAGAGCGGCCGCCGCAATACCGGCCCCCGTATACACGATGGCCATACCCATTACGTAGCTCAATGCCAGCATAAAGCCGCGCATCGGGGTAACGTTGTCGCCCTCACCCGCAATGATGCCCGACAGAATCGGCACCATCGGCAGCACACAGGGCGTGAATGCGAGCCCGAGGCCTGCCAGGAAGAACAAGCCGGCGGCAACCCAGATGCTGGAGCCGGTGATGATCTGCGACAGCCGGGCCTGCTCAGAAACGGGCTGGCCGGGATCGGGGAGCTGGGAAAGGTCGGTCGTTGCAGTGGCTTCCGGCAAACTCACGGTCAGCGTCTTGCTTACGGGCAGATAGCAAATACCGTCCACCTTGCAGCCCTGGTAGTTCAGCTCAATATCGAGATCCATTGCTTCGGGTGTGGCTCGCGCTATGGCGACTTTGCCAAACACCTCATCGAAATAGACTTCCTGTTCGCCCAGCCATTCGTCCGTTTTCAACTTGCCTTTCGGCAGGTCAAGCTGTCCCGCTCGCGCATTGTCATTCAGCGAGCGCACCGAGATCTTGCTCTTGTAAACGTAATAGTCCGGCAGCATTCGTATGCCGAATCCGATGGTGTTGCCATCGACGGCAAAAGCGTCAGGAATAAATACCTGGTCGGCTGGCAGGGCCTCATCCATGGAATTGCCGCCGATGTTGGCCAGATTCAATGATTTGCCGGTTGCCGCACTTCTGAGCTTGACGGATTCAGTCCAGGTCTGTGGCATGTAGCAATAACCGGAATCGAGACAGCCGCGGCTATCAATCGTCAATGCAACCGAGGCGGGCTTGTCGCCCAGCAGGGTGTAGGGAATACGAACAAAGAAGCTGCCGCGATAGACAACCTGCTCGCCAAAGAACTCGTCGTTATGGACTTCGCCCTCCGGCAGTTCGGCCTCGCCGAGCACGACGGCTGCATCATCGACAGCAAACCGGAATTCGTCGCGGTACATGTAGGCGCCGTCTTTGACCGCCCAGTCAATCTCCAATGCGCCCCCGGCGTCGTTAACGACGTAGTGAAAAACATCCTGTGGCGGCGGTGGCCGATCGTCGGCCGCCATAACGGCGGCAACCGGAAAGACCAGGACAACCGCGATAATCATATTTCGAATTAATGTCATGTAGCCCTGCTTGGCAGTGGTGGTGAGCTCAGTCCTCTGCGTAGGGGACCTCTCAGGAATCGGGAATGTTACGCCATTGCCGGGCGTTGTCAGCGACTTGAGTCAGATTTTGCCACTTGAAATCTGCCGCACCATCCCTATGATTAGCACTCCTTGCGACCGAGTGCTAATAATAGTCGGTCGGGAAAACCGCCTTAAATCGGTTAAAAATCAATAATTTACAGGAGAATACAACCATGAAGATGCGTCCGCTTCATGACCGGGTAATCGTAAAGCGCATGGAAGAAGAGCGCACATCACCCGGCGGAATCGTCATTCCTGACGCCGCAGCCGAAAAGCCCATCAAGGGAAAAGTCGTCGCTGCAGGCAAAGGGAAGATCCTCGAGAACGGCGATATTCGTCCTCTCGATGTAAAAGTTGGTGACCAGGTCCTTTTCGGCAAGTACGCCGGTACAGAGGTCAAGGTTGATGGTGAAGAACTGCTCGTGATGAAGGAAGACGACATCATGGCGGTCATCGAAAAATAAAGAGGAAGTAGATAATGGCTGCTAAAGAAGTACGATTTGGCGATGACGCACGGCAGAAAATGTTTGCCGGCGTGAACGTCCTCGCAAATGCGGTAAAAGTGACCCTGGGTCCTAAAGGCCGTAACGTCGTGCTCGATAAGAGCTTTGGCGCGCCGACCGTCACGAAGGACGGTGTTTCGGTTGCCAAGGAAATCGAGCTTGAAGACAAGTTTGAGAACATGGGCGCACAGATGGTGAAGGAAGTTGCTTCACAGACGTCTGACATCGCCGGTGACGGAACGACAACGGCTACGGTGCTGGCCCAGGCTATCCTCCGGGAAGGCCTGAAATCAGTTGCCGCTGGCATGAACCCGATGGACCTGAAGCGCGGTATCGACAAGGCGTCCGCTGCGATAGTCGAAGAGTTGAAGAAGCTCTCCAAGCCCTGCAAAGACGAGAAGGCGATTGCACAGGTTGGCAGTATTTCTGCGAACTCTGACACCGAGATCGGCGAACTCATCTCTGACGCTATGGGCAAGGTTGGCAAGGAAGGCGTCATCACGGTTGAAGAAGGTTCCGGTCTCGCAAACGAACTCGATGTCGTTGAAGGCATGCAGTTCGATCGTGGCTACCTGTCTCCTTACTTCATCAACGACGCGGCCAGCCAGCAGGTTGAGCACGACAATCCGTTGATCCTGCTGTTCGACAAGAAGATCTCCAACATTCGCGATCTTCTGCCGGTACTCGAAGGCGTGGCAAAAGCCGGTCGTCCGCTGCTGATCATCTGCGAAGACGTCGAAGGCGAAGCGCTTGCTACCCTGGTCGTGAACAACATCCGTGGCATCGTTAAAGTCGCTGCTGTAAAGGCACCGGGCTTCGGCGACCGTCGCAAAGCAATGCTGCAGGACATCGCAGTGCTGACCGGCGGACAGGTTATTTCCGAAGAAGTCGGCTTGTCGCTTGAAAAGACTACGCTGGACGACCTCGGTCAGGCCAAGAAAGTCCAGATCACGAAAGAAACGACTACGATCATTGATGGCGCCGGCAAAGCGTCCGAGATCAAAGGCCGTGTTGATCAGATCAACGCCGAGATTGCAGAGTCTTCGTCAGACTATGACAAAGAGAAGCTGCAGGAGCGCGTAGCCAAGCTGTCTGGCGGTGTTGCCGTCATCAAGGTTGGTGCCGCTACCGAAATCGAGATGAAAGAAAAGAAAGCTCGTGTTGAAGATGCGCTGCACGCGACTCGTGCTGCTGTTGAAGAAGGCGTGGTACCGGGTGGCGGCGTTGCCTACATTCGTGCCGTGAGCAAAGTTGCATCGCTCGTCGGCGACAACGACGACCAGACGGTAGGTATCAACATTCTGCGACGTGCAGTCGAAGAACCTCTGCGACAGATCGTTCGTAACGCCGGTGGCGACGCGAGTGTTGTCCTGAATGCTGTTGCCAAGGGCAAGGGCAACTACGGGTACAACGCTGCAACCGGCGAATACGGCGACATGATCGAAATGGGTATCCTCGATCCGACCAAGGTCACGCGTTATGCATTGCAGAACGCAGCCTCAGTCTCAGGCCTGCTGCTCACAACCGAAGCAATGGTTGCGGACGCACCGAAGGAAGATAGTGGTCCGGGTATGCCGGACATGGGCGGAATGGGTGGCATGGGCGGCATGATGTAAGCCGTTTGCAACCCTGAGTAATACGAAAAGCCCGGCTCTTGCCGGGCTTTTTTGTTTTAGACTCGACGTTCAGTAATGGCAGCCGGGGCCGCACAGAAACATGCCGATCGTTGCACACAATAATTTGCCGACATTCCAGCGGCTACGCGAGCGCGGCCAGGATGTGCTTACAGCTGATCGTGCGCGTCACCAGGATATTCGTGAATTACACATCGGCTTGCTGAACATGATGCCGGATGCAGCGCTCGCCGCCACGGAGCATCAATTCATTCGTCTGGTCGGCGCCTGTAACCAGATCGCTCAGCTCTACGTCTATCCTTTTTCGATCCCTGAGCTGAATCGCGGGCCCGAAGCGCAGGCACATATTCGACAGCACTATTCTGACTTCGGCAGGCTGCGCGAGCAGGGACTCGATGCCCTGATCATCACCGGCGCAAACGTCGCCAATCCGTCGCTGGACGAGGAGCCGTTCTGGAAACCCCTGATGGACGTCGTCGCGTGGGCTGACGATAACGTAGCCTCCGTCCTGTGTTCTTGTCTCGCGACGCATGCCCTGGTGAAATACAAGCATGGCATCGAACGTACGCGGCTGCCACAGAAGCAGTGGGGCGTCTATCGCCACAAAGTCGCGCCCGGCGAGCATCCGTTAACCTCGGAAATC
>Ga0224500_10001414_pt1 | contig 14147 bp, 12 predicted proteins | sample SF_Oct11_sed_USG_FD_168126 | JGI IMG/M metagenome (GOLD analysis project Ga0224500, IMG submission 168126) | Sediment microbial communities from San Francisco Bay, California, United States - SF_Oct11_sed_USGS_4_1 | ecosystem: Environmental > Aquatic > Marine > Sediment | place: USA: California... | reverse complement strand
CGGTCGCGGCGCCGCCGCGGCCGGCCAGCGCGCGGAGGGCGACCGCCCGGCTCGTCCCGCGCGGCAAGGAGCATGCGACGACGGTCGCCCCCTCCCCGCTCCGCGCGATCAGCACCAGGCCCCGCCTGTTCGAGACGACGCGCGGCGTCGTGGCGCCCACGACGGATTGCGCCGGCGCCCACGGCGCGGTCGCGGCGCACACGGGCGCCTCGGCGATCGCGAGGCGGACGGCTTCGGCCGAGGGCCGAGGCGTGCCGTCCGTGCGGTGCAGCCCGGCCTGGAACCCGGTGCGCAGGCTGTCGTCGTAGAAGCCGAAGAAGTTGACCTGGGCCACGTCGGGATCGCACGCCACCCGGCGCACGATCTCGCCGTAGATCGCGGCCTGCACGGGCTCACTGGTCACCGGCACGTTCTCGGGCCCCTGGTACTCGGGTCGCAGGCCGGTGTCGACCTGCCACCCCACCTCGTCGAGGTAGAGCTTGAGGCCGTCGAGCGTCGTCGGCTGCGGCGTCCCTGCGAACGCGTCCCAGATCGCCTGCTTGACGCGGTCGAGATTCACGAAGCCCGCGGCGGGCCACGGGTACCCGCGCTCCAGCGGGTCGGTGGCACGTGCCGGGTACGGGTGGAAGCTGAGCCCGTCCATCAGGGGGGCGGTGCGGCCGCTTGCGCGGTACCACCGGCCGAGAGCGGCGAGGAACCGCATCGGGGAGGTCGAGACGTTGCTCTGGGCGCGCGCCCGGTCGTTGCCGCGCGGCGAGAGCCCGATGCCGATCACCTTCAGGGTGGGGTCGTGCGCCTTGAGCCCGTCGTACGCCGCCGCGAGGAAGGCGCCGAAGCTCTTCGCCGACACGTTCGCTCGTGTGCGCCGGGAGTACTGGGGGCGCCAGAACGCGGGCTGGTTCGGCTCGTTGCCGATCACGAACTGCCGTACCTGCGGGTACCGCTCGGCCAGGTGCCGGGTGAAGCTCCCGAACATCCACGGCTCGGCGCGCCCGAGCTCGATCTCGCGAGGGGGGTACGGGTACACGGCCAGCACGACGCCGAGGCCGGCCGCCGTCGCCGCCGCGATCGACCGGTCGAGCTCGACGACGTACGGGATCGTGGACTCGTTCCCCGCCTCCCAGCGCACGCTCATCACCGCCTGCTTCAGGCCGAGCGACGCCATCTGGCCGAAGAAGGCCGTGCCTCCGTCCGGGAACCACTTGCCCGTGTCGTCGTTGGCACCGATGTCGGCCGCCGGCGCGCCGCCGGCGCAGCAGAGCAGCGCCGCCGCCACAGTGGAGAGGACGAGCACGTGTCGCCGCACGAGTGCCTCCATTCGGCGGGAAGCCGCGCATTCCTGGCCGGAGCGCGGGCAGGCTACCCGAGGCGGGCGAGGAGCGCATCGAGCAGCGTTCCGGCTCCGAAGCGGACGGGATCGCCCGCCGGGAGCCCCGTCTCGGCCTCTGCGCGCGCCACGGCCGCGGCCGCGGCCTCGTCATCGAGCTCGGCGGTGTTGAGCGCGACGCACGCGACCGTGGCCCTGCGTGCCGGCAGCGACACGCGCTCGTACAGCTCCACGAGCTCCGCGAGCGGCAGCACGGGCTGTCCCGGGTACCCGTCGACCTCGACTGCCCCCGCGCGGTGGCAGAGGACGAGCACGTGCGGCGCGCTGCCGTGGAGCAGCCCGAGCGTGACGCCCGAGTACGCGGGATGCGAGATGGCACCCTGCCCCTCGACGAGCAGCAGCTCTCCCCCGCGCTCGTGCCCCTCGATCACCAGCCGCTCGGCGGCGCCGGCGACGAAGTCGGAGACGACGGCGTCGACCGCGATCCCCCAGCCGGCGATCGCGATCCCCGTCTGCCCGGTCGGCACGAACACGGAGGCGAGCCCACGCGACCGGGCCTCCCGGTCGAGCTCCAGCGAGACGGTCATCTTCCCGATCGCGCAGTCGGAGCCGACCGTGAGCACGATGTCCGCGGGCACCCGCAGGTTCTCGCCGGTCGGGCAGTCGAGGCCGGCCGGCGGGTGTCGCAGGTCGCGGAGCGTGACACCGTGCAGCGCCGCGAGCGGACCGAGCTCGGGGTCGTCGGCGAGGAACTCGTGCAGGCCGTTCTCCACGTTCAGCCCGCTGCGGATGCAGTCGGCGAGCAGGGCACGCCAGGCGGGCGGGAAGCGCCCGCCCTGCGTGGCCACGCCCACGAGCGCCGTGGTCGGTGCGTAGGCGAGCGCCGCCTCGACGCTGCCGACCACCTGCACGCCGTCGATCTCGGCGCCGACCCTCTCCGAGTCGAGGATCGCGACGACGTCCTCTCGCCGGTAGCGGAGGAGGCCGCGCATCGTCTTGCCGTAGTGCGTGTCGGCCGAGTACCCCTCGGCCAGGATCAGGAGGCGCTCACCCGACACCGAGGCCGGCACCCTCCCCCGGCACCTGCACGCCGTCGACGAGCTCTACCCCGGGGCACGGGTCCTCGGCGATCAGCAGGTTGCCGTCGAGGTCGACGTGGTCGCAGAGGGGCGCCACGCAGCAGCCCGCGGCGATTCCGAGTCCCGACTCGATCATGCACCCGAGCATCACGCCGAGGTCGAGGGCGCGCGCCGCGTGGGCGATGCGGATCGCCTCGCGGATCCCCCCGGACTTGGCGAGCTTGACGTTGACCCCGTGCGCGATCTCGGCGCACGCGGCCACGTCGGCGAGCGTGTGACAGTCCTCGTCGACGTAGACGGGAAGCGGCGAGCGCTCGCGGAGCACGGCGCCCCCGGGATCGCCCGCGCGCAGCGGCTGCTCGACGTACTCCACGCCGAGCGAGGCCAGCTCGGGGATCGCCTGCAGCGCCTCGTCGACAGACCACCACTCGTTGACGTCGACCATCAAGGGCCGGTCGGTGACGTCCCGCACGGCGCGCACCCGCTCGACGTCGAGGCCGTCGCCGCCGCCGAGCTTGAGCTTGAGGCGGCGAAAGCGAGCGGCGGCTCGCTCGGCGCGCCTCGCCATGTCGTCGGGATCGCCGAGCCAGACCGTCCACGAGGTCGGCGGGCCGACCCGAGGCAGGCCGAGCAGCCGCCAGACGGGAGCGCCGAGCAGCTTCCCCTGCAGGTCGTGCAGGGCGGCATCGAGGGCGGCTTTGGCCGCCTGCTCGCCGGGGATCTCGGCCAGCCGCGCGCCGATCTCCTCGAGCGCGAACGGGTCGTCGCCGACCAGCTGCCCGTGCTGCTCGACGAACGCGAGCGCCGACGCGGCGGTCTCCTCGTAGCGCTCGATCGGCGCCGCCTCTCCTCGACCCGAGCTGCCCTTGTAACTGATCGTCACATGGACGACGTCGGCGACGTCCTGTGTCTCGCGCGAGATCACGAACGTCTCGGCGAGGCGGAGCCTGACGATCTTGCCGGTGACCTCCACGGCGGCAGCCTACTTCCGCGCCGGCGGCGCCGGCTCGTCGACCGCGCGGGTGAGCACGGCGACCACGGTCGAGGCGACGGTGAGCGCCAGACCCGGGAGGATCGCCCATGCAAGCCAGACGGCTGCGCCCCCGGCGGCGAAGAGCCCGACCTCGAGCGCAAGCCGCTGTGGGTCGCGGAGCCGCCGGGTTGAGCGCGGGCCGACGTACGCGCCCCAGGCACCCGCCGCGGCCGCCGCCACGCCGACCGCGAGCAGGGTGCCGGAGATCCCACCCCCGCCGAGCACCCACGCCCCGGCCGCAAGCGCGCCGAGCAGGCACATCTCGAGCAGGAACCTCGTCGCCAGCACCGCGCTGCGCACGGGCGCAGCCTACGACGTGGGCGATGCGTGCAGGGACAGCCGCGTCCGACTCTATGCGGACACGGCTGTGGGGCCTCGGAGGGTGCCTCGACTACACTGACCTCCATCCCCGCGCCCGTAGCTCAGGGGATAGAGCGCGCGCCTCCGGAGCGCGAGGTCGCAGGTTCGATTCCTGCCGGGCGCATCAGGCGGTACACGCTGGAAAGCCTGCAAACCCCGTAGAGATGCGCTCTTCTGGGGCTACGTCGCGCAGGCACTCGCCGGTGGCGCGACCGCCGTCGCGCTGTTCGGCGGCGCCAACCCGGTGCTCGTGTACGCCGTGGCCGCGGTCGGCGCCGTGTCGGTGACGATCACCCGGCCGACGATGGCGGCGTTCGCTCCGTCGCTGGCACGGGCGCCCGAGCAGCTCACCGCGATCAACGTCGTCTCCAGCTGGACGGAGAGCGTCAGCGTGCTCGTCGCACCTGCCGTTGCCGGTGCCCTGCTCGCCGTCGGCAGCTCGGGCACCGTCTTCGCGGTGACGGCCGGCGTCGTCGCCGTCAGCGCCGTCCTCGTCCGGCCGTTCCCCGGGCCGCCGCCCGCCGGCCAGGCCGACGACGCAGGCGAGCCCACCTCGGGGTCACTCGGTACCGCGTTCTCCGTCCTCCGCAGGGAGCGCTACGCACGCGTGCTCGTGATCGCGCTCTGCGCCGACTTCGTGGCCCTCGGGGCTCTCGACGTCCTCTACCCCGAGCTCGCGATCGGGGTGCTCGAGCGCGGCGAGTCTTGGGCGGGCTACCTCAACGCAGCGTTCGGCGCAGGGGCCACGCTCGCGATCGCGTTCACGGTGAGCCTCGTCGGCAAGCCCCGCCTGGTGCCGTCGCTGCTTGCAGGGCTCGGGCTCTACGTCGCCGCCTTCGCGCTGCTCGCCGCGTACCCGACCGCCGCGACCGCGCTGCTGCTGCTGGCGCTCGCGGGCGCCGGGCGCGTGGTCTTCGACGTGACCACGCGCACGCTCCTGCAGCGCGTCGCACCGACCGACGTGCTCGCGCGCATCTTCGGGCTGCTGGAGGGACTCGCGATGGCAGGGCTCGCCGTCGGCTCCCTCGTCGTCGCCGGCCTGGTCGCGGTCGGCGGCGCTGCGCTCGGCCTGCTCGGGATCGGGCTGCTCCTGCCGCTCGCCGCGCTCGTCGCGGGCCGCGCCCTGCTCGAGGTCGACCGGCACGCGACCGTCCCGGTCGTCGAGATCAACCTGCTCCGGGCGATGCCGCTGTTCGCGCTGCTCCCGGCCGCGCAGGTCGAGGCGCTCGCCCGGTCGCTCGAGCGCGTGGACGCCGCGGCGGGCACCGACATCGTCGTCCAGGGGGCGCCGGGTGATCGCTTCTTCGTGATCGCCGACGGGGAAGTCGAGGTGATCCGGGACGGAGCCGTCGTGGCGCGGCTCACCCGCGGCGACGGCTTCGGCGAGATCGCGCTCCTGCACGCGGTCGCCAGGACGGCCACCTGCCGGGCCACGTGCCCGTCGATGCTGTACGCCCTCGATCACGACACGTTTCTCACCACCCTCACCGGGCACGCGCATGCCGACGCCGAGGCGCGCCGGCTGGCCACCGGCCGATCACGGGAGGCCGGGGCCACGAGCACGGTGCGCTGACCCCGGCGGCCGGCACACACCGGCGCTACCGTCACGCGGTGCGCGCCTGGCTCCGCAGCCTGAACCCGAACCTGCCGCGAACGGTGCAGACGCTGCAGCTCGGCGGACTGATCAGCGCGTTCGGCAACGGGGTCGTGCTGCCGTTCGTGCTCATCTACCTGCACAACGTCCGCGGCATCGGCCTCGGCGTCGCCGGGCTGATCGTCGCCACGAACGGGGCCGTCAGCCTCGTCGCCGGGCCGGTGTCGGGGCCGCTCGTCGACCGCATCGGCGGCCACCGGATCCTCGCTGTCGCCCTCGTCGTGCTGGCTGCCGGCTACGGCGGCCTCGCGCTCGTCCACGAGCCGTGGCACGGCTTCGTCGCGGCGACCGTGATGGGGGTCGGGAACGGCTTCTTCTGGCCCGCCCAGTCGACGCTGCTCGCGGCCCTCTCCCCGCGCGACAAGCGGCATGCCACCTTCGCCATGCAGCGCGTGGTGATGAACCTCGGCATCGGGCTGGGGGCGCTCGTGGGTGGCGTGATCGCCACTGCCGACCGCCCGGGCACGTTCGTCGCCGTGTTCACGATCGACGCGGCGTCGTTCCTCGCCTACCTCGTGATCCTGTGGCTGTTCGTCCCCGGCGTGCACCCGCAGGCGGGAGACGCCGCCCCCGCCGCCGGTCAGCGACCCGGCTCGTACCGCGACGTGCTCCGCCACGGCGCGTTCATGGCCGTGGTCGGGCTGAACACGCTGTTCATCTTCGCCGGCATGTCCGGGTTCGAGCTGCTCCCCGTCTACGCGAAGAACGAGTCGGGCGTGTCGGAGACCGCGATCGGCGTGATCTTCTTCGTGAACACCGTCGTGATCGTCCTCGCCCAGCTGCCGGTGACGAAGCTCTCGGAGGGCCACCGGCGGATGCGCGCCCTCGCGCTGCTCGGGGTGCTCTGGGCGGGATGCTGGGTGGCCGTCTCGCTCGTCGGCGGCAGCGGCGTCGAGGGCGCGACCGCGGCGGTTCTGCTCGCTGTGGCGATGGGGGCCTTCGGGCTCGGAGAGTGCGTCCACGGGGCCGTCCAGGCGCCGCTGGTGGCCGACCTCGCCGAGCCCCGGCTGCTGGGCCGCTACATGGCGCTCTCGGCGCTCTCGTGGCAGGTCGGGTTCGCGCTCGGGCCGGCCGTCGGTGGCTTCCTGCTCGAGCGGAGCCCGAGCGGGACGTGGCTCGTGTGGGCCACGCTCTGCTGCGTCGGCGCCGGCCTCGCGCTCGTCCTGGAGCGGTTGCTTCCGCTCACCGCGCGCCGCAACCCCACGGCACAGCCGGCCTGAGCCTGGGGGTCGCCCGGGCAGGCGACCGCGGTACAATGCCGAACATGATGCCGGCGATCGAGGATCCCCTCAGTACCCATGCCCAGCCTGCCGCGTATCACGCGTCGCGCCCGGTCCCGCGGGGCCGCGGACGTCGTCGCACGCCCCAGGACTGAGGTCGAGGAGGTCGCGGGCGGCGGCCTCACGTGGATCAACGTCGTCCACCCCGACCTCGACGCGGCGCGCGAGCTGGCCGAGCGCTTCGGCTGGCACCCGCTCGACGTCGAGGACGTCGTCTCCCGCCGCCAGCGGCCGAAGGTGGACGACTACGAGGACGACGGGTACCTGTTCACCGTCCTCCACTTCCCGGTCTACGACAAGACGATCCAGCGCCTGAACGCCGCCGAGCTGGACGTCTTCATCGGCCAGGACTACCTCGTCACGATCCCGAACCGCGAGCTCTTGCCGGTGACGCGGCTGTTCGCGCGCTGCGAGGCCGACGACGAGCTGCGCGAGTCGCTGTTCGCCCGGGGCACGGGCCGGCTGCTGTACGAGGTGCTCGACGACCTCTTCGACTACTGCTTCCCGATCCTCGACAAGATCGCGCACAAGCTCGACCGGATCGAGGACGACGTGTTCGAGGGCCGCTCCGAGGAGGTCGTGCGCGACATCTCCAACGTCAAGCAGGAGATCATCTCGTACCGGAAGATCATCAAGCCCGAGCGCGGCACGCTGCGCGTGCTGGAGCGCCGTGTCGACCGCTTCCTGCCCGAGGAGCTCGAGCTCTACTTCGACGACATCGTCGACTCCGCCGAGCGGATCTGGGACCTGCTCGACAACTACAAGGAGGTCGTGGAGGCGCTCGAGTCGACGAACGAGTCGGTGATCTCGCACCGGCAGAACGACGTGCTGCGCCTGCTCACGATCTTCTCCGTGACGATGCTCCCGCTCACGGTGCTCACGGGGATCTTCGGCATGAACGTCCTCTTCCCGGGCGAGTCGAGCGCGGCGGCGTTCTGGCTGATCCTCGTCGCGCTCGTCGCCTTGCTCGCCGGCATGTTCGGCTTCTTCCGCTTCAAGCGGTGGCTCTAGCCGTCTTCGCGCGCTGAAGCCGTTTCCGGGGTGCTTGCCCCCGTCGCTCCTGCCCCGAGCTTCCTCCTATGCTCTGTCGATGATCGGGACCACGAGCCTGTTCACGGACATCGTCGCTTCGACCGAGCTGGCGCTCACGCTCGGGGACGACGGCTGGGCCGATCTGCTGATGCGCCACCACGCCGCCGTGCGCTCCGAGATCACGGTACGCGAGGGCGTGGAGATGGACACGAGCGGCGACGGCTTCTTCGTCATGTTCACCACGCCCGCCCTGGCGATCGAGGCGGCCCGGGCGATCATCGAACGGGTGGGGGCGTTGGGCCTGACGCTCCGCATCGGCGTCCATGTCGGCGACTGCCGCGTCGCCGACGGCAAGTGCACGGGGCTCGCGATCCACATCGGCGCGCGGATCGCCGCCCTCGCGGCCCCCGGTGAGATCCTCGTCTCGAAGCCCGTCAAGGACGCGGCAGACCCTGGCGTCGCGTTCGTCGAGCGAGGCGTTCACGTGCTGACGGGGATTCCCGGCACGTGGCCTCTGTTCGCCGTCGTCGCCTGACCCGGCAGCCGTGCGCTGCACGGGGCGCCGGCGGCTTCCGCCGCCCGGCGTGATCGCCGTCGAGGCGGCTCACCGACCTCCGCCGCGGCCGGGTCGAGCGCATCGGCTCCGCCGGACGACCTGACCCTTCCACCCGTCCCGGGGCGATGCAGCGCCGGCGCGCAGGGACTCGCCTCCGGTGCCCCCGACCGACCACGGCATCGGGTCGCGTACGCGGGGCCGGCAGCTCTCGGGGCCCGCGACCACGCCGCCGTGACGGGGCAGTCCGGGGCCGACCGAACGTCCCCCAGCCCTCGGTCGAGTGGTTCTGCGATCCCTCGCCGCCGGTTACCCCTTCTGGGGGGCTACAAGCCGCCGCGTGAGTCCGAACGTATGCGCACTGCGGCAATCCACCCGAGAGGCGCATGATGACTGCGGCACAGTTCGAGCAACTCGAGGACACGGAAGCGGTCGAGGTGCTGCGCTGGCGCTTCGACGTCCTGCTCCGGGCGGGCTTCGACTTCGAGCAGGCGGCGACCGTCGCGGCGCACGTGGACGTCGACCTGCACTCGGCCGTCGACCTCCTCGATCGCGGCTGCCCCGCCGAGACGGCGATCCGGATCCTCGTCTGACCGAGAACCCCCCGGTCGAGGGACGCCATCCCCCCGCGCGGGGGACGCGGCCCTGCGGCGTCTCGGGCACAACGTGACTACCTGCGGCACAGGGAGGGAATGAGCGATGACAGCAGCGCAGTTCGAGGTGCTCGCCCCGTCGGAGGCCGAAGAGCTCCTGCGGGCACGGTTCGAGACGTTCGCCGAATGGGGCTGTCCCCTCGACGACGCGTTGATGCTGGCCGGCCGGGTCGAGATCGAGGTCGCCGACGCGATCTCGCTCCTGCAGCGCGGCTGCCCGCCCAAGCTCGTCCCGCGCCTGCTCGGCTAGCACGACCCTTTCGGACGCGCCTCCCCGGCGGCCGCGAAGCGGACGCCTTCAGGGATCTTCGCGCGGCGCGGATCCGCGCCAGCGGATACGCGCCATGCGCCGCAACAACCCCGCCGCGGCCGCGAAGCGGACGCCTTCAGGGATCTTCGCGCGGCGCGGATCCGCGCCAGCGGATACGCGCCATGCGCCGCAACAACCGCGCCGCGGCCGCGAAGCGGACGCCTTCAGGGATCTTCGCGCGGCGCGGATCCGCGCCAGCGGATACGCGCCTTGCGCCGCAACACGCGCGTTGCGCCGGGACAGCTGCTCAGCGGATCTCGAGCCCGTCGATGCCCGGCTCCGGCTCGGGGAGACGCGGGTCGATCCGCTCGAGGGCGTCCACGAGCAGGGCCGCCACCACGGCGGCCTTCACCCAGTTGCGGTCGGCGGGCACCACGTGCCACGGCGCGTGCTCGGTGGACGTCTGCGCGATCACGTCGTCGTAGGCGGCGACGTACTCGTCGAAGCGGGCCCTCACGGCGAGGTCGTCCCGCCTGAACTTCCAGCGCTTCTCGGGATCCTCGACCCGCTCCTGCAGCCGCCGGCGCTGCTCGTCGCGGGAGACGTGGAGGAAGACCTTGACGAGCGCGGTGCCCTCGTCGGCGAGCATGCGCTCGAAGTCGTTGATGTGCGACGGGCGGCGGCGCCACGTCTCCTCCGGCGCCAGCTCCAGCATGCGCACGGCGACGACGTCCTCGTAGTGCGAGCGGTTGAAGATGCCGATCTCTCCCCGGGCGGGCAGCTTCGCGTGCACCCGCCACAGGTAGTCGTGCGCCAGCTCGTCGGGGCTCGGGGCCTGGAAGGAGACCACCCGGCACCCCTGGGGGTTGAGACCCGTCATCACGCGGCGGATCACACCATCCTTGCCAGCCGCGTCGAGCCCTTGCAGAACGAGCAGCACGCTATGCCTGCTCTCCGCGAAGAGCCGCCGCTGCAGCAGCTCCAGACGGGCCTGGGCGTCCTTCAGCGCCTCCTGCCCGGCCTCCTTGTCCGCGAAGCCGAGCGTGGCCGCGCAGTCGCGCTCCGCGAGGCGCGGGCGGTCGCCGGGCTTCACGCGAACGAGGTCGATCACACCCGAACTGTATGCACGGCTCGGCTGCCGTCGATCTAGACTCGCCCTATGGCGGATCGGGGCTCCTTCTGGCTCGGCAACGAGCTCGACCCCTCGAGCGGCGAGCCCGGGGCGAATCGCGTCGCGGTCGGCTCGGCCGACCTCACCACGCACGGCGTCGTGGTGGGCATGACCGGGTCGGGCAAGACCGGCCTCGGCGTCGACCTGGTCGAGGAAGCGCTGCTCGCCGGCATCCCGACCCTGGTGCTCGACCCGAAGGGCGACATGGGGAACCTCGCGCTCGTCTTCCCCGATCTCTCGCCGGCGAGCTTCGCGCCCTGGGTGAGCGAGGCCGCGGCGCAGGCGGAGGGCCTCTCCGTGGACGAGTACGCGGCGCGCACGGCGACGATCTGGCGCGACGGGCTCGCGGCCCAGGGCATCGCTCCCGAGCGCCTGCAGCAGCTGCATGACGCCGCCGACGTGACCATCTACACGCCCGGCTCCGAGGCCGGCGTGCCCCTCGACGTCGTCGGCTCGCTCCGTGCGCCGGCTGCCTCGTGGGAGGACGAGGCGGAGACGCTGCGGGACGAGATCGAGGGGACGGTGACCGGGCTGCTCGGGCTGGTGGGCATCGCCGCCGACCCGCTGTCGAGCAAGGAGCACGTCCTGCTCGCAAACCTCGTCGAGCACGCGTGGCGCGCCGGGCGCGACCTCGATCTGGGCACGTTGATCGGCGAGATCGCCGAGCCGCCGCTGCGCAAGCTCGGCGTATTCGACGTCGACCAGTTCTTCCCAGCGAAAGAGCGGACGGAGCTGGCGTTCAGGCTCAACGCGCTCGTCGCGTCGCCGTCGTTCGCGGCCTGGAGCGCCGGCGCCCCCCTCGACGTGCAGTCGCTCCTGTTCGCGGACGACGGCTCGCCGCGCTGCGCGATCGTCTACCTCGCTCATCTCGGCGAGGAGGAGCGACAGTTCGTGGTCACGCTCGTCCTCTCCAAGCTCGTGACCTGGATGCGCGGACAGCCCGGGACACCGGATCTGCGGGTGCTCGCGTACATGGACGAGGTGTTCGGGTTCGTGCCACCCACCGCCGCGCCGCCCGCCAAGAAGCCGATCCTCACCATCCTCAAGCAGGGGCGAGCCTTCGGCGTCGGGCTCGTGCTCTCGACGCAGAACCCCGTCGACCTCGACTACAAGGCCATGTCCAATGCAGGGACGTGGCTCGTCGGGCGGTTGCAGACCGAGAACGACAAGGCGCGCGTCCTGGAGGGCCTGCGCTCCGCCGCCGGGGACACCGACGTGGCCGCCCTCGACACGGCGATCGGCGCGCTGCAGAAGCGCCGGTTCCTGCTCGTCTCCGCCAAGGGCGGCCCACCGCGGCTGCTCGCGACCCGCTGGGCGATGTCGTACCTCCGCGGCCCGCTCACGCGCGACGAGGTGACGAGGCTGATGGAGCACGTCGAGCGGCCGACCCCGGCTCCGGCGCCTCCTCCGGCATCGACCGGTACGGAGGCCTCCGCCTCCGCCCCCGCCGAGCAGTCGGAGACCGCTCCCGGCGAGACCACGGTCGCGCCGCCGGTGGCCGAGGGCGTCCCCGTCGCGTACCTCGACCCGGCCGCGCCGTGGGGCGACCAGGTCGGTGCCGCCGCCGCGGGCGCCCGGCTGCAGGCGTTCGTCGCCGCCCGGATCTCCGTCCGCTACGACGACACGGCCGCCAAGATCGACGAGCAGGGGGAGCTGGAGGCGGTGTACGGCCCCCTCGACGAGGGGCTCGACCTCGACTCCGAGCGGCTCGTGGACTTCGACGACCGTGACTTCAGGCCCCAGCCGACCGCCGCCGCGCCCTACGTGCTGCCCGCCGCGTCCGTGGGCGAGACCGCGTTCTGGAAGTCGGTCGAGCGCGACGTCCGCGCGAGGCTCGTGGACACGCGCCCGCTGGAGCTCCAGCGCAACCGCGCGTTGAAGCTGGTCTCCCGTCCCGGCGAGAGCGCGGACGACTTCGCGGCCCGCTGCGACGCCGCGGCACAGGCAGCGGCGGACGAGGAGGCGGCGAAGATCCGCGACCGGCTCGAGGCCAAGCGCGACCGGCTCGACCGCGCGCTGGCGGAGGCGCAGCGACGGATCGAGCAGGCCGAGACCGACCAGCGGTCACGCCAGGCGACAGAGCTGGTGTCGGGGGCGGGCGCGGTGCTCGGGGCGCTGCTCGGCGGGCGGCGCAGTGCGCGCTCGATCGCCTCGGCGATGTCGAGCGCTGCGTCTCGGCGAGGCGTGTCCACGCGAGCGTCGGCGCGCAAGGCGGCGGCGGCGGAGAACGCCCAGGACGTGCAGGACGACCTCGCCGAGCTCGAGCAGGAGATCCTCGACGAGGTGGCCGAGATCGACGAGCGCTGGCGCGAGCGCGCCGCAGAGGTCGAGACGATCGCGATCCGGGCGGAAGCCGCGGACATCCGGGTGCTCGAGACGCGGCTCGTGTGGGTCCCCACCGACTGATCCTCGCCCTCGCCGCGCTCGCCGTCCTGCTCGCCGGCTCGGGGTGCGAGTCGTCGCGGGTGCAGCCGCCGGCGGGCGTCGACTCGGGCGTGGTGCGGGTCGTCGGCGACGGCGACACGTTGACGCTCGACGACGGCCGCACGATCCGACTCGTCCAGATCGACGCACCCGAAGCCGCCGACGAGTGCTACGGGCGCGAGGCGACGGCGGCGCTCGTCCGGCTCGCCCCCCGGGGCACCCTGGTCGAGCTGGAGCGTGACCCGCGGCTCGACGACGTCGACGTCTACGACCGCCTGCTGCGCTACGTGCTCGTCGACGGCGAGAACGTCAACCTGGAGCTCGTCCGCGAGGGGGCGGCGGCGCCCTACTTCTTCCGGGGCGACCGCGGCCGCTACGCCGACGAGCTGCTCGACGCGGCTCGCCGCGCCCGTGCCGCCGACCGGGGCTTCTGGGGCGCGTGCCCGGGCGCCCGTCTCGACCCCGGCCGCGGCTCACTGACCGGCCGCCGCTGACCCGACGCCGCCTCGCGCCCTTGTGACGATCAGTTACAAGGCGTGGTCCGGGCACCACGGGAGTACGCTGCTCGGGTGAGCACGCGGTTCTGGCACCCCGTCGCCGACATGCACGCGGTCGCCCGCAGCGGCGAGCTCTGGCTCGACCGCGGCGAGCGCGCGCACGTCTGGGACACCGACGGGCGCCGCTACATCGACGCGACCGCGGGGCTCTGGTACGCGAACGTCGGCTACGGCCGCGACGAGATCGTCGACGCGGCCGCCGCGCAGATGCGGCGGCTGCACGCGTACTCGCACTACGGCGACGTCTCCACGGAGGCGACCTCGCGCCTCGCCGAGCGCGTCGCCGCGCTCTCGCCGATCGAGGACGGCGTGGTCTTCTTCGCGTCCGGCGGGGGCGAGTCCGTGGAGACCGCGGTGAAGATGGCGCGCCGGTACTGGAGCCTGATCGGCGAGCCGGAGCGCACGGTGATCGTGACGCGGGAGCGCTGCTACCACGGGCTCGCCGGCTACGGGACGAGCATCGTCGGCAGCGACGTCTTCAGGGCGGGCGTCGGCCCGCTGGTCGGCGACACCATCCGCGTCCCGTGGGAGTCCGCCGAGGCGCTCGCGGACGCGATCGACGAGATCGGAGCCGAGCGCGTGGCGGCCTTCTTCTGCGAGCCGATCATCGGCGCCGGCGGCGTGTTGCTGCCGCCCGAGGGGTACCTGCAGGCCGTGCAGCGCGTCTGCCGCGAGCGCGGCGTGCTCTTCGTGGTGGACGAGGTGATCTGCGGCTTCGGCCGCGTCGGCGACTGGTTCGCGTCGAGCCGCTTCGGGCTGGAGCCGGACGCGATC
>Ga0224500_10001413_pt1 | contig 14148 bp, 12 predicted proteins | sample SF_Oct11_sed_USG_FD_168126 | JGI IMG/M metagenome (GOLD analysis project Ga0224500, IMG submission 168126) | Sediment microbial communities from San Francisco Bay, California, United States - SF_Oct11_sed_USGS_4_1 | ecosystem: Environmental > Aquatic > Marine > Sediment | place: USA: California... | reverse complement strand
GTTGGAAAGGTCGTGCAGCATGCGCGCCGGACATTGTTACGGCTCACCACGGCCGCGCAGCAGGCCCTCGTGTCCCTGGCACGAGCCAACATCCTGGCCCTCAGCCCGACTTAGCCGGAGATTAGGGTCTTGCAGTCGCCTCTTGTGAGGCAGTATGGTAGGTGAGAGAGTTGGGTCACATGGTATTCAAGGTCAGGCAATAGAAGGAGGTCTGTGTATGGCGATTCGATTGGGCGATGACGCGCCGAACTTTACGGCAGAGACGACAGAAGGCCCGATTAATTTTCATGAATGGTTGGGGAATGGGTGGGGTATTCTGTTCTCCCACCCCAAGGACTACACACCGGTCTGCACGACAGAGTTGGGTACGGTTGCCAAAATCTCCCCGGAATTCAAAAAGCGGGGAGTGAAGGTGATCGCGGTGAGCGTGGATCCGATGGACTCCCACAAGGGGTGGATCAACGATATCAATGAGACTCAGAAGACGACGATGAACTATCCCATCATCGCCGATCCGGATAAAAATGTTGCGACGCTCTATGACATGATTCATCCGAATGCGATCGACAACATGACGGTGCGGTCCGTCTTCATCATCGGGCCGGACAAAAAGGTCAAGCTGACGTTGACCTATCCGGCTTCTTGCGGTCGGAACTTCGATGAGCTGGTGCGGGTCATCGATTCTTTGCAGCTGACGTCGAAATACAAGGTGGCCACTCCGGCGAACTGGAAGGACGGCGAAGACTGCATCATTACTCCCGCAGTGGGTGATGCAGAAGCGCAACAGTTGTTTCCTAAAGGCTTCACGACGGTGAAGCCGTATCTCCGCTACACTCCCCAGCCGAACCGATAGATTCTCGACAGCCTACGTATAGAAAGCCAGGCAGATGGTGATGGGTAATATCTGCCTGGCTTTTATTTATCAATATGTTACATCATTGTTCCTTTCTGGAATACACGCATAAGTCTCACCACCGCTGCTCTCCTTAAACATCGGACCATAGACGTCTTCACGTATCCGTCACCTGGGGTACGAGGATTGCTTTACGGGGGGGCGTGGGGACTTCCGGCGTGACGGCCGTGGTCGTTTGGCTCTATGGAACGCACGCGCTGAAACTTCTTGTCTCACGTGGAGCGTATTGGGTGAGTAGTGAATATCCGATCCATAAAGCAGCTGTTTGTTTTCCCGATGTGCTTTGACAAGCAGAACTACTGATGTATAGTCGACACAGTTGAGGTACATATGAAAAGTTTCTTGCTTTGTTTCGATGACTTGGGCATAGTCAGCGCCAACTTCCGTGGGGGCAAGAGTTTCTACTAGTAGTGGCAGGTGGGCGGTGGTGGTTTCTTATTACTCACAAGGGAGGGCATCAGTATGAAGGGACATAATGTGAGGCGGTGGACACAATTTGTAGTTGCTGGAGCCATGGCGGCGCTGGTGGCTGGAATGGGATCCACGCTGCCCAGTGCCTTTGCTGGTGGCACAATCAAGGCCGATGAGGACAAGTGGATCTCGATCGGGATGGGTATCAGAACTAGCTTTAATTCTGTAGAAAACGGTGCGGTGAACGGTTCACACTACAGCAATGAGTTCACGATCAACAATGCTCGTATCTACATCAACGGGCAGATCCATAAGTACATCAAGTTCGAGTTCAATACGGATTGCTTCAACTGCCAGGTGGGTGGAGGGGCTGTAGGTGGATTCAATTTCGGAGGTAACTCGTCCATCGGACTTCTGGACGCGATCGGCAAGTTTGAGTTCAATGAGATGGCCAACCTCTGGGTTGGGCGTATGTTGCTCCCGAGTGAACGTGGGGAGCTGAACGGTCCCTTCTACCATGCTACCTTTGATGGCTTCAGGACGCCGTTCTTCCCGTCAGACTTCAGCGGAAATTTCAATGGGGCGGCTGGGACAGGCGGTGGGGCCGGTCTCTATGGTCGTGATAATGCGGCCACCTTCTGGGGCAAAGTTCATCCAGGTGGCACCCACCTGCTGTATGCTCTCGCGGTATCTCAAGGACTGCGGAACGGCCCGAATGTTGGCAACAGCTTGATGTATACCGGGCGTTTGCAGTGGAATCTGTTGAACGATGAGCCGAATCCTGGCTATTACACGTCAGGCACGTACTACGGAACAGCCGGAGACATTTTGGCGATTGCCGGTAGCGTGCAGCACCAAAAGGATGGGGCTGGTTCGCCCACGGTTGGGTTAAGCGACTTCACCGGTCTGTCCGTTGATGTGTTGTTTGAAAAAGTCCTTCCCAACAACATGGGCGTGTTCACCTTTAACGGTGAATTTAAGCGGTTCTTTGCGAACTATGGGGGTCCGACCGCAGTAGCAGGTACGGTTCCTCTTAGTGATTGTTTCTGCGTATTCAACGGCCATTCATGGACTGTGTATGCGTTGTACTTGATTCCTCAGGAGATCGGCATCGGGCGGTTCCAGCCCTATGTGCGGTTCACCAGCATTGATCCACGCTACGGCAATATGCGGCAGGAATGGGAACCTGGCATCAACTATGTCATCTCCGGCCACAACGCCAGAGTCTCGGCGTTCTACCGGTATGGCGATCTCATGAGCTACGGTGGTCCTGCAGGGGGTAACTACATCTCTACTGCTGGCGCATCAAGAGTGGATTCGTTCCACGTGGCCTTGCAGCTGCAGTACTAGGCAGTCTGCATAAGTTAGAACGGTTGGTTTCAGATAAGGGCCAGAATCCATGTGGTGGATTCTGGCCCTTATTATTTCTGCTACTCCCAGTGATCAGATGTGTATTCTTTGGCTAGTCCGCTACACGAGGACCAGTCCAGTTGCTCTGATCCGTTTCCAAGCCAGCGAAGTGAAAAACCGGTTGTAGTGTGATGTTGTTCCTGGAAATCCTTCTTCCATGTCACGCATGTGTGGATAGGTCTGCGAGGGCCGTTGAGGGGTAGCATCCTTGAGGAGTTGCTCGAGCCATTGGGCTTGAGGAGTCGGGAGCATCAGAATCTGGTCATGCTGAGTGCCTCTGAGGATCAGTCGTGCTTGTTTGCCATGAGGCTCACTCGTCACATTCCCACCAAGCCAGACTAGCCTTCGTTCTCTGGGTACATCATCGCTTCGATGGTGCTTGAGCAACCGTGTGAGCCATCTGGACGAAACAGTCGGGCGTGGCACATCTTCATCAAACCAGAAGCGAACATCGAGGTCCAGCCCACGCCGTTCGAGGTAGTTGAGGAGTGAGCGTCGGAGTCCTTCGCCGAGCCATGCCGGTGTTTCACCGCAAGAATCTTCGTGTTGGAGGTCATTTTCCGCAAACCCTTGGAACGTGGGACCGAGAATCCGGAGACCTGTTGCGGCGGGATCCAGACCGACCGGGCTGTGCGCGGTCACGGTGAATCGGTGCCAAAAGGCTGATTGGATCAGATTGGCGGCAATGAGTTGGCGGACTCGTTCCAGTGAATCGATGGTTTCTTGAACGGTTTCTGATGGACAGCCATACATCAGGTAGGCATGGATCAGGATGTCGGCTTCTTTTAATCCCGCGGCAACCAGCGCGGTCTGATCGACAGTAATCCCTTTCTTCATCTGGTCCAGCAGGCGGTCGGAAGCCGCCTCGAGTCCGGCCGTGACCGCGATGCAACCAGAGGCAGCCAGAAGTCGGCAGAGATCAGGCGAGAAAGCCGGTTCGAAGCGAATATTCCCCCACCATCGGATGGTAATTCGTCGTTCCAAGAGCCCTAGCGCCAATGCTTTCAACGCTGCAGGGGGGGCTGCCTCATCCACGAAATGAAAACCGTGTGATCCGGTCTCGGTCATGAGTTGCTCGATCTGTTGAATGAGACGTTCAGTGGGCGTCATTTCATAGCGACTGATGTAGTTCAATCCTACATCACAAAACGTGCACTGTTTCCAATAGCACCCGTGTGCCACGGTGAGTTTGTTCCAATGGCCTTCCGACCACAGGCGATGCATCGGGTTGGTGCTATCGAGAATGGTCAGATACCGATCCAAGTCCAAACCCCGGTAGGTCGGACATCCGATGTCATCCATTGTGAAATCAGAGAGAGAGGGGTCATCGGTATACACCACACGATCCTTGTCACGATACATCGTTCGACACAACGCTCGTCGGTGACGCAGTTCTGAGAGATGTTCAATCAAAGACAGGAGCGGACGCTCCCCATTGTCCAGCGTGATGAAGTCGACATAGTCAAACACTCTGGGATCCGTCACTCGACGGAGCTCAGTGTTGACGTAGCCGCCACCGATGACAATGGGGAGGTTTGGATACTGCTGCTTGATCGACTGTGCGAGCAGGAAGGCACCGTAGAGATTGCCGGGAAATGGAATGGACAGGCCGATGAGGGTCGGGCGAGTTTGTTGGAAGTGTTTCCAAAAGGCATCCAGCAGCCATTCGTCTATGAGACTTCGGGGCTCAGCCAGTGAGGTGGCGATCTGGTCGAATGAGGATGCGCTGCGCCCAATATGCTCGGCATACCGACTCAAGCCGAAGTGTGGAGTAATGGTGGCTTGCACCAAATCAGCAAGGTCTTCGAGAAAGAACGTCGCCCATTGTTTGGCTCGGTCGGTGACCGACACCGAGCGAGGGAATGTCCGTCGACCTCGGAATCGTGGTCCTCGGGGTAGAACGCCGGGTTGAATCAAGCGAGCGGCGAGACGTGGATTATGGCCTTGTAAGAAACCGATGACCGGTCCGATCATTTCAACGTATTGATGTTCGGCCTTCATCATCCGGATGGCTTCTTGAGGAAGGGAGCCGGTGTTGTTGCGTAACTGTTTGAAGACAGAGGGGAGACCATCTGGACTGAAGAGGCGAAGCACCATCTCAATCCCGAGGTCCGCCTGCTCCACCTGGATTCCGCGTGACTGAAGAAAGCCAGTCAGATAGGTGATGGAGGGATAGGGGGTATTCAGCTGGGTTAAGGGAGGGATCACCAACAGCACACGTTGGGATGTCATGAGCCGGACATAGCATAGTGCCGGTAAAAAATGCTACGCCCTGTAGACTAACTATCCGGAAGGGAAGGTGTGTGACGCTTCTGTGTTATCACCTATACGGTCGCGTCATTCGCGGCAGAACATGGTGAATCGTCATTACTTTTTCAAGTCCAGGATGCTGCCGAGCAAGGAATTGCCGGTCTTGATGGTCTGAAGATTCGCTTCAAAGCTTCGTTGCGCGACAATCTGTTGGACGGTCTCCTCACCGAGGTCGACATTCGAAAGCTCAACCGGGAATTGATTGCCGCCTGTATTGCGCAGGACCGTCGGGCCGGATGCATCGTCTTTCTTGACGACGGGAAGGACACCTCCGGTCTGGATTTCGACGAAATCCACTGCGGATTTCTTAAATCCATCGGTGTTGAGATTGGCGACATTGTGTGCCGCCACTTCAATCTGTTTTCCAACGGCAGCCAGGCCAGAGAGTGCGGTGTGTATGGCGGATATCATAGACACCTCCCTTGGAGATTGTAGGATGCCCCGTCGTGTTCCTTATCGGAAGGTGCGAGGGGAACTTTAATAGCGGGAGCAAGCTCTAACAGAATCGATAGCAACCAGTAGAATCTGACCGCGTGGTCGAGAGATGACACTGATTGAAGCTTTAGAGGAACTCTGGTTCTGCCGATAGAATGGAAGTTCAGAGGTGTGTCCCACATAACCATGATTCATTCCAGTCACAGCGCGACCCCTGGCTCTGGGAACGAACCACTCAACCCCTTGACGGGAGATGACGCCGGCTTCCTCCTGGAAGCCGTTCCTGAGGCGATCTTCTTCCTGGATCAGGACAATCGTATTCTGCTGCTGAATGAGGCGGCACAGCGATTGGTCGGGCAAACTCGCAAGATGATCGGGCGAGGGTTTCACGATTTCATGAGATGTCTGACGGTGGGGGAGGGCAACACCGCGCAATGTCCGTTCACTCGCATGAGAAGTACCGGCGAGCTTGTCGTGGTTTCTTCTCATATGTGGACTCGCGAGGATGAGACTCAACTTGAGTTGTCACTCTCGTTCTGGCCTCGATTGCGGCAAAGCCTGGCGGTCGGGGCTGTGGTGATCGTCCGTGACTTGACTGATGCGATGGAGGTTCAGCGAGATGTGCAACGCGCGGCACGCCTGGCCGAGGATGCACCCAATCCCATTGTGGAGTTCGACGCGACGGGTGCCATGCTGTATGCCAACACGGGCATGTTGAACATGATGGGACAGTGTGGACTGCTTGAGGCTGGGATTGGGATTGAGGTGATGTTTCCGGAGAATTTACAGACGATGCTCCGTGAGTGTCTCACCACCGATGCCTCATTGCCGCGGATTGAGCATGTTGTGGCGGATCGTGTGATTGCCTGGTCGTTCTTTCCCCTCAAAGAGCTGGAACTGATCCGTGCCTATGGGCTTGATATTACGTCTGATGTCGCGTTGCGTCGTGCAAAGGAAGCAGCCGAGGAGTCGGCGCGCGCAAAGGGGATCTTTCTTGCAACCATGAGTCATGAGTTGCGGACTCCCATGAACGGGGTGCTGGGATGCACGCAACTCCTGAAAGACACCTCGTTAAGCGACGAGCAACGGGAGCTCATCGAGACGATGCATCGCTCCGCGGAAGCGTTACTGACATTGGTGAACGATATCCTGGATTTTTCAAAAATCGAGGCGGGTAAGATGACCTTAGAGGTGGCCAACGTCAATCTGCGAGCCCTCATTCGTGATGTCACCACCTTAACGGAGGGCATGGCGTCGCATAAAGGTCTGACTGTTTCTGTGGATATTGACGCGGATGTTCCAGAGGAATTCCGGGGTGATCCAATCCGATTGAGGCAGATCCTGTTTAATCTCGTCGGGAATGCAATCAAATTCACCACGGAGGGGGGGGTTACCATTGCTGTGGCTGTGAAGCCCAGGTCGTCAGAGAACGCTGAGGCGGTGCTGGTGCAATGGAGTGTTCGGGACACGGGGATAGGGTTGACTCCGGAACAACAGGCCCAACTGTTCAAAGCTTATGCACAGGCTGAGGTGTCAACCGCAAGGCGATTTGGTGGGACCGGACTTGGACTGATGATTTGTCGACAGCTCGTGGAATTGATGGGAGGAACGATCTCAGTGTCCAGCCAGTTCGGTAAGGGCAGCACATTCAGCTATACCACGAATCTTCTTCCGGTAATTCATCGGGAGGTCGGAGCATTGTCATTGGGAACGGATCAATCCGTGTTCAATAAGCCGGGGATTCCCAAGCGGGTCTTGGTCGCAGACGACAACGAAATCAATCAAGTGGTGGCCTGCAAGTTCTTGCAGAAGTTAGGCTGCCAGGTTGAAGTGGCGCGCACGGGGCGTGAAGCGGTGGAGGCGATTAGTCGAACCCCCTATGATATCGTCTTGATGGATTGTGAGATGCCGGAGATGGATGGGTATGAAGCCACCCGTGAGATTCGTCGTCGTGAGGAAGGGGCGATCAACCATCTGCCTATCATGGCGCTCACGGGTCATGCTTCTGAAGAAGATGCGCAGAAGTGTCGCCAGGCTGGCATGGATATCGTCGTCACCAAACCGCTGACACTACCCACCCTGCGGGTCGGCCTTGAAGAATTGTTACGACTGTCCACGTCCTAACTCCCTATGACCGTGTCGCTCCGCGACGGAAAATTCAGGTAGATTCTACCTCGCGAGTTCGGTAGAGTGGTGTCATATGCCTTCCGATCGGGTGGTCCTCTATAGCGACTTTAACTGTCCGTTCTGTTATGCGCTGCATGAGCGGTTGCATGAGATGGGATTGATTGAGTTCTGTGAATGGCGAGGGGTGCAGCACGCTCCGCATCTTCCGAGGCCGATGAGGCCCTGGCAAGGGTCGTTGGGAGCTGAGTTAACACATGAAGTGGCGGTGGTCCAGCGGTTGGCGCCCAATCTTCCCATCATCGTGCCGAGTGGAAAACCCAATACGCTGCCGGCCATCGAACTCGCTGTCGCGCTGTTACAGAAAGATCCGCGAGGTGGTATGGAGTTTGTTCGACGGACCTATCGAGCATTCTGGTGCGATGGGCAAGATATTTCTGATTCAGCGGTGTTGACGCAGTTGACTGGAGAACAATCAGTCGAGGACGTTGGTAGCCAGTACCAGGTTGCCGCTCAGAAATGGGAGACGGCGTGGCACGCGACCGGTCAAAATGGGGTCCCCCTCCTAGTGTCTCCTGATGGTGATTTGCTGGTGGGCTGTGTGCCGGCTGAACAGGTACGGCAGTTCTTTTCGACCCTCTCGACGAACTCACCTCATATCGGCTGAATTCCTCTTTCTCCTGCATGCCTTTCCAGCGAAGGCAAGGTCTTAACCGCATTACTCATCAACGCTTCTGCTGCAATCACGAATTCGCTGCTGCGACGAGCCTTCGGCGGGCAGGCTCGCCCCTCGCAACCTCGATATACTGTTTCAAGTATGCCTCATTTTCTCGTGGCCCTGCGTGCCCGTCTTGCGACGCGATTACGAGATTTCGCGACGAACCATCATGAATAATGCAAGGTTAAAGGCTCGGTTTCATCCAGATCGTGATCCAGTTCTTGATCTGGTCGTTATGGACCGATGACGATGAACGCTGCGCCGAATCCAAGGATAAACAGCAGGACAAACGACAAAAGGCCTGCGAGATATGGCATAACAAACTCCTCGGTATAGCTAACGGTCACTCTGCCTCCTGAGAAGACAGTGCCAGCATCATTCATGCCAGAAGACTATCAGCAAAGACCCCTTGATCAATCGGTTGGTTACACAAACGGATACGGCGCGACGGCACTGGGACAGCGAAGGTTGCTGCAAACAGACGACGGGATATCTGGCGAGTACCACCGAGAAAACATTCACGACTTCTAGAGCATAGACCAGTTTAGCGGCGCTGTAGGAGTAGGAGGACAGTCGTGTCCCTACTGGAGCAGTGCGAACACCTTGTCGTCAGTGAGGATTGGCTGAGGATCCGGCGCGATCAAGAAACGTCAACTCGGCAACGGCAGATTTGTCGAGCTCACCCTTGCCCAATGCCATCAACCGTCGGTATTGGGAGAGCGTGGCCCGTGCAACAGGAAGCGAGAGCCCAGCCTCTTGGGCCAAATCAAGGGCGATGGCTGAGTCTTTTGCCGCATGGGCGGCGGAAAAGTAGCAGTCGTGCGCACGTTGTTGCATGTCATCCCCGTCCGTCTCGAGCACGCGAGAGGCGGCTCCTGTTTGCCCGAATACCTCGCGCAACAGGGTGAGATCAATGCCGAGCGCGGCTCCAAGTCCTAACCCTTCAGCCAAGGCAGCGGTATTACTGTTCATGACCATGTTCACCAGGGCCTTGACCTTCGCCGCTTCGCCGGTTTGACCGATGTATCGCACGGTCGTTCCAAGGGCATCGAGGATGACCTTCGCGCGAGTGTAGGCCTCAGGACTGCCACCGCACATGAGGTATAAGGCACCGTGTCTGGCCTGGGTGATACTCCCGGCCATGCAGGCCTCAAGGCAGAGCCCCCCGTGGCCGGAGATCAAACTCGCAATGTCGTGATGAGTTCGGGGAGAAAGAGTGGCGCAATTGATAAAGAGGCGACCCTGGGCGCTTTCCAAGAGACTGGTCTTGTCGGGTGCGGAGAAGATGGCACGCATTGCTGTATCATCCGATACCACCGTGATGATGACAGACGACCGGGCGGCAATCTCAGCCGGTGTGTGTGCCGGATGGACCTGGAGTTCAGTTGCCACGCTGGCAGCCACGGCAGCATCGAGGTCGTAGACCGATGTCAGTCGAAACCCACGTCCGTGGAGGCAACGGGCCATATTGGCGCCCATACGTCCGACTCCGACGAATCCAATGCGGTCAAGTGGTTCAGTCATGCGAGGTATACCTGGCGCGAGCGATCGTTGTGCTCGCTAGAGCTGACGGCTTTCTGTGGATTGAGGTTGTTGTAGCTTGCTCCATTTGAGGTTGGTCTTTCCATCTGTCGTGGTCAACCCATGATCGTTGAAGGCAATGACGCTCACGCGTTGTTGTTTTTTGTGTGTCGGTTGCAGCTGAGGAAGCCCGTCTTTCGATTGAACCGTTCCCTTGAGACTGTCCACGATCAATAAGTCGGTCGCAGCCGAGGGCTGAATGGCCCACACGAAGGTGGCGGGCCCGCCGGCATACGTACCGGCCCCCTCCCATTGACCGACCAAGTCAGGGTCCACGGTCTTGAATTGGAAGACAGGCACGCTGGTCGCTTCGCGACGTAAGTTCCAGAGTTCAGTTGGAATGCGTGAAGGGGGTTGGTCCGTTACCAGCCGTTTCCAACGGGCTTGAACACTTCCGGTTGTGGCGAAGGCATTCCGCGTGGTGATTCGATAGGTTCCTTTCCATCCGAGGCCTCTGAATGTATTCGCGCGTTCCAAGGCCCACAAGCCCGATTCGGCATTGAGGATGCCGTCAAACTCCATCATCGAGGAGAGGGACCATTCCAGATTCGGTTTAATGACCAATAGGAGATCATGCTGTGTTGTTCCACGTGAGACGCGCGTATGCCAGGTTCCGATCAGACTGATTGGATCAATGGACGTGGATTTCTTGGGGCCCTCTTGCGGAGTGTCCGGAGCAGGACGCGTGTGCGTGAGTGTCACGGGGGCGACGTGGGAGCCTGCGTTGCGCCGTGCATCCTGTTCGGCGATGGGTCCGGAGATTGTGGAAGGTATCGTTGCAACTAACGTGGCGCCATACCGCTCGGCAACGGTCCGACTCAGACGGGTGACGGCCTCGGCGAGATGCTTCTGCTTGGTTGAGGCGACGATGACGGTGACCAGCTCATCCTCGTGGAGAAAGGTCAGCCGGGAGAGAGAGGCGGAATCGACTCTCACGGCTCCATCGCCCAGGCCGGGGATCAGGCGACTATCGCGACGAAGGCGTTCCTTGTTGAACCAGGCCCGTCGGTCCTGACCGGACGTGTCATAGAGTTGAACGGTGACGGTATTGCCTTCACCCCGGCGAGCCTTGAAGAGGCAGGTCTTTGGTTCAGTCGGCGTTCCGTCCTCGACAGGTTCGCCGAGCGCCTGTTGTGCCTCCGCAACGGTGACCAACGAGCAGGGGTCTGGTTTTGACCCCAACAGACTCCCCATCTTTCCACATGACAGTAGGAAGAGGGGAAGCAGCAACCACGTATAGGATCGTATGCGGCGGAGCATGACAGGACGAACTCGGTCAACTCGAATGTGCCATTGTACCGCGAACAGGATCAGAAGTGCCAGAGGGGGAAAACGGGGCGTAGGGGACGCCCCCTGTGCGACCTACGTAGGCCTGGGCAGCTGACCGGATCGTGGAACATCCAGGACGCTCAATCGGCCACGAATTTCAGTGCCGCTCCGTTGATGCAGTAGCGAAGGCCGGTGGGTTTTGGACCATCCTTAAAGACATGACCTTGATGTCCTTCGCACCGAGTGCAGTGGACTTCGGTCCGGGCCATGAACAGTTGGTAGTCGGTCCTGGTTTCAACGACGCGTGGATCGAGTGGTTGCCAGAAGCTGGGCCAACCGGTCCCGCTATCGAATTTGTGCTCAGACGAGAACAGGGGCAGATCGCAGCCTGCACAGTAATACGTCCCCGACGCATGGTTCTCATGCAGTGGATTGACGAAAGCCCGTTCTGTATCTTCGTGCCGCAAGACACGATAGGCCGTCGCCGACAGTTGTTTTTTCCATTCCTCGTCCGTCTTTGTGATTTTGACAATGGGATCGATCTGAAGTCTACGTGGCATAGGGTATCTCCTTCATGAGCTGGAGCCATTGCTTCTCAGTCGAAAGGGGAACTGAAGTCTTACAGAGAGTTCATACATGGCATGTCCCCCGCTGTGATGAGGTCATCAAATGGTACGGATCGGGGATTAACAATGCAAGGGGCTGCGGTCAACCAGGGAAGGTCTGTCGCGTCGGTGAGGTGTCGTAGCCCAAGATGAGATACGCATCGGTTAATGATCGGCAGAACCTTGGCGAACCAACTGCCAGACTTTCCAATGGGATGGATGTGGCTCGGTTCGTTCCGGTTGAGAGAGGTCGATCTGAATGTCATACAGGCCTGTGCTCAGATTCTCCACTTGGGTCACTGGATACCACCATTCGTACCGCTGCTCCCATCGATCCCGACAGGCCAACCTCACGTAGCATCGACTGACTGGTTTCATGCGGATCGGTGCATCCGGTCCCAGCACGATAGGGATTGAGTGGACTTGATGCCGAGACCCTGGCGGGTGCATGGTTCTGACCGAAAAATTGCCTTCCCATCCGCTGAGCTGGAGGAGACAATCGTAGGCGACTCCAGGTCCGACGTTTTCCAGCTCGGGGGTGAGTGTCACGACACGTCCGGCGTTGAGGATCGAGAGGTTGGTGATGCTCAGAGCAGGTTGCTCAGCGCGGAAGTCGTCCCAGAGCCGAGTCACGAATTCACGCCAATAGAAGATCCCTACTCCAGCGCCGATTACGACAATCAGAAGGCCGATCACGAATAGCCAGTCCATGGTCCGTAGGTGCCCGGTTCAGCTGGTCCTGAGGTTGAAAAATAGGGAGAACCTACGCGGCGGAGCGGTACCTGTCAACAGTGGGCGAGAAGTGTTGAACGCTGGGCAAGAGGCCGGTTTCTGAGACCATCTACCGGGCCTGACGCGGTGCCGCCTTGATCAGGTCGGAAACAGGGAATCCCAGTTGTTGCGCGGTGGCCACGAACTGCTGATAGAGCGCGTCATCGAGTTGTGGCGTTCGTGACAGGATCCACAGGTACCGGCGGTCAGGTGTGCCAACCAGGGCGGTCTGGTAGGCAGGATCAAGGTCGAGGATCCAATAGTTGCCTTCCCGTGGTTGGCCGATGAGCTTGGCGAAGAAATTGTCGAACCTGACGCTCAGTTTCGCATTCGTCTGTGGGTCCACGACGGTGGCGATCCCATCGGCCTGGGCGGTGTCGTTGCTGTCGGTGAGACATTCGTTGTGCACCGCGATTGAGTGATTGGGAAGCAGGGTATAGGTAGCTTGTGAGGCGATGCAGTGTCGCTGGAACCACATGGGGAGTCGGGCGATCTCGTACCACCTCCCGGTATAGCGGGTCAGATCCACTGAGGCGACGGTGGAAAGTGGTGGTTTCGGCTCGATCCCGACACAACTGACGATGAGCAAGGACCAGCTGCCCAGGATGAGAAGGGAGAGACGGTTCATAATGGACTCCCGGTAGAGGGTGAGAGGGTGCGAGTGCTGTGATGCGTCATCAATAGAGCACCCTCGCGCCTGGTTTGAAGGTGAGGTAGTACCACACCCATTCTGACATCACACGAAATCGATTTCGGAAGCCGATCAAAAAGAAAATGTGGACGACACACCAGAGCACCCAGGCCAGAAGTCCTGTGGCATGGATCGAGCCCAGTTGTGCCACGGCTTGGGCGCGGCCGATCGTGGCCAACATGCCGCGGTCTGTATAGCCAAAGGATAGACGCTGGTCTGAACCCACGTTGTGATTGATGAGATGGGCCACATACCGGCCTTGTTGTATGGCGACCGGTGCGATGCCTGGCAAGGGCTTTCCGTCACCACCTTGGTAATGGGCGGCATCTCCGATGACGAAGATCCAGGGATCGTCTGCGATCGTCAAGTCCGCTCGGACTTTGACTCGACCGCTGGAATCCTGTGGCGCCTGGAGCGTATCCAAGAGAGGTGAGGCTTTGTTGCCCGCCGCCCAAATCACATTGGTTGAGGGGATCCACTCGCCTCCGATCATCACGCCTTCGGCATGGATCGCTTGAACGGGGCTATTGAGTCTGATGGTGACGCCCTTGTGCAAGAGCGCAATTGCTGCTTTTGCCGAGAGCGTCGGATCGAAACCAGGCAGGATGCGAGGTCCTGCCTCCACGAGGAGGATGGCCAGATCATTGAGGCGGAGGTGCGGATAGTCCGGCCCCATGGCCTTTCGTCCGATTTCAGCCAGCGCACCGGCGATCTCGACACCGGTCGGCCCTCCTCCGACGATCACGAAGGTGAGACGATCTTGCGCGCCGGTCTCGGCTCTCCGTTGTTCCGCCTTCTCAAAGGCGAGCAACATCCGTTCACGGAGCTGGACGGCATCGCGCATGGTTTTCAGCCCTGGTGCAAACGGTTCCCAGTCGTTGTGCCCGAAATAGGCATGACGGGAGCCAGG
>Ga0224500_10001410_pt1 | contig 14173 bp, 19 predicted proteins | sample SF_Oct11_sed_USG_FD_168126 | JGI IMG/M metagenome (GOLD analysis project Ga0224500, IMG submission 168126) | Sediment microbial communities from San Francisco Bay, California, United States - SF_Oct11_sed_USGS_4_1 | ecosystem: Environmental > Aquatic > Marine > Sediment | place: USA: California... | reverse complement strand
CTTCCCCTGCAGCCAGGCACCGAACGCCGTAGACAGCCGATCGAGTTCGGCATACGTCAGCGCATGGTCCATGAAGACGAACGCGTGCCGTTGCGCGAACTTGCGGAACGAGTCCTCCATCAGTTCAGGCAGCGAGCGATACTGCGCGACGTCGATGTCCGCCGGCACGCCCTGCGGATAGTTCTTCAGCCAGAATCTGTCCATGGCACCCCCTAGGTCCCGAGCCTCGGATCAGTGAACTCGAGGTGGCCGGGTGTGATTCCCGGCGATACACGATCACGTTGCGCCACTCTGCCCGCAGCTTCAATTCGCCAAACGAAACGCCGTGGTGCTGCGATGCAGCATCGCATGTCGCGCTTCAGCCCTCTCTCAACCAATGCTTCCCCCCGAACCCACCCGGAAATCCGGAGCAGGAGCGCAACTTCAGTCGCCCCGCCGTGGCGCGTTGTTGTCCGGCGTCAACGATCCTGACCGATCACGATCATCGTCGCCGAACATCCTTCAGTGTCCGGGCAGCCGACAATCAGGAGTTGGTCGACGTCGCCCACAATTCACTCACACGCCGGGCAACCCGCTCGGTATGATCCCCGCGCCAATGAAAACCCCTCCCGCGCTGCAACCTCTCATCGACGACGGTGTGATCGACGAAGTCATCCGCTCCCTCAAGAGCGGCAAGGAGGCGACCGTCTACCTCGTGGGCTCGCGCACGGAGACGCGTTGCGCCAAGGTCTACCGCAACATGGCGCAGCGCAGCTTCCAGCAGCGCGCCCAGTACCAGGAAGGACGCAAGGTTCGCGGCAGCCGCCAGGCCCGCGCGATGAGCAAGAGCACGTCCTTCGGACGTTCGCAACAGGAAGCCGCCTGGAAGAACGCCGAGGTCGATGCGCTGTATCAGTTGATCGCCGCCGACGTGCGCGTTCCGCGGCCGCACGGCTATTTCGATGGCGTCCTGATCATGGAGCTCGTCGCGGATGCCGACGGGAATCCGGCGCCACGCCTGGGCGAGGTCGAACTTTCAGCCGAGACCGCCCGCGAGTACCACCGGTTCCTGATCCGACAGGTCGTGCGGATGCTGTGTGCAGGGCTCATTCACGGCGATCTCTCCGAGTTCAACGTGCTGGTGGCGCCCGACGGTCCCGTGATCATCGACCTGCCGCAGGTCGTCAACGCGGCGGGAAACAACGCTGCACTGGCGATGCTCGAGCGCGACGTCAACAACCTGCGGTCCACGCTCGGCCGCTTTGCGCCCGAACTGCTCGTCACTGAGTTCGCCAGGGAAATGTGGGCGCTGTTCGAGCAAGGCGAATTACGGCCGGAGACCAGGCTCACCGGCGTCTTCGCTGCCGATGAAACCGTGGTCGATCCGGACGATGTCATGCTCGTCATCGACGATGCGCGCGAAGAGGCAATCCAGCGTCGCCTGCGCCAGGTCAGCCAGCCGGTCGAGGCGTTCTAGCGGCGAACCGCCCTCTTCTTCTTCCATGACGGCTGGACGGCGAGCCGGACCTTGCCCACCTTGCGATCGGCGATGGAACTCAGCACCAGTCGCCCGCGGTCATCGACTTCGCACGGCACCACGAACACGCCGGGGCGCAGCAAGGACTGGACTGCCTTGGCCGATGCGCGACGCTTGAACAGCGTTGCCGTCGTCGGATCGTCGAAAGCCCACGAGTCTTCATTGACCAGGTAGTACAGCGAGATCCCGGGCAGCGTCGCGCTGACCAGCAGATAGCGGGTCCGGTCCTCCATGTCCTTGACGTGTCGATCCAGCGCACGTCGTTGCGCCGGTGTCAGCGGCGGATCTTCGTCAGCGCCGCGACGAGGGGTCTTCGGCGCTTGCTTGCGCTTGGTGACGGCCATGGATCGCTCCTGTTGCGTGCTCAGAAGCGCGAAGCGACCAGTTGCACGTCGGCGTATTGCCACGCGTCCCGCAACTGCCTTTCCACAGCCACGGCATCGTCGGTCCGGTGCTGCTGCCGTAGCGCCAGTGCGAGTCCCGTCAGCGACCACCCGTTCTGCGGATTACGCTGCAGCTCCTCACGGTAGACTTTCTCGGCATCGGCGGCTCGGCCCGCGACCAGCAACGCTGCGCCTAGCGACTGCCGGACCGGCGAGTGCCAACCCGGCGGTTCGTCGTAGGGAATGCGGTCTTCGATGGCGACGGCTTCGGTCAGCGCGGCGATGGCAGCCGTATTGTCGCCTCGCGCCAGTGCCAGTTCCGCATACACCGTGCGTTCAGCGATGTGTGCGGCGTGGGCCAGCGGATAGCGATCCCAGACCATCAGCGTGTTCATGAACGGATCGGCTGCCAGCTTCGCCAGCGCGGCATGGTGGCGTTTCGCATCCTCCATCCGGTCCTGCCGGATCGCGGCCATCGCCTGCGCGTAGCTCCAGATCGCCGTGACGTAAGGCAGGTCAGGCGCGGGATTCGGTGCCGCACGGATTTCGTCCCAGCGCCCGAAGCGGACATTGTCGAACCACGGCGTCATCCAGTAGTGCTGCAGACCTGCGAAACCCGGCTGTCGCATGAGGTCCGGCAGGTTGACGCGTTGCGCGGTCTTGCGCGCGGCGTCCTGCGCGATCCTGCTCGCGCCCTCCATGCTGGCTGCAAACCACAGGAAGTGCGGGTTGTGCGGCACGTAGCCGAGCGGATAGACGCCCTTGACGTTGGGGCCGCAGGTGGCCAGATAGCTGTTGTCGGCCGCGATGGCAGCCTGGTTGGCAACGACGGCATCATGCCAGCGCCCTACCCTTGCGTAGATGTGTGCAGGCATGTGCACGAGGTGCCCCGATCCCGGGATCAGCGTGCGCAGCCGGTCGGCTGCGGCGACGCCGCGCTGCGGATCGGCAGAGGCCTCGACTGCATGCACGTACAGGTGCAGTGCTCCCGCATGGTCTGGATTCTGCTTCATGACCGCTTCGAGCAGTGATACGACCTCCGCGGTGTTGCCCTTCGGCTGCAGCTGCTCGTCGTAGTAATCCCAGGGTTGCAGGTCCATCAGGGCCTCGGCGTGGAAGACCTTGGCGTCCAGGTCTTCAGGGCGCTGCGCCACCAGCTCGCCCGTCGCCTTGGCATAGGCCTCGTCCAGCACGCGCCGATCCTCCGGGGGACTTGCCGCGTACCGCGCCTCGAGCGCGTGGACGAATGCACGCTCCCGTTCCGAGGCCCTCGGCGCGAGCGCGACGGCTCGCTGCAGGCTCAGCCATGCCTTCGGGTTGTCGGCGGGATCCATCGCCGCATTCACGTGCGGGCCGAGGACCAGCGCCGCGCCCCACCAGCACATCGCGCAATCGGGATCGAGTTGCGCCGCCTTGAGGTACGAGCGCTCGGCGGCGTCGTGATTGAAGCCGAACGTGAGCATCAATGCCTGGTTGAACCAGCGCTGAGCTTCCGGTTTGCTCGTCGTGATCTTGAATTCGTAGGTGCCCAGCCCGGCCAGCAGGGTGGCGCCGATCGGCGCCTCGAGCGGTGCGGGCGGCGATGCCGCGACCACCCTGGAGCTGTGGGTCCCGATGATGACCCCAGCGAGTGCCGCCGACAGGAGAGCGGCCGCTACAAGGATGCGGTTCATGGAATTCCCCTCCACTGGCCGACCCGACCGTGCGCGCCATGCGCGCAATCGACGGCACGGTTGGTTGGACGCTGTTTACTCTCACAGTTAGACTCTGTCCAGAGTCGGGGCTCAGCGGGCTCTCCGGCGGCCTCAGAATTCGTCCTTGCCGGAGAGTTCCTTCTCGACGCGGTCGGCGCTGTACATCACGACTTCGATGACTTCGCGCAGCGCCGCCGCATCGGCGTCGGCATTCACCTGTGCCGAGAAGACGACGAGATATTCATCCTTGCCCTGGTTCACCTGCCATGCGCCCAGGACCATGCGGACGTTCTCCTGCAGCAGGTGAACGGCAAGGTCCGCGGGCACAGTGCCCTTGCCACGTGCGGCCACGGACCAGACGTCGCGGACTTCCAGCGGCGGCAGCGAAGTCGTTCCGGACGCGACCCACACCCGCTGGCTGCGGGTTTCGTCGACCGTGTAATCGAGCCGGTAGTCGCCTGCATCAATCCGGAAGCCGAGTTTCGCGCCCTCGAGCGCGGCCTCGACGCGCCGATCCGGGGCACTGGCAGCGGCTTGCGCCTGCGCGCTTGTCCCGCCGTGCACCGCCAGGACCAGCAATAAGGTCGCCAGGAGGCGCAGCGACGTGATCCGGCTCACGGCGCGCCTTGCTTTGGGAAGTCGACGCGCACCGGACCGCGATGGCGTGGCCGCACGACGACTGTGCCGGCGAGCTTGTCATGCCAGCCCTGCTTGCGTGGATCGAATGCCACCCAGACGATGCCTGCCATCAGCGGCAGCATCGAAACGTAATACCCCAGGTAACGCACGATCAATTGCCGGGTGCTGGGCTTGCCGCCCGTCGCGGCGTCCACGATCCGGGCGCCGATGGCCATCTTGCCGGGCGTCGCCTGTCGGTAGATCCAGAAGACGACGACTGCGACCGCCGGCAGCAGCCAGTTGATGAGGAAGTCGGCCGGTCCCTGCAGGAACGATTCAGACGTCCAGTAACGGCTGCCGTAGACGAAGGTCACCAGTGGCATGCAGATGAGCAGCAGCAGGACCGTGTCGATCAGGGCCGCGCCCACCCGCGCCCAGAATCCGACGTACTCCAGTTCGTCCGTATCCGGGGCGACCGGGGCCTGGGCGGGCATCACGGCTTCACCGCTTCGCAGTTGACCTCGACGCCTACGGCGAACCACTTGCGCTGCGCCCGGAACACGCTCTGCTCAGTCTTGCCGGGGTCGACGTTGACGGTGTTGCGGTAGGGTGTCTGCGGCGAGGCGTCGTACCGCAACTTGCAGCGGACTTTCCGGTCCGTGTCGTTGGTGAGCTTTACGACCAGCATGCCCGTCATTGCGACGGGCTCGATCTTGATGTCCAGGTCGTTCAGTTCCGGGTGGACCTCGACCGTGTAGGTCTGCCCGAACGCGGCTGGCGCGATCAGCACGGTCAGCGCCAGCGCGCAGGCAGTCCTGTTCAGGCGACCAGGTCGGTGAACTGCTGCGCCATGTACAACACCAGCGCGCTCAACATGACGTAACCGAAGATTTCCATGATCGCTTTCCTCCCTGAAGCGCCGGGCTGGCGCGAATCCAACGCTGATCATGCTAGGTCTCCAGGGTCTGTGATGCCATCGAATGGCGACGAACCGTGCGGCCGCCGCGACGAAATGAGGTGGAATCCAGCAAGCCCGGTGTTCATTCCTGCCCGCGCTTGCGACCGGGTTGCACCGCGACGATCGTCACGCTCGCATCGAGCGGATCGAACAGGATCCGCGCCTCGCCGCGTTCGAGTTGCCGCAGCACCTGCGTAACTTTCTGCTCGTGCGAAAAGGTGCGATCACCGTAGTCGGTGCCCTCGCGCAGGATGTAGTTGTCGATCACGCCTCGCAGCGCATCGGCGGACAATTCCGCATGGGGCACAGCGACCGGCTCGGGTCGCTCCTGCGGGTCTTCCCAGCAGTCGTTCAACGGATCGGGACCCTGGCGGAAGCGGCTCGTTGATCCATCGTCAGTGCGCCATCAACGTCGGTCCGCCCTTCGCTTCCGCACGCTGGTACGCCGGACGCGCGCGCATCCGCTTGTGGTACGCGTCGATGTGCGGGTACTTGCCGCCCGCGGTCGAGCGCGCCAGCAGCGCTTCGATCCCGAAGCTCATCTGGAAGTCCGCCATGCTGAGGTCGCTGCCTGCGAACCACGTGTTCTGCGCGAGGTGACCCTCGATGAAGTCGAGCGAGTTCTGCAGGTTGGGATCGATCAGCGTCGACTGCACCTTGTCGCACAGGCTGCGCGCGATGGGCTTGGCGAAGAACGGCATCGGCCGCGTGGGGATGGTGCTGAACACCAGCTTCATCACCAGCCAGTTCATGAGCGAGCCTTCGGCGTAATGCATCCAGTACTTGGCCTGCCAGTACGCCGGTGTGCCCGCTGCGGGTGCCAGTTGCGCGAGTTCGCCCGTACCGAGGTGCCCGAACTTTTCGACGATGTACTCGATGATGACGGCGGATTCCGCGATCACCGTGCCGTCGTCGGTCACCACCGGCGACTTGCCGAGCGGATGAATGGCCTTGAGCTCCGGCGGCGCCAGGCGCGTGACCTTGTCGCGCTGGTATACCTTGAGCTCGTACGGGGCGCCGAGTTCCTCGAGCAGCCAGAGGATGCGCTGGGAGCGCGAGGTTTCGAGATGGTGGACGGTCAGCATTGCCCCTCCCGGCTCACTTGACCGGTCTGATGACGCCGCACGCTTCCCGCGCCCCGCCCGCGCAGCCCTTCTTGAGCTCCGACTCCTCGTCGCAATACGTGTCGGCCTGCGTGTGCACGACGATCGCGCTGCCATCCGTGTCAAGAATGCTCAGGCGACCCGGCGCCAGCGTGACGCGGCTGGTCGTGTGCTTGAACGTGCCGACGCCATTCCTGACGTCGAGGTTGACCAGGTCACCCATGTGGAACGGGTGATTGATGTCCGTCGCCGGGATCGTGTCCAGCGCCGAATCGGGCCTTGATTGCCCCGCGGGACCCGGATCGTGGTGGCCGCCCGCCGCGGCACAGGGTTCGCAGGCACCGACCTCGTGGATGTGCACGGCGTGCTTGCCATCGGGCAGGCCTTTCACCTCGAGTTCGACGGTCACTTCCTTCACGCCCTCGGGCGTCACCTGTTCCTTGAGCCTGGCCGTGCCCGTGATGGCCGCGTTGGTGCAGCCCTTCAGGTCGGCAACGGCGGCAAGGCCGTCGGCCGCGGCGATGACCGGCAGCAGGATGACGCCGGCCAGGATCAATTTCATGGTGGGATGCACTGCAGGTTCCTCTTGTCGGTCGCGTCGTCGTTCACGGATAGACCACCGCGATGTGCGGTACGTTGGTCACGCCAGGCTGCTTGAGCAGGAAGGTGCGCAGGAAAGTCGTGAGCTGCTTCTCACAGAGCGCCATGATGGCAGGCTCGGACGCCAGTTGCTCACCCCTGGCCTGCGCACGCTTCGACGCCTCCGCGTACAGCTTCAGCGCCGCGGCCTTTTCATCGGTGAGCAGGCCGCCGGAAAGCACCTTGTACTTCAGGTTGGTGACGGCCGGCGTCGCGACCAGTCGCGGCTTGCCGACCTCGATCCGGATGCCGTCCGGGCCCGACTTGACGTCGTACCGGTCGGGCGAGAGGTCGTAGCCGAACGAATATTCGACCGAATACCAGATCGCGATCGTGCCCGTCGAATGGAACCCGAGCACGGACTGATCGATGACCTGCGTCACGGCATTCGGCTGGCTGACCGTCGCGGCCAGGAACTTCTGCTGGGCGGCCAGCTGTTTCTTGCCTTCCTGCAGGTAACGCACGTACGTGGTGTAGCCGAGCAGCGACCGCTCGCTCGCGGTAACAGAATCCTGCAGCAGGCTCGCCCGTTCGTTGGCGGAACGGACCTGTCCCTGCATGATGAAGAACGTCACGGCGGTCGCGATCGCGGCGGCTCCGACCAGCCAGGGGGTACTCACGGAACGCGTCATTCGACTCCTGCCTCGATCAGCCATGCTGCGGGACCGGTCCAGTCACCGGTCAATATAGCCGTTCAGGGCCTGTTGCGGCCGAGCTTGTCGTGACTGCTGGCCCAGTCGCCGGCCAGCATGGCCGATCCCAGGGAGACGTCCCCGGCCAGCACGACGGCCACCACGATTTCCGCGAGCCGGTCGGCCCTGCCCGGGCCGTAACAGCCGAGCATCTCCAGGCATTCGCGCTGGCTGGCAAGCCCCGTGCCTCCGCCCTTAGCTCGCGACGATCAGGGACGGCAGCGTGACCGACCAGTAGACGTGCCAGTGCGGCGGGTCACGAACTCGCGCCGTTGCTGCGCCATCTCCGTCGTGTAGTCGTCTACGGGACTGCGGCGTACTGGAATGCGGTCGTTCACGCTCCCTCCTCGGCACGTCGGCGCGGACGCGGCCGCCCGACGACTCTCAGAACCAGCTGAAGTTGAAGCTGATGCTCACCCGCTCGGCGGGCACGGGGTTCGGTGGGACTTCGTGACGCAGCCAGCTCTCGAACAGCAGCACCGTGCCGGCCGCAACGGGCATGGTCACCCACGGCTGGTTCTCGGGCCCTGCATGCGCCGTGCGGGGCGGCGCTGCCATGTAACGATCGAGGCGCGGATCCTCGAGTTTCAGGCCAGGCACGCCCCGGGGAGTGCGCACGTAGTACGTTCCGCTGATCGTGGAGAGCGGGTGCAGGTGCAGGCCGTGCGTGACCCCGCGGGGCATCATGTTGATCCAGCAATCGGTCATCGACAGTTCGCGACCATCAAGATCGTACTCTAGCGTACGGGCGTAGGCCCGCACGTGCCGCCCCAGCGCCTTGCCGAGCCGCCCGAACGTCGGCGACAGCGTGTGCATCCGGTTCAGCGACCCGTAGGAGGTGTAGCCGCCCGGATAGCGGTCCTTCGACCATGCGCGTCCGGCCGCGTCGTCGGCACGGTATTGCTCGCACTCGCGCAGCAGCCGGGTATTGAACGCGCGCCATCCGGACGTCTGCAGCTTCGCGCAGTAGACGCGCGTCGGGAACAACGAAAGGACGGTCATCGTCGGCCTCGCGGAGTGTGCTCAATCGAACGCGGCGCCGGGCAGGTCCGGCCCGGCGAGCTGCACCGGTCAGTCCTCGATCGCCTGGCGGCGGCGTCCCGGCAGCGGGTCGTCCTCTTCAGGCAGCGTCCGCTGCAGGACTTCGAGCACCGCGTGCGCAGCGCGATACCGGTATTCGTAGCGGTGATCGAGCGGCGCAGGCCGTGCGCGCAGGTACAACTCGAGTGCCTCGCCCACGACCTCGGCTTCGAGTTCGGGCAGCAGCAGCTTGATGGGTTCTTTGGGCATTCGCGTCGCGCGTGCGGGGATCAGGGCGCATCCACGGCCGTGGCAGTCGGCTCGCCCTTCGGCATGTCGAATTCACCCTTGGACGAGAATCGCTGCGTGCCGAACATCGAGGCGCCGTGCAGCTTGCCGCTCATCGAATAGGTGACCTTGTCGACGGGCTTGCCGTCGAGCATGCCGAGCACCTGGCGCGCCATGCGCATCAATGAGACTGTCACCGGCACTGCAAGGACTGCTTCACCGAAGCGCGGAACGGTGCCCGCCTGATCGCTGACGCCGTTGGCAAAATCGCGGCCCATGACGTCCAGGTCGAGCGCCACGCCGTCGTAGTCGACCGGTGTGTCGTTGGGGTTCTGCACGCGCAGTTTGACCAGCAGGCGCAGTTCCATGCCCTCGCCGGGCATTGACTCGATTCCTGCCACGCTGACTTCCAGCGGATCGTGGCTCGGCATGGACGCGCACGCCGACAACAGCAGTGCCGCGAGCAACGGCCAGGTCCGGGCCAGCCGGAGTGATTCAAGAAACATCTGTCATTGCCTCCCAGTTGACGCGGTCGTGCCGGATTACACCCGAACCAGCGACTTGAATCCGCCCCAGAACATGCGCTTGCCAACCGTGACGTCGTCCGCGACGCACTCGTGATAGTCGATCGCACCGTGCTCGCGCCAGACCTTGCCAGCCTTGCTTGCCATCTTGCGGTACGCCGCAAGCCGGCCTTTGAGTACAGGAACGACGGATCCATCGACGTAGGCCATGGCAGGTCCTCCTCCGTTTCGTGTCGGTCGGTGCCGAGTGTATCCCGTCACCCGTTCGCGCAGGAACCGGCGCACGCCGAGAACCGCCCGCGCTGCCACGCGGTCAGCGTGCTGCAGGGGCCGGGTCATTTCCTCGCGGCTGGCACTGGCAGCCGGGGTGCCAGGATGGACGAAAGAAGATCAGGTGCCTTCTCGATCCGCTCGAGGTGTGGGTAGCGCAGGCCGCCGTGGTAATCGAGGCTGACGGTGCGGAAGGTATCGGCGCTGCGCATCAGCAGTTCCGTCCGCAGCCCGGGCTCGGCCCTGGCCGCCTTCAGCGCGTCCTTCAGGCGACCATGCGTGTACGCCTTGCCGTTGACGGCGACGACCGTCATCCCCGGAGCCACCCCTGCCTTGAACGCCACGCTGTCCCAGAACACCTCGCCCACCTTGCCGTCCTTGCCCAGGTTCACGCCCAGCGAATACAGGAAATCCTGCGTGCCCTCCACCGCATCCCCTTCCTTGACCGACGGTGACGGCTCGTCCTTGAAGACCATGCGCCAGCCGCCGCGCTCCAGGCCAGCGAGCGGCGCGCCCGGGCCGTGACCATCGAGTCGCGCACGCAGCATGCGGGCCCAGTCGTGAGGAGCCACCGAATTCAGCGTCGCAACGACGTCTTCGAACGTGTACGTCAGCGGCTCGATGCGTCCGTCCTCGACGCCGCAGAAGACTCGCGCGAAATCGTCGAGTGATCTCCTGCCCCGCGTGAGTTCGCGGATCTTCGTGTCCACGTCCAGCCAGACGAAGATGCCCTCGGTGTAGTAGTCCTTGCCGCGTTGCCAGCTTTCGTAGCTCTGCCTGCCCCGGTAGTTGACGATCGGCTGCTGCGTGGTGTCCTGGAGATTGCGCCACCGCCGGCCGGCGCGGCCCAGGTCGTAGTTCGCGGCATACCGGGCGAGGATGTCGCGCGTCTCTCCGGGCGACCACAGCCCCGAGCGGCTCGTGAGCACCACCCCGAGGTACTCGGTCATGCCTTCGTACACCCAGAGCAGGCTCGGGCCCATCGGTACCTCGTAGGACGGTGTCCAGAGGTCCGCAGGACGCCGGAACTTGCCGTTCCACGAGTGGACCAGTTCGTGCGGCAGCAGGTCGCGGCCGTTGCCTTTGCTGGCCCAGTCCGTGAAGTAGCCGAGCCCGACGCCGTTCTCGCTCGACTCGTGGTGCTCGAGCCCGATGCCGGAGAAATGGTCGCTGATCGCCAGCAGGAAATCGTACTCGCGGAAGTGCCGGGCACCGAAGAGCGCGACCGCCTCGCCGACGACGCGGCGGTGCAGGTCGAGCTGCGCGTCCGTGGCCCGCAGTTCTTCCTGCGTGTCGGCGAACATGTTGAGTCGCACCGGCCCCTGCGCGCTGTTGTCCAGGTCGACGCGACGATAGTGGGTGCCTGCGAACAACGGCGAATCGACCAGCGTCTCGAGCGGCACCGTCGCGAAACGCACGGTGTCGCCAGTGCGCTGAGCGCCGCGCAACGCCGAGGCGAACTGCCATCCGGCCGGCAACTCGACCGCAGCCGTCACCGGAACCTGGCGGGCGTAGAAGCCCGCCGGGTACAACAGGGCCTTTTCCCATTGCAGACCGAGCAGGTCCGGAGTCATCACGACGCGCCACTGGCTCGTGTCCGTGGGCGTGAGGAACTCGAACTCCAGATGCAGCTGCTTGACGCCTGCCGGCACGTCGACATGGAAGGCATGCATCTCGACCGCGTCGCGTTGCCATTCGAGCCGCTCGCCCGCGTCGCTGCGGACGATCAGCCCTGCGAGCTTGTCGATCGGACCGGTGGCCGAGTGATTGCCGGGCAGCCACTTCGGATAGAGCAGCGTCGTGCGGCCCGGCGCGGTGACAGGGAGCGTTTCCTTGACGCGAAACACGCGACGGTCGATGTCGGTCGCATCGACATGCAACTGGATCACGCCCGGATATGGCACGTCCCTTGGCGCGGGAATCTGCGCACCGACCGCTGCCGGGTGGGCCTGGCCGCCCCAGAGCAGCAGCGCCGCGAGTGCGCCGCACAGTCGATTCCTGGTCTGTCGCATACGTCGTCGCTTCCGGTTCAGGTGAGCAGTCTTTCGTGCAGGCGCTCGAGCAGCGCGGGCTCGAGCGCGAGTCCGTCCAGCAGGTACCGGCGTACCGAACCGTAGCGCGCTTCGATGGCACGCAGGCTGGCCAGGAGGTATTCGGGGCGTGCGGCCAGCATCGCTTCCTGTGCGCTGGCAGACAGCGCCAGGAGGGGCTCCGCCGTCGCGGCCAGACCCGCGCCCGTGCCACGCTCACCGAGCAACTGGGCGCGCAGGTCCACGACTGCGTTCGTCAATGTGTAATCCTCGACGATGGCTTCGCGGCGCACGCCGGGTGACTCGAGCACGTGAGCCACCGCAATCGCGAAAGTTACAGCCGCCCTCCAGGGGCAGCACGCGCTCAAGACTCATGTGCCGATGATCACACGCAGCGTGCGGCGTTTCCACCGCGCCGGTGGACTACAATGGGACCGCCGCACACAAGGATGTCTTTTCCCCCAGATGGAGTACCTGTCCGCATGAAGATTCTCGTTCTCGCAGCCTTCTCCGCACTTGTCCTCCTCGTGGCAGGTTCCGCCCATGCGCAGCCGTCGTCCACGGACATGGCCGACGATGCCGTGATCGCGGCGACCATCAAGGCCGGCCTGCTCGACAACAGGAACACCAGCGGCACGCGGATCAACGTCGGGAGCTACCAGGGCGTGGTGCAGCTGAGCGGCTTCGCTCGCTCGGAGGGTGAAAAGGCCGCGGCGACCAAGGTGGCCGAGAGCGTGTCTGGGGTGAAGTCAGTGGTCAACAGCGTCGCGGTCGCGCCGGCCACCTCGCTGAGCACCAAGCTCGACGACAGCCTCGTCACGGGCAAGGTCAAGGCCGCGCTGATGGATGCGGCCGACGTCAAGAGCCTGCAGATCAACGTCGAAACCCACGATGGCATCACGCAGCTCGCGGGTTTCGTGGCGTCCGAGGCGATGAAGCACAAGGCGGGTCGAATCACGGCGGGTGTCGAAGGCGTCAGGCGCGTCGACAACGTGCTCGTGGTCAAGCCTCGCTGAGGTTCTCGCTGGCCGCCGCCGGGGCGGTCGTCCAGTAGGCATACATGTGCATGCGACCGGTGCGGACGTCGCACATGGCGCGCTTCGACTGCCCCTGCTCCACCCACTGCTTGATGTTCACGCGTGCCGGCAGCTGCACGGGCGTCAGGAACTGCGTTTCGAGCCGCGCATCGGGCAGCGGGACGTCGATGGGACGTTCGGCCAGGCTGCGGGCCAGCGTCCACATGCCGTGAGCAATCGCGCCACGCAAGCCGAAGAAGCGCGCCGCGCGGTCGTTCAGGTGAATCGGGTTGAAGTCACTCGAGACGCGTGCGTAGCTCCAGGCGCGGTTCAGGTCCACCGCCAGCTCCGTGAGTACCTGGCTGTCCTTCGGGGCTTTCGGCGGCCGTGGGGGCCTGCCGCCCGTCCGTTGCACGGTGTCGGGCCAGCGCGACATGAACACGCATGTCTCCCGCCACACGGTTTGCCCGGCCCGCAGGATGTCCGTCACCATGTCGACGGTCAGGCCGGCATCGGTCTTGCGATAATTGCGGGCCGCGACGACGACGTTCACGGTCATGCCCGCCTCCAGCGCCCGTGGCTGCGCGATCGTGTTGGACACGTGGATGAGGCCCATCGGGCGCAGCGGAAACGACGCGAGCCCCATGATCCGCAGGTGGAGCGGCATGGCGAGCACGTGCGGGTAGGTGATCGGCACGTAGCCGTTGCGCACGTCGGACGCGTCGAAGGCGCAGACCGATGCGTACCTTGCGACCGCCTGCGGATCGATCAGCACCTGGTCGAGGCGCACCTCGAGTTCGGGCGGCTCCCGCAGTGAAAGAATGTCCGGACGGCGCGTCAGCAACACGCGCGGATAAGTCGCCAGTACGGAAGGCCGCTTCGACAGCCTGAGGTGAATGGTCCGCGTGGTCACCTCAGGGCTGGACCTGGTTGATGACCACGTCCAGGTTCTCGCTACCACCTTTCTTCTGCACCGCGCGGCCGATGAGGTCGCCACTCGCCGTGACTGCCGTGCCGCCGTAGGCGACACGAGCGACGATCTCGACGTCGTTGACCGAGGACAGGTCGCGTCCCGCGATCATCGTATTGGAGTCGCTCAGGACCACGACAGCCGGCAGGTCGTCCGTCGTGATGCGCGTCGCTGCGATCGGCGGGCCCGGGATGCCGGGTTCACGGGCGGCGACGAACAGCGTGGTACCCGGCTTCACCTTGCCGGCGAGCGCCGGATCGACCTTCACGCTGACGCGAATCGTGCGTCCCGTGGGGGCGACGTCGCCTCCCATGCCGCCACTCACGGGCCCGGCGCCCATGCCACCGCCTGCGGCCGTCCTGGCCGGGCCAGAGGCAACCGCGCCCGCGGGAACGTCGACGCCGAGTTCCTTGAGCTGGGCCGCGATCACGTCACGGATTTCCGGGGGCGGG
>Ga0224500_10001408_pt1 | contig 14190 bp, 14 predicted proteins | sample SF_Oct11_sed_USG_FD_168126 | JGI IMG/M metagenome (GOLD analysis project Ga0224500, IMG submission 168126) | Sediment microbial communities from San Francisco Bay, California, United States - SF_Oct11_sed_USGS_4_1 | ecosystem: Environmental > Aquatic > Marine > Sediment | place: USA: California... | reverse complement strand
CGCACGACGTTGTTGGTCTGGTGGGCGTTGGCCGAGAAGTGGAGTTGCACCGCGGACTCGATGGAAGATTCGAGGCGCCGGGTGTGGTGCAGCACGCGCTGGATGTGCTCCATCACGTCGCTCAGTCGTACCATGTAGGCATCGCTGACGCTGGCCGGCGCCTGCTCGAGATACTCGTCGCGCATCTCGGTGAGGGCGTCGTACTGGCCCTCGCACAGGTTTTCCAGCTTGCGCAGTTCCATGCGTGCCTCGAGCAACGCAGCCCAGTTGGAAAACGGCCGGCGCGGGTCGAGCAGGTCACGCTGCCAGCGGTCGAGGCGGTCCGACAGGGGCTCGCGCAGTTCCAGGTAGCGGTCGACCATCACGTTGAGCATGCGCAGCATCAGCTCGCCGGGCCGGACCGGCAGGCGCGAACGGTCGGGCGCGGCGGCTTCGCTGCCGCTACGCCGCGCGTCCAGCATGCGCTGCCGCACGGTGTCGATCGACTTGCTCGGGCCCTGCCGCACGGTGACGAGCATGCGATCGAGCAGGAAGAAGGTGATCGGCCGGGTGACGATCTCCTGCAGCAGGCGCCGCTGGTCCGCGAGCGGGCCGCGTCGTTCCTCGAGCGGCAGCGCTTCCCCGGTCGACAGCTTGCGGAATACCAGCATCTGGTACTCGTTCGTCGAATCGAAGAACGATGGATGCTGGGGGTTCATCGCATCCTGCAGGTGAAGGTCGAACAGGCGCACGCCGGTCAGGCGCTCGACGAGCCCGCTCAGTGACTGCGGGTCGACCGGGCCCTCCTCGTGCAGCACGTCAAGCCACACGTAGCCGTCCGCCGGCAGGGCGGCGGGAGCGGCATCGAGTTCCTGCGCGCGCCCGGACTGGACTTCGATCCAGTTCACGGACAGATCCGCCTCAGGCGTTACCGCGCAGCCAGCGCGCGACCTGCAGCGCGAAATAGGTGAGCACGCCGTCCGCGCCCGCTCGCTTGAAAGCAAGCAGGGATTCGAGGATCACCTTCTTCTCGTCGAGCCATCCGTTCGCGGCCGCGGCCTTCAGCATCGCGTACTCGCCGCTGACCTGGTACACGAAGGTCGGCGCCTTGTAGGTGTCCTTCACGCGCCGCACGATGTCCAGGTACGGCATGCCGGGCTTGACCATCACCATGTCGGCGCCCTCGGCCAGATCCAGACCGACCTCCCAGAGCGCCTCGTCGGTGTTCGCCGGATCCATCTGGTAGACCATCTTGTTCGACTTGCCGAGGTTGCCGGCGGACCCGACGGCGTCGCGAAACGGTCCGTAGAAGGCGCTCGCGTACTTGGCCGAATAGGCCATGACGCGCGTGTGGATGTGGCCCGCGCCCTCGAGTGCCTGCCGAATCGCGCCGATGCGTCCATCCATCATGTCGCTTGGCGCGACGATGTCCACCCCGGCGGCGGCTTGCACCAGCGCCTGTCGGGTGAGGATGCCCACGGTTTCGTCGTTCAGCACGTAGCCACTGGCGTCGATGACGCCGTCCTGCCCGTGCGTCGTGTACGGATCCAGCGCCACGTCCGTGAGCACGCCCAGCTCGGGAAAGCGGTGCTTCAGTTCCCGCACGACGCGGGGCACCAGCCCGTCGGGATTCGCCGCTTCGCGGCCCTCGGGCGACTTCAGGGAAGGCTCAATGACAGGAAAGAGCGCCATGACCGGGATGCCCAGGGTCAGGCACTCGTCGGCGACAGGCAGCAACTGGTCGAGCGACAGCCGCTCCACGCCCGGCATCGACGCGACCGGCTCGCGCCGCTGTGCGCCGTCGAGGATGAAGACCGGGTAGATGAGATCGTCGACCCCCAACGCGTTTTCGCGCATCAGGCGGCGCGAAAAGTCGTCACGGCGCATCCGGCGCATCCGGACCGAAGGAAACTGCCCAAGAATCTGCATGCGGGAAACTCCCACTGGAGAGCAAGCGGGTTGTGGTTATCGTTCCTGCCTGGATGACTCGTTCATCTCCCGCTTCTTCTCCCTGAGCGGGCGCCTTGTCCATCACGAGGCATTGGGGCCCCGGACTTCTCCGGGGTCTTTTTTCGTCTCAATGATACGGCGCGCCATGGCGCCGGTCCTTGGTCTGCGTCAGCCGCGCAGCCACCCCGCCAGCGTGGACTCGAGTTCATCCACGCCCTGCCTTTTCAGTGCGGAAAACAGCTGTGCGGAAGCGCGCGGACCGATTGCAGCGGCGCGTTGCCGCGCGCGGTCGAGTGCGCTGCGCTTCTCGCTGTTGTTCAACTGGTCGGCCTTGGTAAGCAGGAAGTGGAGCGCGCAACTCGGCCGGTCGACGAAGGCGATCAGCGCTTCGTCCGCAGCCATCAATGGCCTCCGGGCGTCCATCACGATCACGATGCCGACCAGGGTCTGGCGGTGGGCCACGTAGCCGCCGACGAGCGCGTCCCACTGGGCGCGCTGGCCCTCCGGAGCCTTGGCGTAGCCGTAGCCCGGGAGATCGACCAGATAGCCCCTGGGGACGGTCTGCCCGTGTTCGTCCCGCTCCGACAGCTCGAAGAAATTCAGAAGCTGGGTCCGCCCGGGCGTCTTGCTGGCGAACGCGAGGCGCTTCTGCTGGGTGAGGACGTTGATCGCGGTCGACTTGCCTGCATTGGAGCGGCCCGCGAAAGCGATCTCGGGCAGCGCGGCCGCCGGTAGTCCGGCCAGTTCTGCGACCGAGATGAAAAAGCGGGCCGAGTGGAAGAGTTGCACGGGGAAGGGGGGCGGCAGGGGTGCCGGGCCGGTCAGGTTCGGTAGAATACGCGGCTTCGCGAATTGGCCTGCAGGGAGCCGTGCAGCAGCACGGGGCCAGGCTGGGCCGCAAACCAAGAACGAAGGCGCTTTGATGAACAGGTCGATGGGGCGACGTTTTCTCGTGCTGCTTGCCTCCGTTGGGGCCGCGGCGGTGGCGCTGTCCGTGCAGGCGCAGGACAAGGCTCCGGCCAAGCCGGATCCGGCGCGCGGCCAGCAGATCGCGTCGCAGGTCTGTGTCGCCTGCCACAACGCGGACGGCAACTCGACCATCCCGGGAAATCCGCGCCTGGCGCAGCAGCACGCCGCCTATCTGTACAAGCAGCTGGTCGACTACTCGACGCCGTCCGGGCAGGGCAAGCCCGCGCGCGAGAATCCGGTGATGAACGGGTTCGCGTCCCAGCTGTCCGATGCCGACAAGCGCAACGTGGCGGCCTGGTTCTCGAGCCAGCCGGCGAAGCCGGGTTTCGCCTCCAGCAAGGACCACCTCGAACTCGGCCAGCGGATCTGGAGGGCGGGCATCCCCGAGAAGTCGGTGCCGGCCTGCGCAGGCTGCCACGGGCCGGCCGGCTCCGGCATCCCGGTGCAGTACCCGCGCCTCGCCGGCCAGCATGCCGAGTACACGGAAACGACGCTCAAGGCGTTCCGCGAAGGTACGCGCCACAACAACACGCCGATGCAGCAGATCGCTGCGAAGCTGTCGGACGCGGAGATTCGCGCGCTCGCCGATTTCGCACAGGGCCTGCGGCGCTAGACCCGCGCCGGTCCGGCTTCAGGGCGGCCGCGCGCCGCCTTTTTCTTTTCTGCTACGGCCTTCCGAAGACTTCATTGGCCTGCTGGGCTACCCGCACGAAGGTCGTGCGCTTGGACAGTTCCTTCAGGCGCCGCGCCCCTACGTAAGTGCAGGCCGAGCGCACGCCGCCGAGTATCTCCTGCGCCGTGTCCGCCGCGGGACCGCGGTACGGGACCAGCACTTCCTTGCCCTCCGCGGCCCGGTAGCGGGCGACGCCGCCGGCGTATCGCTCCATCGCCGCGCGGCTGCTCATGCCGTAGAAGCGCTTGAACTTCTCCCCGTCGCGCTCGACGAGGTCGCCGCCCGATTCGTCGTGGCCCGCGAACATCCCGCCCATCATGACGAAGTCGGCACCGCCGCCGAAGGCCTTTGCCACGTCGCCGGGAGTGGTGCAACCGCCATCCGCGCAGATCAGTCCGCTCAGGCCGTGGGCAGCGTCCGCGCACTCGATGACCGCCGACAACTGCGGGTAGCCGACGCCGGTCATCTTGCGCGTCGTGCAGACCGAGCCGGGTCCGATGCCGACCTTGACGATGTCGGCGCCGGACAGGATCAGTTCCTCGGTCATCTCCCCCGTGACGACGTTGCCGGCCATGATGACGAGCCGGGGGAAGTGGGTGCGTATGCGCGTCACGAACGTCACGAAGTTCTCGTGGTAGCCATTGGCGACGTCGATGCAGACGTACTGCACGGCGTCGCCCGCCGCGTCCATCACGCGCTGGAACTTCTCTTCGTCCGCCTTGGTGATGCCCATGGAATAGAACGCCGCTGACTTGCGTTCAAGACCCTTGAAGAAGGTGACGCATTCCTCCACCGAGTAGTGCTTGTGCAGGGCCGTGGAGAGGCGGAAACGGTCGAGCGCGCGCGCCATCTCGAACGTGCCCGTGGTGTCCATGTTCGATGCGATGATCGGGATGCCGTCGTACGGGAACGCCGCGTGGCGGAACGTGAATTGCCGGGAGATGTCGACGTCCGAGCGCGATGTCAGCGTGGAACGCTTCGGGCGGATCAGCACGTCGCGGAAGTCGAGCTTGATTTCGTGTTCAATGTGCATCCAGATTCTCCCGGCGGGTCGCTCGCAGCGAGTCTATCCGCGGAACCCGGCGCGGTGCGTCGCTGTCCCACTGGGCCTGGTTCTGTAATCCCGGGGCGCCGGGGTCGACTGATGGACACCGGTAATGACTGGAGCGTTCGATGCTGATCACCGCCTCGCCCGATGTGAAGGCCTCCGAGATCACGCCCAGGGGCGTCTACGAGGCCCGTCGGCAGTTCCTGAAGGCCGCCGCGGCCCTGGCCTTCGCTCCCGGCGCGGCCGTCGCCCGGCAGGCCCTGTCGACGAAGCCGGGCCCGTACTCCACCATGGAAAAGGCGACCCCTCCCGACCTGGTGATGAGCTACTGCAACTTCTACGAGTTCGGCACCGACAAGGAAGACCCGTCGCGTTACGCACCGAAGATGCTCAGGACGCGTCCATGGACCGTGCAGGTCGATGGTGCGGTGAAGAACCCGCGCACATTCGGCGTCGACGAACTGCTGAAGCTCGCCCCGCTCGAGGACCGGGTCTATCGGCTGCGGTGCGTGGAGGGTTGGTCGGCGGTGGTGCCGTGGGTCGGGTTCCCGCTCGCCGAACTGGTCAAGCGCGTGGAGCCGACGGGCAGCGCCAAATTCGTGGAATTCGTGACGCTCGCCGATCCGAAGCAGATGCCGGGTCTGCGGGCGCCTGTGATCGACTGGCCGTATGCCGAGGGGCTGCGGCTGGACGAAGCCATGCACCCGCTGACCCTGCTGACCTTCGGCATGTACGGCGAAATCCTGCCCGAGCAGAACGGCGCACCCGTGCGGGTCGTGGTCCCGTGGAAATACGGATTCAAGAGCGCCAAGTCGCTCGTGCGCATCCGTTTCGTCGAGCGGCAGCCGGCGACCGCATGGCAGAAGGCCAATCCGGATGAGTACGGCTTCTACTCGAACGTGAACCCGGAGCGCGACCATCCCCGCTGGAGCCAGAAGACCGAGCGGCGGCTGGGGACGGACGGCCTGTTCGCGCGGCGCCGGCCGACCCTGATGTTCAACGGCTACGCGGAGCAGGTCGCATCGCTCTACACGGGCATGGACCTGATGAAGCAGTTCTGACCGCGGCCCTGCGATTGAACGTCTTCAGGTTCGTTCCCGCCGCCTTGCCGCCACGCGCCTTCGCGGCGGTGCGCGGCGCGCTCTTCGTGCTCGCGCTGTTGCCGTTCGTGCGCCTGTTCGTTCTGGGCGGCACCGCGGGGCTCGGCGCCAACCCCGTCGAATTCGTGCTGCGCTCGCTCGGCACCTGGACTCTCGTGCTGCTTCTGGCGACGCTGGCCATCACGCCGCTGCGGTGGCTGACCGGCTGGGCCTGGCTGCTCCGGCTGCGCCGCATGCTCGGGCTGTATGCCTTCTTCTACGGCACGATGCACGTCACCGCCTATGTCTGGATCGACCACTTCTTCGACTGGGCGGCGATCGCCGCGGACATCGTGAAGCGGCCGTACCTGACGCTTGGATTCGCTGCCTATGTCCTGTTGATTCCGCTGGCGGTTACGTCCACGAACGCCATGGTGCGGCGCCTTGGTGGCCGCAACTGGCAGCGCCTGCATCGCGCCGTCTATGCAATCGCGGTCCTGGGCGTGATGCACTACTGGTACCACAAGCTGGCCAAGAACGACCTCGCCCAGCCGACCGTGTACGCGCTGCTGCTGGGGGTGCTGCTCGGTGTCCGGCTGTTGCGCTGGTTGTCGCGTTCGTCGCGCCTGCCCGTGGCCGCGGCGCCGGCACCCTGTCAGGGCAGGCGCGACTCGCCGGCGAACAGCTGAGCCGGGCGCTCGCGCGCGCGAACAAGATAGGCGTGGTCGCCGTCCACCATGACTTCGGCCGCGCGTCCCCGGGTGTTGTAGTTGGAACTCATCGCCATGCCGTAGGCGCCCGCGCTCGTTATCGCCAACAGGTCACCGGGCCGCAGCACGAGAGTCCGGTCGCGCGCGAGCCAGTCGCCGGACTCGCACACCGGACCGACGATGTCGTACACGCTGGCCGCCCCATCGCGCGGGCAGACGGGGACGGCACCCATCCATGCGTCGTACATGGTGGGCCGCATCAGGTCGTTCATGGCCCCGTCGACGATCGCGAAACTCCTTGCTTCGCCCGGCTTCAGGTATTCGACCCGCGTCAGCAGGACTCCTGCATTGCCGACGAGCGATCGACCGGGTTCAAACATCACCGTCTTGGCGCCATGGCCGCGCGCGTCGACGCGCGCCATCAGCGCTGCGACGAGTTCCCCCGTCGCCGGCGGCGTTTCCTCGCCGTAGCGGATGCCCAGGCCGCCACCGAAGTCGATGTGGCGCAGGCCGATCCCGTCGCGCTCGAGGCCGTCGACGAGATCGAGCACGCGCTCCGCGGCGTCGATATACGGGCCGGCCTCGGTGATCTGTGAACCGATGTGGCAATCGATGCCGACGATCTCGATGCCGGGCCGGCGCGCCGCATCCCGATACAGCGCCAGCGTGTCGGCGTAGGCGACGCCGAACTTGTTGTTCTTCAGCCCGGTCGAGATGTAGGGATGGGTGCGGGCATCGACGTCGGGATTGACGCGCACGGAGATGCGGGCCCGGGTGCCCAGCCGGCGGGCAACCGCGTCGATGCGCTCGAGCTCCGGCGCGGACTCGATGTTGAAGCAAAGGATGTCGGCGCGCAGCGCCTGCTCGATCTCGGCGACGGACTTGCCGACGCCGGAGAAGACCGTCCTGGACGGATCGCCTCCCGCCGCCAGCACGCGCTCGAGTTCGCCGCCGGAAACGATATCGAAGCCGGCGCCTCGGCGCGCCAGCAGGTCCAGAACGGCGAGGTTCGAGTTTGCCTTCATCGCGTAGCAGACAAGCGACGAACGACCGCTCAGCGCGTCGGCGTAGCGGTCATACGCGCGTTCGATCGCCCGCCGCGAGTACACGTACAGCGGCGTGCCGAAGCGCTCGGCAAGGGTCCCGAGCGACACCTGCTCCGCGTGCAGCTGGCCGTCGCGGTAGTCGAACCCGTCGCTGTCGGGCAGCGTCGGCGTCATTTCTTCTCGTTGGTCGCGGGCACGTCGGGAAAGGGACGATCCGCAGGGCGCGAGGCCGGCGCCTTCGACTGCGGGGCCTGCGCGGGAGGCGGCAGGACCAGCGGGCCCTTCTGCCCGCATCCGCCGATGGGTATCGAGCACGCCGCGGCTAGAATCGTCACACCGATCACTCGCATGCCGACGACTCTAACATGACGGAAACGGAGTTCCTGCAGCGCGCCGAGCAGACGCTCGCCGCGATCGAGCGCGCGGTCGATGCGACCGGCGCCGACATCGAATCCGCGCGCAGCGGCAACGTGCTGACGCTCGAACTCGGCGACGGCTCCAAGGTGATCGTCAACAGCCAGGCGCCGATGCAGCAGATCTGGGTTGCCGGGAAGAACGGCGCGTATCACTACGGCTGGCGCGAGGCAGGCTGGTTCGATACGCGGGACGGGTCGGAGCTGTTCGCCGCGCTGTCCAGGCTGCTGTCCGCGCAGGGGGGCGAGGCGGTCGTGCTTGGGAACGCCTGAGCGGCGCGCTCAGAAGATCTGGTCCCGCACCGTATCGCGGCGGGCCTTTTCCTCGGCTGGCAGCGCCTCGTCGATGCCGACGCTCGCAATGCCCTGGCCGGGCTGGTTCTCCTCGAAGTACACCTCGCCGCCGAGCTGAACGACGCCGCTTGGCATCTCCCGAACCGACTCGGGTACTCCTGACAGGGCCTTGGCCATGTAGGAAATCCACATCGGCAGCGCAAGCCCGCCACCGGTCTCGCGGTCGCCCAGCGGGCGCGGCTGATCGAAGCCCATCCAGCCCACCGCGACGAGATCGCCTCCATAGCCCGCGAACCAGGCGTCGTGCGAATCGTTGGTCGTTCCCGTCTTGCCGGCGATGTCGCTGCGCTTGAGCGCCACCGATGCCCGCGCCGCGGTGCCGTAGCGCGCCACGTCCTTCAGAAGGCTGTCCATGATGTAGGCGTTGCGCTGATCCAGCACGCGGTTGGCCTCGTCGCCGGCTACGAGGGGCTGCGCCTCCATCAGCACCTTCCCGCTGCTGTCGGTGACCTTGCTGATCAAGTGCAGGTTCACGTGGTAGCCGCCGTTGGCGAACACAGCGTAGGCGCTCAGCATCTGCCACGGGGTGACCGAACCGGCGCCGAGCGCCATCGTCAGATAGGCGGGGTGCTTGTCCGGCTCGAAGCCGAAGCGCGCGACCCAGTCGCGCGCGTACGCCGGGCCGATCGCCTGCAGGATGCGGATCGACACCAGGTTCTTCGACTTCGCGAGCCCCTGGCGGAGCCGCATCGGGCCCTCGAACTTGCCGTCGTAGTTCTTGGGCTCCCAGGCCTGCCCACCGGTGAGCGCGGGGTCGATGGAGATCGGGGCGTCGTTGATGAGCGTGCTGGGCATGAAGCCCTTTTCCAGCGATGCCGAATAAATGAAGGGCTTGAAACTCGAACCCGGCTGTCGCCAGGCCTGGGTGACATGGTTGAACTTGTTCAGGTTGAAGTCGAATCCGCCCACCAGCGCCCGCACGGCTCCGTCCTTTGAATTCGATGCCACGAACGCGGCTTCGACCTGCGGCAGTTGCGTGATCTCCCAGCTCCCCTTGTCGGTCCGCGACAGCCGGACCACCGCGCCGGGCACGATCTTGCGATTGGGCTGGGCCTTCGGCGAAAGGGACGGAGCCACGAACTTGAGCCCGTCGCTCTTGACGTCGAGCGTGGAACCGCCTTCCGCGGCCACGCGGACGCGACCCGGCGCCACTTCGAGAACGACGGCGGGCAGCAGGTTGGGGCTTTCGATCGCCTCGACCAGGGCGTCCTCGATCCGCTGTTCGCGCACGCTCGGGTCATCGCCGAGTTCGATGAACGCTTCCGGACCGCGATAGCCGTACCGGCGGTCGTACTCGAGGATCTGGCGGCGCAGCGCGGCGTAGCCGACCTCCTGCTCGTCCTTGCGCAGCGTCGTCGTGACGTTCAGGCCGCGCGTGTACGTCTCTTCGCGGAACACGTCGAACACGAGCTGGCGCGCGAGCTCGGCCGCGTATTCCGCGTGCAGCCTGACGCGGGGGCCATCGGCCGGGTCGAGCCCTGCGTGGCGCGGCCTCAACTCCTGCGCAACCGCCTCGTCGTGCGTGGCCTTGTCGATGAATCCAAGCTGCAGCATGCGCGCCAGGACGTACTGCTGCCGGGCTTTCGCCCGCTTCGGATTGACGAATGGGTTGTAAGCGCTCGGCGCCACCGGCAGGCCGGCCAGCGTTGCCATTTCAGCAACGCTCAGGTCCTTTGCCTTCTTGCCGAAATAGACCTGGGCGGCCGCGGCGAATCCGTAGGCCCGCTGGCCCAGGAAGATCTGGTTGGCATAGACCTCGAAAATGCGGTCCTTCGACAGCGAGAACTCGATCTTGTAGGAGAGCGCGATCTCGTAGATCTTGCGCACGTAGCTGCGTTCCGAACTGAGGAAGAAGTTCCGGGCGACCTGCATGGTGATCGTGCTGCCGCCCTGCCCACGCCGCCCTGACACGAAGTTGGACAGCGCGGCCCGCAGCAGGCCGGAGTAGTCGACGCCGCTGTGGCGGTAGAAGCCGTCGTCCTCGGCAGCCAGTATGGCCTTCTTCAGCGGTTCCGGAATTTCGCTGAACGGAAGGAAGTCCCGCCTCTCTTCCCCGAATTCGCCGATCAGGACCCCGTCCGCCGTCCAGACGCGCAAGGGGATCTTGGGCCGGTAGTCGGTCAGCGCGTCGATTGGCGGCAGGTTCGAGTAGACGATGGCGAAGGCAAACACCAGCAGCAGGGCCGCGCTGGCTGCCCCGGCCGCGGCGAGCAGGGCCGCACTGGCGAGCCAGCGGAACCAGGGCGGGCGATTGCGCGCCGCGCTGCGGTGATGTTGCGGACCCGGATCGGGAGAAGGCACGTCGGCGCGGTTGCAGCAGGGGAAACTGGACGTGTGAGCGACCGCTTTTTTGCGCTTCGCTGCACCAGGAGTCGTGGATTATAGGAGCGTCAATCTTGGCGCCGCGCCCGGTAACACAGAAACGCGGCGAGTGAGATTGGACGCCCCTCGGCGCGGATCGTTCGTTGTTAATCCCTCAAAAAGGGCACGATTAGTCTGAACGCGGGGCTTGTGTGTGTTTTGCTTATATTGCTAGGATCTCAAGTACCGTCCGACAAAACCGCGGTAAACGCTCGAAAGATAAGGAAAAACGGGTGTCAGTGCGGCCGCGAAAAGGGGTACCGGGGGGTGCCCTCGACGTCGGACCTTCTTGAGACGCCCAGTTGAGCACGCAATCGAGCTTCGACCGTCGTTGGGAGCGTCACCTTGGCTTTTGATCTGCCGTTTTCGCCTAAAACGCCGCCACTGATCGGACTCGACATCGGGTCGTCCAGTGTGAAGATCGTCGAATTGTCGGAGGCCAGCAAGGGCGTGATGCGCCTGGAGCGCTATGCCATCGAGCCGCTGCCTCGCGGGGCGGTCGTCGACGGCAACATCGACAAGATCGAACTCGTGGCCGACGCAGTGAAGCGGGCCTGGCGGCGCGCGGGCGGAAAGATCCGCAACGTGGCGATGGCCCTGCCGGCGTCCGCCGTCATTACCAAACGCATTGCCCTGCCTGCGAACCTGCGCGAGGAAGAACTCGAGATGCAGGTCGAGAGCGAGGCCAACCAGTACATCCCGTTTGCGCTCGACGAGGTCAGCCTCGACTTCCAGGTCCTGGGTGGCATTCCGAACGCGCCCGACGACGTCGAGGTCCTGATCGCCGCGTCGCGCAAGGAGAAGGTCGAGGACCGCGTGGCGGTTGCGCAGGCGGCGGGATTGAAGCCGGTGGTCGTCGAGGTCGAGTCCTACGCGGCACGCGCCGCCATCGAGCGCCTCATCCAGCAGTTGCCGAACGCGGGTGAAGGACTGGTGATTGCCGTCTTCTACATCGGCGCGAACACCACCAGCGTCACGGTCATGCACGACGGTGATGCCATCTACGAGCGCGAGCAGCCCTTCGGCGGCCAGCAGCTGACCGGGGACATCTCCCGCACGTACGGCATCCCGACCGAGGAAGCGGAACAGAAGAAACGCAGCGGCGATCTGCCGGCGGACTACGAAACCGCGGTGCTGAAGCCTTTCATCGATACCGCCAGCACCGAGATCACCCGCGCGCTGCAGTTCTTCTTCACCTCGACGCCGTACAGCCGGGTCGACCAGATCATGCTGGCCGGAGGGTCTGCCGTCATCAGCGGCCTGGCCGATGCGCTGATGGAACGCGCGCAGGTGCCGACCTCGGTCATCTCGCCATTCAAGGGCATGGAGGTGTCGCCGAACATCCGCGACAAGCAGCTGCGGCTGGATGCGCCGGCGTTGCTGACGCCGTGCGGCCTTGCCATGCGGAGGTTCGACAAATGACCCCGCGCATCAATCTATTGCCGCACCGCGAGGCGCGGCGCGAACTGAAGAAAAAGCTGTTCTGGGCCATGACGGCCCTGTCGGCGGTCGTCGGCGTCGTGATGATCGGCGTGGTGTGGACCGTGCTGCAGGGCTACATCTCGAACCAGCAGGCGCGCAACGAATTCGTGCGCAACGAGAACCGCAAGCTCGACACCCAGATCAAGGAAATCGCGACGCTGCGCCAGGAGATCGACGGACTGCGTGCCCGTCAGCGTGCGGTGGAGGACCTTCAGGCGGACCGCAATCAGCCAGTCTACCTGCTCGATGAAGTGGTCAAGCAGGTGCCCGAGGGCATCTACCTGCGATCCATCAAGCAGGAGGATCGCAAGGTCAATGTGAGCGGCTGGGCGGCATCCAACGAGCGCGTCTCGGAGTTCCTGCGCAACCTGCAGAACAATTCGCGGGTCCTGGAGAGGCCCGAGCTCATCGAGATCAAGGTCGCTGGCCAGGGGCCGGCGGGCATCAACCGGCGCGTGTTCGAGTTCTCGCTGAACTTCTCGATGAAGCCGACCCCCGAGAGAGCGCAGATGCAGCAGCAGGCCCAGGCCGGCGCGGGAGCGCTTGCCTCGGCCTCGGCCGCGCCTGTTCCGGTCGCGACGCCGACGTCAGGCCCGGCCGCCGCTCCGGCGCCGACGCCGGCGGTGGCGGCGTCAAAGCAGGCCGCGCCCGCGAGCGCGGCTCCGAAGAAATAGCCCGGGAACGAGGCGTCGATGGCAAGTCGTGATCTTCTTTCTCAGTTCCAGGGCCTGACCCTGGACAACGTCGGCGGCTGGCCGATGGCCCCGCGTGTCGCCTTGTGGCTGTTTGTGATCGCCGCATGCGCTGTCGGCGGGTGGTTCGGACTGTGGAGCGGCCAGAAGGACCAGCTCGAACAGCTGGCGGCCGAGGAAGTCAAGCTGAAGGACGAGTACAAGAGCAAGCTGCAGCAGGCGATCAATCTGGACGAGCTGCGCAAGCAGCGTGAACAGGTCAGCCAGTACGTGTTGACCCTCGAGAAGCAGCTCCCGAGCAAGTCCGAGATGGACGCGCTGCTGTCAGACATCAACCAGGCGGGTGTCGGCCGCGGACTTGACTTCGAGCTGTTCCGGCCGGGTCAGACCAACGTCCGCGAGTACTACGCGGAGCTCCCGATCACGGTGAAGGTCTCGGGCAAGTACCACGATCTCGGCGCCTTCGCGAGCGACATCGCGAACCTGCCCCGCATCGTCACGCTGAACAACATGAGCATCGGCGTCGGCAAGGGCGGCCAGCTGAACCTGGACGCAACCGCCAAGACCTATCGCTACCTGGACCAGGACGAGATCGCCGCCCAGCGCAAGGCGAAGCAACCGGCGAAAGGGCCTGCCAAGTGAAACTTCCCATGACTCCACGGCGCACGATGGCCCTGGCTGTCCTCACCGCGTTGCTTGCCGGCTGCGGTGGCGGCGATGAAGCGGAACTGCGCGCCTGGATGGACGACACCCGCAAGACGATGCGCCCGACGACGCAGCCGGTCCCCGAACCCAAGCAGTTCTCACCCTATGTCTATGAAGGCAAGGCGCTGATCGACCCGTTCGATTCCCAGAAGATGGTGCTCGCGGTGGCGCGGCAGTCGCAGGCGCGCGCGAGCTCGAGCGCGATCAAGCCCGACCTGGATCGCCGGCGCGAGGTGCTCGAGGGCTATCCGCTCGACCAGCTCAGGATGGTCGGTACGATGCGGCAGAAGGGCGACAACGCAGCATTGATCGACGCGGCCGGCCAGACCTTCATGGTCAAGGTCGGCAACTACATCGGACAGAATTTCGGCCTCGTGATGAAGATCAGCGAAACAGAAGTCGAACTCAAGGAAATCGTCCAGGATGCTGCCGGCGAGTGGGTCGAACGGCCCTCGAAGCTGGAGTTGCAAGAGGCCGCGACGCGGCAGCAAGGGAGCAAGCGATGAGCATCACCATTCAGGGTCTGATCCGCCGCGTGTCGCGATTCGCCGCGCTGCTGGGCCTGTTCGCGGCAGTCGGCTCGGCGGCGGCGCAGGGGTCGGGGGAAAACGCCATCGAGCGCGTGGACGCGACCCAGACGACCACCGGCGTGGTGGTCACCATCGAGCTCAAGAACGCGATGACCGCCGTTCCCGCGAGCTTCTCGGTGGCGAACCCGGCCCGCATCGC
>Ga0224500_10001407_pt1 | contig 14191 bp, 12 predicted proteins | sample SF_Oct11_sed_USG_FD_168126 | JGI IMG/M metagenome (GOLD analysis project Ga0224500, IMG submission 168126) | Sediment microbial communities from San Francisco Bay, California, United States - SF_Oct11_sed_USGS_4_1 | ecosystem: Environmental > Aquatic > Marine > Sediment | place: USA: California... | reverse complement strand
TTCTGTTTTGATTGGTCGGGGTGACAGGATTCGAACCTGCGACCTCTTGCTCCCGAAGCAAGCGCTCTACCAAGCTGAGCTACACCCCGAACGGGCCGTGAAGCGCTCCACCGTTTCGTACGGTGCGAGGCGCGCAACATTGTATACGGGCGGGATGGACGCCGTCAGTAGCGCCGCTCGACGGCGAAATCGGCCAGGTCGTTGAGAGCGGCCTTGAAGGGTGAATCGGGCACCGGACCCAGTGCTGACCGGGCTCTTTCTGCGGAATCCCTCGCCTTGGCGGCCGTGTAGGCGAGGGCTCCGGTGGACTGGATCGCCTCCTGGATCGCCCGGATGTCATCCCGGCCCCCTTGTTCGATGGCCCGGCGGATCATCAGCTGCTCTCTGGGTGACCCGCGCTGCAGGGCGTAAATGAGCGGCAGGGTTGGCTTGCCTTCGGCCAGGTCGTCGCCCACCTGCTTGCCGAGTTCGCCGGTGTTGGCGCTGTAGTCGAGGGCGTCGTCGACCAGCTGGAAGGCCAGGCCCAGTTCGCGGCCATAGTCCACGAGGGCTTCCTCGACCGCCCGGGTCTGATCCGCCAGGATCGCGCCGATCTGGGCGCCGGCTTCAAACAACTTGGCCGTCTTCCGGTAAATGACGTCCATATAGCGCTGTTCGGTGGTTTCGGGATCCCTGCAGTTCATCAACTGCAGCACCTCGCCTTCCGCGATCGTGTTCGTCGCGTCCGCCAGCACATCCATGATGCGCATCTGGCCGACCTGGACCATCAGCTGGAAAGACCGCGAGTACAGGAAGTCACCGACCAGCACACTGGCCTCGTTCCCGAAGACGCTGTTGGCCGTGTCCTGGCCGCGTCGCAGGTCCGAGGCATCCACGACGTCGTCGTGGAGCAGGGTAGCCGTGTGTATGAATTCAATGATCGCGGCAGTAATGACGTGCCGGTCGCCGCGATAGCCGCAGGCGCGCGCCGCGAGCAGCGTGATCAGCGGCCGCAGCCGCTTGCCGCCGCCGCCAACGATGTAATGTGCGACGCTGTTGACCAGCGCGACGTCGCTGCGGAGACGAATTGTGATTTCACGATTTACGGCGGGCCAGTCGTCACCCAGCAGGGCGCGGACCGCTTCCAGGTCAAATCGCGAGTATTCGGGTTGGACGAGGTGCATTACGGCACGAATAATGCCCGCGATGCCCGGGTCTGTATACCATCGAGCCTGCCAGCCGCCAGCGGTGGCCCGGCTTGTCGTGCTGGCGTTCGCGGGTCTGGTCGCACTGGGAGGGTCGGCGCCAGCCCGGGCCTTTGGTCCCTCGGGGCACCGGATCGTCGGGTACCTTGCCGACCGTCACCTGTGCTCAAAGACCCGCGCTGCCTTGAGGCCGCTGCTCGCCGGCCAGACCCTCGCCGATGCCGGTACCTGGCCCGACAAAATACGGCGACAGCCGGAGTGGGAGCACACCAGGCCCTGGCACTACATCAATGTCAGCGATCACGGCTCGGTTGCGAGGGTGGCGCGCCAGAGCTCCGACAACGTGCTGGCCGCGCTCGCGCGATTCGAGAATGAGCTTGCCGATACCTCACTGAGCGACCAGCAGCGCCGGCTTGCCCTGCGTTTCGTGGCGCACTTCGTTGCGGATATCCACCAGCCGCTGCACGTGGGCCGCGCCGGCGACCGTGGCGGTAACCTGATTCCGGTCCGGGTCGGCAAACGCAAGACCAACCTGCACGCCGTGTGGGATGCGGACCTCCTGCGTATCGCGGGCGTTCTGGGGCCTCGCGAGTGGGTTCGTCGCCAGCCCGTCGCCGGCGCTGCCGAGGTGTTGCGCCTCCAGCGGGCCAAAGCCCTCGAATGGGCCGGGGAATCCCAGGCCCTGCGACCCCGCGTCTACGCCTTCGACCGGGACGGGGAAGGGCCCTTTCCCCTGTCCCCCGGGTACCTGGATACGGCGCGGGCACTGGCTGCGGAGCGCCTGCAAACCGCCGGCATCCGGCTCGCCGGGCGACTCAACGCGGCATTCGCCGGGCCTGGCGGGTGCGATAGCGAGGTTGCCAGCCGGTAGCCAACCCACTAGAATTCGCCGTCTTTTCGCGGGGTTGCATTCAGCCCTGCTCCGGGATCACCCGACCCGGGAGCAACGTCGGGGCGAACGCTAGGAACTACCCATGTACGCAGTATTCAAGACTGGTGGCAAGCAGTACCGTGCCAGCCAGGGCGAGCAGTTGAAAATCGAGAAGCTCGACGCAGCCGCCGGCGACACCGTCGAGTTTGGCGATGTGTTGCTGGTGGGTGAGGGCGCTGCCATCACGGTCGGCAAGCCGATGATCTCGGGTGCCAAGGTCACCGCCAGGGTGGTTGCCCAGGACCGGCACGACAAGATCAGCGTCGTCAAGTTCAGGCGCCGGACCACCTACAAGCGCATGCACGGTCACCGGCAGGCGTTCACACTGGTTGAGATCACGGGTATCGCCGGCGGCGCCTGAGAGTCCGGCCACCACCTAACACTGAGGTATTTGAGTCATGGCACACAAGAAAGCAGGCGGCAGTACCCGTAACGGCCGCGATTCCGAGTCAAAGCGTCTAGGCCTGAAGAAGTTCGGCGGCGAGTCGGTGATTGCGGGCAACATCCTGGTTCGCCAGCGCGGCACCGAGTATCACCCGGGCAAGAACGTCGGCCTCGGGCGCGACCACACACTGTTTGCCAAGGCGAATGGCGTGGTCCTCTTCGAGGTGAAGGGCACGCGCGGCCGCCGGGTCGTCAACGTCGTTGCCCCCGGCACCTGATCTGCACAGCGACGCGCGAACCATCCGCGCTGACGTCAGAAACACCCCGCATCTGCGGGGTTTTTTGTCTCAAGTATCCGGTCGCCTTTACCACCAGCAACCATGAAATTTGTCGACGAAGCCAGCATTCGCGTCGTTGCCGGCAACGGCGGGCCAGGCTGCGTCAGTTTCCGGCGCGAGAAATTCATTCCGCGGGGCGGGCCGGATGGTGGCGATGGTGGTGATGGCGGCGGAGTCTGGCTCGTCGCCAGCAAGGCACTCAACACGCTGGCCGACTTCCGCGTCAATCGGCGCTTTGCCGCAAAAAGTGGCGAGGGCGGTTCGGGATCTGACTGCACGGGTCGGGGCGGCGAGTCGCTCGAGGTGCCAGTGCCCTGCGGCACGCGCGTTTTCGAGGCTGACACCGGCGAACTGCTCGGCGATCTTACGCGGGACGGCGAGCGACTCCTGGTTGCCGCCGGTGGCCAGGGCGGCCGCGGCAATACCCGCTTCAAGAGCAGCATCAATCGCGCTCCGCGCCAGTCCACCCCGGGCACGCCCGGCGAGCGCCGCAACCTCCGCTTTGAACTGAGCCTGCTGGCCGACGTCGGCCTGCTTGGCAAGCCGAATGCCGGCAAGTCTACGTTGCTGCGGGCTGTGTCGGCCGCGCGGCCCCGGGTGGCCGACTACCCGTTCACGACCCTGCATCCCGGCCTTGGCGTCGTGTCGGTTGGCCCGCTGCGCAGCTTCGTGATGGCCGACATCCCCGGACTCATAGAAGGTGCGGCAGACGGCGCCGGTCTCGGCAGTCGCTTCCTGCGGCACCTTGGCCGGACACGCCTGCTGGTCCACCTCGTTGACCTGGCGCCCTTCGACGAAGCCGATCCGGCGGCCGATGCGCGGGTCGTCATTGCTGAACTGGCGCGTTTCAGTCCCGTTCTTGCCAGCCGCGAGCGCTGGCTGGTCCTGAACAAGACGGACCTGCTCAGCGAGGACGAGGCCGCCCTTCGCGAGCAATCGGTGTGCGCGGCCCTGGGGCTCGATCGGGCCGACAGCCAGACGCGGGTGTACCGGATCAGCGCGTTGACGGGCCAGGGGACGGCCAGGCTGATGGGTGACCTGATGACGCGGCTGGAAACGCTGGCCGCTCCGTCTGCAGAAGCGCCGCCGGACGCGGCCGCGGCAGTAACCGGTACGAGAGATCGCGACGAAGGGGGTCGTGCCTGAAGGCGCTGCTACTTACTGGTGGCGAGGGCCTTGACAGCCTTATTGAGCCGGCTCTTGTGGCGAGCTGCCTTGTTCTTGTGGGTCAGGCCCTTGTTCACCATGCTGTCGACCTCGGCGGCGCCGGCCTTGAAGGCCGCGGCCGCGGCTTCGGTTTCACCGGCTTCGATAGCCTTGATGATCTTCTTGACGGCGGTGCGCATGCGCGAGCGCAGGGCCACATTGTGCTGACGGCGTTGTTCGCCCTGTTTGGCGCGCTTGATTGCTGACTTGGTGTTCGCCACTAGTACTTCCAGACTGGTCGTGAAAAAACGGGAGCCGCGGACCCCGCGACGGGCGCGTATTCTTTGGTTTCCCCCCCGGGAAGTCAAGGTCGGTAGACTGGCGCGCGCATGAGCGAATTGCCCGATTCCACCAGCAGGAAGGCCAGCCAGAGCGGGGGCGGATTGCTCCGTTCCACGGGCACCGTGGGTGCCTGGACGCTGCTCTCGCGCATTCTCGGCCTCGCCCGGGACGTGGTCTTTGCGCGCGTCTTCGGGGCCTCGTACGTGATGGACGCCTTTTTCGTGGCGTTCCGCATCCCGAACATATTCCGGCGATTTTTTGCCGAGGGCGCGTTTTCCCAGTCGTTTGTGCCCGTCTTCGCCGAGTACGACCAGTCCCGGGATCATGCGGAAGTGCGGGAACTCGTCAGTCGCACCGCCGGGACGCTGGGCCTGATCCTGTCACTGCTGGCGGCCGTGGGGGCGATTGCTGCCCCGGTTTTCATCGGCCTGTTTGCCCCCGGCTTCGTGGCCGAATCCGTCGCCGGTGAGGCGGATCGTTTCGCGCTTGCCGTGGACATGCTGCGCTGGACATTCCCCTACCTGCTGTTCGTGTCCCTGGCGGCCCTTGCCGGTGGCATTCTAAATACCTATCACCGGTACGTGGCGGCGGCGTTCTCGCCGGTGCTGCTGAACGTCGTGCTGATCGTATTCGCGGTGTGGGTGGCGCCGAACTATTCGCGCCCGGGCATGGCGCTGGCCGCTGGCGTGTTTGCCGCCGGCGTCGTGCAACTGCTGTGCATGTTGCCGTCGCTGGCCCGGATCCGCCTGCTGCCACTGCCAAAGTGGGGCGGCCGGCACCCGGGCGTGCGGAAGATCCTGAAGCTGATGGTGCCGGGCCTGTTCGGGTCGTCGGTGGCGCAGATCAGCATCCTGCTCGATACCCTCATTGCCTCCTTTCTGGTGACGGGCAGCATCAGCTGGCTGTACTACTCCGACCGGATCATGGAGTTCCCGCTGGGGGTGTTCGGTATTGCGCTGGCCACTGTCATGCTGCCTAACCTGTCGCGGCAGCACGCGGCAAGCGCCGCCGGCGACTTCAGCCAGACCCTCGACTGGGCCATGCGGCTCGTCATCCTGATCGTGACGCCGGCCACCCTCGGCCTGATGCTGCTCGCCGGCCCGCTGCTGACGACCCTGTTCTACGGCGGCGAGTTCAGCGCCAGTGATGTGGAGCAGTCCACTTACAGTCTGATTGCGTACTCGGCTGGCCTCATGGGTTTCACGATGGTGAAGGTGCTGGCGCCGGGCTACTTTGCGCGGCAGAACACCGCCACGCCGGTCCGCATCGGGCTGATCGCGCTGGGTTCGACGATGACGCTCAACGTGCTCGTGGTGATCCCGTGGGCCTTGTCCGGCGGGCCGGCGCCGCACGCGGGGCTGGCCCTCTTCACCTCCCTGGGTTCCTTCGTCAATGCGGGGCTGCTGTACCGGGGACTGCGCCGCGCGGCCGTGCTGGCGCACGCGCCCGGCTGGGGCTGGTTTCTGCTGCGCGTGATGGTGGCGACGGTCGCTATGGCCACGTTGCTTGTCGTGTTTGCGCCGCCGACCAGCGCCTGGCTGGAGGCAAGCCTCGGGCTGCGATGCCTGTGGCTGGCGGCCGCCGTTGGCGGTGGTGCGCTTGCCTATGGCGGGGTGCTTCTTGGGCTTGGCCTGCGGCCTGCTGACCTTCGGCTGCAAAGCGCAAACAAATGATTCCGCAACCTTATAATCGCGGCTTTTAGCGTGCCTGGACTGATGCATGTTTTTCGCCGGCCGCGGCCGGGAGTTCCAGCGGTTGAGTCCGGGTGCGTGGCGACAGTCGGCGTATTCGACGGTGTGCACCTCGGGCACCAGCGGATCCTCGGGCGCGTCAACGCGGAAGCGGCGCGGCGCGGGCTGGCGTCGCTGGTCTTCAGTTTTGAGCCGACGCCACAGGAAGTGATGAATCCGCGGCAACCTCCCGCGCGGCTCATGTGCCTGCGTGAAAAGGTGCTGGTGCTTAAGGAGTGGGGTGTCAACCACCTGTATTGTCCACCCTTCGAGCGGACGCTGCAGGGCCTTGCGCCGGAGGCGTTCATCGAGCAGCTGCTGGTGCGGACGCTCGCCGTCAGGCACCTGGTCGTGGGTGATGATTTCCGGTTCGGACAGGGCAGGGCAGGGACATTTGCGCATCTGGAAGCGGCCGGGCGACAGCATGGCTTCAGCGTGGAGCAGGTGAGCAGCGTCACGGCGGCTGGCATGAGGGTGTCCAGTACGGCCATACGCACGGCCCTGGCGACCGGCAAGCTGGCCATCGCACGCCAGCTGCTGGGCCGGCCCTACCGGATGGTGGGTCGCGTGAGTCGCGGCCGCCAGCTTGGCCGGGAGCTGGGCTTTCCGACCGCCAATATGCGCCTGCACCGGCGGGCGAGTCCGGTCAGCGGAATATTTGCCGTGCGCGTGCACGGCATCGGGGGCGGGGCGCGGGACGCGGTTGCCAGTGTCGGCACACGGCCGACGGTTGCCGGTGTTGAGCCCTTGCTTGAAGTGCATGTGTTCGACTTCGATGGCGACCTGTACGGCCGGCAGATCGCCGTGGACTTCGTGGCCCGTCTGCGGGATGAGGCGCGGTTCGATAACCTGGAGGCAATGCGCCTGCAGATGGAGCTGGATGCTGTCGACGCGAGGCGCGCGCTGGCCGCCGATACAGAAGCAGGAGATACACACGGGTGACGGACTACAAGAACACGGTGAACCTTCCGCGGACTGATTTTCCGATGAAGGGTGATCTCGCGAAACGGGAGCCGCAAATGCTGGCGGACTGGGCGGGGCGCGACCTGTACGGCCAGATTCGCCAGGCCGCTGCCGGGCGCCCGCCTTTTCTGCTGGTCGATGGCCCGCCCTACGCGAACGGCGACATCCACATCGGCCACGCCGTCAACAAGATCCTGAAAGACATGGTCATCAAGTCGAAAACCCTGTCGGGTTTCGACGCGCCGTATATTCCAGGCTGGGACTGTCACGGCCTGCCCATCGAGCACCAGGTCGAGAAGAAGCTGGGCAAGGTGGGCGACAAGCTCAGCGCGGCGGAGTTCCGCCAGGCTTGCCGCGAGTACGCCTTGCTGCAGGTGGAGAGCCAGCGCAGGGATTTTCGCCGTCTCGGCGTGCTGGGTGACTGGGACCGTCCGTACCTGACGCTTGATCCCCGCTATGAAGCGGAGCAGATCCGCGGCTTCGCGCGCATCATCGAAAACGGTCACCTGCTGCGGGGCTACAAGCCTGTGCACTGGTGTCTCGACTGCCGCTCGGCGCTGGCCGAGGCGGAGGTGGAGTACGCCGACAAGAACTCGACGGCGGTCGATATTCGCTTCGAGGTGGTGGACGCGGCGGCGCTGTACCAGCGTGTCGGGCTGCCGGCGGCCGCGCCGGTTTCGATTCCGGTCTGGACCACGACGCCCTGGACGCTGCCGGCCAACCAGGCGGTGGCCCTGGGTGGCGAAATTTCCTACGTGCTGGTCGCGGCAGAACTGGACTCTGGTCCGGTCGTGCTCGTACTCGCCGAGGGACTTGCGGAGCCGGCCCTTGCGCGCTACGGCGCAAGGCAGTCCTCGACGCTGGCACACTTCAAGGGCGCGGTACTCGAGGGGCTGCTGCTCCGTCATCCGTTCTATGCCCGTGAGGTGCCCGTGATCCTTGCCGATTACGTGACACTGGAGGCGGGCACCGGGGCCGTGCACACGGCGCCAGCCCACGGCCAGGAGGACTGCCAGTCGGGGCTTCACTACCGGCTGCCGATGGACAACCCGGTAGACGCTCGCGGCGTGTACGTTGCCGGCACGCCACTCCTGGAGGGCGTGCACGTCAACGCCGCCAATGACCGGATCGTCGAACTGCTGCGGGAGAGCGGCAAACTGCTCAACGCAGTCAGGTTCCAGCACAGTTACCCGCACTGCTGGCGGCACAAGACGCCGCTGATTTTCCGCGCCACGCCCCAGTGGTTCATCAGCCTCGATCAGAATCACCTGCGCGAGACGAGCCTGGAAGCCATCGCCGGCGTGCGCTGGTTCCCGGAGTGGGGCCAGGAGCGGATCGAAGGCATGGTGGCCGGCCGACCGGACTGGTGCATCTCCCGTCAGCGCACCTGGGGTGTACCTGTTCCGTTATTCCTTCATCGCGAGACGGGTGATCTGCACCCTGAGACTCCGCGCCTGCTCGAGGCCGTTGCCGTGCGCATGGAGCAGCAGGGCATCGACGGCTGGTTCGAGCTTGACCCGGCCGACTTGCTGGGTGCTGCTGCGTCCGACTACGAGAAGGTCATGGACACGATGGACGTCTGGATGGACTCCGGGATGGTTCATCATTGTCTTGCCCGCAGCCGGCCCGAGATCAGCTTTCCCGCCGACCTCTACCTGGAAGGCTCCGACCAGCATCGGGGCTGGTTCCAGAGTTCGCTGCTCACCGCGGTCGCCACCGACGGGGCCGCGCCCTATCGCGCCGTGCTCACCCACGGGTTCACCGTCGATGAGAAGGGCCACAAGATGTCGAAATCGATGGGTAACGTCGTCGCGCCCCAGTCCGTGGTGAGTTCGCTGGGCGCCGACATCCTGCGTCTGTGGGTGGCCTCGAGTGACTACAGCGCCGAGATGCACGTGTCTCAGGAAATCCTGAAGCGCATGGCGGATTCCTACCGGCGGATGCGGAACACGGTGCGTTTCCTTCTCGGCAATCTCGACGGTTTCGATCCCGGCCGGGACGCTCTGCCGGTCGACTCGCTGGTGGCCGTGGACCGCTGGGTGCTGGCCCGTACTGGCGAGTTGCAACGGGGCATACTCGCAGCCTATGACGATTACGAGTTTCATCGCGTGTACCAGCAATTGCACAACTTTTGCGTCGTCGACCTCGGCTCGTTCTACCTCGACGTGATCAAGGACAGGCTTTACACCACACCACGCGACGGCACGCCGCGCCGTTCCGCGCAGACGGCGATGTGGCACATGGCCGAGGCGATGGTGCGCTGGCTGGCGCCGATCCTGAGCTTTACCGCCGAGGAAATCTGGCGATTCCTGCCCGGCAAGCGCGCGGATGCCGTGCTGTTGACCACCTGGTATGAGCTGCCGGAAGTGCCGGCTGATGACATCGACTGGAACCGGTTGCTGGCCGCCCGGGAACTCGCGGCCCGGGCGCTGGAGGCGCGGCGGGAAGCCGGCGACATCGGTTCCGGGCTGGACGCAGGCCTGACGATCTACGCCGACGGCTCGCTGCGTGCGCAGCTGGACAGGTTTGGCGAGGAATTGCGGTTCCTGTTCATCACGTCGGAGGCGGCAGTGCGGCCCGCAGCGGAGCACCCGGACGACGCGCTGGCCGGCCAGGACTGCTGGGTGCAGGCGGTCCCGCTGACGGCCGCGAAGTGCGTGCGCTGCTGGCAGCACCGGCCCGATACGGGCGCCGTGCAGGCCCACCCGGAACTGTGTGGCCGCTGTGTCACCAACCTCGATGGCGGCGGGGAAACGCGGGTCTGGGTATGAACAGGTTGTCCAACTGGCGCTGGCTGCTGGTGACCGTCATCGTCATTGCTGCCGACCGGTACACCAAACACCTGATCACCGGCAATTTTGCGCTCTTCGATCGTGTTCCGGTCATGCCGTACTTCGACCTCGTTCGCCTGCACAACACCGGCGCCGCGTTCAGCTTTCTGGCGAATGCGTCCGGCTGGCAGAACTGGTTCTTCAGCGGGGTTGCGCTGGCCGTGAGCGGGCTGATTGTCTGGTGGCTGTTCAGTCAGCCGCCGGGCCGCATCGTCGTGCCGCTGGGCCTGACGCTTACGCTGGGCGGCGCAATCGGCAATCTAGTCGACCGGCTGCAGCACGGGTACGTCGTGGATTTCGTCCTGCTGTACTACGACCGCTGGTCATTCCCCGCCTTCAACGTCGCGGATTCCGCGATTACGGTCGGCGTCATCCTGATGCTGATCGACGGCTTTTTTCTCGAACGCAGGCGCGCGTCTCCGGTCGATGCGGGTGACCGTGTCAGCGCCAGCAACGGGCAGTGATTTCGGGGCTTTCCGTGCCGCTGGCGTCAGCCGCGCCGCGCTGCCCGCTCTGGTCGATGCTGAAGATCCGGCAGTCCTCGTCGTCGCGCTGCGAGGCCCCGCTGGAGGCGGTCGCGGTGGCGGTGTAACCCGTGGCGGCGCCGTCGGGGCCGGCAACCACGGCCAGGTCATACAGGCCGTGCTGGGTGCTGGAAATACCGAGGCCCGCTGACGGTGGGGCAGTGAGTTCCTCGGCCGTGGTGGCGTAACGGCTGTGTTGCAGATAGAAGCGTTCCTGCGCGGCGGAGATCCGGAGCAGCGTGCTGGTCGCGTCCACCCGGTTCGCGCGCCGCACGTACTGCCGATAGCTCCCCAGGCTGACGCTCGCCAGGATGGCGACGATGGCCACGACGATCAGGAGTTCGATCAGCGTGAAGCCACGAGTTTTCGCGCCGGATACTGGTCGGTTGCTACAGGCCTTCACGCGGGTACCAGTAGGTGCGCTTCACCGGTGATCGCCGAAGGCGGAGCTGCTCCATTTCCTCGGCGGTCAGGCATTCCGTGCCGGCGCACACCGTTGGGCCAGCTTCCGTCCTGTAAATGCTGACGTCGGTGACCGGGATGCCGGTGTTCAGTATCCGGGAGCGGTCCTCGACCGTGAGCTCATTGTCGAGCGACCGGTCGAAATTTGTCCGTGGCCGGCCGTCGAAGACGCTGACGGCATAGAGCCGGTTAATGCCAGCGCCGCCGGTGCATTCCGTGGCCGCCTCGCCTGGCGTGAAGGTGGTGAAGAACGTGGTGTTATCGACCGTCAGCGATTCACCCAGGATCTTCTCGCCGGCGCCCTGCACGAGACTCAAGCGCCAGCCCGCCGCGGAGAAGGGTACGTCCGCTTCGGCATTGCTGGTGACGTCCGTGAGCTGGTTCACTGACACTGGCGCAGACGGGTAGTCGTTGCTGTTGATCACGCCAAATACGTCGAAGTCCCGGATCGAGAAGAACGACTCGTCGATGCCGGTGTCGAGCGGGTGGCCACGATAACCGGAGCCGATATTGATGGCGATGAAGAACTTGTCGTCGAGGATCAGCGGCACCACGTCCGGCGCCTCGTAGAAGCGCCGGACGTCCGCGGGATCAGGGTCAGGCGCTGCGGCGGCACCGCCGAGCGAGGCCAGAACGCCGCCTTCGATAAGCGAGCCGGCACTTTCGCCGTTGACGATGTCGAAGCGCCAGACCTGCCCGCCCATGTCGCCCACGTAGAAGCGCTCGGCAAGGCCATCACCATTCAGGTCCAGGGGTTTCACGGGAGCCGGAATCGAGTATTGCATGGCCGGCATTTCCAGGTCGTGCGGACCAACGGCCTGGCTGCTGCCGACACTCCACACGCGGCTGCCGTCTTCCAGGTCCACCATGTAGATGGCATTGCCGATGGTGTCCTGACGGAAACTGCGGTTGTCCTGGCCCGGGTCATAGCCGCCGCCGAAGACCGCGACGTCACGCGTCGTGTCGTCGATCCGTACTCGTGCCGCAACGGGTGGCGACCAGGTCTGCCCCAGATCAGCAAAGTCACCGTCAGAGCTGCTGATCTCCCAGAGGAGGCGGGGCGCATCGCGCGACGTGACGTCCACGGCGAATACGCCATCACCGCCGCGGCCCATGCCGAACAGCAGGATCGCCTGCTCGGCGCCGGAGAGCCCCGGCTGGCCGTCGTCGTTGACGATGACGAGATTGATCTCGCCGTCCAGTCCGTAGGTCTTGCTGGCGGCGGCCTCGTCCCGGTAGAGCGGGTACAGGCCGTTCAGCAGGCGCTGCGGAATGAAGGCCCAGCGTTCCACGCCGGTAGCCCCGTCGATGGCATGCAGGTAGCCGTCGTTCGTGGCCAGGAAGACCGAGGTGACCTGGTTATCGACAGTGCCTGAATATAAGACCGTAAGTGGCTGAACATGGAAGGGATCTCCCATGTCGAACCGTGCCTCCGTGCGATCGCCATCCTGATCGGCATCCCGCACATCGCGTCCAAGCGCCCAGTTGATCACGTCGTCCCGCTCAGGCTCCGGCACCGCGGACAGTGCCTCGGCCAGCCCGGGGGTGTCCGGCGCTACCCGGTTGGCGGACCTGGACAGGTCGCCATCGACCAGGTTGGTGTAGACGAGCCGGGCCGCGGGTTCAGGGAGCCGGCCGGCGGCACCACCGGAGGTCACCCGATTGCCGTCCGGCCGCGCAGACCAGAAGCTGAAGGCGTCCCGGGCGAACAGGCCAGTGACGGGATCAATGACAGGGCGGCCGTCCTGACCCACGAGCCCGTCGTCTGAAAGCCGGTACTTCTTCAGGTTGCCCAGCCAGCGCGCCGTTTCGGTGGGCTGGAAGACTGAGACATAGACCTCGCTCAGGTTCTGGGTGCGGTTGAACGCGTTCACCGGAACGGCCGGCGCGGCAAAGGTGCCGACGTTGTCAAAGATCGAGAGCACGATACCGCTCAGTGCCGCCGACAGCGTGGCGGTGTCATCCGCAAGGTGATACTCACCGCCACCGCGTGCGGCGGTCGCGACGAGCAGCGGAAAGTCGGCCGTAAACCCGATCGTGTGCGTGACGACGTTTTGCAGGCCCGGCAGTGTGTCGTTCAGGTCCTTGCCGTACAGGTAGGCCGCCATGTCGTCGAGGCAACGTCCCACGCCACTGCCGTCGCAGGCCGGCGCAACGATGGTCGAAAAGCCGGGCAGGGCCGGGATCTTGTTCTCGGCGCTCGCATCATTGACGGGTTCACCGTCCGTGAGCAGGATGATGAAATTCTTGCCACAGGCCTCCGAGATCGGTGAGCGGTAGAGCGGTGAGGTGAGGGTATTGCCCACGCGCGACGCTGCGACGCTCTGATAAATGCTGCCGTTGCCATAGTCGACGTCGCGGCCCGCAAACACCTGCCCTGCCTCGTACAGGGCGCCTGACAGCGGTGTGTTTCCCGTCGTTGCCAGATCATTGACGATTGCCGTCACCGAAGCCCGTGAGGTCTCGATGTCCTCCAGTGCCGCGACGACGGCTCCGCCGTCGCCACCGTTGAACCGCATGACGCCTACGTTCACGTCCCGCAGGCTGGAGACGATGGCGTTCACCGCTTCCTTGACGATGGTCAGGCGTGACTTCTGAACACTGGGGAAGGTGGTGCTCCAGTTGAGCCAGTTGCCGTCATAGACGGTGTACCGCGTAGTCCACGCGGGTTCCGTCGCGTTCGTGCTGGCCCACGGCCCGTCCGGGCCGTTGGCGGCAAACGTCTTCGGCCCGGGCCCGTCCCCGTCGATTCCCCGGTCGCTTTTGCACTCGACCGGACCGTCCGGGGGGGTGGGAGAGAGTTCGCGCCAGCGGCTGTTACTGGAATCCCAGCGAAGCAGCGCGTCGGTGTAGTTGCCGACTGTATCCAGCCGCTCGCGCCACTCCGCGCAGCGATTGTCGGTCTTGGGGAATACGTTGGGGTTGTCACAGGCCGGGATTGCGCCGCTGGAAAAGTACAGTCCGTCGCTGTCGTAGCAGCCGGGGAAGGTCTGGGCACTGTCAAAAGTTACCTGGGTGTCCACCAGCGTATCCATGCTGCCGGAGGTGTCGATGATAAACAGCACATTGGCGCGGGCGGTGATGGCATCCGGGTCGCTCAGGAACAACTCGGCGTCATCGGCCCGGGCCGCAGACATCAGCAACGGGAGCAGGGCGGCTGCCAGCAGCAGGGCCCATTGCCGGGGTGTTGAACGACGACGGATCATTGCGGTGCCGCTCCGCCGGGCACGTCCAGCACGATACGGTTGACCCGCAGGGTTTGTGGTTCGTAATAGACATACACGAACACACCCGGTTTATTGCCCGCGGCCGCAAAGGCGGCCAGCACGGCTGCCTGCCCTGCCGGCGGCTGTTCG
>Ga0224500_10001405_pt1 | contig 14192 bp, 10 predicted proteins | sample SF_Oct11_sed_USG_FD_168126 | JGI IMG/M metagenome (GOLD analysis project Ga0224500, IMG submission 168126) | Sediment microbial communities from San Francisco Bay, California, United States - SF_Oct11_sed_USGS_4_1 | ecosystem: Environmental > Aquatic > Marine > Sediment | place: USA: California... | reverse complement strand
CCGAGCTTGGCGTAGAACCACCACGCGCCGGAGGCGAGGCCTTCGTCGTTGCCCTTTCCGAGCTGGTACGGCTCGATGCTGAACGAGGCAGACCCGAACCCGTGGACCAGGGCGGCCAGCAGGCGCGCGAACGCATGGGCGGCTTCGCCGCCGCGAAACGTGTCGAACGTATTGAAGGAGACGGCGGCGGCGCGACCGGTGAGGTCGGACTGGTGATAGCCGACCGGCACGCCGTTCTGCAGCGTCAGGCCGCCGTAGATCGCCGGCACCGCGGCGCGCCGCTCGGGCAGCATGCCGATCAGGGCAAAGGCAAGGCCGCCGTCGTCCTCGATCCACCAGACGTCGCGCTCGTTGGCATAGGCGAAGGCGTCGAGGTCGCGCATGCGCGTCACCATCGCACCGCGGGCGAGGTCGATCAGTGCGCGCGCCTCGGTGCGCGGCGCCGCGCGCAGCCGCCGCGGCGGCTGGCGGATCGCCGTCGACAGATCCGGGCGTTCGCGCCGCAGCGGGCCTGTTTGCCACACCGGACGCACATCCATCAGCGCCGCGCGGGACCGGTTCGGCGTGCCGGCGCCCGCGGCAAGCTCGCAGCTGGGATTGATCGCGTCGTAGATGGCCTCGCGCAGCCGGTCGTCGGCCGGCAGCGCGGCAACGCGCCGGAGCAGGAAGGTCGCGTCGGTCTCGCCGCCGCGCACGGCGTCGAGCGCGTCGAAGCCGGTCAGCTTGGCCTCGCGCAGCGCGTGCGCCTCGACCGGCGTCAGCAGCGCCGGCAGCAGCGTGGCGATCGAATCGCCGGCAACGGTGTCGCTGCGATCCAGGGTGAACCGTTCCGGCCAGCGCCGCGCCAGCCAGCCGGCGGTCGGATAGAAGAACGGAAACCAGAGCCGCGTACCGGCAATGCCGGAGTAGGCGAGTCGTTCGCGATGGGCGCGCAGGTCCCGTCGGCGATCGAATGCTCGCAGCATCGCATCGACCGCGCGCAGGAGGCGCGGCGAGTCCGGATAAGCACGCATGAAGCACAGGATCTCGTGCAGGCGCCGCACCTGGTCGGCGCGCGCGAGCCGACGGTGCGCGAGTTGCGCCAGGCGTGCCAGCTTGATGCGGGTCGACGCCGGGTCGAAGCGGTCCTTGCGTCGCTCGAGGTCAGTCAGTGCGGAGGTGGCCATCGTCCTCATTCCATGTCGCCGCGACGGCGACTGTAAGCCGAACCGCGCGGGCTGCGCGACCCCCGGCAGCGCTCCCGTAGAATTTCGCGCTCCACGGCAACCGGTCCGACGAGGACATCCCATGCGCGCAACCAAACCGTTCCTCTCCCTGGCGCTGGCCTCCTGCCTGCTCGCGGCGTGCAGCAAGCAGGAAGCCCCGCCGGCCCCGAAAGCCGAGGCGCCCAAGGCCGCGGCGGCGGCCACCGAGCCCCTGAAGATCGGCTTCGTGTACGTCAGTCCGGCGAGCGACGCAGGCTGGACCGCGCAGCATCACGCGGGCCGTGGCGAGATGCTGCAGGCGCTGGGGAGCAAGGTGACCTCGACCTTCGTCGAGAACGTTCCGGAGGGCGCTGATGCCGAGCGCGTGATCCGCGACCTGGCGCAGCAGGGCAACAGGCTGATCTTCACGACCTCGTTCGGTTTCATGAACCCGACGCTGAAGGTGGCGGAGGAGTTCAGGGACGTGAAGTTCGAGCACGCCACGGGCTACAAGACCGCGCCGAACGTCAACACCTACAGCGCGCGCTTCTACGAGGGCCGTTACCTGGCCGGCATGATCGCGGGCCGCATGACGAAGACCGGCACGCTGGGATACGTCGCCGCCTTCCCGATCCCGGAGGTGCTGCAGGGGATCAACGCCTTCACCCTGGGCGCGCGCAGCGTCAACCCCAGGGTCCAGGTGCGCGTGGTCTGGGTCAACACCTGGTACGACCCGGGCAAGGAGCGCGACGCCGCGAACGCGCTGATGGGGCAAGGCGCCGATGTGGTCACGCACCACACCGATTCCACCGCCACGGTCGCGGCCGCCGAAGAGAAGGGCAAGATGGCGGTCGCCTACCACTCCAACATGGCGAAGTTCGGGCCGCACGCCCAGCTCGTCGCCGTCACCCATCACTGGGGCGAGTACTACACGAAGCGGGCGCAGGCGGTGCTGGACGGCACCTGGAAGGTCGAACCGGTCTGGGGCGGCATCCGCGAAGGCATGATCCGGCTCGAAGGGCTGTCCGACCAGGTGCCGAAGAACGTCGTCGATGAAGTGAAGGCGCGCGAAGACGAGTTCCGCAAGGGCGCGTTCCATCCGTTCGGCGGACCGCTCCGCTCGAATGATGGCAAGGTCGTGCACGACAGCGGCCCGATGTCCGACGAGCAGCTGTGGAAGATGGACTACTACGTCGAGGGCGTGATCGGCAAGGTTCCGGCCGGGAAATAGGCGAACCACTGGCGCTCGTCGGCGTCGGCGGTCAACGCGCGCGGAAACCCGCCTTCTGTCCAGGGAGAGTGCCATGGCGACGCCGACCAACCCGCACACGGACGCGCTGTCCTCGAGCCTGCCGGGGACATGGCGGCTCGAGTCGCGCGTCGACGTCACCGATTCCGGCGAGCGAAAGATCGATCCGTCGCTTGGCGAGCGGCCGATCGCGCTCATCTTCTACGATCGCTCGGGCAATTTCGCGGCGCAGTTCATGAAGCGCGACCGCTCCGGGCCGGCAGTCGACGCCCCGGCAGGTGCCGCCAACAACACGCGCGCGCAGGGCGGCTACGACGCGTACTTCGGGACCTACGAAGTCGATGACGCGCGCGGCACCGTGACCCAGCGCCTGCTCGGCAGCCTGTCGCGCGACAACGTCGGACAGGTCGTGACACGGGCCATGGTGGTGGCGGGCGATACGCTGACGATCGTGCTGCGCACGGCGGCCGTCGACGGCGGGGACGTCACGCGCACGCTGACCTGGAAGCGCGTGGGCTAGGCGCGCAGCGGGTGTCCGTCCCGATCGATGCAGCGCCACGCCATTCCTGCCGAGATGCTTCTTCTGAAGACCAACCACCTGCTGCTCGAGCCGCAGACCGCGGCCCACGCCGCGGAGATGTTCGAGGTGCTGTCCGACCCGGCGATCTACGAGTTCGAGAACGGGCCGCCGGAGTCTCTTGCGTGGCTCGAGGAACGTTACCGCCGACTCGAATCACGCCGTTCGGCGGATGGACACGAGCTCTGGCTGAACTGGGTGGTGCGCAGCGTGGAACCTGGCGACGCGCTGGGCTACGTGCAGGCGACCGTCTACGCCGACGCGAACGCGCTCATCGCCTACGAGTTCGGGAGCGCGCACTGGGGACGCGGATGGGCGCGCGAGGCGGTCGAGGCGATGCTGGACGAGATCGCCCGTGCGCACGGAGTAACCACGGCCGGCGCGGTCTTCAAGAAGGCGAATTTCCGCTCGCACCGCCTGTTGCAGCGGCTTGGCTTCGGCCCGGTCGCCGGCGACGCGTTTCCGTGCCCTCTGGCCGGGGTCGACGAGGACGCAATGGCGAAGCCGTTGGGTCCGGCGTGAAGTCGCGCCGTCCGGAGCGACGCAAGCCGGAGTTCGATTGCGGAACCCGGCGCTGGCATCCAGAATGAACCCATCGCAATCGTCGGACCGGTCCCGAAGGACCGGGGTGACATGACAGAAGAGAGCGGGGAACTGGAATACGCGGGATTCTGGATACGCACGGTCGCGGCCATCATCGACACCCTGCTGATCAGCGTCATCCTGTTTCCCCTCCTGACCGCGATCTACGGCTCGGACTACTGGAGCGGCGAACGCCTGATCCAGGGGCCGCTCGACTTCCTGCTGTCGTGGGTTGCCCCCGCGGCCGCGGTCGTCGTCTTCTGGCTCGCCCGCCAGGCCACCCCGGGGAAGATGGCAGTCGGCGCCCGCATCGTCGATGCGAAGACGGGCGGCAAGCCCACCAGCACCCAGCTCATCCTGCGCTACCTGGGCTACTACGTCGCCATGCTCCCGCTGTTCGTCGGCATCCTCTGGGTGGCGTTCGATCCGCGCAAACAGGGCTGGCATGACAAGATCGCCGGCACCGTCGTCGTGCGGCGCAAGGGCGGCACCGCTCAGGCCGTCCGGTTCGAGGGGCGCTGAGAACGTTGCGCGGCGGGCCGTCCGGGCGCCGCCGCGCTGCGGGAGCCTTCGTCCACCGTCACCACGTGTACTGCACCGTGTAGCGCACCACCACCTCGGCTTCGGGCGCCACCGTGACCGGGAACACGATCGTGCGCGCATCCTCCTTGCGGAAGTCGTGGCTGCGCGACGCGATGTTCCAGTTGACCCAGCGGTACAGGTTCTCCTTCACCTGGACCTGGACCCGCTCCTTCTTCTGGTTGCGCAGCCTGACCTCGATGTCCTCGGTCATGGTCCGGCGTGACGTGTCGACGCGAAAGTCGACCTGCCGACGCTCGCCGACGACGTCGAATGCGCTGCCGAGCTGCAGTTGAACCTGTTCGTTGCGCGGGGTGTGCTCGATGCTGTCCTCGCCCACGAATTCGAGGGTCTGGTCGGCCGGATCGAGCTTGGAGACCCGCATCCGGCCCGCGGGCAGCGGCATGCCCATGTTGTTGGCGTCGCTGTTGCGGAACTGCAGGTAGACGTCGACCTTGCGGTTGCCCTGCACGCCGTAGTTGCGGTCCGTTGCCGGCGACGGCAGGAACCCGCGGTGCCCCATGGGCGCGCCGTAGTACACGAGCACCCTCTCGCACGGCACGCGGCGCGCCACCGGAAAGAGTTCGATCTGCTTCGTCGAGTTGTCCGGCAGGGTCGTGGCCCGGCCAAGCGTGTACAGGTGGTACTCGAAGAACGACTTCTCCGCGAAGCCGTCGGCGACGCTCTCGCGCGCGGCGAGGCCCTTGGCGACGGATTGCGGATAGGGAGCGGCGGACGTCGCCCGGTGCACTTCTCCGGCGACCAGCTTCAGACGGGCATCGCCGTAGCTTGCGCCCGACTGGTTGACGATGCTCACCCAGGCGCCGATGTCCAGGGAACAGGCGTTGGCGTGCGCGCCTTCCGCGTACGTGACGTTGTAGTCGGCCCACCAGGTCATCCCCTGCGTCTGGTACGACACGCGGGTGCGGTGGGTGCCGGCCCGCTGCGCATTGAGGTCCCACACCAAAGTTGGCCGGGTGATCAGTCCGCCCGGGAGCGACGGCAGCCGCACGCCGGCGTTGTGCGGCAGGATCTGCACGCTGCCGTCGTCGCGCTTCAGCACCATGCCGCCCTGGGTCGACAGCAGCGTGCCGCTGAACGACTCGGTTCCCTGTCCGCGGACCTGGTCGACGGTGATCGGCCGGTCCACATACTTCTGCAGCAGCTTCTCGGTGCTGACCAGGTCGAACTGGTAGTTCTGTTCGAGGACGGTCGTGCCCTTAGCGTCCGTCAGCGATTCGAACACGACGGTGGTCGGGTCGATCAGCGCGGCGACGTCCGAAAAGCGCACGGCGTTGCGGCCCTTGGTGAATTCCAGGTTGCGCTCCTGCCGGACGACGCCGTAGCCGGGCAGCGCGCCGCGGGACGGTGCCCGCATCAACTCGGGCGACACCGCGCCGGGCGCTGCGCTGCTGTAGATGGTCAGTGCGGTGCCGGATGTGCCGGGCTGGGCCGCCGTCGGGACGCCGGTGCCCGACAGGATGGCGAGCGTGGCGGCGGCGGCCGGCTTGAGCAGGGGGGTCATGGGTTCTCCTTGTTGGGGGTCCTTGCCCTTGAACGGACGTCCGGCTGCAACGGGGTTAGCCCCGAGCGGAAACCGGAAACGATGCCCGTGTCCGGGTGTCATACTTGGCCCGCCACTCCCTCACGACGTTTCCCCGATGACCCTGTCCCACCTGTTACGGCAGGCGCTGCGCATGACCGCGCGCGATTGGCGTGCCGGCGAACTGCGCCTGCTGGCGGCGGCCCTCGTGACGGCGGTTGCGGCGGTGACGAGCGTCGGTTTCCTGGTCGACCGGATCCGCCTCGGACTCGAACGCGACGCGACCCAGTTGCTGGGCGCGGATCTGGTGCTGAGTTCCGATACGCCGATCGCGACCGGCATCGCCGAGCGCGCGCGCGCGGCTGGCCTGGCGACCGCCCGTACCGTGCTGTTCCCGAGCATGGCGTTGAGCGACAAGGAGGCCGACCGCAACGCGCTCGTCGCCGTGAAGGCGGTGTCGAGCGGGTATCCGCTCAGGGGCAGCCTGCGCATCGGCGATGCGCCGGGAGCGGCCGACCGGCCGACGCGCGACGTGCCGGCGCCGGGAGAAGCATGGGTCGATCCGCAGTTGCTGCAGGCGCTCGGCGCGGCACCGGGCGACCGGATCAAGCTCGGCGAGTCGACCTTCCGGATCGCGCGACTCATCGCGATCGAACCCGACCGCGGGACGCAGTTCATCAACTTCGCGCCGCGCGTGATGCTCAACCTGGCCGACTTGCCGGCGACGCAGCTGATCACCAGCGGCAGCCGGGTCACCTATCGACTGCTGATGGCCGGGGAGCGGGACGCCGTGCGCGCCTTCGGCAGCGCGCTCGAAAAGGAACTCAAGCGCGGCCAGCGGCTGGAGGCGCTGGAAGGCGGCCGGCCCGAGATGCAGCGCACGATCGAGCGCGCGCAGCGCTTCCTCGCGCTGGTCGCGCTGCTGGCGGCAATGATTGCGGCCGTGGCCGTGGCCGCGGGCGCGCGCCGCTTCTCGCTGCGGCACCTCGATTCGTGCGCCATGATGCGCTGCCTGGGGCTGGCGCAGGCCGACATCTTCCGGCTGTTCGCGCTCGAGTTCCTCCTGATCGGCGTGGCGGCATGCCTGGTCGGCATGGTGGTGGGCTACGCCTTCCATTTCGGCCTGCTCGCGATGCTGGGCTCCCTGATCAACACGTCGCTGCCGCAGCCGTCACTGCTGGCGGCGGTGCAGGGCTTCGCGTGCGGACTGGTGCTGCTGCTCGGATTCGCGCTGCCGCCGCTCGCGCAGTTGCGCCAGGTGCCGCCGCTGCGGGTATTGCGCAAGGACATCGGCCTGCCGACCGGTCGCGTCGCGTTCGGCTATCTGGCGGGCCTGGTCGGGTTCTTCGGCTTGCTGCTGTGGTCGGCGGATGACCTGAAGATCGGCTCGCTGACGGCCGGCGGATTCGCCGTCGGGTTGGTCGTGTTCGCGCTCGTCGCCTGGCTGGCGCTGCTGCTGCTCAGGCCGCTGCGCACGATGACCGGACGGCTCGGGATCTCCTGGCGCTTCGCCATCGCCGCCGTGCAGCGGCGTCCGGCGGCGACGGTGGTTCAGCTGGTGTCGCTGGCGGTCGGCCTGATGGCCCTGTTGCTGCTGACCGTGACGCGCACGGACCTGGTCGATGCGTGGCGCCAGGCGGTGCCGCCCGACGCCCCCAACCGCTTCGTCGTCAACATCCAGCCCGACCAGGTCGAGGCCCTCGGTGCGCGGTTGCGCGACGCCGGCGTGAAGGCTCCGATCAACCCGATGGTCCGGGGTCGGCTGATCGAGGTCAACGGCCGCAAGGTCGGGCCCGAGAGCTACTCCGGCGAGCGGGCGCAGCGGCTCGTGGATCGCGAGTTCAACCTCTCCTACATGGCCGACGCGCCCGGGCACAACCGGATCACGGCAGGGCGGTGGTTCAAGGACGGCAGCGACGAGTTGTCCATCGAGGAGGGGATCGCGAAGACGCTCGACGTGGGCCTGGGCGACGCGATGACGTTCGAGATCGCGGGGCAGCGGGTCAGCGCGCGCATCACCAGCCTGCGCAAGGTGAACTGGGACTCGATGCGTGCGAACTTCTTCGTGATCATGCCGCCTTCGCTGCTGGCGGACAAACCCGCGAGCTTCATCACGGCGTTCCATCTGCCTGCAGCGCGCGCGACGCTGGCGGGAGACCTGCTGCGCGAGTTTCCGAACCTGACGGTGATCGACACGACGGCAGTGTTCCGCCAGGTCCAGGCGGTCATCGACCAGGTCGTCGCGGCGGTGGAATTCCTGTTCGTGTTCACCCTTGCGGCGGGCGTGCTCGTCCTGTATGCCGCCCTTGCGTCGAGCCGCGACGAACGCGTGCGCGAGGCGGCCCTGCTGCGTGCGCTTGGCGCCTCGCGCCGGCAGTTGTCGCGCGCCCAGGTCGCGGAGATGCTGTGCATCGGCGGGCTGGCCGGCCTGCTCGCTGCGGTGGGGGCCAGCGCCATCGGCTGGACGCTGGCGCGCTACGCCTTCGAGTTCGACTACGTCGTCTCGCCGTGGGTGTTCGTGTCGGGCATCGGCGCGGGCGCGCTGGCGGCGCTGACGGGCGGCTGGTTCGGGCTGCGCGGCGTGCTCAACACGCCGCCGCTGACGACGCTGCGCGACGCCTGATCGATGCGGGTTGACGGCACTTCGGGCGCTGCCAATACTCGCCGCGGATCTTCGACAGGGCCATCCATGCCGACGGCAGTCGCATTGCAACGCCAATTGCGCAGCGTGCGCGCGCGTTTCGACCCCGTGGCCGAGGAAGAGAAGGCCCGGCTGCTGGGCATGTTCGCCGGGCTCCGGCTGTCGCGTCCCGGGCTGCTGGCCGCCTATCACGACGACCTGCTGTTCCTCGTTGCGTTTCCCGGCTCGATCGGCGTGCGCGACGCGGCGCTCGCGCAACTGGATGAGATCAGTGCCCGCGTCCGTGCGCTGCCCGCAACGCGGCGCGCGGCGCTGTCCAACACCGGCATCGCCGGCAGCGTGTCCCGCTATGCGATTGCCCATCCGATCGCGGAGTGCCTGGTCGGGGACCAGCCGTACGCGATCGAACTCGACTGGTCGAACGTGGAGGATCCGGTTCGGCTGGATGAGCTGATTTCGCAGGTGCTGACCGAGGTCGAACGCGACTCCTTCGGCAGCGGCATGTCGACCCGGCGCTGGGTGGCCGCGGCGCGGCGCACCGACGCGACCTCGACCCTGCAGTGGCTGCTGTGTGCCGGCTCGACCCGGCCGTCCGGCGCGCGGAGCGACTTTGCGGCGGCGTGGGACCTGGCTCAGGTGCCGGTTCGCTGGCGCATCGGCGACTCGCTGCGTTCGGTCACCCATAACCGGATCGACGTCGCGCATCCCCGGCTGCGCACGGACTTCAGGAAGCCGTCGGAACCGCTCGTCCGGCACGCCATGCGTCCCCTGGACCGCATCGAGCAGCTGAAGCGGCCGCAGGCCGCGCGGGCGATCGATGTGGCGCGCTCGGCGCTGGCCGCGCGCTGCCGCGAAGTGCACGCGATGAACTACGCGAACCCCGACGAAGTGCACCTGGCGGACCTGGGGCAGGGCGCGCAACTGGTCGTGATCGGGGTGCTGCCGTCCCATCGGCTGCTGCTGGAGGCCAATTACGGCTACCTGCTGCTGTCCAACGGCATGCCGATCGGCTACGGCGGCGTGTCGCCGCTGTTCCGCCAGGCCAACACCGGGATCAACGTCTTCGATCCCTTCCGTGGCAGCGAAGCCGCGTTCCTGTGGGCGCAGACGCTGCGCGCGTTCCGGAGTCTGTTCGGGGTCCGGCGCTTCATCGTCAACGGCTACCAGTTCGGGGCCGGCAACACCGAGGCGATCGGCAGCGGCGCCTACTGGTTCTACTACCGGCTGGGGTTCCGGCCGGCATCGCCCGCGGGCCGTCGATTGGCCGAAGGGGAGGCGGCTCGACTGCGGCGCGAAGGCGGTCGCAGCCCGACCGCCACGCTGCACCGGCTCGCGCGGGGTGACCTGCACTTCGACCTGCCGGACTGGGATGCGGCGGATGCGTTCGACGAGGCCGCCCTTGATCGCGTAGGGACGGGCCTCGCGCAGCGACTGTCCCGAGTTCCCGTCTGGTCGCGCGCCGCAGGCGCGCACGTCCTGGCGCGCGAAGTGCAGGGTCTGCTGGGGGCACGGCCAGAACACTGGTCGCGCGACGAGCAGGCGGCCTTCGAGCGGCTCGCACCCGTTGCGTCGCTGTTGCCGGCCCTGCCGCAGTGGCCGGTGAATGAGCGGCGGGCGCTGGCCGAACTGCTGCGGGCGAAGGGCTCGACGGGCGAACAGGACTTCGCGCGAAGGGCAACCGGGCTTCCGCGCTTCTTCCGCGAGCTTGCTTCCGTGCTCGCCGGGAGCGGGGCCCGGCACGGACGGATCGCCGGATGAGCGACGCGCCAGCGGGACCGACGCCGTACGAGCTCCTCGGAGGCGATACCGCCGTGCGCGAGCTCGTCGACCGCTTCTACGACCTGATGGACCTCGAGCCGGCGTACGCCGAGCTGCGGCGCGTGCACGGCGCGGACCTGACCCACGCGCGGGACAAGCTCCACTGGTTCCTCAGCGGCTGGATGGGCGGCCCCGACCTCTACATCGAGCGCTTCGGCCATCCGCGGCTGCGCGCGCGGCATCTGCCGTTCGCCATCGGGATCCGCGAGCGCGACCAGTGGCTCGCCTGCATGAACCAGGCGATGGTCGAGTGCGGGGTCAAGGAGGATCTGCGCGCGCGCCTTCTGCAGGCCTTTTTCCAGACCGCCGACTGGATGCGCAATCAGGCTGGCTGAATCCCGCGCTTCGTGCGACGGCCGCGCGGTACACGGATCCGCGCGCTGACGTCGGCGGGCGTTCCACCGCGTCGCGCGGCTCGCGGCCCGAGCCTCTGCCGCCCGTATCATTCGCTGGATGACAGAAACGACCATCCTGATCAGCGTTCTCGGAGCCGCGCTGCTGCTGGCGCTGATCGCCCTCGTCGTGGCTGCCCGACGCGACCGCAACTCCGGACTCGAGGCTCGCCTGGCTGCGCTCGCGCAGGACAACGAGCGGCTCGAGCGCGAACTGCGCGCGGCGGTCGAGAACACGACGGCCCAGGTCCGCGTCGACGTGAGCGCCCGGCTCGCCGAGGTCCAGTCCGGACTGACGCAGCAGATGAACGGCGTGGCGGGCCTGCAGGGGCAGCAGCTGCTCGGTTTCGGCCAGCAGGTCGCGAAGGTCAACGAGGCCGCCGAAATGGCGGCGCGGGCCAACCGGGAGGAGAGCGCGAAGCAGCTGAAGGACTTCGCGACGCTGATGCAGCAGCAGCTCACCGACATGAGCCATGGCATCCGGAACAACCTGGCCGAGGTGCGCGCCACGCTGCAGACGCAGCTGCTCACGCTGCAGCAGGGCAACGAGACCAAGCTCGACCAGATGCGCGCCACGGTGGAGGAGAAGCTGCAGACCACGCTCGAGGCGCGGCTGGGCGAGTCGTTCCGCCTGGTGTCCGAGCGGCTCGAGCAGGTCCACAAGGGACTGGGCGAGATGCAGACGCTCGCCGCCGGGGTCGGCGACCTGAAACGCGTGCTGACCAACGTCAAGACGCGCGGCGGCTTCGGGGAGGTGCAGCTCGGCGCGCTGCTGGAGCAGGTGCTGACGAAGGACCAGTACGACCTGAACGTCGCGACCCGCCCCGGATCGAAGGACCGGGTCGAGTTCGCGATCCGCCTGCCCGGTCGCGAGCAGGTCTGCTGGCTGCCGATCGACGCCAAGTTTCCGATCGAGGACTACGAGCGCCTGCACCAGGCTCAGGAGCGCGTCGATCTGGTGGCTGTCGAGGAGGCCGGGCGGGCGCTCGAGAACCGCATCAAGCTCGAGGCGCGCCGGATCCGCGAGAAGTACATCGAGCCGCCGCACACCACCGACTTCGCGCTGCTGTTCCTGCCGACCGAGGGCCTGTATGCCGAAGTGCTGCGGCGGCCCGGACTGGTCGACAACCTGCAGCGCGAGCAGCGGGTCGTCGTCACCGGGCCGACCACCCTCGCCGCGATCCTCAACAGCCTGCAGATGGGTTTCCGCACGATCGCGCTCGAACAGCGGTCAGCCGAAGTCTGGCAGGTGCTCGGCGCGGTCAAGACCGAATTCGGCAAGTTCGGCGAAGTCCTCGCCCGCGTGAAGGACCAGTTGCAGGCGGCGTCGAACACCATCGAGAAGGCCGAGACGCGGACGCGCCAGATGGACCGGGCCCTGAAGTCGGTCGAAGCGCTGCCCGCGGAGCAATCCATCCAGCTCCTGCCGCCGGCCGCCAACGAGGACAGCTGACGGGCCAGGGCCCGCGGGGCTTCGCGGGGAACGGAAACCTAGCCGGTGGCCCGGCGCCGTGCCTCGACCACCGGAGCCAGTTCATCCCGGGCGCGCAGCAGCACGCTGCGCGTCGTCTCCCAGTCGATGCAGGCGTCGGTCACCGACACGCCGTACTTCAGCTGCGCGAGGTCGGACGGGATCGGCTGGTTGCCGGCGTGCAGGTGGCTCTCGAGCATCATGCCGACGATTGCCTGAGCGCCTTCCTTCATCTGGTGCACGCAGTCCATCAGGACCAGGGGCTGCAGGGACGGATCCTTCAGCGAGTTGGCGTGCGAGCAGTCGACGACGATGTTGGCCGGGAGTCCCGCCTTTTGCAGCGAGCGTTCCGCCAGTTTCACGCTCACGGTGTCGTAGTTCGGACGGCCACCGCCGCCGCGCAGCACGAGGTGCCCGTAGGCATTGCCGCGGGTGCGCACGATGGCCGTGCGTCCTTCGGCGTTGATGCCAAGGAAGCTGTGCGGGTGCGCCGCCGACTGGATCGCGTTGACGGCGACCTCCAGTCCGCCGTCGGTGCCGTTCTTGAAACCGACCGGGGTCGACAGGCCGCTCGCCATCTCGCGGTGCGTCTGCGACTCGGTCGTGCGTGCGCCGATGGCATACCAGCTGATCAGGTCGGCGAGGTACTGTGGCGACAGCGGATCGAGCGCTTCCGACCCGGTCGGCAGGCCCAGTTCGGCGAGGTCGACCAGCAGGCGGCGCGCCGCCGTGATTCCTTCCTCGATGTGGAAGGAATCGTCCATGCGCGGATCGTTGACATACCCTTTCCAGCCGGTCGACGTCCGCGGCTTCTCGAAATACACCCGCATCACGATGACCAGCTGGTCCGCCACGTCGGACGCGAGGATCTCGAGCCGCTGTGCGTAGTCCATCGCCGCGGCCGGATCGTGGATCGAGCAGGGTCCGACGACCACGAACGGACGCGGATCGCGGCGCTCGAGGATCGCGCGCAGGGTCGAGCGTCCTGCCTCGACGGTGCGGGCGGCGGCTTCCGTCAGCGGCGCCGCGGCGTGGACAGCGGCCGGGGTCGGCATCGTGTCGAAGCCGACGACGTTGACGTTCTCGAGCGCGTCGGCGCGCCCGGTGGGCAGGTTCGGTGCATTCATGTGGATGCCTTGACCCGCTGCAGCCGTTCGAGCGCCGTTCGCAGGGTCTCTTCCTTCTTGGCGAAACAGAAGCGCACGACGCGGTTGTCGCGCGGCTTGTCGTAGAACACGGACACCGGAATCACCGCCACGCCATGGTCGACGATCAACTTCTGCGCGAACTCCGCTTCCGGGAGGTTGGATACCGCACTGTAGTCCGCCAGCAGGAAGTAGGTCCCGGGGCAGGGCAGCACCCTGAACGGCGTGTTGCGCAGCCCGGCGATGAAGAGGTCACGCTTGGCCTGGTAGAACCCCGGCAGGGTCTCGTAGGGCGTCGGGTCGGCCAGGTAGGCCGCGAACGCGTGCTGCGCCGGCGTGTTGACCGCGAACACCATGAACTGGTGCACCTTGCGGAACTCCGCCGTCAGCGCTTTCGGCGCGCACGCGTACCCGACCTTCCAGCCCGTCGTGTGGAACGTCTTGCCGAAGCTCGAGATCACCACGCTGTGCGCCGCGAGCAGCGGCGAGCGCATCACCGAGCGGTGCGGGACGCCGTCGAACACGATGTGCTCGTAGACTTCGTCCGACACCAGCAGCACGCCCGTGTCGGCGACGATGCGTTCCAGCGCGGCCAGGTCCTCGTCGCCCAGCACGCGGCCCGTCGGGTTGTGCGGGAAGTTGATCAGCAACAGTCGAGTCTTCGGGCCGATCGCCGCGCGCACCCGGTCCCAGTCCGGTGTGTAGCCGCGTGCGGCATCGAGCGGCACGAACACCGGCGTGCCCCCCGCCAGTTCGATCGACGGAACGTAGCTGTCGTAGACCGGCTCGAGCACGACCACCTCGTCGCCCGGCCGCACGAGCGCCAGGACGGAGGTCATGATCGCCTGCGTGGCGCCAGCGGTGATGGTGATCTCGGCGTCGACATCGTGGCGATGTCCGTACAGCGCTTCATTCTTGTGCGCGATCGCCTCACGCAGCGCCGGAACGCCGGTCATCGGCGCGTACTGGTTGTGGCCCGCCTGCACGGCGGCCGCCAGGTGGGCCTGGAGG
>Ga0224500_10001404_pt1 | contig 14192 bp, 12 predicted proteins | sample SF_Oct11_sed_USG_FD_168126 | JGI IMG/M metagenome (GOLD analysis project Ga0224500, IMG submission 168126) | Sediment microbial communities from San Francisco Bay, California, United States - SF_Oct11_sed_USGS_4_1 | ecosystem: Environmental > Aquatic > Marine > Sediment | place: USA: California... | reverse complement strand
ACGCATGCCTGACTCCACTCTGAATTCGCAGCCATGATCGAGAATGGAATTCTTGAAACCGGGTTGGGCTCCGATTCCGCGCCCGCCGCTGGCAGTGAACCCTTACGGCACGTTGATGATATCCGTGATGTTCACTGTGAAATCGCCCGACGTGCCGCCAAACTTGAGCGTATGGGTGCCAGACGCCAGGGCCGGAAGGAACAGCCAGTATCCATCCGACACCGCCGTATAGGTCCCCGGACCGAGAATGCTGTCCACGTCAGGCGAGGTGACATGGAAGACCGGCGACTTGACCCGGATGACGGAGCCGATGAGCGACACGCCATCCAGAACGACGTGGAGTTCGCTCATCCCGTCAATTAATTGGGCCCCGAGCATCCGCAATTGAGGCACCTGATTTTGGTCAATCTTCGGTCGACAGGCCGGCTCCGGAGCGTACCCCAAATTGTTCAGGAGCGGAAAGAACAACGCCGTGTTGGCTGGTACCGTAAAGGTACGCGTCACCGGGCCACCGAAGGAGCCTGCGAGCAGAAAGACATTCACATCCGTCAATGGTTGCCCCTTGGCGGCATCGCTGCCCGTCGTGTCAAAGATTGGATTGCCCGTTGCGGGTTGCTCGATGATCCATTGCCACCATATCGCTGTCAGTTGTGCGTACTTCCCTGCACCCTGCTGCCGCACCCCGCTGTTCTGCGCGAACGCCATCGTCACCGGGGTCAGCATGACCGCAGTGACGATGACGACCGCGACAAAGCCCTGCCACGTGCTCTTAACGTTTGCCATTGTGATGCCTCCTTCGCGTTGAGATTTTCTCGGATACCAATCCCAGCATCCTTCTGAGCCTAACGTAGACTTCCGTTTTATCCTCCCATCGCTTTTCCTCCTCAGCTTCGAGATCGGTCGGCGTCGCACCGCGTGAGCGCATCGCCCTTTCCGATCTCGAGCCCGCTTCCTTCCAGCGGCCGTTGCGTCAGCCGCGCGTTCTACTGAACCGGGATTTCCATTTTGGACTCCCGCAACTGGGCAGTCTGAGTGGCCCAGCCTGGGGCGCTTATAGCGCGGGCACAGTATGTACGAGTGTTTGTGGGGTCAGACATGCGTATTGACTTATTTGGATAAGTGTAAACACCCGATTTGATCAGGCCTGCCCCCCCCGCAGCGCTTCCCTTTGATCATGGATTATGATCCACGCCTACACATTTATGTGTGTTACCTATGAAAATGGCTGTCAAAGGGCACGCGGAGCCTGTTCTTTCGTTTTAGCGAGTGGAAGAGACGAGCAACCATGCTCCCTCCGATTTCGCGCAAATAGCAGCCGCCCGACTGGGATTCACGCCTTCCCCTTCAGGTGAATGCAACCTTCACATATACGTATTTTAAATCTACGTGTTAACCCTCTATGTATCAAGCCATCATCCCCCTCCGATGCGTCCCATAACGATCATGAACTCTCACGATAGAGGTTGAGCAACTATCGTGCGAGAGCCGCCGCAGGAAAGAAGTCCATAAGTATTCAGAATTGTTCGATGTCCTTGCTGATAGCGAAGAACGGATCAGAGGGGCTGGGGCAAATATCCTCAAGACTGTCTATTGCTGTGATGCAAGTATCCTCCAGGCTGTCCATTGTTTGGACACATGAAGAGAAGAAGGTACCGCATGTGTGCAATGTTTGAGGGAAATGCGGTTGCTACATGCTTAACCCCTGATGAATGATGCAGCTTAATGCTCACGAAACTATATCTGCGCAACGGGAACAGAACTCTTTTCCCTTGCGGGCGGTGTCGGCCAGCAAATTGCTGAGCGCCATGACGCAACGAGGACTCGCATAATGTTGAAGACCTCGTGTGTGTCCAAGTTCATGGACGGCTTCCTTGACGGCTCGCCCACGGAATAACCTATCGTCTGCGCCAGCATGGAGGCGATGCGGGGAAACCCAAAGCCATGGGGTCAAGCATGAGTATCGATTTTATGCAAAACTCAATAATGCGGGATAGACCTCCTCCAGCTCTCCGGCTACAGTTGGCCGGAAGTTAGGGAGAAGGCGTGTGTGCTAATCTCTCCAGCCCCACCGACGGTCTCAATCTGAGCGAAACACAGCCCTTCACCAAGCGAACCCGAGATGCGAGTGAGTTTTTGATAGGAACAGGTCGGACAGTCCGAAATGAGGATTGCGTCCGGCCCGATCTTGCTCCATGTGAAGTCCAACACCGGACCAGCACTTTCGGAAATGACGCTGCCCGTCGTCGCTCTCCCTGTTCCATCTTTATACAACGCTATCTTATGGGTTCCCCCAAAGCCGCTTGTGTCTATCCAGTAGGTATGTGTCGATGCTTGAGTATCTCCATTGATCATCAAGTCTGCCGGTTGGCTGGGACGCTTTATCGTGATGTGTGCACTTGCGGTTTTTCCTCCCTCGCCATATGCCGTCGCGGTAATCGCATTATCACCAGGCACAAGGCTCACATCTGCCCACCAGCAGCAAATAGCCTCGATCGTGACGCCTGTGAACACATTCCACACCAACACAGGTCCTGCATGAGAGACACTGCCACCAATTCTTATGGCGCTGGCGGTCGTAGAATAGCTCGGTCCAGACGTTGGAACTTCAATAGTGATCGATGGCGGGGGCGGATCTTTAGCACAAGCTGTAAGCAGTACACCCAGAATCAGTGCTGTGCCAATCCTCAGACCCCTACGACAGTATGTGCCAATCAACATGGACCTCCCTTTCCTACTCATCCAGGCTGCTGTCGGATAATCGCTCGTCTGTGCGCTCGAAAGTTTCATGTTGAAACAACAGATTGTAAGTCCCTTGAAGCCTGCTCCGTCACAGCGTAGTCCCCTTGCCAACCGCTGGCCCCTCTCGATAATCCACCCTCCTCCTTCGAGCAAATTCAAGGACTGTTAGGAGATCAGGCCACATCTATTCAGAAGTTCCAGCAAGTCGTCAATGACCTTGTTCTCGGTCACTAATCGCCAATGTGTTGGTGTAAGCCATGGTGTCAGGCATGAGTAGTGAGTAATCCGCGTCGTCAAGGAAGATCGTGGCACGGCAATTCCCGAGGGCGAGGACATGATAGAACCCGCCGGAAACGTCGAGGCGTGGTTTGCGAGCCATGGGGGAACGCGTAGCGGGTAGAGTTGTAATAAGTCAATACGCAGGCCCAATCTAAACTGTGTGGCTACCACATCCGAGTGGCTGTGGCCTCTCTTCGGGACCGGACCAATGGAGCTGACGATTTCCCCTCAACCCGCACCAAGGTCGAGCCCACCAGTTCAAAGGGCGGTCGTCCGATGCAGCACCGAACGCTTGGCTACTTGGGCTGCTCCCGCCCGCCAATCACTAAGCGGGCGTGTGTCTGCAGATTTCCCGTCCTTTCTGACGGGGGAATCTACTGGCACGACTTAAATTTGAATCGATAGATCCGCGTGTTCCAATTCCAGTTTCCGTTATTGGGCAAATACTCGTTGGTGTAGTACATAGTGCAGTCGTCGACGGGATCAATTGTTAAGGCAGTATAGTCCCCCCACCGATTTTCTTTCGTTTGGGACCCACTTCCCGCTATCAGCACCAAGTCGCCAGAGAGACTGCCGTGCGGGTCCTTAGCGCCCCTACCTGTGAGCCGGATCCCGGGATATTCGCTCGAGGAAGAGACGCTGTACCCGATGGCGATATTGCCGTCTTTGTCCATGGCGATACTGCCCATCCATCGGTAGAGACTGTCGGGCGCAAACGTCCCTTGCTGATAGACGATCGGCGTGGCCGTGGCCATGGTGCTTCCAGCGGCATTACGCAACTCATACCAGCGCAGGCCAGTCACACCATTGGCATTGACCGAGTGATTCACGATCAAGGCTTCATGATCTCGGAAATTCCTATAGGCCAACCGATACATTAAGCGATCGCCCAGCGAATCCAAGGACTGCTTGGTATTGGGTTGCTGAATGCAGGCCCCACCCCCGCATGCCCGATTGAACCCATTCACGTAGAGTGGTGTAACGGTCAACGTGGAATTGGTGGGCGTGGTGAAATCAACATGGAACTTCCAGAAATTCAGGCATCCGTGGGTCTCGCCATTGCTGGCTGCGCAGTTGCCTGATCCGAGACTGAGGAGATAGGCATACTGTGGTGTCAAAGCTGGGGGTAAGTTGGTCCCATCGAAAGTAGCTGGCATGAGCGAGCTATAGACCGAGGATATCTTGAAGCACACCTGCGTGGCGGGCTCCCCTTTTAGCATACTGGAACGATCATAGGCACAGGCCCATGGACCAACAAAGTTGCCTTTGAACATGTTGAAGGTGATGTAATAGGCGTCCGGCCACACCCCTAACTTGGGATAATCGTTAAAAAAGTCATAGGCGAAGGCATACCGGTAGAATGTCTGCCCGTTTAGATGGAAGAATGAATCGTAAAAGCTGTCGGAGGACGATACGGCAATGCATTGCAAATAAGGCTTGGTGCTCACACTGAACTGTGTCATCACCCATCGGTTCGACAGCTTGTCGAACTGCACGATGGGGTCTCCATCGTTGTTGGTTTCACACCCGCCACCAAAGCCTTTCCACAGCGCATTGCCGGGCCACGCATTGGTCGTCGGGGAGGCTGGGTCCGTCTTGCGAGCGCCGGTTGACTTATCAAAAATCGCAAAGGCCGCATTGACCCACTGGACATACTCGGAGGTACCTACGGCTCCGTTGGGGTCCGGGGGAATCCAGGATCCACCCCCCGCTTCTCCAACCGATAGTCCATCCCACCCAAATGGCGTGCCTGACAGCGAGAAATTGGCCTCTGGCGCTACTGGTGTGTCAGAAATCGGCTTATCCACCTGCTCCGGGTGGGGATAATGAAGCGGTTTCTCCTTTCGTCCTGGGGTTTCCACAGACGTAGGCCCGAGGAGATCAGAGCCGCGCGGGGGCGCTGTATCATGGTGGACGGCTTGATTCACGACCAAAGGAAAGGATTGCTCGGCGCTACCGAACGCCGGCACACCTCCGAGGGCCATGACGATCATCAACCCGAGTGCATAGCGAGCCATATCCGCCTCCTCCCAAAAACTTGCCCACCAAAATAATTGTGCCCAAATGTTATGCAAAGATAGCTTGGTTCTCTCACCTCTGTGGGTCATTAACAGACCTTGTTTCGTGCATTACTGGGTTGTGAGCTTGTGCAGTAGATGCATAAAGCAAGATCTGGGACCCCATCCTGACTTCTTACGCTTGCCGAGAGTCAGCTTGAGCGACTTGTTGGGTCTCATAGTTACCCTCAGCTTTTAGCGAACCGAACAGGCCGCGCTCATAGAGAGCTGTGCGACGAAACCTGCTCAATACCGCGCGGGCCGCCCTCCTCCCTATTTCACCGTGAGATAGTAGGTGATGTCTTGCGAGTTTCCTGGGGTGCATCCCGAAGCGATCCACCGTATCGTGTGAACACCAGAGTGCAGCGGCCGAACGAAGAGATAGTATCCCTGCTCGGCACTCGGGCTCAGGACCAAATCATGTGCGACGTTTTCGTCCAATCCAAAAATGTTGCCTGGTGGCAATTGCACGTTGAAGAACGGCGATTGGCTGCCCGAGGGGCCGGTGAAGAATCGGGTCGGATTAGGCACCTGGAACTCGTCGATCCACGCGGAAATTTGGGCCGGGTCCGTACAGCTCCCGGCGGCGCGCACGAACTCCTCCGTTCGCGTCGCCGGGGTGTCGTTCAGAAATGCTCCGTACACTATATTGATGAGCGGGAAGAACAACGACTTCCCAGCCGGAACCTGACAGCGACGCACGACCGGCCCGGTCAATGAGCCGGCGAGGAACCATACCTGGTCCACTTGTCGCTGAGCGCAATGCTCGCCCGTAGTATCCGTGAGCGGGCTCACAGCGGCAGGGACCCCGAGCGCCCATTGCCACCACTCTGCGGCCCATCGGCCGTAGCTTTGGTCAGCAGGGCTCGTGTTAATGGGGGTAATTAGTGGCTGCGAATGTGGTTGTTCTGCGCGAGCCGACTCTATCACCTTCCTCGCTTCCTCCCTTGCGCGGTCGTCGAGCCGCGAAGCCGCATTCTCAACAACGCATCGGCTCTTACCTGCGGCGCAATACGCGCCTGCCCCTGCGATTAGCGGGAATCCCGCTACCCCAAAGAATCCAACGACCATCCACAGACCAATCTTCAGCTTCATCATCTTCATCCTCCCTCATTCCCGCTGGACAAAACGCCAGCCGAGGCGGGCACAACTCGGCGGGCTCGCGAATACACTCTTCCTCCACGATCGCGATGCGTGTAGCTATTCTCGTGAGGCCCATCTATTAATTGAGCCGCTTAGCCCCTAATATAGCTGCGCGGTGTATCTCAGAAGTTTGGGGTCAAACTCTTGCGCTAACACATTGGCGCTAACGGCCAGATGCTTTGTCGTCGCCTAGAATACGATGAAAAGAGTTAGGCTCCGCCTTCGCACATTTGTTCTCTGGTTCCCAGCTCACAAGCGCACTCCATTCTTCTGTTTCAGCGAGGGGAAGAGACCAGCAATCATTTGCCCTCCAATTTCGCACGAATAGCAGCCATTCGACTGGCATTCACGCCTTCCTTTTTAGACGATGGCACACCTCATCTCCGTATCGCCCCTCTACATGTCACCACCCTACGTATCAAACCATAGTATCCTTCCAACACGTCGTTCACACGATCGTGAACTTTCGCCATAGACACTCAGCAACTAATGTGCCTGAGTCACCGCAAGAAGACCGTCGGTAACTCTTCAGAAATATTCGGCTTCATCACTGATTGCGATGAACGGATCAGAAGGAGTGGGTCAAATATCCTCAAGGCTGTCCATTCTAGTGGGGGAAATATCTTCAGGACTGCCCACCCATTTGTTTGGACACATGAAGGGAAGAAGGTACCGCATGCGTGGAATGTCTGAGGGCAGTGCGGTTGCTACATGCTTAACCCCCTCATGAATGATGAGGCTCAATGCCCACGGAACTTGTGTGTGCAACGGACACAGAACTCTTTTCCCTTGCGATCGATGTCGGCCAGCGAATTGCTGAACGCCATGACGCACCGGGAATCCGCACAGTGTCGAAGACCGCGTGTGTGTCCGAGTTCGTGCACCGCTTCCTTGACGGCTCGCGCACGGAATAACATGTCGTCTGCGCCGGCATGAAGGCGATGCAGGGAAATCACCGCGGCCTTCCCTGGGCTGTCGGCGAGGCCAAACACATAATTCAGACCCTCGACATACAGATCCCGATTCGTCACGCCGAGTATGCAATGTCCGGGTGCCAACCTGACGCGATCCAAGAAAATTTCCGCATTGTGTTGCTTCCGTTGCGGGTTGTAACTGGGCGGCACGACGCTGGCCTTTGGGAGCAGGGTCGCCTCTATGCCGAGTGACGCCAACTCTTCGATCAATCCCGTCAGGTCCCGTTGCGGGGTCTCCTCGAACGGCAAGATCTGCACCTTGATGAGTGGTTCACCCATGGAGATGTGCAGTCTGCGAGTTTAGACCAGTTGATGTACAGGCACCTTACAGCTTCAGAATGTGTCTGGGTGGCAGTGAGGGCTCCAGCTCCCATACGATGTCATCCTCGGTTTCCGTGCGGTTTCTCCCCCTGACCTTGAGCATCGTCCAGCGTTTGGCTTCCTTGACCGCCTCCTCGTATTCCATCACGTGAAGAATCGCGCCAAGTCGCTGAACTTCTTGGCCGTCGTAGTCGATCGTGGTGTCTTTGACTTGCCAGCCGTCGCCTTTCCCTTGCAACTCGATCTTTGTCTTCACCATATCGGACCCTCAGGTTGAAAAAATGGGAACCGTGGCTCTGTGGTTTACTTTATGCTTCTCATCCCATGACTGGAGCTCTGTGACAGGAAGGGACAAGTTCGATGCCAGAGACCGGATTTGTATAGGCGCGATCTTATGGAAAGATATCAGCCGCTTTCGTGGACTCTGCCGCATGTTCTGCCAGTGAGACTGTAGCGTTTGACTCCACTTGTGCCAGAGCATCGGTGATTTTTTCCACAACGGAGCGTGGCCGCTGCTCCTGCTCCTGCACAGACAGGGGCATCTTCACAGGCGTGAACTTTCATGAGAATCGTAGGCCACCTTGATATGGACGCCTTCTTCGCGGCGATCGAGGAGCGCGAAAATTCATCGCTGTGCGGATTGCCCATTGTGGTCGGCGCCGATCCTCGCGACGGGAAAGGGAGAGGCGTGGTATCCACCGCGAATTACAAGGCGCGCGAGTACGGAATCCATTCGGCTCTGCCCATCTCAAAGGCCTGGCGTCTATCGGAAGCCGCCAGGAAGAGCGGGCAATCTCCGGCCACCTTCCTCCCGGTGCGCATGGAACGATATGCGGAGGTGTCTACCCATGTGATGGAGACCCTGCGGCGATTTATCTTCTTGGTAGAGCAGGCCAGCATCGACGAAGCCTATTTCGACCTGAGTTCCTGTGAGTCCTACACGTTCGCCGAAGAAATCTGCCGCAAGATCAAAGCCGCGATTCGAGAAGAAGAACGATTGACCGCATCAGTCGGCATTGGCCCCAACAAGCTCATCGCTAAAATCGCCTCCGGCATGCACAAGCCCGACGGCCTGACCGTCGTGAGGGAAGCAGACGCCGCTGTCTTCCTCGCCCCCCTTCCGGTACGGACCATCCCCGGCATTGGGCCCAAGACGGAAGCCGAACTTACCAAGATCGGCGTGAAGACCATCAAGGACATGCGGCGGTTCTCGTTGGAAGAGCTACGCGCCATGTTCGGGAAACGGGGGTTGGACTTCCATGACAAGATGCATGGTAGGGACGAGACTCCCGTCGAAGAAAACTACGAGACCAAATCAATCGGGGAGCAGGAAACCTTCGAGCAGGACACCGGTGACTCGCAGTTTCTGGTCGGGCGGCTCCAAGCCCTTTGTCAGGATGTGATGCACCGGGTGGCCGCGGAAGGGTTTACGCATTTTCACCGCGCGGTGCTCACGGTGCGGTTTGCTGATTTTGAAACCCACTCACGCAGTCATACGCTCGCATCTCCAATATGCGACCCGAAGGTCTTGGAAGAAGAGGCGACAAAGCTCTTCGTGCCCTTCCTAGACCAGCGGGAAAATCCCCACGGTAAATTGATTCGTCTCCTTGGTGTTCGTGTGGAAAAGCTGGAGCGGTTTGGTGTTCATGCCCAGGCGCCGCTCATTGAGAGCGGGTGAGAGAGTACCTCGTGAAGCAAGAAGGGTTTCGAGTTTCTCGTTTCAAGTTCAAGAAGGCTGCTGTCCCGCAACTCGGAACCAGAAACCCGCAATCCTAATCCTACACGGCGAGATACGCGCGCCTCGCGAAGTCGACAACGCGGGCTTCACGAACGACGAGCGACAAATATCGGCCCAGCGTCGGTCCATACACCGTGGCAATCTCTTTCAGCTCTTCTGCGTTGACGAACTTTGCGCTTGCCGTGATGCCCCTCTGAAGCTGCGCCAGATTAGGTACAGCGGCGCTCCTGCCAGGACGGTCGCCAGTCCCATCGCTCCTTCCACCGGCCGTTCATAGAGAGCGCTCCCGACGATCACCATTGAGACCAGAATGAAGAATGCCGGAATCAAGGGATAGAGCGGTGTGCGATAGGGGCGGGGAAGGTCAGGCTCTTTGCGGCGTAGGACCAGGACTGCTCCCACCGCGAGGGCGCTGAAGATCATGAGGACCGTCCCGCTGTAGATCACCAGCTGTTCGAAGCTTCCGGACACAACCAGGACTGAGGCCCAGAGGCTCTGGAGAAGGATGGCCCGGATCGGTGCACCTCGTGTCTCGGACGTTCTGCAAAAGTACGACGGGATTAACCCGTCTTGAGCCATGGCATAGTACACTCGCGGTCCCGCCCATACCATGGCGCTCATGGCCCCTGTAATCGAGAGACAGAGTATCATTGTGACGAATCGTGCGGCGTCCATGCCCAGCAACGCCACCGCCACCTTGCTCGTGACGGGCAACAGAGGCGGTTGGGCCAAGTCTGTCACCGGCAACGCATAGAAGTAGAATGCATTCAGCGCGAGATAGAGAAGCGTGACAAACAGCGTGCCGCCGATCAGAGCCCGTGGAATGGTGCGAGCCGGCTCGCGGACTTCCCCCGCCAGATACACCGCCGCATTCCAGCCTGAATAGGCATAGAGGGCAAAGATCAACGACACGATGGACAGTCCGATACTTGGGGAAGCCTGTGTATCGGAAAGACCGAGATGCGTCCAGTCGCCTTTCCCTCCCATCACACCTGCCATGATCAGTGCCATGATGGCTCCCATGTTCAACAGTGTCAGTGTCCGTTGAAGCAATCCACCGGCTTCTATTCCAGCAAGGTGAAACATCGTGATGGACCAGAGGAGCCCGAGCGCGATGACCGTGGAGAGCAGACCCTGTTCACCATCAAGCGGAAGGAGTTGATTCAGATAGGCGGCGACGCTCATGGCACCTGCCGCGATGGCTGCACTGAAGCCGACCGTGAAGGACGTCCATCCACTCAGAAATCCGATGAATGGCCCATAGGCTCGGTGAAGGTAGAGGTATTCTCCACCGGCCACCGGAAGGGCGGTCCCTAACTCACTGTAGGAGAGGGCGCCTGCAAGGGCGATCAGCCCCCCCATCAACCAAATGCAAAGGATCAATCCGGGATGGCCAAGATCACGCGCCATAAATCCCGTCGTGGTGAAGATCCCGCTGCCGACGACGTTGCCGACGAGCACACATGCGGCAGTGAACCAGCCGATGCGGCGAGGAAGTGCGGACGGATCGCTCTGAGCCCTATCCCTCAATACGCGCGACTCCTACTTTCTCGGATGAACGAGCGGAACAAACCGTACGAAGGTGAGAGTTTTGCGCTGATAGCCCTCGGCCGTCCGGTGATAGAGATCGAGCGTCTGGATGTCACGACCGACCGGCAGGATCAATCGGCCACCGATAGCTAACTGGTCGAGGAGCGGTTGAGGAACCTGTTCTGGTGCGGCAGTGACGATGATGGCGTCGAACGGTGCTTCTTCAGGCCAACCTTGGTACCCGTCCCCGGCGCGAACTCGGACGTTCTTGTAGCCTAGCTCTGCCAACGTCTGTGTTGCTTGACGAGCCAGCGGTTCCACAATTTCGATTGTGAACACCTTGTCCACAAGCTCAGCGAGGATGGCGGCTTGGTATCCGGATCCGGTTCCGATCTCCAATACCTTATCCGTCTTCTTGAGCTTGAGTTCATCGGTCATATTGGCAACCAAGGAGGGCTGCGAAATGGTCTGCCCATGGCCGATTGGCAAAGGGCCATCGACATACGCAAAGACGGAATACTGTGCCGGTACGAAGCGATGGCGCGGCACGCGCCGCATCGTCGCGATCACGTCAGGATCTTTGACGCCGCTCGGGATAACGTACTGATCGACCAGCCGGTTGCGCTCTGTCTTTCGGTTTGAATCCATAGGGGGAGAGTCTGCTCCTTTCCCTCCATTACATGAGGAGCCCCAGATCAGGAGGCCGATCATGGCGATGGACAGAAGGGGAACGCCTAGGGCTTGTTGGTGACGAGACATCATGGAGAGCCACACAGATTTCGTTCATACGGTCATGTATCGATCAGAAGCAATCGTAGTGCCATGGTCTGATGAATTGAGAGGTTAGGTAGGAACTTTGCCGGTTGATTCGTATGCCGGTACACCGCCGGGTGCCCACAGGTCGGGGCGGCGGAGGAGGCGCCCCTTGCTGGGCCCACTGATTGAACAACACCGACCGATCCACACATTCGCGCAGTTCACGCCCATCATCCGAGGAAGTGCCTTCCCAGTTCATCCGGACTTGCGATGTTTCAATAGGCTTCCGCCTTCATGTCGTTGCATCGTAGACAGTCATGTCTCTGCTTCTTTCATGTCTACGTGATTTGACAGTGGGGAAAGAATCGGCAGAGAGAATGCCTCGGCAAGCTGACAATTCACGGAGCTGGGTTGTGTTGCTAAAGGGAGTATATGCCACACAATGTCATCCGGCGTTGACGCGAAACACCACAGCGATTCGATGAGAGTCTACGTGGCCTTACGTGAGAGATTGAGAATGAACCGTAGGAATCCGTCGGATTTCATGGGCTTGCAACGCGGACCCCACTGCGGCGTCTCAGTGGCATGTGAGGTGCAAACCGACCGCTCGAGTTTGTCGTGCAGGTAGGCCTCACGTGGAACCAGTATTCGGTGAACTCAATCACACGGTTTCGTCGATGTCCATGTTGACCACGAGCTACGTGGCGATGAAGCGAAGCCCTTGGCAATGTGCATGGCCGTCTTCGTGGCCAGGTTGAGGCAGCTCCGAAGTGTTCTCATCTAAGGGAGGACCCCATGAACGTGATTCTTTCGAGCATCCTTGGTGCGGTGTTGTTCGGCGCGGCGTCGCTCAGTGCGGCAGGTGAGATGGAGAGGATGACTCACAAGCACCATTTCCGTGCTGTAGGCGAGATCGATGTCATGACGCAGAACCAGTATCTCGGTGCGGATCTGGGGCCGGTGCTGGCAGCGGCGATTTCAAACCCATCCAATATGAACGCTGCCGTTGTGGACTCGCTGGGCAAGATCGCTGCGAGCAGGCCAGCCGAGAGGGTCCGCGCGCTAGCCGAGCAGATTGCGCAGCGCAATCCGGATGTCGTTGGCCTGCAGGAGGTGTACAAGTTTGAATGCATGCCAGATACAGAACATGGTTTTCCGCCTGAGATGGGCAAGGGCTGCGACGATCTTGCGATCAAGGGCGCCTTTACCGATCATCTGCAGGACACCGAAGCTGCGTTAGCTGAGTTAGGCAGCAAATACCGTGTCGCGGGGCAGGTGACGAATCTCAAGGTCGATGCAGTCCCGTTCAGGGTCAATAACTACGGTGCATTGCTCTCAATCGCGGACCGCGATGCGATCCTGGTTCGCGCGGAGCTGTCCGATAAGTGGGTTAACTTCGCCCTGGTCGGCCTCTGTCCGAAGCCCTCTTATGAGGGCTGTAATTATCAGACCGCGCCGCCGCCGTTTCCAACGCCAGTGGGGGACATTGCCATCGAACGCGGCTTCCTCGCTGTGGATGTGACAATCAAGGGTCGGGTCTACCGCGTGTTCAACACCCATCTGGAGCAGCGGTTACTCGCGGAGGGTCTGACCGACACGCGCCTCCTACAGGTCCTCCAGGCATCTGAGCTCTTGGGTATTGCCTTGGGGACGTGGGACGGATCGAAGAAGATGATCATCGTCGGCGATATCAACTCCGATCCAAGAGATCGTTTCCTGGCGCCGCCTCCGCCTCCGTCGCCGTATCTGACGCCGTACGAGATGTTCACATTCAACAACGTTTTTTGGGACACCTGGACTTTGCGGTATCACCAGAGACCAGGCCGGACGTGCTGTCAGGCGGGGGATCTCGAAAACCACCGGAGCGAGTTGTATGAGCGCATCGACATGATCTTCTCGCACACACCGCCGTTGCGCGTGCTGGACATGGAGCTCATCGGTGAGAAGAAGCGCGATAAGACGGATCCGCCGCCTAAGGGCGGGCTGTGGCCGTCTGACCATGCGGCACTGGCCGCTACACTGCGGTTCAAGTGACGGAAAAGTGTGCAGTTCTTGACCGTCAGGGACTGCCGAGAGGTGGCAGAGAAACCAGCCACGAGGTGTCGCACCAATAGTATCGTGCATCCAGTCGGGGGACATTCAGGCAAGGAATAAGAACGCAGCTTGATCAATGAAGCGAGTGACGGACGAGGGCGTAAGCGACGACCACCGGCGAGAGTGAGGACACTCTTCTGTAGAGCCGGTTCGTTGCTCGACGACGTCACTCACAACTCCAGGATCCAGTCGTCTGAACCATCATCTTGATGAGGAGGGGTTATGAACTGGCTTAAAGCCGTCATGGGTACAGTTGCGGTGTGTAGTGTGCTTGCAGGAGGTGTTACGGGTTTGACCTTCGCGGCCGAAGATGGGCACGTCAAGGAGGTCGTCAAACACGCAAAGGAAGGGATTGCCCACGAAAAGGAAACGATCAAACATCTGGAAGAAGCCCTCAAAGCGAGTGAGAATGTCCACGCTAAAGAAGCGCTGGCGCATGCCAAGGCATCGCTGAAGCATGCAGAGGAATCGCTGGCGCATGCCGAAGAGGCTCACCAGCCGGCGAAAAAGAAGTAAGCAAGAGCACCTTCTCGCCTCAAGAAGCGAGGAGTCTTCGTTTTG
>Ga0224500_10001400_pt1 | contig 14220 bp, 11 predicted proteins | sample SF_Oct11_sed_USG_FD_168126 | JGI IMG/M metagenome (GOLD analysis project Ga0224500, IMG submission 168126) | Sediment microbial communities from San Francisco Bay, California, United States - SF_Oct11_sed_USGS_4_1 | ecosystem: Environmental > Aquatic > Marine > Sediment | place: USA: California... | reverse complement strand
CGACGCGGCGACCACCGCCGATTACATCGTGGTCGAGATGGCGAGGCGGCTCCTCGGCCCGGACTGGATGGCCGACTACGTCGCCAAGGCCAACCGGGGCGGGATCGAGCGAGTGCTGCTCTAGCGGGCCTTTGCGCGCGCGGGGATTGTGCTATAACGCGCCGATGGGGCCCTGCGAGGCTCCGCGCGTGGAGGCGAGCGCCAGGAAACAATGGCAGACGGATGCGTTTTCTGCGACGGCGAGGGCGGTCGACGGTTGTGGCGCGATGCGCGCTGCCGCGTCGTCCTGACCGACGAACCGTTTCCGGGATTCTGCCGGGTGATCTGGAACGCGCACGTCCGGGAGATGACCGACCTCTCCGCCGCCAATCGCGGGCATCTGATGCACATCGTGTACGCGGTCGAGTCGGCGCTGCGGGCGCGCCTCACGCCGACCAAGATGAACCTGGCCTCGCTCGGCAACGCAACACCGCACCTGCATTGGCACGTGATCCCGCGCTTTGCCGACGACACCCATTTCCCGCAACCGGTGTGGGCGCCGCGCCAACGCGATGCAGCGCCGCATCTGCTGCCGGAGGATTTCGTCGGCTCGCTCGCCGGCGATCTTGCGGCGATGCTGGGTGCTTCGCTGGCGGAATGACGCCGTCCGTGCGATGACCGAATCCATGCAACCCGGCGCCCCCGGTGCGCAATCGTCCGCCGTCGGATCCGGCGGGGAGCTGCGGGCGCTGGCCTTTGCCGATGTGGAGAGCGCCAAGCGGTGGGTGCGCGGGCTGCCGCTCACCAGTGTCGCGCTGGTCTGTGAAACCGTGCAGGGCCAGCTGGAGGCGCTCGCGGCGGCTGTCTTTGCCCCGCGCGAGCGTGCGACGATTGCCGAGGTGCTGCGCGATCTCGTTGCCCATCTGCACACGGAGCTTGCGCGCCGGTATGCGGGCAAGGGACAACCTGCGGTGGATCGCGAGCTCGAAGCCGCCGAGCAGGCAATTGCCCTATGGCATGGGCTCTGGGAACAGTACTCGATGTGTCTCAAGCCGCTGCTCGAGGGCGATCCGGAGCTCCAGGGCGTCAAGCCGAAGATCCTCCAGCGCGGGCTGTACGTCGGCAAGCAGCTCGTGCTGGCCTACGGCCTCGCGCGGCGCACGGTGCCGAGTTCGCTGTGGCACGAGCTCCATGCGTATTACCGGCTTGCCGAAATACTGGATTGCGCGGTCACCGCCGTCTCCGACAACCTGCTCACCAACGCCGTCGGCATTTCCTGCTATTCGACCTACAGCCACGCGCTGCTGCTCGGACTCGCCGACCCCTGCGCGATGACGGTGAAGCAGATCGAGCTCGCGGATCGCTGGCTCGCGATGTGGGCGCGCAAGGTGTTTCCCTACGCGCAGCAGCGCGAGACCGAAGGCCCTATCATCCTGATCGATCTCGACGGCGGCGCCGGCGCGACGCTCGCCGTCGCCGCTCCGGCGAACCCGGCCGGATCCATGCGCTTTGGCTATCCAGGCAAGCTCGCCACCAGCGTGCGCGGGCGATTGAAGCGCCTCCAGTCCGGGGCCAATCCGGCGGAGCTGCAGCTCGGTCACGATTGCAGCATCGAACAGTGCACGGCGCTGCTCGGACACCTCGATGCGCGCTGGTACCAGGTTCCCCCGCGCGTGTCGGACGGCCCGGTCACGGCGTTCGAGCTCTGCGTGGGCGGGCTCCCGGCCGCCTATTTTCGCGTCGCCGGCCGCTCCTTCGAGCCCGGGGATCCGGCAGGCCGGATGTCCTTTGCGGAAGCGCAGCAGCTGCAGACGATCGATGCGATCCCCGACTACGACCGCGGCCGCGACACAGCGGACCATGAATGGGCGTGGGAGCAATGGCATGGCACGTACCAGTGGCGCGAGGCGTGCGTCGTGCGGGATTCCGACGCGCGGCACCGCTGGATCCTGGAACAGCTCGCCATTGCGCGCAGCGATGGGCAGGTGCGCATCGGTTTCGTCACGCGCGTCGCTCTCGGCGCGGAGGGGCAACTGGGGTTGTCGCTGCGGCTCTGGTCGTGCGTGCCCCGGCCGATGAGGCTGCTGCCCCTGTCGACGGTGGGTGCCGGGGATTCGCCGTTGCCGGCGTTGCTGCTCGACGAGACGCCCGACGACAAGGCGTGTCTCGTGCTCCCGCCGCGAACGTTCAATCCGAGCCGCGTGCTGCGCACGCTCGATCCCGGGCGCGAACGGCGGTTTCGCCTGACGCGGCTGTTGCAGCGCGGTTTCGACTTCGAGCGCGCCGCGTTCGAAGATGCGAACTGATCGTGCACTGATATATGAACCTCGGCCATGCTGGCTTGGTGCGGCAAGGCCGCATCCTGGCGCGCGGAACCGGCAGTCGACCATCCTGCTGCCATTGGCCGAGTGTTCGCTGTTCCTCCCGGGTGCGCGCTGTGCCCTTCGGCCGGCCGGGCGGGCGCGGGTCGTGCCGCCGTCGCGCGATCACGGGGATCTGATCGGTCGTCATGCCGAATCGCCTCGCGGGCGAAACGAGCCCGTATCTGCTCCAGCACTCGGGGAATCCGGTCGACTGGCACCCGTGGGGTGAGGAGGCGCTCGCGCTCGCGCGGCGCGAAGGGCGACCGATCCTGCTTTCGATCGGATATTCCGCGTGCCACTGGTGCCACGTCATGGCGCACGAGTCGTTCGAGGATCCGCAGGTAGCCGCGGCGATGAACGCCGATTTCGTCAACATCAAGGTCGACCGCGAAGAGAGGCCCGACCTCGATCAGATCTATCAGACGGCGCACGCGCTGCTCACCCGGCGGGCGGGCGGCTGGCCGCTGACGATGTTCCTGACGCCGGATGGCGCGCCGTTCTTCGGCGGCACCTATTTCCCCAGGGATGGGCGCTACGGACTGCCGGGGTTTCTCGATCTGTTGCCGCGCATTGCCGCGGCCTATCGCGAACGCGGGGCTGAAATTGCCGAGCAGGGTTCGCAGCTCAGGGACGCGATGGAAAGCCTCGAGCCGGCACCTGCTGAATCCGGCGCGCTGCCCGCGGCCATGGAGGCGGCCGCTCTCGCCGAGCTCAAGCGGCGCTTCGATCCGGAGCACGGAGGGTTCGGTCCCGCGCCCAAGTTCCCGCACGCCACCGACCTCGAACTCTGCCTGCGCGAGCACGCGCGAAGCGGTGATGCCGACGCGCTGACGATGGCCCGCGTCACCCTCGAGAGAATGGCCGACGGTGGCATCCACGACCAGCTCGGCGGCGGGTTCTGCCGTTACAGCGTCGATGGCGAGTGGTCGATCCCGCATTTCGAAAAGATGCTCTACGACAACGGGCCGCTGCTCGCGCTCTACGCCGATCTCGCGCGGGTGACCGGCGATGCGCGCTTCGCCGATGTTGCGCGCGGCATCGTCGGTTGGATGACGCGGGAGATGCGCGCGCCCGATGGAGCCTTCTTCTCGAGCCTCGACGCCGACAGCGAAGGGAAGGAGGGCAAATTCTACGTCTGGTCGCGCGACGAGGTGCGCTCGCTGCTGCCGCCCGAGGTCTACGTCGTCGCGGCACGTCACTACGGGCTGGACGACGAGCCGAATTTCGAGGGTCATGCGTGGAATCCCCGCGTGCGATTGCCGCTCGCCGATGTCGCATCGGCGCTGTCGATCCCGCCGGCCGAGGCCGCCGCGCGGCTCGCGACGGCGAGAGCCGTGTTGTTCGCTGCGCGCGCGACCCGGGTTCGGCCCGGACTCGACGACAAGATCCTGACCTCGTGGAATGCCCTCGCCATTGCCGGCCTCGCGCGCGCTGCGCGCGCGCTGGACCAGCACGGCTGGACCGATCTCGCGATCGCGGCCACGGACGCGCTGCGGCGTACCGTTTGGCGCGAGGGCCGACTTCTCGCTACGCGGAAGGGCGAACGGGCGCATCTCAACGGCTATCTCGACGACTACGCGTTCTTGCTCGGCGCGTTGCTGGAGCTCCTGCAGACGCGGTTTCGCGCTGCGGATTTCGCGTGGGCGCGGGAACTCGCGGATGTCCTGCTCGGCGAGTTCGAGGACGCCGAGCGCGGGGGCTTCTATTTCACGAGCCACGGCCACGAGCAGCTCTTTCACCGGACCAAGCCGGGGCACGATAACGCGACACCATCGGGCAATGGCGTCGCGGCCGGCGCGCTCATCGCGCTTGGACATCTGTGCGGCGAGCCGCGCTACGTCGATGCCGGCGAGCGAGCGGTGCGGCTTTTCGCGCCGGGCCTCGCGCAGTCGCCCGGAGGCTGCGCGTCACTGCTGGCGGCGCTCGCCGCCCTGAAGGAGCCGCCGACGTCGGTGCTGCTGGCCGGCGACCGGGAGGTCTGCCTGGCTTGGCAGCGGTCGCTGGAGCGCACGCTGCGCCCGACGGTGCGCGTCTTCAACGTCGCGGGCGTCGCGCTGCCGAGCGGGCTCGCCAAAGGCCCGACCCCCGCCGCCGGCGCGGTCGCGTGGGTCTGCCGTGGCACACAGTGCCTGCCCGCGATCGATGATCTCGCTCTGCTGGAGGCCGGGCTCGCGAAGTGAGGGAAGCGATTGCCCGCAGCCCGGGTCAACGCCGTGCGACGGCAGCGCGCTCAACGCATGCAAGTGGCGACGGGGGCGCCGTTCCGGTACCATTCGGCCGGTTTTCCCCACTTCCCCGATGGAGTTCAGATGAAGATCGCCGTTGTAGTCCTTGCTGCCGGATTGCTTGCAACCGGCGCGGTTTCCGCCCAGTCGGGCGCAGACCTGCTGAAGAAATCAGGCTGCACGGCCTGCCATTCCAACGACAAGAAAGTCGTCGGTCCCGCCTACAAGGATGTCGCGGCGAAATACAAGGGTGACGCGGGGGCCGCGGCCAAGCTGGCCGAAAAGGTGAAAAAGGGCGGACAGGGCGCTTGGGGTCCGGTGCCGATGCCGCCGAATCCCGCGGTCTCCGATGCAGACATGAAGATGATGATCGCGTACATACTCGCGCTGAAGTGATTCGGCGCATGATCCCGCTGCCGCGCCGGCGGGGCGTGGGATCGCTTTGACAGGTGCCGGGCTCCGACGGTACCCTATCGGGGTCCGTGCAGGAGAGTGCTGCGCCGGGATGCTCCGGCGCAGCCGCCGAAGGCGCAACTCCCGCAATCGCTCAGGCAACAGGGACTGCGCGGGCGCAATTCGCATCTGGAGAGCGGTCGCGCCGCGCGGCGGCGACCCACCGAAGGGGCACCCGGCGCCTGGCGGCGCCGCAATCTCTCAGGTAAAAGGGACAGACGGGGCGAAGCGCGACGACCGCTTCGCCCTTTTGCTTTTTCCATCGGGAGATGCGCATGCTCAAGCAGACACCTCTGAATGCCGCCCATCGCGCCGCAGGCGCGCGCATGGTGGATTTCGGTGGCTGGGACATGCCGGTGAACTACGGCTCGCAGGTCGACGAGCATCACGCGGTGCGCACTGCCGCCGGCATGTTCGACGTTTCGCACATGCGAGTAGTCGATCTCGAAGGGGCCGGCGCCCGCGACTTCCTGCGCTACGCGCTCGCCAATAACGTCGATCGGTTGCAGACGTCGGGCAAGGCGCTCTACTCCTGCCTGCTCAAGCCGGACGGCACGGTCATCGATGATCTGATCGTCTATTTCTTCCGTGAGGACTTCTTTCGGCTCGTCGTCAATGCGGGCACGGCGGACAAGGACATTGCGTGGCTTCGGGCCCAGATCACCGCGCGGGCGCTGGCGCCTGAGCCCAAGCTCACGCCGCGCGACGACCTCGCGATCATCGCCGTGCAGGGGCCGCGCGCGCGGGAAACCCTGCCGAAGGCATTGCCCGGCGCCGCGGAACCCGTTGCCTCGCTGAAGCCGTTCAACGCCGCCATCGTCGCCGGGGCGTCCGCGGACGTCATGGTTGCGCGGACAGGCTACACCGGCGAGGATGGTTTCGAGATCGTCTGCCCGAAAGGCGACGCCGAACGCCTGTGGGCCGGGCTTCGCGCGGCAGGCGTTGCCCCCTGCGGGCTCGGTGCGCGGGACACGCTGCGGCTTGAGGCCGGCATGAACCTGTATGGGCAGGACATGGACGAAACCGTGTCGCCGCTGGAGTCGGGGCTCGCGTGGACGGTGGATCTCGCCAGCCCGCGCGATTTCATCGGCAAGGCGGCGCTGATGGCCAAGCCGCCCGCGCGGCAACTCGTCGGGCTCGTGCTGATCGACAAGGGCGGCGTGTTGCGAGCCCATCAGACCGTGCATTCCGACCGGGGCGACGGCGAGATCACGAGCGGCACGTTCGGTCCGACGCTGAATCGGTCGATTGCCTTCGCGCGCCTGCCGGTGGGCGTCGTGCCGGGCGACGAGGTGAAGGTCGTCGTCCGCGATCGCCAACTCGTCGCGCGCGTCGTCAAGCCGCCGTTCGTGCGCAACGGGAAGGTGCTGATCGACGTCGCAAACTAGCGTGCGCGCTCGGCGCGCCATTTTCACCTCCGCCATTCAACAACCGACAAGCTCGAGGGAGTGACCATGAACATTCCGGCAGACCTGCGGTACACGTCGTCGCACGAGTGGGTGCGCACCGAAACCGATGGCACCGTATCCATCGGCATCACCGATCATGCGCAGGCCGCGTTAGGCGATCTCGTCTATCTCGACCTGCCGGCCGTGGGGCGCAAGCTGGGAGGCGCCGAGGCCTGCGCGGTCGTCGAATCGGTCAAGGCCGCGTCGGACGTCTATGCGCCTCTGGCGGGCGAGGTCGTGGCCGTCAATGCCGCGGTGGTCGGCGCCCCCGAGCAGGTGAACCAGGACCCCTATGCCGCCTGGCTTTTCCGGCTGAAGCCGGCGGATGCCGGCGCAGCGGCGAAACTCCTGGATGCGAAAGCCTACGAAACGATGATCGCCAACGCCTGACGCTCCCGCTTCGGGTCTCCCGCGCACGGATCGCCCCGTCGCGCGCCTATGCGAAAAGACATGACATGAACGACTCCCCGTCCGCCCGCGGTCCCGCCGCGGCAACGCTTGCAACGCTCGAACAGACCGATGCCTTTGTCGCGCGGCACATCGGCACTGCACCGTCGGACCAGGCGGCGATGCTCGAAGTCCTGGGCTACGCGTCGCGCGCCGCGCTGATGGACGCGATCGTGCCCGCGGCAATCCGGTGCAGGGCTCCGCTCGCACTGCCGGGCGGCATGACCGAGGCGCAGGCGCTATCGCGAATCAGGTCGATGGCGAGCCGGAACAAGGTGCTGAAGTCGTTCATCGGCCAGGGCTACTACGGCACGCACACGCCGGCCGTCATCCTGCGCAACGTCCTCGAGAACCCCGCCTGGTATACCGCCTACACGCCCTATCAGCCCGAGATTTCGCAGGGACGGCTCGAGGCGCTGGTCAACTTCCAGACGATGGTCTGCGACCTGACGGGGATGGCGATCGCCAATGCGTCGATGCTGGATGAAGCCACCGCCGCAGCCGAGGCGATGACGCTTTGCCACCGGGTCGGGCGCAGCGAAAGCAACCGTATCTTCGTCGCCGACGATGTCTTCGCGCAGACGATCGACGTCGTGCTGACGCGCGCCAAGCCACTCGCGATCGAGGTCGTGACCGGCCCCGCCGCCGATGCCGCAAACGCCGGGGCCTTCGCGGTCCTCCTCCAGTATCCGGGGACGAACGGCGACGTGCGCGACTACCGCGCGCTCGCCGACCTCGTGCATGGCAGTGGCGCCCACGTCATCGTCGCCGCCGACCTGCTCGCGCTGACGCTGCTGACGCCGCCGGGCGAATGGGGTGCCGATGTCGTGGTCGGCTCGGCGCAGCGATTCGGCGTGCCGATGGGCTACGGCGGACCGCACGCCGGCTACCTCGCCACGCGCGACGAGCACAAGCGCTCGATGCCCGGCCGCCTCGTCGGGGTCACCGTCGATGCCGACGGCGGTCCCGCCTACCGTCTCGCGCTGCAGACGCGCGAGCAGCACATCCGGCGCGAGAAGGCGACGTCGAACATCTGCACGGCGCAGGTGCTGCTTGCGGTGATCGCGGGAATGTACGCCGTTTACCATGGACCTGCGGGCCTGACGACGATCGCGCGGCGCGTGCATCGGCTGACGGCGATCCTGAAAGCGGGTCTGGAGCGGCTCGGCCACCCGGTGCCGACGGAGCACTTCTTCGACACGATCGTGGTCGCGACAGGTGACGCGACCGACCGGATCGCCGATCGCGCCGTGGCGCAGCGGATGAATTTCCGCCGGGTCGACGCGCGCGCGCTGGGCCTGTCGCTCGACGAAACGACCACGCGTGCCGATGTCGAGGCGATCTGGCAGGCATTCGGCGGTGACAGCGCGGCGGAGGGGCTGGCGGAACTCTTTGCGAGCGCGCCGGAGGCGCTGCCGGCCGCGCTGCAGCGCCAGTCAGAATTCCTCGCGCATCCGACGTTCAACCGTTACCACTCGGAAACCGAGATGCTGCGCTACCTCCGCCGGCTCGCCGACCGGGACATCGCGCTCGACCGCGCGATGATCCCGCTGGGGTCGTGCACGATGAAGCTCAATGCGACGTCGGAGATGATTCCGGTGACGTGGCCCGAGTTCGGCGACCTGCATCCGTACGTTCCCGCCGATCAGGCCGCGGGCTACGCCGAGCTCGTCGCCGACCTCGAGCGCATGCTCTGCGCGGCGACCGGCTATGCGGCGGTGTCGCTGCAGCCCAACGCGGGCTCGCAGGGCGAGTACGCCGGGCTGCTGGTCATCCGGGCCTACCACGCGAGCCGCGGCGAGGGGCATCGCAACGTCTGCCTCATCCCGGCCTCCGCGCACGGCACGAACCCGGCGTCGGCGCAGATGGCGGGCATGCGCGTGGTCGTGGTGGCCTGCGACGACGAAGGCAACGTCGACATGGCCGACTTCGAAGCGAAGGCGCGCGAACACAGCGCGAATCTGGCGGCGACCATGGTCACCTATCCGTCCACGCACGGCGTGTTCGAGGAAGGCATCGGCCGCATCTGCGCGATCGTGCATGCGCATGGCGGCCAGGTCTATGTCGACGGCGCGAATCTCAACGCGCTGGTCGGGCTCGCAGCCCCCGGCGAGTTCGGCGCGGACGTCTCGCATCTGAATCTGCACAAGACGTTCTGCATTCCGCACGGAGGCGGCGGCCCGGGTGTGGGGCCCATCGGCGTGGGCGCGCACCTCGCGCGTTTCCTGCCCGGGCATCGATACCTGCCGCAGCGCGCCGACGCGATCGGCGCGGTCTCGGCCGCGCCCTACGGCTCCGCGTCCATCCTTCCGATTTCCTGGATGTACATTGCGATGATGGGCGGCGCGGGACTCACTGCCGCCACGGAGTCCGCGATCCTCGCCGCGAACTACGTCGCGAAGCGGCTCCAGCCGCACTATCCGGTGCTCTACTCCGGGCCGGGCGGCCTCGTCGCGCACGAGTGCATCCTCGACCTGCGCCCGCTGAAGGATGCTGCCGACGTCGCGGTGGACGACGTCGCGAAACGGCTGATCGACTACGGCTTCCATGCGCCCACGATGAGCTTCCCTGTGGCGGGCACGCTGATGGTCGAGCCGACGGAAAGCGAATCGAAGGCAGAGCTCGACCGCTTCGTCGACGCGATGATCGCGATCCGCGGCGAGATTCGCGCCATCCAGGAGGGGCGCGCCGATCGCACCGACAATGTGCTGAAGCACGCACCGCACACCGCGGCGGCGCTCACCGCCGACAGGTGGACGCACGCCTATCGCCGGGAGGACGCCGCGTATCCGGTTCCCTCGCTGCGCGAAGCGAAATACTGGCCACCGGTCGCGCGCATCGACAACGTCTATGGCGACCGTCACCTGTTCTGCAGCTGCATCCCGCTGCCCCAGGCCGCCGCTGTCTGACGATCCCACGCATGACGCTGACCGCACTGAATCGCTGGCAGGCCTCCGCGCTGCACCTCGCGCTCAGCGCGGCCGTTGCCCTGCTCGTCGTCACGCTGATGCTCGTCGTCTGGTACCCGCGGCAATATTTCACGGCGATGGGCGGCGACACGCTGATCCTGATTCTCATCGGCGTCGACGTCGTCGTCGGCCCGCTGATCACGCTCATCATCTTCGATCCGAAAAAGAAGGGCCTGCGCTTCGATCTCACGGTGATCGCGGCGATGCAGCTGGCGGCGCTGGCGTACGGCGGCAGCGTGATGTTCGAGGCGCGGCCGGTCTACAACGTCTTCGTCGTCGACCGGTTCGAGGTCATCGCGGCGAATGCGGTCGACGCGGAGTCGCGCGCGAAAGCCGGCGCGGAGTTCCGAAGCCTGCCGCTGACCGGCCCGCGGATCATCGCCGCGCGTCAGCCGGACGACGCGAAGCGGCAGGCCGACATCGTGCTGTCGGCCATGAACGGCGGTCCCGACCTCGCGAACCTGCCCGAACTGTACGTGCCGTACGAGCAGTTCCGGCAGGATGCTGCGAAAAGCGCGCGGCCGCTCGCCGATCTCGCCAAACGACAGCCGCAGGATGCGGACGCGATCCGGGCGTTCGTCGCCGCTTCAGGCCGTGCGGAGGATGCATTGGGGTTTCTGCCCATGAAAGCGCGCAACAAGGACATGGCAGTGATCGTCGACCGCGCGTCAGGCGAGGTCGCGGGCATCCTGCCCATTCACCCATGGTGACGCGGGCGCTTGCGTCGCTGTACTGCCGGCACGCGGGCGCCGCGCTCGCGCTGCTGCTCGCGGTGCTTGGCGCCGCGAGCGCACAGCCGATTCCGGCGCCGGCCATTGCCGCGCAGTCCTATCTGCTGCTCGACGTGACCACCGGTCAGGTGCTCGCGGCGGACAATGCCGATGAGCGCAGAGATCCCGCGTCGCTGACCAAGCTGATGACCGCGTATCTCGCGTTCGCGGCCTTGCGCGACAAGGCCATCGCCCCCGCGCAACTGGTCCCCGTGTCGGAGGCCGCCTGGCGGGCCGAGGGGTCGCGGATGTTCATCGAGCCCCGGAAGGCGGTCACGGTGGACGAGCTCCTGCGCGGGATGATCGTTCAGTCCGGCAACGACGCGTCCATCGCGCTCGCAGAACTCGTCGCCGGAAGCGAAGCCGCCTTCGCCGAAAGGATGAATGCCGAGGCGGCCAGGCTCGGGCTGGTCAATACACGATTCGCCAACGCGACCGGGCTGCCTGATTCGCAGCACTATTCGACGGCGGCCGACCTTGCGCGGCTCGCCGCAGCGCTGATACGCGATTTTCCGGACAACTATCAGCTCTACTCGCTGCGCGAGTACCGCTACAACAACATCACGCAGCCCAACCGCAACCGGCTGCTGTGGATCGACCCCTACGTCGATGGCGTGAAGACCGGCCATACCGACGCCGCCGGCTGGTGCCTCATCGCGTCGGCGAAGCGGAGCGAGAGGCGGCTCCTCGCGGTGGTTCTGGGCGCCGCGTCGGACGGGGTGCGGACCACGGAGGCGCAGAAGCTCCTCAACTACGGTTTCCAGGCGTTCGATCTGGTCCAGCTGTACGCCTCGGGCACGCCGGTCTCGAGCTTGCGCGTCTGGAAAGGCGAATCCAACGCGGTCGCCGCCGGCTTCGCCGAGGACAGGCGTGTCACGCTGCCGAAGGGCAAGGCGGAAAAGCTCGCGCTGTCGATGACGGCAACGGAGCCGCTGGTCGCGCCGGTGGCGAAGGGCCAGCGCGTCGGCACGGTCACGGTCTCCTTCGACGGCGCGCCGATGGCCGAGTTTCCGCTGGTGGCGCTCGCCGACGTCCCCGCCGCGAGCATGCTGGGCCGCGCGTGGGACACCGTGCGCCTGTGGTTCAAGTGATGTCGGGTCGATAACGGATTTTTCCAGCGGAGGTCGCGGTGATCGTCTATCTCAACGGAGCATTTCTTCCCATCGAAGAAGCCATGGTCCCGGTTCTCGACCGCGGTTTCATCTACGGTGATGGTGTCTACGAGTACGTCCCGGTGTACCGCCGGCAGGCGTTCCGGCTCCCGCAGCACCTCGCCCGGCTGCAGCACAGCCTCGACGGGATACGGCTCGCAAACCCGCACACGGACGCCGAATGGACATCGATCATCGGCGATCTCGTCGCCCGCCAACCGTACGAGGACCAAGGCGTCTATTTTCAGGTAACGCGCGGCGTCGCGAAGCGTGACCACGCATTCCCGGCAGGGGTCGCGCCGACCGTGTTCATGATGAGCAACCCGCTGGCCACGCCGTCGCGGGAGCAGATCGAGCAGGGTGTCGCCGTCGTGACCGCCGAGGACAACCGCTGGCGGCATTGCGATCTCAAGACGATATCGCTCGTGGGCAACGTGCTGATGCGCCAACTCGCCGCCGATGCCGGCGCGGTCGAGACAGTGATGTTCCGGGACGGGAATCTGACCGAGGCGTCGGCATCGAACGTCCTCGTCGTGATCGGCGCGGCAATCGTCGCGCCGCCAAAGGACAACCTGATTCTCCCGGGCATCACGTACGGCGCCGCCTACGACTTCGCGCAGGAAGCCGGAATACCCTTCTCCATTCGCCCTGTGGCAAAGGCCGAGGCGCTCGGGGCGAGCGAAATGTGGCTGACCTCGTCAACCAAGGAGGTGCTCGCGGTCACCACGGTGGATGGCGCGCCGTTCGCCGGCGGGAGGCCGGGGCCGGTATTCCGGAAGATGCACGCGCTCTACCAGGCGCACAAGCCGCGGTAGCCGGCGGCTGTCCATCGCCCCCGACTTCCGTTCTTCTACTCGACCGGCCGCGTGGTTGCGAAACGGCCGTGGTGGAAGACGAGCCCGGCGCCCTTTCGCCGGCTGCAGGTTTCGACGGCCCCGATGAACAGCACGTGATCGCCGGCGCGATGCTGCGCGTGGTGGCGGCATTCGAACCAGGCAACGCAGCCCTCGATCAGTGGAGCTCCCGCAAGCCCCAGCCGATAGTCCACGCCGGCGAAGCGATCGGCGTGCGGACGCGAAAAGCGCCGCGCCAGATCGGCCTGGTCCAACGCGAGGACGTTGATCGCGTAATGCCCGGCCCCCTCGAAAGCGGCGAGACTCGTCGCACGGCGGTTCAAGCTCCAGACGACAAGCGGCGGATCGAGCGACACCGAGTTGAACGAGTTCGCGGTGAAGCCGACAAATTGGTCATCGGGTCCCGGCGCGCAGATGATCGCCACGCCGGTGGCGAACTGCGCGAGGGCATCGCGAAATTCCCGGTCCGTGAAGGCGGGGATGCTGCCCGGGGTCTCCCGGGAGGCAGAGGAAGGAGTCAATGCGTTGGGCAGGACAAAGGGTGGATGGTAGCAGCGCCGGCTTGTGCGGCAAAACGCCGCGGCGTCCGAGTTGGCGGACCAAGGCCCTTTCGCCCCGCGTTCACCCGGGCGAACGGTCCCGGGTATGCCAAAGGCCGCTCGATCTTGCTACACTGATGCTTGCACAGCCGAGGCGCGCGGCGGACGTGGATCGGTCGGCTCGTGGCGCCGGCAATCGTCTGGGCCGCAGACTAGGTCGGGGGCCTTGCGCATTGATGGCTCAACCGCTGCAGAAGATCATCGCCAACCGTTACACCGGGCGCAACCTGCCCGTGACGCTGGTGCTGCCCGACGGCGGCCGGGTTCCGCTGTCGTCCGAACCCGAGATCGAGGTCGCCGCCCGCACCTGGCGCGGGCTGAAGGCGCTCGCGGCGCCCGCGATGGGCGCGTTGGCGCGGGCCTATGTGCGGAAGGACATCGACTTCACCGGCAGCGCGCGGCGCGTGGCCGCGATCGCCGAGGCCATGGTCGGCGAGGTCACGCATGGCCGCACCTCGCTTACGACGCGCTGGCGGGTCTGGCGGCATCAGCGGCGCAGCAACCGCGCCAACATCGGCTACCACTACGACGTATCGAACGCCTTCTATCGCCTCTGGCTCGACCGGCGGCAGGTCTACTCCTGCGCGTATTTCCCGACCGACGAGTCCACGCTCGACGATGCGCAGACGGCCAAGCTCGAGCACATCTGCCGCAAGCTTCGGCTTCGACCCGGCGAGCGCTTCCTCGACATAGGCTGTGGCTGGGGCGCGCTCCTGTTCCAGGCGGCGGAAGTTCACGGCGCCGATGCGACGGGGATCACGCTGTCGCGCAACCAGTTCGACTACGTGAAAAGCGAGATCGCCGCACGCGGCCTCGGTGATCGCGTGCGCGTCGAACTGCGCGACTACCTCGACCTGCCGGAAGACACGCTCTACGACAAGGTCGCGAGCGTCGGAATGTTCGAGCATGTGGGAGTCGCGCGGTTTCCGAAGTATTTCGGCAAGATCCGGCGGATCCTGACG
>Ga0224500_10001398_pt1 | contig 14224 bp, 14 predicted proteins | sample SF_Oct11_sed_USG_FD_168126 | JGI IMG/M metagenome (GOLD analysis project Ga0224500, IMG submission 168126) | Sediment microbial communities from San Francisco Bay, California, United States - SF_Oct11_sed_USGS_4_1 | ecosystem: Environmental > Aquatic > Marine > Sediment | place: USA: California... | reverse complement strand
GGCTGGCTCGACGGCTGGCGCGGCCTGCTGATGGCATCCCTCGCCGCCCACTACGTGCGGCTCAAGTACTTCAAGCTCTGGATCCTCGAGCGGCAGTGATTCGGTCGAGAAGCGCCGGCACGACGCCGACGAGCCCGTCGCGGCGGGAGCCCCGCCGGCGCCGCGAGGCGCTCGGCTAGTCGCGCAGCTCGATCACCGCGTTCGAGATGATCGGCGCGTCGCGCTCCGCGCTCTTCACCTCGAGCAGGATGCGATCCGCTTCCTTCCAATACGCGGTGCGGAAGGTCTCGCCCGGAAAGGCCACGCCCGCGAAACGCGCCCGATAGCGCGCCACGCGCGTCACGTCTCCGTCGAGCACGTGGTCTACGATCGCCTTGCAGGCGATCCCGTAGGAGCACAAACCATGCAGGATCGGCTTGTCGAAGCCGGCCAGCTTGGCGAAATCGGGATCGACGTGGAGCGGATTCTTGTCACCGGAGAGCCGGTAGAGCAACGCCTGCTGCGGCAGGGACTGCGACGCGACGATTCCGTCGGGCGCGCGCGCCGGTGGCTTGTTGCCGGCCTTGGGCCCGGACTCGCCGCCGAAGCCGCCCTCCCCGCGCAGGAAGAGCGAGAAGCGGTTGGTGAACAGGGGCACGCCGGCGGCGTCCCGCGTGGCCGCCTCGAGCACCACGAGCGCCGCCTTGCCCTTGTCGTAGATCTCCGGAATGTGGACCTGCGTCTCGACCTCGGCCGCGGTCGGGAGCGGCCGGTGCAGGATCACCTCCTGTTCGCCGTGGAGCAACAGCGCCCAGTTGAAGGTGAGCCCGGGCGCGCCCGCGAGGCCCGCCAGGGAGCCCAGCGCGGGAACCACCGCGAAGCTGGGCAGCACCTTCAGATTCTTCTCGTAGGTGTATGCGAGCTCACCGGGATCGGTCGGCGGCACCCCCGCGCCCACACCCAGGTGATAGAGGATGATCTGGTCCGGGCCGTACGCGCCCGCCACACCGGGCAGCGAGGCGCCGAGCGCCTTGTCGAGGTCGATGGGCATGGCTCCGCCCTCAGCGCTGCTGGATCGCTTCGGCGATGGCTTGCAGCTCACCGGTGATGCTGTCGGGCACGGTGTATCCCTTCTGATCCCGGATGCTGTCGAGATTCGCCAGGATCTCCTCGGGCTGCGGCGCGCCACCCGCGGGTGCGAGCCAGCCCCTGCACAGGCCGACGAAGATGCGCGCGTAGCGCCCGCCGCCCACGTCGAAGATCTCGTGGGTGAGCGCGCACTGTTCCGAACACAAGAAGGTGACGAGCGGCGTCACGAGCTGTGGATCGAGCGCGTCGGCGAGGGGGCCGAGGATCTGCTCGGTCATGCGCGTGCGCGCGACGGGCGCGATGGCGTTGACCTTGATGTCGTACTTGGCGCCCTCGACGGCGAGCACGTTCATCAGCCCCACCAGACCCATCTTGGCCGCACCGTAATTGCTCTGGCCGAAGTTCCCGAAGATGCCCGCGCCGGAAGACACCATCACGATGCGACCGTAGCCCTGTTCCTTCATCGAGCTGAAGGCGGGCTGCGTGACGAAGAAGCCGCCCTTGAGGTGGACGTCCAGCACCGCCTCGAGCTGGGCCGGCTCGAGCTTCGCGAAGCTCTTGTCGCGCAGAATCCCGGCGTTGTTGACCAGCACGTCGACGCGGCCGAATGCGTCGAGTGCCGCCTGCACGATGGCGCGGCCGCCCTCCGGCGTGGCCACGGAATCGTAGTTGGCCAGCGCTCGACCGCCCGCCGCAACGATCTCCTGCACGGTGGCGTCGGCCATGCCGGTGCCGCTGCCTGTGCCATCGGCCGCACCGCCCAGATCGTTGACCACCAGACTCGCACCCCGCCTCGCGAGCTCGAGTGCGTAGGTCTTGCCGAGTCCGCCGCCGGCCCCCGTGACGACCGCGACGCGCCCGTCGAAGCGGATTTCACCCATGACAGGAACCTCCTGGGCCCGGGGTGCTCCCGCCGCGGATTTCTCTCGGGAGCCGGCCCGATCCGTGCGCAGCATAGCGGCCCCGTCGAGCGGAATCGATTCCGCGCTGCGCTGGCGCGCTGCACGCGCGAGAGCGCCGCGCGATCCGGGTATTGCGGCGCAGTCCGCGCGGGTATCCTGTCCAAGACACCGCATGAGCGCGCCCAATTTCGACGACACACTCGCCCGCTCCGGGCTGGGAACGCTGCGGCGCGCGCGCGCCCGCGCGCTGCAGGTGAACGTCGGCAAGCGCTGCGATCTCGCGTGCCACCACTGCCACGTGGGGGCGGGGCCGAAGCGCACGGAGACGATGGATGCGCGCACGGCGGAGCGCGTGCTGTGGCTGCTCGAGCGCAATCCGGACCTCGCCAGCCTGGATCTCACCGGCGGCGCGCCGGAGCTGCACGACCAGTTCCGACGGCTCGTGCGCGGGGCGCACGCGCTCGGCCGCGAGGTGATCGACCGCTGCAATCTCACGGTGCTCTTCGAGTCGGGCCAGGAGGACACGCCGAAGTTCCTGGCCGAGCACGCCGTGAAGGTGGTGGCCTCGCTGCCGTGCTATACCGCGGGGAACGTCGATCAGCAGCGGGGTAGGCGCGTCTTCGAGCGCAGCATCCGCGCCCTGCGTCTGCTGAACGAGCTCGGCTACGGCATGCCCGACTCTTCGCTCGCGCTCGATCTCGTCTACAATCCGCTCGGCCCGGCGCTCCCCCCGGCGCAGGCGGATCTCGAGGCGCGCTACCGCGAGGAGCTGCGCGAGCTCTTCGGCATCGAATTCAGCCGGCTCGCAACCATCACCAACATGCCGATTCAACGCTTCGCGCACACGCTCGCCCGAGACGGACAGCACGCGGCGTACATGGCACTCCTCGTCAATCACTTCAACCCGGACACGGTGCCCGAGCTGATGTGCCGCCACCTCGTGTCGGTCGGCTACGACGGACAGCTCTACGACTGCGACTTCAACCAGATGCTGGAGCTTCCGCTCGGACGGCGCCCGCGCAGCCTCTGGGATGTCGAGGACCTCACGGTGCTCGAGAACGAGAGCATCGCGACGAACGCGCACTGCCACGGCTGCACGGCCGGCAGCGGCTCGAGCTGCGGAGGTGCGCTGACCTAACCGCTGCGCGGCACACGCCTGGAACGCGCGGGAAGTCCCGCCCTCGATCGCGGTCCGCAGCGGCTGAACCCCATGACGCGCCTCGGCATCCGAAGCTGGACATCGCAGAGCGCGAGAGGAAGATGACGAAACCGGGCACGCGGGCGACACCTCGGGAGGCGGGCGACGGCCTGCGTTGGTCCCGCGTCGCGCTCGGGCTCGCGGCGCTCGTGGCGCTGGTGCTGCTCGGGCGCAGCGCGGGGGACGCCCTGCCCGCCCTGACGGCCCGCGTGGAGGCGTTCGGGATCTGGGGCCCGGCGCTCTTCATGCTGGCCTACGCTGCGGCCGTGGTCGCGTTCGTCCCCGCCTCGCTGCTCACCCTGGCAGCCGGCGCCATCTTCGGCATCTCCGCCGGGACCGCCTACGTGTTCGTCGCGGCGACGCTGGGATCGGCGGCCGCCTTTCTCGTGTCGCGCTATCTGGCCCGCGCCGCGATCGAGCAGAAGCTCGCCGGAAACGAGAAGTTCGCCTCGATCGATCGGGCCGTCGGCGAGCAGGGGCGCAAGATCGTGTTCCTGTTGCGCCTGTCGCCCCTCTTCCCCTTCAACCTGCTCAACTATGCCCTGGGCCTGACCCGCGTGCGCTTCGTCGACTACCTGGTGGCCTCGCTGGGCATGCTGCCGGGAACCCTGCTCTACGTCTACTCCGGCAAGCTGGCGGGAGACGTGGCCGCGCTGGCCGGGGGCGCCGCGCCCGAGCGCGGCCTCGCCCACTCCCTGTTCCTGGGCTTCGGCCTGGTGGCGACGATTGCGGTGACGCTGGTCGTCACCCGCATCGCCCGGCGCGCCCTCGCAGAGGCGACGCACGGGGCACGAGCAGAAGTCGCCTGAGCGACGCGGCGCGCGCACCGCGCGCTGCGTCCGAGTGAACCCGCACCGGAGAGCACCATGTCCGAACTGCCCGCCCTGCATCCCATGGACGAGCACAATCAGAAGCTCGTGCAGAACGTGCATCCCTCCGACTGGGTCAACCCGGAGCCCTCGGGCCGCTACAACCTGGTCGTCATCGGAGCGGGCAGCGCGGGCCTGATCAGCGCGGCACTCGCCGCCGGGCTCGGCGCCAAGGTGGCGCTCATCGAGCGACACCATCTGGGCGGCGACTGCCTGAACGTGGGCTGCGTGCCGTCGAAGGGCCTCATCCGCGCCTCTCGCCTGGTGGCCGAAGCGCGCCGCGCGGCGGACGTTCTGGGTCTGCGCGTCGCGGCGGGCGCCGAGCCGGACTTCGCCGCCGCCATGCAGCGCGTGCGCCGGATCCGCGCGCAGATCAGCGCCGAAGACGCCGCCGCGCGCTACCGGGACGAGCTCGGCGTGGAGGTTCACCTCGGCAACGCGCGCTTCACGAGCCGAGACGCCGTGGAAGTCGGCGGCCGCTCGCTGCGCTTCCGCAGGGCGATCATCGCCGCGGGTGCACGTCCCATCGCGCTGCCCATCGAGGGTCTCGAGGCTGCGGGCTTCCGCACCAATGAGACCCTCTTCAACCTCACGCAGCGCCCGCGGCGCCTGGGCGTGATCGGCGCGGGTCCGATCGGGTGCGAGCTGGCGCAGGCCTTTCGCCGGCTCGGCTCCGAGGTGGTGATGCTGCACGCCGACAGCCACATCCTGCCGCGCGAGGATTCCGATGCCGCACAGCTCCTGCACGCGCAACTCGAGCGGGAGGGCGTGCGGATCCTCGGCGCCGTGAAGGTCGCCAAGGTCGATGCCCGCGGCAGCGAGAAGGCGCTGCGCGTGATCCTCCCGGATGGCGGCGCGGAAGAGATCCTCGTCGACGAAATCCTCCTCGCCGTCGGCCGCGCGCCCAACGTGGAGGGACTCGGGCTCGAGGTCGCCGGCGTCGCCTACGACGCGAAGCGGGGCATCCGGGTGAACGACTACCTGCAGACGACCCAGCGCCGCATCTACGCGGCGGGAGACATCTGCATGCGCTGGAAGTTCACCCACGCCGCGGATGCCGCCGCGAAGATCGCCGTGACCAACGCGCTCTTCCTGCGCACCCAGAAGCTGTCTTCGCTGGTGATGCCCTGGTGCACCTACACCGACCCCGAAGTGGCCCACGTGGGCATGTTCGCGCGCGACGCCCAGGCGGCGGGCATCGAGCTCGACACCTTCCACGTGCCGCTTCGCGAAGTGAACCGCGCCGTCACGGACGGCGAGGAGGCGGGATTCGTCAAGATCCACGCGCTGAAGGGAAGAGACCGGATCGTCGGCGCCACCATCGTGGCGGCGCACGCGGGCGAGATGATCAGTGAAGTCACCCTGGCGATCGCGAACAAGCTCGGGCTGCGCGCGGTCTTGAAGACGATCCACCCCTATCCCACGCAGGCGGAGGGCATCAAGCGCGCGGCGGGGCTGTACGCGCGCCAGCAGCTGACGCCGCGCGTGAAGCGCTGGCTCGAGCGCTGGATGGCACTGCGCCGCTAGCGGCGCGAGCGGGCTATCTGCGGCGGAGCGTGTCCGCCAGACGCGCCGCGAGTTGGGACAGCCAGCCCGCATGCCGCGCCGGGGATCCGGGCTGCGCGCGCGCGGCGAGGATGGCGGCCACGAGCTCCTCGGGCACGTCGTCGTGCACGGGACCGTCCGGGTCGCACAGACACTGCCTGCCCAGGCGAATGGTGTCCCGGTAGGTATCGAGATAGGTCTCGCAGCTCGGGCAGTCGACCATGTGCGCCTCGAAGATCTCCCGCTCGCGCGCGTCGAGCGTGCCATCGAGATACGCCATGAGGAACTCCACGAACTCTCGGCAGTTCATTCGGATGCCTCACGGAGATGGGGCTCGAGGAGCTCTCGCAGTGCGAGACGCGCGCGGTGGAGGCGCGTCTTGACGGCCCCCTCGCTGATCCCCATCAGCTGCGCGGTCTCCTGCGTGTCGAAGTCTTCGATGTCCCGCAGCAACAGGACGTTACGATAGCCCTCGGGAAGCGCCTGAATCTTCTCCCGCACCAACGCGCTCGTCTCTTCCCGCTCGAGTCCTTCCAGCGCATTCTTGCGCCACGGCGAGGCCGGGCGGGCGATGTGCCCGTTCTCGAGGAAGCCGGGCAGCAGCTCCTCGATGGACTGCTCGGGCTTGCGACGACGCGTGCGCAGCTTCATGAGTGCTGCATTCACCACGATGCGGTGCAGCCAGGTCGAGAGCATCGCGCTGGCCTCGAAGCGGTCGATCGAGCGAAAGGCCGAGATGAAGGCCTCCTGGACGGCGTCCCGCGCGTCTTCCTCGCTCACCAGGAAGCGCCGCGCCACGCTCAGCAAGCGCCCGCCGTGGCGCCGGATCAGCTCGGCGAACGCCGCGTTCTCGCCCGCGCGCAGGCGCTGCAGCAGCGCTCGCTCATCGACCTCCGGCACGACGCCGTCCGCCCGCTCGCGATCCACGCGGGCGACCCTACCGAAAGGTCGTCTAGAATGGAACGGGAAAGCATGCGGAGCTGCCTCGTGTCACTGCTGCGCTTCCTGGGCCTGGGAACCGATCGTGCCAGCGACGCGCGCGATACCGACACCGTGCGCCGCATCGCGCGGCAGCTCGAGACCATCGAGCCCGAGCATGCGAGATATCTGGCGGCCTTTGCCTACGTCCTCGCCCGCCTCGCCCACGCCGATCTCCACATCGACCCCGCGGAAACCAGCGAGATGGAGCGCACCGTGAAGGAGCTGGCGCATTTGTCGGCGGCGGAGGCCGCGCTCGTGGTCCAGATCGCCCAATCCCAGGCGCGCCTGCTCGGCGGCACCGAGAACTACATCGTCACGCGTCAGTTCCGCAGCGTGTCCACACGGGAGCAGCGCGGCGAGCTGCTGCAGTGTCTGTACGCCGTGGCAGCCGCCGACGGCACGATCTCGACGCAGGAGAGCGCGGAGATCGTGGCCATCGCCGAGGAGCTCGGCTTCACCCGCGCCGAGGCCAACGCGCTGCGCGGCGCCTACCGCGACAAGCTCGCCGAGTTCCAGAGCTAGGCCGAGCGACCGGGGCCCAGGCGGGGCGCGGCCGGCTGCGGCGAATGGCTCGCTCGCCCCTCGGACCGCGCGGGCGGGCGCAGCGCGCATGCCGTTTCGGCAGCGGCTCTGACGCGGGACGGGCTGCGCTCGAGTTCGCCGCAGCCGGCCGCGCCCCGCCTGGGCCCCGCCCGCGCTGAAGCCGAATGCGGACTAGCTGCGCACCAGCAGCAGCGTGCGCGGATCGAGCGCCACGTGCAGGGTGGAGACGTCCGGATTGTCGTGGTCCTTGAGCGCACGCAGCTCGACGCCGCCGTCCCCCGGCTCGAGCGCGAGAATCACGCTCAGCAGACCGTCGAGCTGCTGGACCGCCGCGGGCGCCTTCACGACGCGCTCGCCCGAGCTCGCCGACTCGAGCCACACCTCCGCGCCGAGCTCCTGGGCGAGTGCCTTGACGTCCTCCACGTCCGGCTTGCCGAAGCTCGTCAGGTCGAGGCCCTCGAGGATCAGCAGCGTCGGCTTGGCGCCCGCCTCGCTCTCGAGCTTCACCGCGTCGCGCAGCTTCGCGGCGGTGAGCTCGCCCGGCGGATACACACGGATGCTGCGGTGGCGGTCGATCTCCCCGTGGATGAGCCCCTCGTCCTTCAGATGGGTCGAGTTGGCCAGCTCCTCGAAGACGGTGTCGTAGTGCGCCCTCACGTGAGCCACCGTGTGCGACAGCGAGACGTGCAGCACGCGGCCCTTGCGCAGCAGCTCGTCCACCGCCACGCCCACCAGGAACGAGGTCTTGCCCACGCCGTGTCCGGCGAGAACGATGCCCAGATTGCCGGGCCCCAGACCGCCGTGGAGCCCCTTCTCGAGCAGGCGCAGCGGGCTGCGGGCATTCAGGAATTTTCGGTACAAGGAGAAGCTCCTCCTCGGTTCGTTTGGGTGATGAAGAACGGACAATGCGCCGCGTGCCGAATCAGTCGTCGTCGTCGACCTTGAGCTTGGAGCCGTGCTCCTTCTTGAGGGCCTCCTGGATCTCGGCAGGCACGCGCACGTAGCGCGAGAACTCCATGGTGAACTCGGCCTTGCCCTGGGTGCAAGAGCGCAGATCGGTCGCGTAGCCGAACATCTCCGCCAGCGGGACCTCCGACTCGAGGCGGCAGAAGCCGTCCTCCTCGGTGGTTCCCACCACGCTCCCGCGGCGCTGCATCACCGTCTTGAGCACCGCGCCCTGGAATTCGGTGGGGCTCTCCACCTCGAGCTTCATGACCGGCTCGAGCACGACGGGCTTCGCCCGCGGGTACACCTCGCGGAAGGCCTTGCGGCCCGCCGCCTGGAAGGCGTTGTCCGACGAGTCGACGCTGTGGGCCTGCCCGTCGGTAAGCACCACGCGCAGGCCGGTCACCGGGAAGCCGATGAGCCGTCCCTTCGCGAGGGAGCTCTGGAAGCCCTTCTCCACCGACGGAATGAACTCGGTGGGAATCGCGCCGCCGCGCACCTCGTTCACGAACTCGAAATTGCCGTCGGCGAGCGGCTCGACGTAGCCCTCCACGCGCCCGAACTGGCCGGCGCCGCCGGTCTGCTTCTTGTGGGTGGTGTTGAACTCGGCCCGCTGCGAGACGGTCTCCCGGTAGGCGACCTGCGGCGCGCCCGTCTGCACGAGCACGTTGTACTCGCGCTTCATGCGCTCGACGTAGACGTCGAGATGGAGCTCGCCCATGCCGGAGATCACCGTCTCGCCGCTCTCCGGATCCACACCCGCGTGGAAGGTGGGATCCTCGCGCACGAAGCGACCCAGCGCCTTGCCCATGTTGTCCTGCGACTTGCTGTCCGCGGGCTTCACCGAGAGCGAGATCACCGGGGCGGGCACGTGCATGGAGCTCATCGCGATCTGCACCGACTCGTCCGTGAAGGTGTCGCCCGAGGCGCAGTCGATGCCGAACATGGCCACGATGTTGCCGGCGAAGGCCTCCTCGATCTCCTCCATCTCGGCGGCGTGCATGCGGCCGAGCCTGCCCACCTTCTGCCGCTTCTTGGTGCGGCTATTCACGATCGAGCTGCCGCGGCCGATCCGCCCCTGGTAGACGCGCAGGTAGGTGAGCTGACCGTAGCGGCCGTCCTCGAGCTTGAAGGCCAGCGCCACCAAGGGCTTGTTCGGATCGGAGGCCAGCGTGATCGGCGCTTCGTCGTTCGAGAGATCGACGCCCGTGTTCTCGACCTCCGCCGGGTTCGGCAGGTAGCGCGTCACCGCGTCGAGCAGCGGCTGGACGCCCTTGTTCTTGTAGGCCGAGCCGAGGAAGACGGGCGTGAGGTCCTGGGAGAGCGTGCCGCGGCGCACCGCGTCGTGGATCAGCGCCTCGGTCACCTGGTCTTCGAGGATCGCCTCGGTGAGCGCGTCCGAGTGCAGCGAGACGGCGTCGAGCATGGTCTCGCGCGCGGCCTCGCTCTCGTGCGCGAGCGCCGCCGGGATCTCCTCGACCCGCACCACCTCCCCGTTCTCGCCGTCGAAGTAGATGGCCTTCATGGTGGTCAGATCGATCACGCCCTGGTGCGCGCTCTCGAGCCCAATCGGGATCTGCATCAGCACCGCGTTGTGCTTGAGCTTCTCGCGCAGCTGCTGCACCACGCGCTGCGGGTTGGCCCCCGAGCGGTCCAGCTTGTTGATGAAGGCGAGGCGCGGAACCTTGTAGCGGCGCATCTGCCGGTCCACGGTCATCGACTGGGACTGCACGCCCGCCACGCCGCACAGCACCAGAATGGCGCCGTCGAGCACGCGCAGGGATCGCTCCACCTCGATGGTGAAGTCCACGTGCCCGGGCGTATCGATGATGTTGATGTGGTGCCCGCTCCACTGACAGTGGGTGGCGGCGGACGCGATCGTGATGCCGCGCTCGCGCTCGAGCTCCATGAAGTCCATGGTGGCGCCCACCTCATCCTTGCCCCTCACCTCGTGGATGCGGTGAATGCGCTGGGTGTAGAACAGGATGCGCTCGGTGAGCGTGGTCTTGCCCGAGTCGATGTGAGCGCTGATTCCAATGTTCCGGATCTTCGTGAGGTCGTACGTCATCGTGGCCTCGCCTATGGGGGCGGCTTGGTTGTTGGAGCCGATGCTGGGGAAAGAGGATTCGTGTGAGTGACCGCGTCCGACCGATGCGTGTCGCGCGGGCTGCGCACGCCGGTCCCCGCATCTCGCGATCGTGCAGATCCCACGCAGCGCGCTGCGCGTCCGCTGCGAGCGACCTGCCGGAGCGCCTCGACCTTCCACAGCCGGCTCTGCGCTCCAGCGGGCCCAGCGAATCGGCCAGCGGGGCGAGGGAATTTAGGCGAACTGCCGCGCTTTTCAAGCATCCCGCATGTGGTGCGCCTCGGCCTCCTCGAGGTACGCGTGCTGCGCGCCCACCGGGCAGGCGCGGCGGGCGGCGCAGCGCAGGGCGCAGTCGGGCTCGCGTCGCCGCGTCGCGGCGCAGGCCGCGACATCGAAGCCGCTCGGCGCCGGGGCCCGGGTCGGGCACGCGCTGGCGCAGGGGGCGGGGCAGCCGCCGCACGGGTCGAACCCATCTTCCCCGCGGGACTCGAACCAGGCGAGCTCGGTCAGCAGCAGGGCCCGAATGGAGAGCCAGGGACCGTAGTGAGGATGGAGCAGCAGCCCGAGCCGGCTGTGCACGCCGAGGCCGGAGGCGCGCCCCAGCGCCACGAAATCCGCGACCCCACCCCCGCGACGCTCGAAGGCGAAGAGCGCCCGTGTGGGATGCCCTGCCTGCGCCCAGTGCGCCGCCAGATCCCCAACCACCCGGGCGGTGTACGCATCGAGGGGATCCTGCGCCGCGCCGAACTCGGGAGCCGCGCGGAAGGCCTCCCACAGCGCGCGCCCTCCGCTCGCGACCACGACGGCGCTGCGCGCCGCGGGCAGCAGCACCGCCGTGCGCCAGGCGGGCGGCACCAGGCCGTCGTAGCGCTCGGCGCTGAGGGCGCCGCGCACGTTCAGGCCCGCGGCATCGAGTGCAGCGCCGATCGCGTGGATGGGGCTTGCCACGCGCGAACGCTAGCGAGCCCCCGAGCGGTCGCCGACCGGGCCGCGCGCCCGCGCGGGCGCACCGTACGCGAGCGTGCCGTCGGGCAGATCGCGGGTGAGCAGAGAGCGCGCGCCCACCACGCAGTGCGCCCCGACCTGGACGCCGCGCAGAATCGTGACGTCGGACGCGATCCAGGTGTGATCGCCCACCCGCACCGGCGAAATGCGCTCCGCATGCTGCCCATCGAGATCGTGCTGATCCGCGTCGAGGATGCGACTGCCGAAGCCCACGGACGCGCCGCGGCCGAGCACCACCTCGCGCTTGGCGCTGAGGTGACAGCCGTTGAGCAGCGCCCCCGGCCCGATCGCGATGCGCGCCCCGGCGAAGGCCAGGATGCGCACGGGCTCCACCTCGGTGCGCAGCCAGCAATCCTCACCGATCGCGACATCGGCGCCGGAACCGAGCCAGAAGAGCAGCGCGCCGGGCACGCGCTCGGTCGCGGCCCCCGCGCCGATGCGCAGGCGCGCACCCGGCGCCAGCACATAGCGCGCAACGGCGAAGTTGCTGCTGGCTTCCGCATGCACGCGGAGGCCCGGATGCCGGGCCGCGAGCCGCGCCAGGCGCCAGCGATCCCAGGCCTGCAGGGCCTTGAGGCGCAGCACGGTCGACGTCGGTGGGCGACTCACGTCTTCCCTCCCGCGTTGCCTGTGGGCCGGGGGGTCAGCGGCGCGTGCGGAGTGCGGCGCCGTGCTGCGCGGCTAGCCCGGTGGAGGCTGACCCTCGCGCAGACGAAAGGTGATGAAGCCGTGGGTCGGATCGTAGGGCGAGAGGCCCACCTGTACGCGATCCCCGGGAATCACGCGGATCCGGAAGCGGCGCATGCGACCCGAGAGCTGGGCCGTCACCGTCTGCCCGCTCTCCAGCGAGATCTGGTAGCGACCGCCGCCGAGAATCTTCTCCACGGTTCCGGTCGCCTGAATGAGATCGTCGCGCGCCAAGTCGTCGTTCCTCGCTGCCTACGCTCTCGCTGCGCCGCTCCGCATCTGCCGGCCGTCCTCGGCCGCGACGCCGCAAAATAGCCGCTCCGGGCGCAGCGCGCATTGGCTGCGCGGGCACGATGGAGAATTGCCAGCGCCGTCGCGTTTCGCGAAACGCGGGCCTGCGGCACGATCTCGCCCAGAATTCTGACGCCCCGTGCCGGAGAAGCACAGATCCGGCGCAGCGGCGCGTGCGTGCATGCCTCGGGCAGCGCAGCCCGAAACCAGCCAAGCGGGGCCGCGCCGGCACGAGACGACCGGTTCCGATTGGCACGGACACACAAGGGAGGAGGTCGCGATGAAGAACGAAGACCCGACAGGACGCACGGGCGCGCGAGGCGTCCGACGCATCGGCGCGCTCGTCTGCGCCGCAGGGTTGCTGGCGGGATCCGCCGCCTTCGGCGACGCCACCGCCCCGGCCCATGCTGAATCCGGCGCCTCCCCCGAAGCGACGCCGCTGCGCAGAGAAACGCCGCGCAGCACGATGGAGGGCTACCTGAGCGCCAGTCGCGCCGGCGATTTCGAACGCGCCGCAGCGTATCTCGACACGAGCCGGATCGCCGCGCGAGGCGCGCGCCCCGCGGATGCCGCGCGCCAGCTCAAGGTGGTGCTCGACCGCAAGCTCTGGGTGGATCTCGACGCCCTGAGCGACGACGCGACGGGACGTCTCGACGACGGGCTGCCGCAGGACATCGAACGCGTGGGCAGCGTGGCGAGCGCGCAGGGAAACGTCGAGGTGCGCCTGGTGCGCCGCGCGCTCCCGGACGGAAGTCGGATCTGGCTCGTCGACCCGATGCTCGTGGCGCGCGTCGAAGCCCTCTACGCCGAGCACGGCTACGGCTGGCTCGGCGAGATCCTGCCCGAGCCGCTCCTCGCGGTGCGCGTGCTCGAACTCGCGCTCTGGCAGTGGCTCGGCTTGATGCTGCTGCTCGTGCTCGCGTCGACCCTCGGATACGTCGTCACATGGCTCGTGCTGCGGATCGTGATGCGGGCGCTGCGCCAGCTCCGCGGGGCCGCCTCCCGACTCCAGGCGCAGATCGTGGCGGGGCCGGCGCGCCTCATCGTGTCCGTGCTGATCTTCTACGCGGGATGCCTCACGCTCGCGCTCCCGCTTCCCGCGCAGCAGAACCTCGCTGCGGCCTGCCGGGCGCTCGTGCTCGTCGGCGCCGGCTGGCTCGCGCTGCGCGTCGTCGACGTGCTCGCGGGCTACGCGCAGGACCGCCTCGCGGAGCGCACGGAGACGGTGGCCGACACCGTCGTGCCGATGGGCCGGCGCATCTCGAAGGCCTTCGTGCTCGCGATCGCCGGCGTCGCCATCGTGGACAATCTCGGCTTCAACGTGGCCGGGCTGCTCGCCGGTCTCGGCGTGGGCGGCCTGGCCGTGGCCCTCGCGGCGCAGAAGACGCTCGAGAACCTCTTCGGCGGCTTCACGCTGATCGCCGACCGCCCGGTGACCGTCGGGCAGTTCTGCCGCGTCGGAGATCACGTGGGGACCGTGGAGGACATCGGCCTGCGCTCCACGCGCATCCGCACGCTCGACCGCACGCTGGTCACGGTGCCCAATGCGGAGATCTCCACGACGCGCATCGAGAACTTCGCCGTGCGCGACAAGATGCGACTCTACGCCGTGCTGCAGGTGGGCTACGACACATCGCCGGACCAGATGCGCTACCTGCTCGTGGAGCTGCGCAAGATGCTCTACGCGCACCCGAAGACGCTCCCGGATCCGTGCCGCGTGCGCTTCGTCAACCTGGGTGCCTACTCCCTCGACCTCGAGATCTTCGTGTTCATCGATACGCGGGATTGGAACGACTTCATGGCGGTGCGCGAGGACATCTACCTGCGCGTCATGGACATCGTGAGCGCCAGCGGGGCCAGCTTCGCCTATCCGTCGCAGACCCTCTACCTGGGCCGGGACGAGGGGCGCAACGCGACGCGGACGCAGGAGGCGGAGGCCGAGGTGCGGCGCCTGCGCGACGCGGGTGCGCTGCCGCTGCCGGAGTTCCCGGCCGAGCAGATCGAGCAGATCGACGACTCGCTGGAGTATCCGCCGCCCGGATCGGCACTGGCGCGCGGCTAGTCGTGACGCAAGCGCCGTGGAAACGATTCGGCTTTCGCGGCG
>Ga0224500_10001397_pt1 | contig 14239 bp, 15 predicted proteins | sample SF_Oct11_sed_USG_FD_168126 | JGI IMG/M metagenome (GOLD analysis project Ga0224500, IMG submission 168126) | Sediment microbial communities from San Francisco Bay, California, United States - SF_Oct11_sed_USGS_4_1 | ecosystem: Environmental > Aquatic > Marine > Sediment | place: USA: California... | reverse complement strand
CATTCGCGCATGACCCGACCCGGCAGTTCCGGCGCGCTTGCGCACCTGCGCATACTCGACCTGTCGCGCGTGCGCGCCGGGCCCACCTGCGTGCGCCAGTTCGCCGACTTCGGCGCCGACGTGATCAAGATCGAGTCGCCGCCCGGCCTCGATCCGAACGAGGGCATGGGCGGGGCGCGCTCGGGCTCGGACTTCCAGAATCTGCAGCGCAACAAGCGCTCGCTGACGCTCAACCTGAAGCAGCCGCAGGCGAAAGAAGTGTTCATGCGGCTGGCGAAGACTGCGGATGTGGTGGTCGAGAATTACCGCCCCGACGTCAAGTTCCGCCTCGGCATCGACTACGACTCGCTCGCGGCGATCAACCCGCGCCTCATCCTCGCCAGCATCTCGGGCTTCGGCCAGGACGGTCCGTACCGCGACCGGCCGGGCTTCGACCAGATCGCACAGGGCATGAGCGGCCTCATGTCGATCACCGGGCTCCCCGGGCAGGGGCCAGTGCGCGTCGGCGCGGCGGTGGCCGACGTCTCGGCGGGCCTGTTCGCCGCGCTTGGCATCATGACGGCGCTCCTCGAGCGCGAGCGCTCGGGCAAGGGCCAATGGGTGCAGTCATCGCTCCTGCAGGCCGGCATCACTCTGACCGACTTCCAGGCGGCGCGCTATCTGAAGGAGGGCGAGGTCGCGCCGCAGGTCGGCAACGACCACCCGACCAGCATGCCGACCTCGGCCTACAAGACCGCCGACGGCCACATCAACGTCGCTGCCTCGGGCGAAGGTATGTGGACGCGGCTGTGCGAAACCATCGGCCGCAAGGACCTGCTCGAGCGCCCCGAGTTCAAGGGGCAGCCCGGGCGCGCCAAGAGCCGCGCTGCGCTGAACGCCGAGATCAACGCCGCGCTGGCGAAGAAGAAGAGCGCGGAGTGGATCGAAGTGCTGAACGCGGCGGGCGTGCCCTGCGGCCCGATCTACACCATGGACCAGGTGTTCGCCGACCCGCAGGTGAACCACCTCGTCGTCGCGGTGCCGGTCGAGAGCCGCGCCCTCGGCAAGTTCCGCGTCGTCAACCAGGCGGTGCGGCTGTCGCGCACGCCGCCGCGCGTGGTGAGCGCCGCGCCCGAGGTCGGCGAGCACACCGAGGAGATCCTCGCCGAGCTGGGTTACGGCAAGGACGAGATCGCAAACCTCCGCGCCGCAAAGGCCATTTAAATGAATTTAAATGGGGACAGACCTCATTTTCCTTATTGGCCAATGGACCGAGGGGAAAATGAGGTCTGTCCCTATTTGAGCGTCACCACGATCTTGCCGACGTGGGCGTTGGCCTGCAGGCGCGCGGCCGCGGCGGGCAGCTCGTCGAACGGGTAGACGCGATCGACGAGCGGCTTGATGCGGCCGGCGGCGATGAGCGGCAGCACTTTCTCGGTGAAGCCGCGCACGGTCGTGGCGCGCTGCTCGGCGTTCCTGAGCTTGTTGGACACGCCGAAGAGCGTGAGGCGCTTGGCGTGCAGGGCGTCGAGGTCCATTTCGGCCTTCAGCACGCCGTCCATGTAGCCCACCACCGCGAGCCGCCCCTCGAAGGCGAGCGACCGCACGCACTCGGCGAACACCGTGCCGCCGACGTTGTTCACGCACAGGTTCGCGCCCTTGCCGCCGGTGGCTTTCAGCACCGCGTCGCCGAAGTCGGGCTTGCGCGTGGCGAGCGCCACGTCGAGCCCGAGCGATCCCAGCTTCGCGAGCTTTTCCTTCGAGCCCGACGTGCCGATCACCTTGGCGCCGAGCGCCTTCGCCGTCTGCAGCGCTGCGACGCCCACGCCCGAAGTCACGCCGGTGACGAGCAGCCACTCGTCCGCCTTGAGGCGCCCCTGCGCGACAAGCATGTCGTAGACCACGAGGAACACGATCGGCACCGCGGCCGCGTCTTCCCAGGAAAGCTTCTCCGGCACGGCCATCGTTTCGCGCTCGTCCATCAGCGCGTACTCGGCGAAGCCGCCGGGGCAACGGCCCATGACGCGGTCGCCGACCTTGAAGCGCGTTACGCCGGCGCCGAGCTTCTCGACTTCGCCCGCGGCATCGGTGCCGGCGGGCTTGGCGGCGGCGCCGGCGCCCATGAACTCGCCGCGGTTCAGCCCCGCGGCGCGCACGCGCACCAGCATCTGCTGCGCTCCGGGCGCGGGCGGCGCGGCGTCCTTCGGTTCGACGATCGCCTGGCCGTCGCCGGCGCGGATGAAATAGGCCCGCATTGGTTTGCTCCCTTCGCAACGCTTGCGCCGGGCTACTGCCCCGGCACGCCGATCGCCACCGGACGCACCGCCGAGCCCGCCGCGCCGCGATCGCGCAGCGGCAGGATCATGGTGCACGAAGTCCACACCTTGTCGTTCGCCAGCTCGTCGAGCTTCGCGTTCTCGACGTGGTGGATGCCCATCTGCGTCAGCAGGTGGTGGTGCACGGCGAACGGCAGCCCTTCCGGCGTGCCCGGCGCGGGTCCGGCCTTGCCCGCGAGCATGCCCTCGGGCACCGGATCGACGAATGGCGTATCGAGACCGACGGCCACCACGCGCCGCTCGCCGAGGTACTGGGCCGCGTCGTAGGCGAGGCCGGGCGCCTTCGTGTAGTAGGTCTTCTCGGTGTCGGGATCGTGCCAGTGGTCGCCCCAGCCGGTGCGCACGTAGACCACGTCGCCGTACTGGATGCCGCGCTTGCCCAGGCCCTGCGCCTTGAGCATCGCCTCGATGTCGGCGCGCGTCACCAGCGCGCCCGCCTTCAGCGCCGCGCCGCCGCCGACGTGCGCCTTGGCGTCGAGAAGCACCGCGCTGCTCACGATCGGCGGCGCTTTCTCCATGCCGAGCCGCGCGAGCGGGGATTGCGCCGTCGGCTTCACCTCGGCCTGCGTGAACCCGCCGTAGTAGCGCAGATTCTCCTCGGGAAAGGGCGGCTTGCCGTCCCACGGCTGCGGCATGAAGGCGAAGTGGCCGAGCGCGTCCATCTGCGTGCCCTGGGCCGCGGGCTCGGCGCCCTCGTTGAACGACTCGCCGTTGAAGCCGTGCGCGGTGCCTGGAAGGCCCGCCGTCGGCTTGGGCGTCTGCAGGTACGGTCCCGTGAACGGCGACAGCGGCATGGTGTTGGAGCGCGCGTAGGAAAGCTCGTAGGACTGCGCTCGCGGCTGGCCGATGTGCCAGGCGCAACGCGCCCAGGTGGCGGGCCCGATCTGGTTGGCCATGCCGCGCTCATCACCGGCGGGCCATGGCGGCTGCGGCGTCTGCTTGCGCGAACTCGCGAGAAGGCTCCACGGTTCCATGGCGAATGCGTTCGTGGCGAAGAAGATCGACAGAACAAGCGTAGCGCGGGCGAGGTGGAGAAAAGGCATGGAGGTTCCCGAAAAGTGCGGAATGACAGCGTAATCGTAGCGTGATTCCATGTAAGCTCGCGCGTTCTCCAGGGAAGAAGGGCGCTGTGCGCGCTGCCGGAATTATCCTGCTGGCCTGCTTGCTGGCGCCGCGCGCGGCGTCGGCCTACGGCGACAGGTTCGATACGGCGCTCGACGCGGGCGGCGCAGGCTCGGGCGGCGCCGTGCGCGCGGTGCGCTCGCCGTATCTCGGCGACGGCGTGCGCTACGACTACCTGCCGGTGAACGTGTACGCCGGCGAGCATGCGTACCTGCATTCCGATCGCGTGGGATTGAAGCTCGATCTGGATGCCGACCAGCGCGTCGACATGTTCCTTGCGCATCGCTACGAGGGCACGCCGCTCTTGCGGCCGCCCGCAGCGCTCGCCGGCATGGCGCTGCGCGAGCAGGGCACGGACCTTGGCATCGGCTACCGCCGGCGCACGGCCTGGGGCACGCTGGGGGTCGAGCTCCTGCACAACGTCGACGACGCTTCGCGCGGCAGCGAAGCGCGCCTGCGCCTCGCGAAGGCGCTGCGGCGCGGCGAGCTGCGCCTGTGGCCGCAGGCCACCTTGTCGTGGCGCGACACGAAGCTGAATGACTACTACTACGGCGTGCGCCCGGCGGAGGCGGCCGCGGCGCGCCCGGCGTACCTTGCCGGTTCGGGGCTCAACCTCGAGCTCGCGCTGTACGCGGCCTATCCCTTGAGCAAGAACTGGCACCTGCTCGGCGGGATTTCCGCGACGCAGTGGTCGGGCGGCGTGCGCACGAGCCCGATCGTCGAGAACCGGCTGCAGGCCACGGCGACGCTCGGCCTGCTCTATGAGCACTCGCCGCAAGCCGACGCATGGAGCGCGTCGCGGCCGCTCTGGGTGAAGGTCTACACCGGCAAGGCGAGCGAGTGCGATGTGCTGCAGATCGTGCGGCTGGCCTGCACCTCGACGCGCACGCCGGAGGACACGCGCGTGGCCTCGATCGAGCTCGGCCGCACGCTGATCGAGCGCCTGAACGGCTGGAACATCGACATTGCGGGCTACATCGGCCTGCTGCGCCACGACGAGAACGGGTACCAGCCCGACCACTGGCAGGTCAACGCCTACTTCAAGTCGTTCTGGTACGGCTTTCCCTGGCGCGATCGCGTGAAGACGCGCATCGGCATCGGCTCGGGGCTGTCCTACGCGGAGCGCGTCCCGACCATCGAAGCGCGCGACCAGGCGCGGCGCGGCGAGAACACCAACAAGCTGATCACCTACCTGGATCCGACCATCGACTTCAGCCTGGGCGATCTGGTCGGCAGCCGCGCGCTGAAGAACACTTTCGTCGGCCTCGGCGTGTCGCACCGCTCGGGCGTGTTCGGCCTGTCGCAGCTGCTCGGCAACGTCGACGGCGGCTCGAACTACATCTACACCTACGTCGAATTCGGGATCTGAGCCTCGGCCGCGGGCGGCGCGGTGCGCTCCATGCCGGCGTTGTACTGCACCACGCGGTTACGGCCCGCCGCTTTCGCGTCGTAGAGCGCACGGTCGGCGCGCGCCAGCAGCGATTCGATGCTGCGCCCATCCTGCGGGAAGCTGGCGACGCCGATGCTCACCGTGCAGGGCGCACGCCCGGCCTCGGTGGCGAAGGGGGTCGATTCGACCGCATTGCGGATGCGCTCCGCCACTTCCAGCGCGCCGCGCGCGGGTGTGTCCGGCAGCATGATGATGAACTCGTCGCCGCCGTAGCGCGCCGGCACGTCGGTCGCGCGCAGGTGTCCCTGCATCGCTTTCACCACGTGCTGCAGGAGGCGGTTGCCCGCCTCGTGGCCGTAAGTGTCGTTCACCTGCTTCAGGCTGTCGCAATCCACCATCAGGAAGCTCGCCGAGCGGGCGTAGCGCTGCGCCTGGGCGAACAGCCGGTTCGCGATGACCACGAAACCGCGCATGTTGTACAGGCCGGATAGCTCGTCGGTCTCCGACAGGAGCTTGGCGCGATTCAGGCCGTAGCGGATGTCGGCCGAGAACATGGTGGTGATATAGGCGACCAGGATCACCGGCGCGAGCTGCGCGCCGAAGCCGCCCAGGTAGGCGAGTCGCACCAGGTCCTTGCCGCCCACCATGCTGTCGAGCACAAGCAGGCAGGCGCCGATCAGCGCCACGTGGACGAGCGTGATGAACTTGCCGAGGGTGAGCGCGGCCGTGATCACCACGAGCAGGTAGGCGTTGAGCAGCGGGCTCGCCGCGCCGCCGGTGAACCACAGGGCCCAGGTGATGAACACGATCATCGCCAGGGTCTCCACGCAGATCTTCCAGCGCGTCTCTCGCTTGTAGAAGTTCGTGTAGCGAAAGCTCATCACGAACGCCGCGTAGAAGAACAGCGCCATCGACAGCGCGGGCTCGATGTCGGGCAGCGGGCGGCCGAAAATCACGTACACCAGCACCAGGATCAGCAGCAGCCACTCGATCTCGGCCACGGTGCGCGAGATGCCGCGCAGCTCCTCCTGCTCGATGCTGGGATGGGCGCTGCGCTGCGCGGGGGGCGAATCGACCATGGCGCCGCTATCATAGCCTCCTTCGCCAAAGGGGCCGAATGCGTACTTCACGAATCTGCATGATCCGCCACGGCGAGACGGCCTGGAACGCCGAGGGGCGCGTGCAGGGGCAGACCGACGTGCCGCTCTCGCCGGTCGGCGAGGCGCAGGCACGCGCGCTGTGCCACGCGCTGGCCGGCGAGCGGTTTATCGCGCTGTACGCGAGCGACCTTTCGCGCGTGCGCCAGACGGCGGCGCCCGCCGCGGCGCGGCTCGGCCTGCCGGTGCGCCTCGAGCCGCGGCTGCGCGAGCGCCACTACGGAAAATTCGAGACCCTGACCTACGCCGAGGCGCGCGAACGCCTGCCCGAGGACTACGCGCGGTTCAGGGCCAAGGAGCTGGACTACGATTTCGGCAGCGGCGAGAGCCTGCGCAACTTCTACGCGCGCGCGGTGGCCTGCGTGACGGACATCGCCCGGCGGCACGTGGGCGACGCCGTGCTGGTGTTCACGCACGGCGGCGTGCTGGAGATGGTGCGCCGGCACGCGCTCGGCACGGGCTTGAGCGCGCCGCGCGACTTCGAGATCCCGAACGCCGCGCTCAACTGGATCGAGATCGGCGCGGAATCCTGGCGCGTGGGGTCGTGGGCCGAGGTCGCGCACCTCGAGCGCGCGCTCGACGACCTGCCGGACTGAGCTATGGCGCCGCAGTTCCAATTCCTGATGAACATCGCCGCCAATGTCGGCGAGCTGCAGACGATGGGCGGCGGGCCGCTCGGCGAGCGGCGCGTGGTGGCGATCACCGGTGGCACCTTCGAAGGCCCCCGGCTGCAGGGCACCATCGTGCCGGGCGGCGCCGACTGGCAGATCGTGCGCGCCGACGGCGTGCTCGACATCGACGCCCGCTACGTGCTGCGCACGGCGGGCGGCGCCCTGATCCGCGTGGTGAGCCAGGGCTACCGGCACGGGCCGCCCGAGGTGCTGGCCGCGCTCGGGCGCGGCGAGGACGTGCCCGCGGACCGGTACTTCTTTCGCACGGTGATGCGCTTCGAGACCGGCGACGCCGGACTGCTGTGGCTCAACCGCAGCATCGCAGTGGCGAGCGCGCAGCGCCGCGCGCGCCAGGTGCTGCTCGAGGCGTACCAGCTGCTCTAGGGCAGCTCGAGCGGCGGCTCGTCGAGCAGCGCGATCTGCTCCCGCAGCTCGAGGATACGGTCCTGCCAGTAGCGCTGCGTGTTGAACCACGGGAAGGCCGCGGGGAACGCCGGATCGTCCCAGCGCCGCGCGATCCACGCCGAATAGTGCAGCAGGCGCAGCGTGCGCAGCGCCTCCAGCAGGTGCAGCTCGCGCCGCTCGAAGTCGAAGAACGGCCGGTAGCCTTCGAGCACGTGGCCGAGCTGCAGCGCCATCGATGCGCGATCGCCCGAGAGCAGCATCCACAGGTCCTGCATCGCCGGGCCGCTGCGCGCGTCATCGAAGTCGACGAAATGCGGGCCATCGCCGGTCCACAGCACGTTGCCGGCGTGGCAATCGCCATGCAGCCTGAGCGTGCGCAGTGCGCCGGCGCGCTCGAAACAGTGCGCCACGCCCTCGAGCGCCATCGCCGCGGCGCCCTCCCACGCCGCGCGCAGGTCCGGCGGCAGGAAGTCATGCGCGAGCAGCCAGTCGCGAGGCTCGCGGCCGAAGGTCTCGGCGTCGAGCGCCGGGCGCGCGGCGAAGGCGCGCGTTGCGCCCACGGCGTGGATGCGGCCGATGTAGCGTCCCAGCCAGCGGAGCGTTTCCGCGTCTTCGAGCTCCGGCGTGCGCCCGCCGCGCCGCGGAAACACCGCGAAGCGAAAGCCCGCATGCGCGTTGAGCGTCGCGCCCGCGAGCGCGAGCGGCGCCACCGCGGGAATCTCGCGCGCGGCGAGCTCCTGCACGAACGCGTGCTCTTCCAGGATCTGCGCGTCGCTCCAGCGTTCCGGACGGTAGAACTTTGCCACCACGCTGCCGCCGTCCTCGAGCCAGACCTGGTACACGCGGTTCTCGTAGCTGTTCAGCGCGAGCAGGCGCCCGTCGCCGCGCAGGCCCGCGACCTGCAGCGCGTCGAGCACGGTTTCCGGCGTCAGTCCGGCGTAAGGCGCAGCTAGGGTCATGCGATCGGCTAGACTATCACCGCGCATGAAAGCGAACGCCGAGAACGTCGTCGAGGTCCGCGACCTGCATTTCGCCTACGGCGACAATCAGGTGCTGCGCGGGCTGTCGCTCGCCGTGCCGCGCGGCAAGGTGATCGGCATTCTCGGCACCAGCGGCTGCGGCAAGTCGACGCTGCTCAAGCTGATCGGTGGCCAGCTGCGCCCCGGGCGCGGCACGATCCACGTCGACGGCCAGCCGGTGCACGCGCTCGAAGGCGCGCCGCTCTACGCCTTGCGCCGCAAGATGGGCATGATGTTCCAGACGAGCGGCCTGTTCACCGACCTGAGCGTGTTCGAGAACATCGCCTTCCCGATTCGCGAGCATACGGCGCTGCCTGACGAGCTGGTGCGCAGCCTGGTGCTGATGAAGCTGCACGCGGTGGGCCTGCGCGGCGCGCATGGGCTGCGCGTGGGCGATCTCTCGGGCGGCATGACGCGGCGCGTGGCGCTCGCGCGCGCCATCGCCATGGACCCCATGCTCACCATGTACGACGAGCCCTTCGCCGGGCTCGATCCGATCTCGCTCAACGTCGTCGCCGGCCTGATCCGCACGCTGAACGATGCGCTCGGCGCAACCTCCATCGTCGTCACGTACGACGTGCACGAGTCGCTCAAGGTCGCGGACTACCTTTACGTGATTTCCGACGGCGTGGTGATCGGCCAGGGGTCGCCCGACGAAATGCGCGCCTCGAAGGATGCGCGCATCCACCAGTTCCTGCACATGGAGCCCGACGGTCCGGTCAGGTTCCACTACCCCGCGGCGGCGCTCGCCGAGGAACTCAAGCTGTAGGGCGGGCCGGGGCCCGCCGTACGGCGTCGATCAGGCCTTGGCTTCCTTCGGCACGAACTTCAGCGCCACGCCGTTGTTGCAGTAGCGCAGGCCCGTGGGCGCCGGCCCGTCCTTGAAGACATGCCCGTGGTGGCCGCCACAGCGCTTGCAGTGGTACTCCGTTCGCGGGTAGACGATGAAGTAGTCGGTCTTGGTCTCGAAGACACCGGGAATGGTGGTGAAAAAGCTCGGCCAGCCGGTGCCGCTGTCGAACTTCATCGCCGAGGTGAACAGCGGCAGGTCGCAACCGGCGCACACGAACACACCCTGGCGCTTCTCGCGGTCGAGCGGGCTGGTGCCGGCGCGCTCGGTGCCTTCCTTTCGCATCACGTTGAAGGCGGCGGGCGTGAGTCGCTTGCGCCATTCGTCGTCGGACAACTTGAGCGGCTCGTCGGCCGAGGGCGTCGCCACGCCCGTGGCGAGGAACGCCTTCCAGTTCTGCTGCAGCTCTTCGACCATCGCCATTCCTTTCTTCTGCGCATGGGCAAGCCAGGACACCCCGGTGAGGGGGAGGGCGAGCAGCGCGCCAAGTAGATTGCGTCGATTCATGGGGCCTCCTTGCGCAGTTTAGTCGCAATCCGGCGCCGTTCCTGACAAGCGAAAACGGCCAGCGGTTGCTGGCCGTTGGACCTGCGGTGCGCCGGCGAGTTCTAGTAGCCGGCGTGGCTGGCGATGACCGCGCCGATCATGGCGCCGACGATCAGGCCGCCGAGCACGTCGTGCGAGTCGCGGTGACGGTAGGCCACCACGGGGGCGTGCCGCACGACCACAGGCCGCTGGTACGCGTACGCGGGCCGATAAGCGTGCTGGCGGTACCCTTGCCAGCGGTGCTGTGCGTAGTGCGGGGCGTGCTGATGGACAACCACCACGCGCTTGTGGCCATGGCCACCCCGGTATCCGTCGGCCAGGGCGGGCGTGGTGCTCAACAGCGCGGCGCCGGCCAGGGCGGCGAGTGCGAAGGTCTTTTTCAGCATGTCGGTCTCCTTTACTCGTTGCACCGGCCACCCATTGGCGCCGGCGATGGAGACAGGATGGAGCGGCCGGTACGTAACGTGTGTAACGGTGTGTTACCCGCGTAACGGCCGCCGGGGCTGCTTGCGGCGCTTGCCCGCAGGCCGGGCGTACTGGTGCAGGGCGCCCAGCCTGCGCTCGAACGGATCACGGCGCACGAGCCGGCGTTCCTCCGCGGGCGAGAGCAAGGAATAGTGGTGCAGCTCGTCCAGGCGCTCGGCCACGGTCCAGGCCCCCTTCGGCGCGGTCACCCAATCGGCGGGCCGCAGGACGCGCAGGTCGAAGGGCCGCGAATAGGCGCGCAGGGTCTTGTGCTCCCTCTTGTTGGTGTATTCGTGCAGATAGGACATCGCCAGCTCGCGCAGGCTGCGATACACGGGATCGCGCCAGCGCAGGGTGATGCCGTTGGTCTTGGAGATGGCGCCCCAGCGGCCCCGGCGGCGGAACAGCGCCACCACGTGGTCGTCGTCGCGCACCGCGCGCATGTCGAGGAGCAACGGCGGCTCGCCGTGCACCCAGAGCGCGGCCGCGGCCAGCATGGCGCCCTCGATGCAGTGCGCGCGCCGCGTGCGCAGCACCTCGCGCACGCTGTTGCAGGTGTCGCCCTGCAGCTCGAAGTTCTGCTTCAGATCGTAGAGGAACGCCTGCGCCTTGCGCGGCGAATCCAGCCGGCGCAGCACGGCAAACTCGGCCTTGGTCAGACCGAGCTCTTCGCGCCGCGCGAATCTGCGTCGTGTCGTCATGGGGACACATCTTGACATGGCCCGGCTGTCGGGTGGATACATGGCTCCGGCGCCGGACGAGTCTAGTTCCGGAGCAACCAGCAGGAGGTCGGACGGATGAGCTACGTAGACGGATTTCTGCTGCCCGTGCCAAAGAAGAACCGCGAGGCCTACCGCCGCATCGCGCGCAAGGCGGGCAAGGTGTGGCGCGAGCACGGCGCGCTCGCCTACGTCGAGTGCATCGCCGACGACGTGAAACCGGGCAAGTGGACCTCGTTCCCGCAGGCGGTGAAGCTGAAGCCCGGCGAGGCGGTGTGGTTCTCGTGGATCCTGTACAACTCGCGCAAGCACCGCGACCGCGTGCTCGCCAAGGTGATGCAGGACAAGCGCCTCAAGCCGATGATGGATCCGGAGGCGATGCCCTTCGACGGCCGGCGCATGATGTGGGGCGGGTTCAAGGTGATGGTGGACCTGTGATGAGCACCGTTGCCGAACGATGAGGACGCGGTCATGAGCAATCCCGTAGTGCACTGGGAGATGATGTCGAAGCGGGCGAGGGCGGCATGATGGGGCTGTGGAAGGCGGCGAAATGACCCCGCCCGCCCCCAATCCCGCGCCCGGCTTCAAGAAGACCCCGCGCAGCCACATCGTCACGCGCCTGGCCGGGGCGCGCGTGCGGGTGACGCTGAAGGGCGAGGTGATCGCCGACACGCGCAGCGCGATCGAGATGAAGGAAGGCGACTACCCACCCGTTTATTACTTCCCGCGGCGCGACGTGAAGTTGGCGCGCCTCGCGCGCACCGCGCACGGCACGCACTGTCCGTACAAGGGCAACGCCTCCTACTTCTCGATCGTCGACGGCCCAGAGAACGCCGTGTGGAGCTACGAGCAGCCCTAGGACGAGATGCTCGACATCAAGGATCTGCTCGCCTTCTACCCGAACAAGGTCGATTCGATCTCGGTCACGGATGACTAGGGCGGGCCGCCGCGAGTGGATCGGGCTGGCGGTGATCGCGCTGCCGTGCATGCTGTATTCGATGGACCTGACGGTGTTGAACCTCGCGGTGCCCAAGCTGAGCGCCGCCCTCAGGCCGAGCGCCGCCGAGCTGCTGTGGATCGTGGACGTCTACGGCTTTCTCGTCGCCGGCTCGCTCATCACCATGGGGACCATCGGCGATCGCATCGGCCGGCGCCGGCTGCTGATGATCGGGGCCGCGGCCTTCGGTGCCGCCTCCGTGCTGGCCGCGTTCTCGAGCACGCCGGCGCTGCTCATCGCGGCGCGCGCACTGCTCGGCATCGCCGGCGCGACGCTGGCGCCTTCGACGCTGTCCCTGATCCGCAACATGTTCCACGACCCGCGCCAGCGCACGGTGGCGGTCAGCGTCTGGATCATGAGCTATTCCGCGGGCGCCGCCATCGGGCCGCTGGTGGGCGGCGTGTTGCTCGAGTATTTCTGGTGGGGCTCGGTGTTCCTCATCAACGTGCCGGTAATGGCGCTGCTCCTCGCGCTCGCGCCGGCGCTCCTGCCCGAGTCGCGCGACGCGCAGGCCGGCCGGCTCGACGTGGCGAGCGCGGGGCAATCGCTGATTGCGGTGCTGGCCGTGATCTACGGCCTGAAGCGCATCGCCGAGGACGGCGCGGGCTGGCTGCCCGCGGGCGCGATCCTCGCCGGCATCGTCGTCGGCTTCGCGTTCGTGCGCCGGCAGCGCCGCCTGCGTGAGCCGCTCATCGACCTGGCGTTGTTCCGCATTCCCGCGTTCAGCGCGGCCATCGCCACCAATATCCTCGGCTTTCTTGCGACCTTCGGCACGTTCCTGTTCATCGCCCAGTACCTGCAGTCGGTGATTGGCTTGTCGCCGCTGCAGGCGGGGTTGTGGAGCACGCCGGCGGCGCTCGCCTTCATCTTCGGCTCGATGGCGACGCCGGCGATCGTGCAGCGCTTCAGCCCCGCGCACGTCATCGCCGGCGGCATGACGGTTGCCGCGCTCGGCTTCCTGCTGCTGTCGCAGGTGGCGCAGGCGGCATCCCCGCTCGCCGCGCTGGTCGTGGGTTCCGTGGTGTTTTCCGCGGGCCTCACCCCGGTGGTGACGCTGACCACCGATCTCGTCCTGGGCGCCGCACCGCCCGAGCGCGCCGGCGCCGCCGCGGCGATTTCCGAAACGAGCTCCGAGTTCGGCGGCGCGCTGGGCATCGCGGTCCTGGGCAGCATCGTGACCGTGCTCTATGGCGGCGCCATGGCGGCCGCGGTGCCCCTTGGCGTGCCGCCCGCCGCCGCCGAGATCGCGCGCGGCACCGTTGGCGGCGCAGTCGCGGTCGCTGCGCACCTTCCCGATGCGCTTGCCGCCGAATTGCTGGGCACGGCGCGCGCGGCGTATGCGGGCGCCTTTGCCGTGGTCGCCTATATCGGCGCCGCGATCTCCGTCGGTGTCGCGGTCCTTGCCCTGGTGCTGCTGCGGCGGGTGCGGCCCGCGGCGCATCCGGCCCGGGCCTGACAGGCGAGCGGGCCGCTAGGCCTTGCGCACGCTGAGCAGGTAGTCGTAGCCCGTGGCTTCGGTGCGCAGGGAAATTTCGGCGCCCTCAAGCCCTTCGGTCCAGGCGAGGATGCTCTCGGCCGAGCGGTAGCGCAGCGACCAGTCGGCGATCAGCTCGAGCGGCCAGAGCATGTCGGTGCCGGCTTTCATGTTGCCCAGCAGCAGATGGCCGCCCGGGCGCAGCGCCTCGTACAGCCGCTTGGTCAGGATGCGGCAGGTGCGGTCGCTGAAGTAATCGAGCAGGCCCGCGCTGTAGATGAGGTTTGCCGGCGGCAGCAGTTCGACGGGCTCGATCTCGCGCAGCAGGCGCAAGACCGAGAGATGGCGCATCTCGATGCGGGCCGCGCCGTTCGACGGTCCGTCACGCACGGCCTCGGCCAGCTTCCGGCCGGCAAAGCACAGCGCGTCTCCGTCCTGGTCTATCAGGAAGAAGCGCGTCGGGCGGGCCGCGAGCGGGTCATGCGCGAGGAACTCCGTCACTTCGCGTGACGGACCGCTGCCCAGGCTCGCGACCACGCAGGGCCCCGGGCCGCCATGCTGCGCGACGGCCTCGGCGATCGCGTGGCGCACGAGCTCCTTGCGCTTGACCACGAACTGGCCGATGTGCACCGCCAGGTCGTGCGCGACCTGGCCGAACCGGGTGTCGCCTTCGGGCTCGCGCTGGTACATGTAGTCCATCACCCGGTAGTCGCCCGGATAGCCGAGCGGCTTGGTGTAGGCCTGGCGCCACAGCGGTGCGCCCATCAGCTCGCACGTCAGGTGCGTCTCGGTGTAGTCCTTGGCGAGGCGCAGGTGCTCCGGCGTCGCCGCGATCTCCGCCAGGCACGCCGCCGCGTCCACCCACGCCGCTCGCCACTCGTTCCACAGATTCTTCGTGATCGCCTCGGTGGCGGCGCCGGCATCGGCCACCGCGACGCCCGGCACGGCCGAGCGCAGCCGCGACTTCGTCGCCATAAGCAGCTCGACCGTCCGGTCCACCACGTCGCGGTATTCGGGGCAGAGGCGGCCCGCGGCGAGCGCGGCAGCCGGGGCGGGAATCCGCTGCCGGCCCAGCGTGATGTCCATGTCACACCGCCTTCGTGGTCCTG
>Ga0224500_10001396_pt1 | contig 14239 bp, 9 predicted proteins | sample SF_Oct11_sed_USG_FD_168126 | JGI IMG/M metagenome (GOLD analysis project Ga0224500, IMG submission 168126) | Sediment microbial communities from San Francisco Bay, California, United States - SF_Oct11_sed_USGS_4_1 | ecosystem: Environmental > Aquatic > Marine > Sediment | place: USA: California... | reverse complement strand
GGGTTCGCGGGGCGGTTAGCTCAGCGGTAGAGCACTGCCTTCACACGGCAGGGGTCACTGGTTCGAACCCAGTATCGCCCACCACATGAACCGCGGGGTCGCACGAAAGTGTGACCCCTTTTTTTTTGCCTGCGCGCCGGACCTCACGGCCTGCCGAGATAGAAGTACGCGGCACGGTTGCCCCCGCTGCCCGCCCCCCAGCCGAGATACATCGGCCCTAGCGGGCTGTCGAGCGCGAGGAACACCGCACCCGAGTACAGCGTCCCGGACGCATTGCCGGGAACGAGCGGCCGGCCGTAGTCGCCGATCTCGCCCGACACGCCCGCGTAGAGCCCCTCGAACAGCGGCACGGTCAGCAGCCTGTACATGTACTGCACGCGGCCGTACACGAAGCGTTCGTTCAGCAGCTGCCCGGTGCGAAAGCCCGACTGCTGCAGGAAGCCGCCCCAGGGATGCGCGACGTACAACGGGCGCCCCTGCTCGCTGATCGGTCCCGAGCCGCGCGCCGCGAATCCGAGCGTGTGGCGGCCGATCGTGTGCGCGCCCATGAGCGAGAAGTCCCAGCGGTCGTACTCGAAGTCGGAGCCGAGCGCCTCGAGGCCCCGGATGGCCTCCAGCGTCCCGGCGTAGCCGCTCTTGGGGAAGTTGATGCTGTCGAGCTGGTCGAAGTAGGCGCGCAGGCGCACGCCCGCCAACGTGGACGTCTGCTCCTCGTCGATGAGCACGGTGCCCGAGTTGCGCGTGGCGCGGGTGACCCCGCCGTAGAGGCCGACGCGCAGCTCGCCATAGCGGCTGAACTGGCCGCCGAAGTCGACCCCGGCGACCGCCGCCGGCAGCGCGTACTCGGAGACCGGGTCCTTGCCGACGAACACGTCGAGGTAGCGCCGCTCGAGGTCGACGTAGGGGGCGACGAAGAGGCGCTGCTTCGCGTCGAGCGGCTGGTAGAACTCGGAGTAGAGCGACGAGTTGCGGCCGAGCGCCACGTCGTTGTACCACTCGCCGCCGTTGGCATTGAGCCACGTGCGGCGGTACTGCGCCTGGAGGTTGAAGAAGGAGTTGCCGCTGAAGTCGGACGACAGCCCGAGGCCGAAGCGGAGGTAGTTCGGTCCCCAGGCCTTCTCCACGCCCTGGATGTTCAGGATGCGCTTCGTCGGCGATTCGATCAGCTGGTAACTGACGTGCTCGAAGTCCTCCGTGCCGTACAGGCGCAGCAGGTCGCGGTCGAGCTTCTCCTGGTCGAGCGGCTCGCCCGGCTTCGTCTCGATCAGCGTGCCGAGGTACTCCGGGTTGGCGCGACGCGGAGGGGGGGCGAAGCGCACCTCGTCGATCGGCGCCGCGCTCACCGCGACGGGGCGCGTGCGTTCCGCATAGCGGCGTGCGTACTGCTCCGGGGCCAGCGACAGCGCAGCCAGCCGGTCGGCGACCTTGCGCGCGGCCGCCTCGCCGATCGGGAACGTCGTCGCCATGTTGTCGAAGTCGCCGGCCGAATAGCTGCCCAGTTCAGGGAGGATCAGGATGTCGGTGGGCTTGAGCGAGGCGAGCGTGAGCTGCACGTTCTGCTCGGTGAGGATGCCGACCACCTGCCCGGTGATGCCCAGCACGTCCTTGATCTGCTCGCGCTTGGAGAGGGGGGTGCCGAGGTTGACGGCGATCACCACGTCCGCGCCCATCGCGCGCGCCACGTCGACCGGCAGGTTGTTCACCAGGCCCCCGTCGACGAGCATCATCCCGTCGAACTCGGCGGGCGCGATGACGCCGGGTACCGACATGCTCGCGCGCATGGCGAGCGCGAGGTCGCCCTTGTCGAACACCATGGGCTTGCCGGTCACGAGGTCGGTCGCCACCGCCCTGTAGGGAATCGGCAGCGCGTCGAAGTCGACGTAGCCCTTGACGCGCGAGATCTCGCGCAGCACCGTCTCGAGGCGCACGCCGGAGACGACGCCCTTGGCGAACCCGACGCTGCCCTGGTCGGTGATGCCGATCTCGGGTGAAAACAGGTTGAGGCGCAGCTCGTCCTGCTTGCGCCGGATCGTCACCTCCTCGCGCGGCGGGGATTCCTTGAACAGCAGGTTGACCGTGATGCGCGAGGTCAGGTCTTCCATCTCCCTGATCGTCATGCCGCTCGCGTAGGCCGCGCCGATCAACGAGCCCATGCTGGTGCCCGTGATGCAGTCGATCGGCACCCGGTACTCCTCGAGCACCCTCAGCACACCGATGTGGGCGGCGCCCCGGGCGCCGCCGCCGGAGAGCACTAGGCAGACCTTGGGGCGGCCGGCAGGAGCCGTCTGCGGCGCGCCCGACGGCTGGGCCGGCACGGGCGGGGCGCTTGCGAATGCGACTGCCGCGGCGAGCGCGATCGTGACGCAGCGAAGCGGAGCCATCGACGATTGTCCTCGGAGTCGCGCGCTCCGGCAGCCGGTGCGCAAGGTGTGCAATGATACCGCCGCGCAGCCGCTCGCCTGCCCAGGATGCTCCCGCCATGGCCGTGCCCGACGCCTTCGTCTTCGACGCCTACGGCACGCTCTTCGACCCGCTGTCGGTCACGGCCCGCGCCGACGCTCTCGTCCCGGGCCGCGGCGCCGAGCTCGCGAAGTTGTGGCGCGCCAAGCAGCTGGAGTACACGTGGCTCGGTTCGCTGATGGAGGCGCGCGGGGACTTCCGCCGCGTCACGGAGCAGGCGCTCGACTACGCGCTGGAGGCGCTGGCCCTCGACCTCGACGCGAAGGCCCGCCGCGAGCTCGCCGCGGCCTGGCTCGAGCTTGCGCCCTATCCGGAAGCGGGGCGCGCCCTCGCCCGCCTTGCCCCGCGACCGTGCTGGATCCTCTCCAACGGCACGCGCGCCATGCTCGACCCGCTGGTCGATCGCTCGGGCCTGCGCGCGCACGTCGCCGGCGTGCTGTCGGTCGACGAAGTGGGCGTCTACAAGCCCAGTCCGCGCGTGTACGCGCTGGCGTGCGAGCGCCTCGCCCTGCCGGCCGCGCGCATCGGCTTCGTCTCGTCGAACGGCTGGGACGCGACGGGTGCTAAGGCCTGCGGCATGACGGTCTGGTGGGTCAATCGCAGCGGCGCGCCGGTCGAGCGGCACGGACCGCCGCCCGACTTCGTCGTCCGGTCGCTGGACGCGGTCGGCGCCTGAGCCGCCGTCGCGTCAGCCCGCCTGCGGTCGCGGCCTCGCGCGGCAGTCGGCCACCGCCGCCCGCAGCGCCTCGATCGCCTCCGGGCGCGGAAAGCTCCGGCGCGAGGCCAGCGCGACGCGCCGCGACGGCGCGGGTCGCGCGAACGGGACCGGCACGATCAGCCGGCTGTGGTACTTCGGCGTCAGCGCGTCGCGCGGCAGCACCGTGATCCCGAGGCCGGAGGCGACCATGTTGCGCGCGGTCTCCAGCGAGTTGGTGCGCGTGATCGCCGCGGCGGAGCGATTGAGCTCCGGGCATGCGTCGAGCACCTGGTCGCGGAAGCAGTGGCCGACGTTGAGCAGGATCGCGTGCTCGCCAGCGAGCTCGTCCGGGCGCACGGAGCGGCGCTTCGCCCACTTGTGCCCCAGCGGCACGACTGCCTGGAACGGCTCCTCGTAGAGCATCTGCGTGGCCACCCCGGGCGGGTCGAACGGCAGCGCCACGATCGCCGCGTCGATGCGACCCGACTTGAGCGCCGCCTCGAGGTTGTCGGTCAGGTTCTCCTCGATCTCCAGCGGCATGAGCGGCGCGCGCTCGTGCAGCGCCGGGACGAGGTCGGGCAGCAGGTACGGCCCGACCGTGTGGATCACGCCCAGCCGCAGGGGACCGGCGAGCTGGTTGCGGCCCGCCTGCGCGATCTCGCGGATGCGCGCCGCTTCCTCCAGTACCCGCTGCGCGTGCTCGACCACGCGCGCCCCCACGGACGTCACGCTCACTTCGCTCTTGCCCCGCTCGAACAGCGGCGCGCCGAGTTCCTCCTCCAGCTTCTGGATCGCCACCGACAGCGCCGGTTGCGACACGAAGCACTTCGCCGCCGCGCGGCCGAAGGAGAGCTCCTGCGCGACCGCGACGACGTAGCGCAGCTCGTTGAGCGTCACGGGGCGGCCCGCCCCTTTGCGGCGAGGAAGCGCGCGAACGCCGCGGCGGTCTCGGGGTGCCTGAGGCCGAAGTCCACCGTCGCCTCGAGGTAGCCCAGCTTGGTGCCGCAGTCGTAGCGGCGCCCCTCGAACTCGAAGGCCACCACGCGCTCCTCCGCCAGCAGCCGCGCGATCGCGTCGGTGAGCTGGATCTCGCCGCCGGCGCCCGGCGGCATGGTGCGCAAGTGGTGAAAGATCCGCGGCGTCAGGATGTAGCGGCCGACGACCGCCTGCGTCGACGTCGTGCTGCCCGGCTTCGGCTTCTCGACGATGCGGTGGATGCGCGCGACGCCCTGCTCGCGCGCCGCCGTCTCGACGATGCCGTAGCTGCCCACGTCCCCCGGCGCCACGTTCATCACGCCGATCGTCGCCACGCGCTCGCGCGCCGCCACGTCGGCCATCTGCCGCATGACCGGGACCGGCGCGTCGATGAGGTCGTCGGCGAGCAGCACGGCGAACGGCTCGTTGCCCACGACCGGCTCGGCGCACAGCACCGCGTGGCCGAGGCCGAGCGCCTCCGTCTGGCGGATGTAGATGCAGTTGATGCCGCGCGGCGTCGCCGCCTGTATGGTCTCGAGCTGCGCCGTCTTGTTGCGCAGCGCAAGCTCGGTCTCGAGCTCGTAGGCCTTGTCGAAGTGGTCCTCGATCGCGCGCTTGTTGCGGCCGGTGATGAAGATCATGTCGGTGATGCCGGCGGCGGCGGCCTCCTCCACCGCGTACTGGATCAGCGGCTTGTCGACGACCGGCAGCATCTCCTTCGGGCTCGCCTTGGTCACCGGGAGGAATCGCGTGCCGAGGCCGGCGACGGGAAAGACTGCCTTGGTGATCTTCATCGGGTCCTTGCCTGGTTCATGGTTGGCGTCCGGCGAGAAGCGCGCGCAGGCCTTCCTCGCCGATGATCCGGATGCCGAGCTCCCGTGCGCGGTCCAGCTTGCCGCCGGCCTCGGCGCCAGCGACGACATAGTCGGTCTTCTTCGACACGCTGCCGGCCGCCTTGCCGCCGGCGGACTCGACCAGGGCCTTCGCCGCGTCGCGCGACAGCGTGGGCAGCGTCCCGGTCAGCACGACGGTCTTGCCGGCAAGCGGCCCGGCGGCCGCGCGCTGCGGCGCGTGCTCGTCCCAGCGCACGCCCGCCGCGCGCAGCGCCTCGATCACCTGCCTGTTGTGCGGCTCGGCGAAGAACCCGGCAACGCTCTGCGCGAGCACCGGCCCCACGTCGGGCGCCTCCTGCAGCGAGGCCTCGTCGGCCGCCATCAGCGCGTCGAGGCCACCGAAGTGCCGCGCGAGATCGCGCGCCGTGGCCTCGCCGACGTGGCGGATGCCCAGCGCGAAGACGAAGCGCGCGAGCGTCGTGCGCTTGCTCTTCTCGATGGCGGCGACCACGTTGGCAGCGCTCTTCTCGGCCATGCGCTCGAGGGCGGCGAGCTCGCCGGTCGCCAGCGAGTAGACGTCCGCCGGCGTCCTCACGAGGCCGGCGTCGACCAGCTGATCCACCAGCTTGTCGCCGAGCCCCTCGATGTCCATCGCGCGCCGCCCCGCGAAGTGCAGCAGCGCCTGCTTGCGCTGCGCCGGGCAGAAGAGGCCGCCGGTGCAGCGTGCCACCGCTTCGTCGGGCAGGCGCGCGATCGCCGAGCCGCACTCCGGGCAGTGCGCGGGCATGCGGAACGGCCGCGCGTCCGGGGGACGTCGCTCGACGACCACGCGAACGACCTCCGGGATGACGTCGCCTGCTCGCCGGACGACGACCGTGTCGCCGACGTGCACGTCCTTGCGGCGCACCTCGTCCTCGTTGTGCAGCGTGGCGTTGGTCACGGTCACGCCGCCGACGAACACCGGCGCGAGTCGCGCCACCGGCGTGATCGCGCCGGTGCGGCCGACCTGCACCCCGATGTCCTGCACCGTCGTGGCGGCTTCCTCGGCGGGGAACTTGTGCGCGACCGCCCAGCGCGGCTCGCGAGTGACGTAGCCGAGACGGCGCTGCGCGGCGAGGTCGTCGACCTTGTAGACGACGCCGTCGATGTCGAACGGCAGGTCGTCGCGTCGCCGCGCCACGTCCTCGTAGAACGCGGCGAGTTCCCCGGCACCGCGCGCGACGCGCCAGTCGGCGCACACCGGCAGGCCGAAGTCGCGCAGCATGCGCAGCACGCCGGAGTGCGTCGCCGGCAACGTGCAGCCGGCCGTCTCGCCGAGGCCGTAGGCGAAGAAGCGCAGCGGGCGCTGCGCGGTCGCCGCCGGATCGAGCTGGCGCACCGCGCCGGCCGCCGTGTTGCGCGGATTGATGAAAGGCTTGCCTCCCGCGGCCCGCTGCCGCTCGTTGAGGCGCGCGAAGTCGGCGCGGCGCATGTACACCTCGCCGCGCACCTCGAGCACCTCGGGCGGGTCGGCAGTCGCCAGGCGCTGCGGGATCGCGCGAATGGTGCGCGCGTTGCGCGTGACGTCCTCGCCGACCTCGCCGTCGCCCCGCGTCGCGGCCACGGCGAGCAGCCCCCGCTCGTAGCGCAGGCTCACGGCCAGCCCGTCGAACTTGAGCTCCGCGACGTAGGCGACGGGCGGCGCGCCGTCGGGCAGGCCGAGCTCGCGGCGGATGCGGGCATCGAACTTTTCCGCCGCGCCCGCCGTCGTGTCCGTCTCGGTGCGGATCGACAGCATCGGCACGCGATGGCGCACGGGCGCGAACGCAGCCACGGGCTGCCCGCCCACGCGCCGCGTGGGCGAGTCGGGCGTGACGAGCGCCGGGTGCCGCGCCTCGAGCTCGACCAGCTCGCGGTAGAGCGCGTCGTACTCGGCGTCGGACACCGTGGGCGCGTCGAGCACGTAGTACGCGTGGTCGTGCGCACGGATCGCCTCGCGCAGCGCCTTGGCGCGGCGCGCCGCTTCCGCGGCAGCCGTGACCGGTTCGCTCGCCGCGCCCGCCGCCATCGTCACGCCGCGAACAGCTTGAGCGCGCGCGGGCTCCCCGGCTCGATGTTCGTGCGGCGCAGCGCGCCGTCCGCGCCCATCACCTGCTCGCGGATGGCCGCGAGCCCGCCGTCGTTGAGCGGGCGGCCGTTGTCGTCGACGAGCTCGCCGCCGACGGTGTGCGCCATGCGCTTGGCCGCGAGCTTCATCTGGTCGAACGCGCGGCCGGGATCGGACACGCGCGGCACGTCGAGCAGGAACACCACGCCGGGCGTGGCGCCCTGGCGCAGCGAGTCGGCCGTGAACGCCTCGTCGGTGACATTCTGGAGCGTGAACAGCACCGCGCCGGTCTCGTCCTGCACCCACTCGAAGCGGCCGGTCGGCGCGAGGCGGAAACCGGAGGCCTCGGCCACGCCACGCAATCGCGTCCCGGCGATCGTGGCCGGCGGCGCCTTGCGCACGGTCAGCCCGATCTGCATGTCGAGGTCGGCGCACAGCCTGTCGAGCGCCTCCGCGCGCTGGGCTTCGTCGGCCACGCCCGGACCGTCGAACGCCGCGGGGAGCGAGGCCGCGACCTCGCCGACGACCTTCCGGAACGCCTCGAGCTGCGCCGGCGACGCCGGGCCGTTGCGGTCGGCCAGCAGCATGCAGGCGGCGAACTCGACGTACTCGCCGCGGCTCTCGGGACCGAGCCGCTGCCACGCGCCGCGCGCCTCGCGGCGGCCGTACCAGCGCACCGCCTTGCCGAGCCGCGCGTGCAACCCGGCCGCCAGCGCGGAAGCAGGCACCGGCTTCACGGGCTGCATCGAGAGGATGCACTCGATGTCGGGGTCGGGGGCCGCGACCGTCGATGCTCCGACTGCAGCGACGCTCGGCCGCGGCGCGCGCGTGGCATCGACCGCGGTCTCAACGTCGTCGTCCTCGGCAGCATCCGCTTCCGCCGCCTCGAGGCGGACCTCGTCGTCGAGCGGCGGGCGGAAGCCCGGATCGTGCTCGACGTGCGCGCCGGGCGCCGGGGCGGTGGCCGCCGGCGCCGCCTGGCCGGAGGACGGGCGCAGCGTCGGCTCGACGCGCGAGGTCGCCGCGCTCGCCGGCGCCTTCAGCGCCGACTCGAGCCGGTGCCGGGCGCGGCGCATCTGCCAGGCGTTGTAGACGAGCACCGCGGCGACCAGCAGGACTCCGGCGGCGATCAGTGCGATCTGCAGGCGGCTCAATGGACGACCCTCCGCGCTGTCGCGCTGCGGGGCATTTCGCGCTCGGGGCGGCCCTGTACGCTCATGGCGAGGCGGCGCGCGCATCGGCGGGCGCGCAGGGGACGTGCGTTGCGACGGATTATAGCGCCGGGATCGGCGACAGCCGCGCTCACGCGGCAGCCGCCACGGGGCCGCCCGCGCGGGCGAGTTCGACCGCATCGGCGATGTCGACGGCCACCACCCGCGAGATGCCCGCCTCCGGCATCGTGATGCCGACGAGCTGGCTCGCCATCTCCATCGAGATCTTGTTGTGCGAGATGAACAGGAACTGCGTCTGCTCCGCCATGTCGCGCACCATGCGGCAGAAGCGCTCGGTGTTGCTGTCGTCGAGCGGCGCGTCGACCTCGTCGAGCAGGCAGAACGGCGCGGGGTTGAGCTGGAACAGCGCGAACACCAGCGACGTCGCCGTCAGCGCCTTCTCGCCGCCGGACAGCAGGTGGATCGACGTGTTGCGCTTGCCGGGCGGCTGCGCGAACACCTGCACGCCCGCGTCGAGGATCTCCTCGCCCGTCAGCACCAGGCGCGCCTGCCCGCCGCCGAAGAGCGCGGGAAAGAGCTTGCCGAAGTTCTCGTTCACCGTCGCGAACGTCTGCTGCAGCAGCTCGCGGGACTCGCGGTCGATCTGCCGGATGGCGGACTCCAGCGTCGCCATCGCGGTGGTCAGGTCGGCGGCCTGCGCGTCGAGGTAGTCCTTGCGCTCCTTCGCCGCCGACAGTTCCTCCAGCGCGGCGAGGTTGACCGCGCCCAGCTCGGCGATGGCGCCCTGCAGCCGCTCGATCTCCCCGGGCAGCTGCGACTTTGCGCCGAACGCCTTCAGCGCCTCGGGGAGGCCGGCCAGGTCGGCGTGCGCCTGCGCCAGCTGCTCGGCGAACTGGGCCTCGGCGATCGCCGCGGCCTGCTCCTTGAGCTTCGTGTCCTGGATCTTCTGCCGCGCGGGATCGAGGCGCTGCTCGGTGGCCAGCCGCGCCTCGTCGGCGGCACGCATCTCGGCGCCAAGGGCGTCGAGTCGCTCGCGCGCCGCGGCCAGAGCCTGCTCGGCCTCGCCGCGCGCGCCAAGCTGGCGTTGCAGCGCCTCCTCGACAGGCGTCCAGTCGATCGACTGGCGCTCGCTGGTCAGCTGGCCGAGCAAAGAGCGCTGCTGGTTCGCGGCGGCGGCGAGCGACTCGCGGCGCCCCTCCAGGTCCGCCAGGCGGTCGCGAGCGCTGCGCTCGGCGAAGCCGGCTTCCTGCAGGGCCCGCTCGGCCACGCGCAGCCGCTCCCGGCCGCGCTCGCGCGCTACCTCGGATTCGCTGCGTGCCGCGCGCGCGACGTCGCGGCGGGCGAACACGTCGTGCAATTGCGACTGCAGGTCGGCGATCTCGCGCCCCGCGGCCTCGTGCTGCTGTCGCTCGCCGGCGAGCTGGGCAGCGACGTCGGAGCGCTCCTCCGCGAGCTGCGCGCGACGCTTCTCCGCGGCCTCGGCGGCCTGCTGCAGCTGCAGGAGCTCGAGCTCGAGGTCGTGGCAGCGCCGCTGCTGCGAGGACAGCGCAAGGCTCTCGGCGTGCCAGGCCTGCTGCCTCTGCTTGAGCTCGGTCTCGACGGCGTCGAGCGCCGCTCGGGCGGCGGCAGCGTCGGTGCGCGCCCCCGCCACCGCCACCGCGAGCGCCTCCAGCTCGCGTTGCCGCTCCAGCACGCCGTGCAGCGCGCCGTCGGGCTTGAACAGCGTGACGCCCTGCGCGGTGACGACGTGACCCGCCGGCGTGACGAACGCCTCGCCCAGTGCGAGAGAATCGCGTTCCGCGATCGCCTGCGCGAGCGACTCGCGGCAACGCACGCCGTGCAGCGCGTCGGCCACCAGCCGCGAGACCTCGGCGCGCTTGATGCGGACCTTCGCCAGCAGCGCGTCGCCCCCGGCGTCCGGAAGGCGGCGCGACGGCGCGGGCGCGTACAGCGCGAGGCGCACCGGCGGCGCGGCCTCGCCCGACTCCCAGCGCGTCGCGCGATCGAGCGCGTCGAGCTCCAGCCCTTCGAGGCGCTCGCGCAGCACGGCCTCGAGCGCGTCGTTCCAACCGGCAACCACGTCGAGCGACCGCCACAGCTGCGGCGCGCGTTCCAGTCCCGCCCGCTCGAGCCACGCGTCCTTGTCGCCGCCGTGGCCCACGCGTGCCTGCAGCTCCGCGAGCGCGCCCTCGCGCGCCTCGAGCTCGGAGAGCCTGCCGCTTGCCGCCTGCCAGGCTTCCGACGCGCCGCGCTGCCTCTCCTGCAGCGACTCGACGGCGGCCTGGAGCCCGGAGAGCCCCTGCTCCTTGCCGGCGAGCTCGGCCTTCTCCTGCTCCAGCTGCTCGGACACGACGCGGATCTCGTCGTTCACCGGCGCGGCCAGCGCGGCGATCTCCTCGTCGAGGCGGGCGAGCCGGCGCTCGACCTGCTCGACGGACCGCACGACGCTCTCGCGCCGGGTCTCGGCGACGCGCAGCGACTGCTCGGCGCGGCTGACCTCTTCGCCCACGTCGGAGGCCGCGCGCAGCGACTCGCTGAACGCCTGCTCGAGCGCGGGCAGCGCGTCGCGCGCGGCGCTCTCCTCGGCGAGCGCGCCCTCGCGCGCGGCGAGCGCCTCCTCGAGCGTGCGCTCGAGCGCGGCGCGGTCTCCCGAGAGCCCCTGCTCCTGCGCCGCGAGCGCGCCCAGCTGCTCGCTGATCTGCGCGACCTGCTGCGTCAGCCGCGTCTCGCTCTCGCGGGCGAAGGCGAGCTGCTGCTCGAGCCGCGTGACCTCGCTGTTCGCGGCGTAGAAGCGGCCCTGGCGCTCGTGGAGCTCGTCGCCCGCGGCATAGTGCCCGGCGCGCAGCTGCTCGAGCTTCGCCTCGTTCGCGCGCACGTCCGCCTGCAGGCCCTCCAGCGCCACGGTGAGCTGCGCGACCTCCGCGGTGGCGCGCTCGCGGGCGCGCACGGCGTCCTGCTGCTTCGAGAACCACAGCATGTGCTGCGCCTGCGCGAGCCGCGCCTCCAGCTCGCGGTACTCGGCGGCGACCTGCGCCTGGTGCTCGAGCTTGCCGAGCTGGTTGCCGAGCTCGAGGCGGATGTCCTCGACGCGGGCGAGGTTCTCGCGCGTGTCGGCGAGCCGCCCTTCCGTCTCCTTGCGGCGCTCGCGGTACTTGGAGACCCCGGCCGCCTCCTCGAGGAAGACGCGCAGCTCCTCCGGCTTCGCCTCGACGACGCGCGAGATCATGCCCTGCTCGATGATCGCGTAGGCACGCGGCCCCAGCCCCGTGCCGAGGAACAGGTCGTGGATGTCGCGCCGGCGCACCGGCAGGTTGTTGATGTAGTACGACGAGTCGCCGTCGCGCGTGAGCACGCGCTTGATCGAGATCTCGGCGTACTTGCCCCACTGCCCGCCGATGCGGCCGGCGCTGTTGTCGAAGAGGAGCTCGACGGACGCGCGGCCGACCGGCTTGCGGTCGCCGGCGCCGTTGAAGATGACGTCCTGCATCGACTCGCCGCGCAGCGCCGAGGCCTTCGACTCGCCGAGCACCCAGCGCACCGCGTCGATGACGTTCGACTTGCCGCAGCCGTTCGGCCCGACGATGCCGACGAGCTGCCCCGGAGTGGCTATCGTCGTCGGGTCGACGAACGACTTGAAGCCGGCGAGCTTGATCTGCGTGAGACGCAAGGCGGTATTCCGGGCGGGAAGCCGCCGATTATAGCGGAACGCGCGCGTTCGCCGGGCTCGCGCGGCCGCGCCGAACGGCCGGTCAGGCCGCCGCGACCACCCGCGCCGGCAAGCGGCCTTCCTCGGCGGCGTGGCAGGCGGCCTCGCCGCCTTCGGCGAGCGCGAGCAGGCGCGGGACTTCGGTGCGGCAGCGCTCGTTCGCCAGCGGGCAGCGCGGGTGGAACGCGCAACCCGGCGGCGGGTCGAGGGGATTCGGCACCTCGCCGGCGACGGCCGTGCGCGACTTGCCGGTGAGCGAGAGATCGGGCACGGCGTCGAGCAGCATGCGCGTGTACGGGTGCTGCGGGCGGGTGAACAGGCGGCGCGTCGGCGCCAGCTCCACGATGCGCCCGAGGTACATCACGCCCACGCGGTCGGCGATGTGGTGGACGACCGCGAGGTTGTGCGAAATGAAAAGGTAGGTGAGGCCGAGGCGCTGCTGCAGCTCGCGCATCAGGTTCAGCACCTGCGCCTGCACCGACACGTCGAGCGCGGAGGTCGGCTCGTCGCAGACGAGGAACGCCGGGTTCACGGCGAGCGCGCGCGCGATCGAGATGCGCTGGCGCTGGCCGCCGGAGAACTGGTGCGGGTACTTGATGCCGTCGGCAGGCGCCAGCCCCACTTGCTCGAGCAGCGCGCCCACCCGCGCCTCGACCGCGCCCTGCTCGACGTCGCCTTCCTGCACTCGGATCGGCTCGGCGACGATGTCCTCGACGCGCCAGCGCGGGTTGAGGCTCGCGTACGGGTCCTGGAAGATCATCTGCATGCTGCGCCGCGCATGCCTCTGCGCCGCGCCGTCGGCGGCCGCCGCGCCCTCGCCCGCGAGCACCGTGCCCTCGTAGCGGATGGTGCCGCGGGTGGGCGCGTACAGCCCGACGATGAGCCGCGCGACCGTCGACTTGCCGCAGCCGGACTCGCCGACCAGTCCCAGCGTCTCGCCGCGCCTGATCGCGAGGCTCACGCCCTCGACCGCGCGCAGCAGCACCCGCGGCTTGCGCTCGAGCACGCGGTTGAGCCAGGGCGGCGAGACGTCGAAGTAGCGCGCGACGTCGTCGAGCCGCAGCAGCTCGTCGCCCTTGTTGCGCACCGCGCCCGCCACGCCGGCCGTCATGCCGGCACCATCGCGTGCAGCCAGCACGCCGCCTGCGTCGGGCCGGCGGCGATCAGATCGGGCCGCTCGCTGCGGCAGCGGTCGAACGCGCGCGGGCAGCGCGGGTTGAACGGGCAGCCCGGCGGGACCGCCGTGAGCCGCGGCATCGAGCCGTCGATCTGGGTGAGGCGCTCGCGCTCGTCGACGATCGACGGGATCGAGCCCATCAGGCCGACCGTGTAGGGATGCTGCGGGCGGTGGATCACGTCGGCGACCGGACCGATCTCGACGATGCGGCCCGCGTACATGACGGCCACGCGGTCCGCGGTCTCGGCGATGACGCCCATGTCGTGCGTCACCAGCAGCACCGCGGTGCCGTGGTCGTGGCACAGGCGCTTCAGCAGCTGGATGATCTGCGCCTGGATCGACACGTCGAGCGCGGTGGTCGGCTCGTCCGCGATGATGAGCCGCGGCTTCGCCGCCAGCGCGAGCGCGATGACCACGCGCTGGCGCATGCCCCCGGAGAACTGGTGCGGATAGTGGTCGATGCGCCGCGCCGCCGCGGGGATGCCCACCTCCTCGAGCAGCGCCACCGCGCGCGCACGGGCCTCGGCCTCCGACATGTCGAGGTGCGTGCGGATCGTCTCGACGATCTGGCGGCCGACCGTGTACAGCGGATTGAGCGAGGTGAGCGGATCCTGGAAGATCGCGCCGATCTCGCGGCCGCGGATGCGCCGCATCGCCTCGTAGGGCAGGTTGTCGATGCGCTTGCCGTCCAGCACCACCTGCCCGGCGGCGATGCGCCCCGGCGGATCGAGGAGCCCGATGATCGCCGAACCGGTCAGCGACTTGCCGGCGCCCGACTCGCCCACGACGCCCAGCACCTCGCCCGGGGCAATCGCGAAGCTCACGTCGTGAACGGCGACGAGCGTCCCCCGCCGCGTCGGGAACTCGACGCGGAGGTTCTCGACTGCGAGCAGCGGCTGCGTCGTCGGCATCGGGCGGCGCCTGCTACCTGGCCGGCACGGCGCAGCCGGCGATCGGCTCCACCTCGTCGATCACCGGCGTCCAGCGCGAGAACGCGAGCGAGTTCTCGAACTGCGCGTTGACGTAGTAGCGCTTGCACGGCTCGGCGTCCAGCACGAACTCCTGCAGCGTGCCGCCGCCGTGCCACCCCGGCGACGGCGGCACCCCCTGCAGCTGGAGCACGCGCCGCCCCG
>Ga0224500_10001393_pt1 | contig 14248 bp, 8 predicted proteins | sample SF_Oct11_sed_USG_FD_168126 | JGI IMG/M metagenome (GOLD analysis project Ga0224500, IMG submission 168126) | Sediment microbial communities from San Francisco Bay, California, United States - SF_Oct11_sed_USGS_4_1 | ecosystem: Environmental > Aquatic > Marine > Sediment | place: USA: California... | reverse complement strand
CGCCATCGCCGCCGAGTTGACGCGCATCCGCGATCAGTCGGGCGGTTTCTTCACGGTGGACACGTTCGACAACCTGCTCCGCTCGGGCCGGGTGGGCCGCGGGCGCGCGTGGCTCGGGACCCTGCTCGACGTGAAGCCGATTCTCGAAGTGGGTCCGGACGGCCGGGTGATTCCCCTGGACCGGGTCCGCGGCCGGGACAATCTGATCCCGCGGGTGCTGCGTCATCTCGAGCGCCGGCTGACGCCGCGTCCGGCCCGGCTGCGAATCGGCATCGTGCACGTGAACGACCTGGAAACGGCCGAGCGGCTGCGGGAGGACATCGAGACCCGGTTCAACCCGCACGACTGTTTCGTGAGCGAGGTGACCGCGGCGCTCGGGGTCCACACCGGACCGGGCGCGTGGGGTATTTTCTATCAGATCGAGGATCCGTCCCCTGCGGTGGAGGCGGGCTAGCCATCCGACGTCAGGAACAAACCCGGTCCCGGAGCGCTAAGAACAGGGAAGGCGCCCTGCGCGATGTGCGGCGCGTCGCCGATGCGCTCGCCGACCGCAAAGCACAGGAGATCGTGGTCCTGGACCTCCGGGGGTTGAGCGACGCCGCGGATTTCTTCGTGATCGCCTCAGGCACGTCGGACACGCACGTCCGCGCCGTCGCCGATCATGTGATGGAAGCACTCGCCGGCGTTGGGGTACGTCCCCACCACGCCGAGGGCCTCACCCAGGGTCGCTGGGCACTGATCGATTTCGTGGATTTCGTCGTTCATGTATTCCATCCGAGCCAGCGGGACTTCTACCAACTCGAGCGGCTGTGGGGCGACGCCCCGCGGGTCGCGCTGGTGGCGTCCTAGCGCGCTGGTCGTGCGACGCGGCCTCCTGGCCGCGACTCTCCTGACCGGCCTGGGCGTCCAGCCGGCTCGGGCCCAGTACTTCGGTCAAAACAAGGTCCAGTACCGTCATCTCAAGTTCTCGGTCATCGCGACCGAGCACTTCGACGTGCACTTCTACGAAGAGGAGCGCGCCGCCGCCCTGGACGCCGCGCGGATGGCCGAGCGGGCGTACGGCCGGTTGTCCCGCATCCTGAACCACGAGTATCGCGAGCGACCGCCGATCATCCTGTGGGCCTCCCACTCCGAATTCCAGCAGAACAACATCACGGACATCGGCGACGCCACCGGCGGGGTCACCGACGCGTATCGGCACCGGATCATGCTGCCGCTCACGGGCTCGTACGAGGACTTCGAGCACGTCCTCCAGCACGAGATGGTGCACCAGTTCCAGTATGACGTGTTCGCCCGCGGGCGGATCGGGGCGGGCATCCCGCGCCTGATCGCGGTCCAACCGCCGCTGTGGTTGATCGAGGGCATGGCCGAGTACCTGTCGCTCGGGCCGGTCACGCCGCTGACGGCGGCGTGGCTGCGCAACGCAGCGCTCGAAGGCCATCTGCCGACCATCGAAGAGATGACCTACGACCCGTCGGTCTTCCCCTATCGCTACGGTCACGCGCTGCTGGCGTACATCGGTGAGCGGTGGGGGGACGAGGTGATCGGTGAAGTGCTGCATGCCGTGGCCGCGGCCGGCGTGGAGGCGGGATTCCGGCAGGCGTTGCATCTGTCGCTGGAAGACCTCTCGGCGGAGTGGCACTACGCGGTTCAGCGGCGGTATCTACCCACGATCGTGGACCACCAGCCCGCTCGGCAGTTCGCGCGACCGGGCCTCGACCGGCGGCGCAGCGGCGGCCAGATGCACGTCTCCCCGGCGTTGGCCCCCGACGGCAATCGCATTGCGTATCTGTCTGAGGGTCGGTCGTACTTCATCGACCTGTACCTCGCGGATCTCGAGACCGGACGGGTACGCGATCGCCTCTCGAAGAGCGCCTTCAGCTCGGAACTCGAGAACCTCCGGTACCTCTACTCCAGCGGCTCGTGGTCGCCCGACGGACACTACTTCGCGATCGCCGCCAAACACGGAGGCCGGGACAACCTCGTCATCTTCGACATGCAGCGCCGGCGGATCGCGCGCCGGATCGAGATCCCGCTGCACGGCGCCGCCACGCCCTCCTGGTCCCCCGACGGCTCGCAGATCGTGTTCACGGGCTACGACGGCGGCCTCAGCGACCTGTTCGTGGTGAACGCCGATGGGACCAACCTCCGACGGCTGACACAGGACGCCTACGCGGATCTCCAGCCGGCCTGGTCACCCAACGGCCGCACCATCGCGTTCATCACCGATCGCGGGCCCGAGACTGACTTCGCCCAACTGGAGTTCGCACCGCTGCGCCTCGCGTTGTACGACCTGCCGTCCGGCACCATCCAGGTGCTGGAGCGCCAGGAGGGCCGGAACATCAACCCGCAGTGGTCACCCGACGGACGGTCGGTTGCCTACGTGTCCGACCGCACCGGCATCGCCAACGTGTTCCTCTATGACCTCGATGAGACCGCGGACTACCAGCTCACCGACGTGCTCACGGCCGTCACCGGCATCACCGAGTTGTCACCGGCCATCTCCTGGGCCAGCGACGCCGATCGGCTGGCGTTCACCTACTATGAAGGCCCCGACTTCACGTTCAACATCTACTGGGTGGACGACCCACGGTCGCTCAAGCGCGAGCCCTGGGCCCCCGCGGGCGCCCCACCGCTCGTGGCCAGCGCGCCGACCGTGCCCCTGACGGACAGCCTTGCCGGCCTGACGCCGGAGAGCCTCCTCGGGCTCGTCGCCCCCGGACGACTGGTGACCGACGCGGACCCGATCCAACCGCGGGTGGGAGCCCTCGCGCTCCGCGGCGACTCGACGCCCACGCGGGACAGCACGGCCGCGCCGCCGGGCGTCCCCGTGGTGTCGAGCGGCTCGTTCTACCGCGGCGCCCGTGGCATTCGGGTGTCGGCGGCACCGGTGGCTGGCGGGGCCGACCTGCCACCGCCACTCACCGTCAAGCAACTGCTCGACAGTGCGGCCCTCGCCCTGCCGGATACCGCAAACTTCGAGATGCGTCAGTACTCCGGCGGGCTCGCGCCGGACTTCATCGCCCAACCGAGCATCGGGTACACGCGGGACAACTTCGGCCGGGGGTTCTACGGTGGCGCGGCCATCCAGATGTCCGACCTGCTCGGGAACCGCCGCTTGGTGATGGCCGCCCAGATCAATGGGCGGATCGACGAGGCCCAGGCTCTGTTTGCATACGGCAACCAGGCCAAGCGGATCAACTGGATCATGGGCTACGAGCAGTTCCCGCTGTTCTTCTACACCGGCAGCAGCTACCTGAACGACGAGCTGGGCGTCCCCGGCAGCGTGGTCACGTACACGCGCTATGTGAACCGCCGGTTCTTCGTCGAGGCGCAGCTGCCGATGACCCGGTTCCGACGGGTCGAGCTGAGCATTCGGCCGAGCAGCGTGAACATCGCCGAACAGACGGTCGTCACGAGCTTCGACCCCCTGACGGGCGGATTCCTCGGTCAGGACGTCGTGACCCAGGGGCTCGGCACGGACTTCTACGTGCAGCCTTCCGTCGCCCTCGTCTTCGACAACTCCATCTCGCTGTGGGTGGGACCGCTCATGGGGCGGCGCAGCCGCTTCGAGTATGCCCCCGCCATCGGCGAGGTCCGGTTCCATCAGTTTCTGGCGGACTATCGGCGGTACGACAAGCTGTTCGGACCGTTCACACTCGCCACCCGCTCGATGTTCTACGGGCGGTTCGGGCGGGACGAGGATGAATTCCGCGTCTCGATCAGCAGCCCGGACTTCCTGCGCGGCTACACGGTTGGATCGCTCCGGCGGAACGAGTGCGTGACCGACTTCTCGGGCCAGCTCTCGGGCTGCGCTGCCCTCGACCAGCTGATCGGGACCCGGTTCGGGCTGTTCAATGCCGAGCTCAGGTTCCCGCTCTTCCGGGCCCTGGGACTCGGCTTCCTCCCCCTCTGGCTGCCCCCGATCGAGGGTGCGGTGTTCTTCGATGCCGGCATGGCGTGGGAGCAGGGGATGAAGGTGACCTGGAGCCGCAAGGCGTTCGAGAACCCCGCCCTGGTGCGGCAACCGCTGACCTCATGGGGATTCTCGATCCGCGCCAACCTGCTCGGGTTCGCGGTGTTCCGATTCGACTACACCAACCCGTTGTCCCGGCCGAAGCCCGTCCGTTCGTACTGGACCATCTCGCTCGGCCCGACCTTCTGACCCTGCTTGCCGGGCCCTCGCGGCGCGCCTAGCTTCCCCCCCGTGAAACGCGGTCTCCTGGCGCTGCTGCCCGTTGCGTTCGCGTGCGGCGGCAGTCCTCCTCAAACGGCACAGCTTCGCGAAGCGGTCGCCATGGCGGGTTCGCCTTTGACGCCCGCCATCGCGTTCCGGATTCCGGCGCGGCGCGGCCCGGTGCGCCTGTATGCCGTGCCGGACCTGGTCGACGTCGCCGCACGCCTGGACCCCGGTCCCGGCGCTGACCGCGTCGTCGGGTTCGCCTCGGACGACGACCTGATCTACACCCTCGTGGGCGACGACCTCCTCGCCCTCGATCTGCGGATCGGCCGGTTCCGGACGCTCGACTCGAACGTCGTCGCAGCCGCCATGGGCCCCGCGGGCACCGTCGTGCTGGCCCATGCAGACGGTGACCTCGCGACCGCCTCCGACCGGCGCGTGACGCTCGCGGGCGCGCTCCCCGGTGGGAGCCGGCTGGAGCATCTCTGGCATACCACGGGAGGGCGGACGGTGGCCGTGGTGCGGGGTGACTCCGGCCGGCGCCTCCTGATGTTCGCGGACGGCGCCGAAACGGCCCGCTTCCCGCTGCCGGACGGCCCGCTCGCCCGCACACGCTGGGGCGACGCGGTGGCCATCGCCGGCGTCGAGGCCATCGAGGTGCGCGAGCTGATGAGCGACGGTAGCCCACTCAGGATTCGGTTGGACGAGACCGTCACGGCGCTGTCGTTCTCCGCGTCCGGGCACCGTCTGTACGTTGCCACCGATGCGCCGACGCTCCGGGTGTACGAGCGGTACGAAGGGGACCGGCTCGGCGAGTATCCCGTCCCGGGGCCGATCACGGCCCTGCGGCCCGATGGCGTTGGACGGTACGTCTTCGGGGTGACCGGGGAGACGGTCGTGGTGCTGGACCAAGTCACCGACACGGTCATGACCCCGCCGGGCACCTGGGGCGACGATCTGCCGGCCGCGGGTCCCGATGGGACCGTGGTGCTCCGGCGCGGCGCGGATGTCGTGGCCGTGACCCTTGGCGATCCGACCCCGAAAGGCACCGTCGAGGGCGGCGCCGGCGACCACTGGCTCGTCGCGGCGTGGAGCGCCCAGCGCCAGACCTTGGCCATTGCACCGGCGGCGCCCATCAGCGGCGGGACGCCGAGCGGAGGCGGGGAGATCTTCGTCCAGGTCAGCAGCACCTCGAACGCCCAATGGGCCGAGGGGCTCGCATCCGACCTCCGGCTGGCCGGCATGCGTGCGTCGGTGCTCCCACCGATGGCGGCCGACGAGATGTACCGCGTGGTGCTGGGACCGTACCCGACGCGTGAGGAGGCCGAGACGATCGGTCGCAAGCTCGGGATGCCGTACTGGATCTTCCAGCGCGACACCGCGAGCACCCCCAGGACGACCCCATGACGGCAGGCCGCGCTGCGGAGGGCCGCGAGCCGCGGCGGACGCTGCCATGAAGTTGGCGCGCCTCCGGCTTGCCGGCTTCAAGTCCTTTGCGGGTGGCGTGGAGCTGCCGTTCGACGAGGGACTCACGGCCGTGGTGGGCCCCAACGGCTGCGGGAAGTCGAACATCTCGGACGCGGTGCGGTGGGTGCTCGGGGAACAGCGGGCGCGGCTGCTGCGCGGGCAGCGGATGGAGGAAGTGATCTTCCACGGGTCGGCCCGCCACCGGCCGGTGAACGTGGCCGAGGTCTCGCTGGTCTTCGACAACAGTGACGGCGCCCTGCCGGTGTCGTACGCCGAAGTGGAGATCACGCGGCGGCTGTCGCGCTCGGGCGTGAGCGAGTATCTGCTGAACCAGACGCCGGTCCGGCTGCGGGACATCCAGGATCTCCTGCGTGGCACCGGACTCGGCAGCGACGCCGGCGTCGTGATCGAAGCGCAGATGATCGACCGGCTCCTGTCGGACCGGGCGGACGACCGTCGGTCGCTGTTCGAGGAGGCCGCGGGCATCGGCCTCTACCGGGACCGGAAGGAGTCGACGGAGCGCCAGCTGCACCGAACCACGGAAGACCTGCAGCGGCTCGACGACGTGATCAGCGAAGTGCAGCGCGAGGTGCGGAGCTTGGCCCGCCAGCGCGGGCGTGCCGAGCGGCACACGAAGCTTCTGGCCGAACGATTTGCGATCGTGATGACGCTGACGCGGCACGAGCTTGCGCGGTTCGACGATCTGGCCGGAGACCTCGCCGCGACGTTGGCGCACGTCGCCACGGCGCTTCCGGCGACGCGCGAGTCGCTGGCGGAGCGCGAGCGCGCCCGCGAGGTGGCGGTACAGGCGCGGCATGCGGCGGAGGCGCGGCGCACGGATCTCGAGCGGCGGCTGGGCGCGGCGCGCCTCGACGTGGAACGGCTCGAGGGCGATATCCGGGTCGCGGCCGAGCGGCTGGAGAATGCCGCGCGGCGGCGGGAGCGGGCTCACGCGGAGCGCCTGCAGGCAACGGAGCGCGGCGAACGCCTGGAGCGGGAACGGGAGGCCGCGGCCGCCGAGCGCACGGCGGCCGAGGAGGCCCGGGCGTCCGTGCAGGGCGAGCTGGACCTGCGGACGCAGTCAGAGGACGCGGCACGGGAGGGCTTGGCGGCCGTGCGCGCGGAAGTCCGCGGGTTGGAGGAGGCGGTGCAGACGGCGGCCGAGCGTCTCCGCGGGCTTGCGGGAGAACGCGCCGCGGCGGAGCGCGATCTCGGGGATCTGCGCGAGCAACTGCACGAGGCCGAGCAGGCGCGCGCAACGCGGCGCGGTGAGCGCGAGGCCGCCGAGCGGCGGCGGGCCGAAGCCGAGACGTTGGTCGCACAGCGGGTGCAGGAGGCGCGTGCCGGCGAGACCGAGCTGGAGCGTGCGCGGCACGCGCTCGCGGCGGCCCGCGAACGCGAGGAGGGGCTGCGGGTGGAGCGGCGCGCGGCGGATGACACGTTGGCCGCCCTCACGGCCCGGGCGGATGCGCTCCAACGACTCGAGCGGGATCGCGAGGGTCTCGCCCCGGGAGCCCGCCAACTGCTGGCGGCCCGCGACCGGTTTCCGGACGGCGCCATTCTGGGGCCGCTCAGCGACTACCTGCACGCGTCGCAACCGGAGGCCGGGTTGGTGGAGCGGCTCTTCGGCGCGTGGCTGCACGCCGTCCTGGTGCGGACCGAGGCGATTCCCGCGATTCGAGCGTGGCACGAGACGGCATCGCCGGGCCCGCTCGTGCTGCTCCCGGACAGTGGTCCCGTGGGCACGGTCACCAGTGGCGACCTCCCCGTTACGGCAGACGGCCCCGCGGCGGCGTGGGCGCGGGCCCTGCTCGGCGGGCATGAGATCCTCGACGGTCGTGGGCGGGCCATCCGGCGGCCCAACGGCGCGGTGGAGCTGGCTGGCGACGGGACGGGGGGCGGACTCCTGGCCCGACGCGCCGACCTGGAGGCCATCCGCGCCGATGTGGCGCGGCGGCAGGAGGAGGTCGCACGGCTTGCCGGGCAGCAGGATGACGCGACCCAGATGCAGGTGGCGGCCACCACGGCGCTCGAGGATGCCGGGCGGCGGCTCGAGGCCGTGCAGGCGGCGGCGCGCGAGGCGCAGAACGCGGCCGACGACGCGCGCCGCGTGCTGCAGCGACTCGAGCGTGAAACCGCCGAACTCGAGGCCGCGGTCACCCGCATAGGCGAGCGGGTGGGGCAGCGCGCGGAGCGTCTCACGACCGTCACCCGCGACACGGTGGACGTGGAACGCACGCACCAGCAACAGGGTGAGCGCCTGGCCGCGCGCCGCGCCGTCCTCCAGGAAGTCGAAGCCCAGCAGGAGGCCGCCCGGGAACGCCGCGTCCACTGGCAGGTCGAAGAGGCGCAGGTCTCCGCGCGCGAGGCGGCGGCCCGGGAACGTGAGGAGCGCGCGACGGCCGAGTTGGCCCTGACCCGGGAGGAACTCGCGGCCCTGGAGACGGAGCTCGGCGGCGCGGACCGGGACAGTGTCGGGGTCGCGGAGCAGCGGCAGCAGTGGACCGACACGCTCGCCGAGCGTCGCGTGACCGTCCTGGAGCTCGAGGGGGCGGCTGCCACCGCGGAGACGGACGTCGCCGCGGCGGACGCGGCGCTCGCGGTCGCGGAGCACGCCGTCACGAGCGCGCGTGACGCTCTCACCGCGGTGTCCGAGCGCGGACACCGCGCGGAGGTGGAACAGGCAGAGCTGGCAGGACGCCGCCAGGCGCTGATCGAGCGGGCCGAGGCCGAGTGGCATCGGCCGATCAGCGCGCTGCTGAGCGCCGCGGAGGACGTGGAGGGCGAAGTCGACCTGCTCCGCCAGGAGGCGGAACGCCTTGCCGAGCAGCTCGAGGCGATGGGCGCGGTGAACCCGCTCGCGGTGCAGGAACACGCCGAGGAGCTGAAGCGGCTCGACTTCCTGACGACGCAGCGTGCCGATCTGGTGGAAGGTCGGGACAAGCTGCAGGCGGCCCTCGCGGAGATCGACCTGACTGCTCGAGCCATGTTCGTCGAGACGTTTGCCGCGATCCGGCGGAACTTCCAGACCGTGTTCCTCACGTTGTTCGACGGCGGCGAGTGTGACGTTCGGCTGGTCGACGAGAACGACCCCCTTGGCAGCGAGATCGAGATCTCGGCCTCACCACGCGGCAAGCGCACCCAGCGCATCAACCTGCTCTCGTCCGGGGAGCGGGCGCTCGTGGCCATCTCCCTACTCTTCTCGATCTACCTGGCCAAGCCCAGTCCGTTCTGCCTGCTCGACGAGGTGGACGCGCCGCTCGACGACGCCAACGTCGTGCGGTTCATTCGCCTGCTGAGCGAGTTCAAGGACGAGACCCAGTTCATCGTGATCACGCACAACCCCAGGACGATGCAGGTCGCCGATGCCGTGTATGGCGTGACCATGCAGGAACCCGGCGTGTCCACGATCGTCGGCGTGCGCCTGGGCGAAGCCGCGGAGCGGTCCTGAGGCGACCGGCATTACTGGCAGCCGCCCTCCTGGCGCTGGGCTCGTCCACCGCGGCGGCACAGCGCCCGGTGGTGTCCCCCCGGTTGGCTCCCGCGCTCGCGCGCGACAGTCTGCATCCGGTCTGGCTCTTCGCCCGCCCGGAGTTCGCGCTGGACAGTCTCGCGGACTGGGTCGCCGCCCGCGGGGGGGGCGTGCGCCGCACGAGCCGTTGGCTTCACGCGGTCTCCGCCGTGCTGCCGCCCACCGCACTCGACGCGGTGCTCCAGCGCGCCGGCCTGCGACGAGTCCAGCCGGTGGCGCGGTTCCGTCGCGGCGGCGCTCCGGAAACGGTGGAGCCCGCCTTCGCCGCCGCGATGCCGCACGTGACGGCGGCGGCTGACTCGCTCTACGGCCCATCGGCCATGCCGCTCCGGCGTCTCAATCTGTTCCCCCTGGTCGACGCGGGCCTGCGTGGCGCGAACGTGCGGATCGCGGTATTCGATACCGGCTTCGAGACGGAGATCGTCACGTTCGCCGGCGCCACCATCGGCGCCCAGTACGACTTCGTGTTCAACGACTCGATCGTCCGGAACGAGGCCGCCGACCTGGGCAACGCCTCGACGCACGGGACGGCGGTGTGGTCGCTGCTCGCGGCGCGCGTGCCGGGCACCATGATGGGCATCGCCCCGGACGCCACGTACCTGCTGGCCAAGACGGAGGACGAGCGGTCGGAAACCCCGTTGGAGGAGGACAACTTCGTAGCGGCGCTCGAATGGGCCGACTCGCTTGGCGCCCACGTCGTGACCGCGAGCCTCGGCTACCTTACCTTCGACGGCGGCGGCGGATACGGACCCGACGACCTGAACGGCGACGTCGCCGTCACGACGCGGGCCGCCGACTCCGCGGTCGCCCGCGGGATCCTGGTGCTGTCCGCCGCGGGGAACGGAGGGCCGGGCACGCAGAGCCTGATCACGCCGGCGGACGGAGATTCGGTCCTCGCCATCGGCGCGGAGGACTCGACCGGGACGGTGGCGTCGTTCAGCTCCCGTGGCCCCACCGCCGACGGCCGCGTGAAGCCCGATTTCTCCGCGCCGGGCGTCGCCATCTGGGTGGCATTCGCGCAGGGCGGGGGTGGGGTGACCTACGGGCGCGGCAACGGAACGTCCTTCGCGACGCCGATTCTCGCGGGCGGTGCGGCGTTGTTCCTCGACGCCCATCCCGGATACGACCCGATCGCCGTTCGTGACGCATTGCGTCTCAGCGCCGATCAGCGCACCGCGCCGGACAACGCGCGTGGGTGGGGCCGGCCGGACCTGACCGGCGCCACCACGTACCCGCGCGGGATCACGATGATCGAGGGAGGCGACACGGTGACCGCCGTGGCCCCACGCTTCTCGTGGACCGTGCCCGAGGCGCCGGCGTTCGCGCGCCCGTTCTCGTATCGTCTGCGGGTGACCCGCGAGAGCGCGTTTGGGCTGGTGCTGCTCGACACCACGCTCGCCGACACCACCGCCGGGCTGGGGATCGCGCTCCATGGCGGGGTCCGCGTCGCGTGGAGCCTCACCGCAACATCGGCGGATTCCGCGGTCGCTACGGTCACGAGTGACGGGGCGCTCGCGGTCCCGGCCTGGGTCACCCTGGAGACGCTGAACAACCCCGCAGGGACGACGATCCGCGACTTCCGGCCGGAATTCCAGTGGTCGTCACCGGACGCGCCGGCCCCGCCCGGCCCGTTCCTGTACGACCTCCGCGTTACCCGCGTGGACAACGGGCAGCTCGAAGTGCAGGCGGACAGCCTCACCGCGACGAGCTTCGTCCCCACCGTCGACCTGGAGCGCAACACCCCCTACCGGTGGAGCGTCACGGCACGGCTTGGTGACGAAACCGAGACGGTCACGAGCCGTGGGACGTTCGTGATCGTGGACGACACGGCCCCGCCGGTCACGGCGCTGTACCAGAATTTCCCCAACCCGTTCCCGCAGCCGAGCACCGGGCAACCCGGCACCTGCCTGTGGTTCGATCTCGCCGTCGAGGGCATCGTCCGGCTCGAGATCCTCGACCTCCGCGGGCTCCCGGTGCGCCGGCTACTGCCGCGGAACGACCTTGGCCCGCTGCTTCGTCCCGGACGCTACGGGCGGCCGGAACCGGGTGACCCGGGATGCGACCAGCGGTTCGCGTGGGACGGCACTACCGAGGCCGGCGTCGAGGTGAATCCCGGCGTGTACCTCGCGAAGCTCACCACGCCGGAAGGCGCCTTCTTCAAACGCATCGTCTTCATCGGCACGACCCCGTGACGTTCGCGCTCACCGTCCTCGGCTCGGGGACCGTGGCGCCATCCGCCGCGCGCGCGGCGCCCGGGCATTGGGTCGAAGCAGGCGGCGCGCGCCTGCTGCTCGATTGTGGGGCGGGCGTGCTGCAGAGCGCAGCCCGCCACGGCGTGCCGTGGGAGACCGTCACCCACGTGGCCCTCAGCCATTTCCATGCGGACCATTGGGGCGAGCTTCCCCACTTCCTCTTCGCGCTGCGATGGGGCATCGAGCCCGCTCGGGCCGACCCGCTCGTGCTGCTCGGCCCCGAGGGGCTGGCGGAGCGATTGGAGCACCTCGAGCGAGCCTACGGTCCCTGGGTGCGGGACCCGGGGTATCCGCTCGAGGTGATCGAGCTCCCCCCCGACGGCCGTCGCGCGCTGAGCGGCGACGTGGAACTGGCGTGGACCCGGACCCAGCATACCGAGGAGAGCCTGGCGTACGCCGTCAGCCACGCTGGCCGTCGGCTGGTGTATACGGGGGATACGGGACCGACCCCGACGCTCGCCAGGTGGGCGGAGGGGTGCGATCTCCTGCTGGCCGAGTGCTCGCTCCCCGAGGACCGGGCGATGGCGATACATTTAACCCCCTCCCAGACCGGGGAACTGGCCCGGGAGGCGAGGTGCAAGTCGTTGGTGCTCACGCACTTCTATCCACCGATGGAAACCGCCCAGCCGGCCCGCGGGGCGGCGGCGAGATACGCGGGTCCGATCGCCGCCGCGCAGGATGGCGATCGCTTCGTGATCGAGGCATGAAACGATGCTGATCGTGATGCAGCACGGCGCCGCTCCCGAAGAGGTGGCGCGGGTCGTCGAGACGATCGAGGAGATGGGATACCAGGCGCGCCCGATGCCGGGCGCGCAGCGCACGGCCATTGGCCTGGTCGGGAACGACGGGCGGGTGGACGCGACGCGCCTTGCCGCGCTGACGGGCGTGAAGGAGATCATCCACGTCACGCAACCGTACAAGCAGGTGTCGCGCGAGTGGAAGCCGGAGTCCACCGTGGTGGAAGTGGCCGGGGGCGTGCGAGTCGGGGGAGCCGAGATCACCGTGATCGCCGGTCCGTGCGCGGTGGAGTCGGAACAGCAGATCCTCGAAACGGCGCGACTCGTGCGGGACCACGGCGCGACGCTCCTCCGAGGCGGCGCGTTCAAGCCCCGCACGTCGCCGTACGCGTTCCAGGGGCTCGGCAAAAAGGGACTGAAGCTGCTGGCCCTCGCGCGCGAGGAGACCGGACTCCCTGTCGTCACCGAGGCGCTCGACGCCGATGGCGTAGACCTCGTGGCCGAGTACGCCGACGTGATCCAGATCGGCGCCCGGAACATGCAGAACTTCCCGCTCCTCAGGCGCGCCGGCCAGAGCGGCAAGCCCGTCTTGCTCAAGCGTGGAATCGCGGCCACCATCACCGAGTTGCTGCTGTCGGCCGAGTACATTCTGGCCGAGGACAACCAGAACGTGATCCTGTGCGAGCGTGGCATTCGTGGCTTCGATCCGAGTACGCGCAACGTGTTCGATCTCTCGGCGATCCCGGTGGTGAAGGAGCTGTCCCACTTGCCGATCGTGGCCGATCCGAGTCACGGCACCGGACGACGGTCCAAGGTGGTGCCAATGGCCCGGGCCGCCGTCGCGGCCGGAGCGGATGGCCTCATCATCGAGGTACACCCGCAGCCCGATCGCGCGCTGTCCGACGGCGAGCAGAGCCTGTTCCCCGCTCAGTTCATCGAGATGATGCGGGAGATCGTCGCCGTGGCCGAGGCGATTGGGCGGAAGGTCGCGGAGCCGAGTCCGGCACCGGTCCGATGACGGCGGAACGGTGGGACGGCGGAACGGCGGAACGGTCGCACGGCGGTGCGGCGCGACGAGTCGGTCGACCGCGCTGCCGCGCTGCTGCGCTGCCCCTGCTGCCCCTTCTGCCTCTTCTCCCCTTCCTGCCGCTCCACGCCCAGGACGCGCCCGCGGCGCTTGCCCGTGCCGAGCGGGCCTACGCGTCCGCCACGTCGCTCCGTGCGGAATTCGGACAGGTCATCAGCAATCCCATGCTCGGCGACCCGGAGACGAGCAACGGCACGCTGTTTCTCGTGAAGCCGGACAAGTTCGCGATGCGGTTCGCGAAGCCCGAGGGTGACCGGATCGTGGCGGACGGGACCTGGCTCTGGGCCTACACACCGAGCACGGTGCCGAACCAGGTCATCCGACAGCCGGTACCCACCTCCGGCGCAGCGACGCCCAACCTGTTTGCACAATTCGTGGACCGACCGCTCGAGCGGTACGACGCGACGTATGGCGGCCGGGACACGGTGGCGGGTGAGGCGGTCGAGCTGGTGACCCTCGTTCCGAAAGCCCGCGACCTCGGCTTCCGGCGAGCGACCGTGGCGATCTCGGAGCGTACAGGCTGGATTCGCCGGGTCGTGATCATCGAGGACTCGGGTCAGCGGCGGACGCTGGTGCTCACGGCGCTCACGCCGAACGCGGACGTGCCAAAGGACGAAGTGACGTTCACGCCGCCGCGGGGGACGAAAGTGGTGAGTCCCTAGGCGCCTTCCCTACCAAGTGCGCGAGTGAACTCGCGGCTCGGCACCGGCCCGTGAACGGGGGGCGGCGTCCTTCACATTCCTCCTCAGGTTCGGGCACGTGTTGCTGGATCCCTAAGCTGAGTCGCGAGCGGCAGCTGGCCGTCGAGGAGGCGGTCGGCTTCGCGACAGCGATCGCCGGGGCGCTGCAGTACGCGCACGAACAAGGCTGGCTGCACGTCGGAGCCGGCCCGCTTCACCTCCGGGTTCGGCGGGCAGCGTGTGACGCTGGTGTGGCGCCCGGACGTCAGGGTGCAGGGGCGCGATTCCGTGTGCGTCCTGCGCCTCGAGCGCT
>Ga0224500_10001390_pt1 | contig 14259 bp, 9 predicted proteins | sample SF_Oct11_sed_USG_FD_168126 | JGI IMG/M metagenome (GOLD analysis project Ga0224500, IMG submission 168126) | Sediment microbial communities from San Francisco Bay, California, United States - SF_Oct11_sed_USGS_4_1 | ecosystem: Environmental > Aquatic > Marine > Sediment | place: USA: California... | reverse complement strand
CTGCAGGACGTGGCCGCCGTGACCAGCGGGCCCGATACGCCGGAGTCGCTCGTGTGGCACGGTACCGGGATGGCCAACGGCCCGGCCCCGGGGCGGGAGTCCCACGCGCCGGCGGTGACGATCGCCGTGTCGAAGAAGCCCGGTGAGAACGCCATCGACGTGACGACGGCGGTGCTGGACCGCATGGCCACGTTGCGGGGCACGTACATACCGGAGGGCATCGAGGTCGCGGAGACCCGCAACTACGGCGTCACCGCCAACGACAAGGCACGGCAGCTCATCCAGAAGCTGGTGTTCGCCACGGTGGCGGTCGTCGTGCTCGTCCTGGTGGCGATCGGCCGCCGCGAGGCGATCGTCGTGGGCGCGGCGGTCGTCGTGACGCTCGCCGCCACGCTTTTTGCCTCCTGGGCCTGGGGCTTCACCATCAACCGCGTGTCGCTCTTCGCGCTGATCTTCTCGATCGGCATCCTGGTCGACGACGCCATCGTCATCGTCGAGAACATCCACCGGCGGCGCCAGATCGACCAAGGTAACTTTCTAGACCTGATCCCCGGCGCGGTGGACGAAGTTGGTGGCCCGACGATCCTGGCGACCTTCACCGTCATCGCGGCGCTGCTGCCCATGGCCTTCGTCAGCGGCCTCATGGGCCCCTACATGAGCCCGATCCCCATCAACGCCAGCATGGGCATGCTGATCTCCCTGGCCGTGGCGCTGGTCTTCACGCCCTGGCTCTCGGGCCGGCTGCTGGCCCCGGCGGCTCACGGGGACGGTCCTGCGCCCGGCGAGGCCGCCGGCCACGACGGCGCCCCGCCTCCCGCGCTGCACCGCCGGTTCGAGCGGGTCATGCGCCCCTTCCTGCACGGCGCGTCGGCGCAGCAGATGCGCCACCGGCTCTATGCCGGCCTGCTCGTCGCGATCCTGCTGGCGGTGGGCCTCGCCGTGGTCCAGTGGGTGGTGCTGAAGATGCTGCCCTTCGACAACAAGTCCGAGTTCCAGGTGGTCGTGGACATGCCGGAGGGCACGCCGGTGGAGCGCACCGCCCGGGTGCTCGGCGAGCTGTCCCGGGTGCTCGAGACGGTGCCCGAGGTTCGTGACTACCAGGCCTACGCGGGCACCGCGTCGCCCATCAATTTCAACGGCCTGGTCCGCCAGTACTACCTCCGCAGCGGCCCGGAGCAGGGCGACATCCAGGTGAACCTCAAGGACAAGCACGAGCGCGACCGGTCCAGCCACGAGATCGCGCTGGATGTGCGGCCGCGGCTCGCCGCGATCGGCAGGACCTACGGCGCGTCGCTGCAGGTGGTGGAGGTGCCGCCCGGCCCGCCGGTGCAGGCGCCGATCGTGGCCGAGATCTACGGGCCCTTCTACGATGCCCAGCGGGCCCTCGCGCGGGAGCTGCGGGGCCTCTTCGAGGCGACGCCGGACATCATCGACGTGGACGATTCCACCGAGGCTGCCGCGGTCCGCTACACGGTGAGTGTGGACCGGCAGAAGGCGGCGCTGCTCGGCGTCTCCCAGGCGGACGTGGTCCGCGCGCTCACCGTCGGCCTCCGGGGCCGGGACGCGGGCTACCTGCACGAGGGCCGGGAGCGGCGGCCGATTCCCATCCGGCTCGAGCTGCCGGTGGCCGACCAGGCGAACATCGACCGGGTGCTCGAGCTGGAGGTGCGGTCGGCCGCCGGCCGGCTCGTGCCGCTGTCCGAGGTGACGCGCGTGGCGACCGTCCCCTGGGACGGCGCCATCTACCACAAGGACCTGCTGCCGGTCGTGTTCGTCACCGGCGACATGGCGGGCCGGCTCGACAGCCCCCTGTACGGCATGTTCGGGCTCGTGGGGCAGGTGGGCGAGGGACTGCCGTCCGGGGCCAGCCCGGACCAGCTGTTCATCAGCGCCCCCGACGACCCCAACCGGTTCGCCATCAAGTGGGACGGGGAGTGGCAGATCACCTACGAGACCTTCCGCGACATGGGCCTCGCCTACTCGGTGGGCCTGGTGCTGATCTACCTGCTGATCGTCGCCCAGTTCCGCTCCTACATGATGCCGCTGATCATCATGGCGCCGATTCCCCTCACCATCATCGGCGTCATGCCGGGCCACGCGCTGCTCGGCGCCCAGTTCACGGCCACGTCCATGATCGGCATGATCGCGCTCGCCGGCATCATTGTCCGCAATTCCATCCTGCTCGTGGATTTCATCGACGCCGAGGTCGCGCGGGGCCAGCCGCTGGAGCAGGCCGTGGTCGATGCCGCGTCGATCCGGGCCCGCCCCATCGCGCTGACGGCCCTTGCGGCGATCAGCGGCGCGTTCTTCATCCTCGACGACCCCATCTTCAACGGGCTCGCCGTGTCGCTGATCTTCGGGATACTCGTCTCCACGCTGCTCACGCTGGTGGCGATCCCGGTCTTCTACTTCGCCTACCGGAGCCGGCAGCCGGCCAAAGCCGGTGTCCAGGGCCGCTGAGGAGATCCGTTCATGCAGAACATCCGCAAACTGCTGCTGCTCGCCGTCCTCGCCGTGCCGGCGGCCCGGGCCGAGACGCTGGAGGACGCGTGGCGCATGGCAGCCGAGCGGGATCCCGGCCTCGCCGCGGTCCGCAGCCGGGCCGAGGCGGGCCGCGCCGGGGAGCTGGCGGCCCGCGCGGAGCGCTGGCCGAAGCTCACGATCGACGGCAGCTACCAGCGCTTCGACGACGCGCCGGCGTTCAGCTTTCCGGTGGGCGGCAGCACCTTCGTCTCGCCGGAGCTCGTCAGTGGCGACGACTACCTGATGGGCCGGGCCCGGGTCGAAGTCCCGCTGTTCACCGGCGGGCGGGTCACGGCGGGCATCGAGTCCGCGACCCAGGCCGCGCGCGGCGCCGGCCTCGCCCGGGAGAGCTACGAGCAGGACCTGCGCCTGCAGGTGGCCACCGCCTACGTGGAGGTGCTCCGTGCGCGGCGCGCCCTGCGGGCGGCAGAGGCCACGGTCGCCAGTCTCACGGCCTACGCCAGCGACGTGGCCGTGATGGTCGAGCGCGAGGCCGTGGCCCGCAACGACCTGCTGGCGGCGCGGGTGACCCTCGCCGATGCGGAGCAGGCGCGCCTGAGGGCGGAGAACCGCCAGGCCATGGCGCTGGCCGGCTACAACCGCCTGCTCGGCGAGCCGATGGATCGCGTGCCGGAACTTGCCGAACTGCCCGCGGACCTGGCGGCGTCGCCGCTGTCCGCGACGGGGGTGGATGAACTGGTCGCCCGCGCCGGGGCGAGCCGCCGGGAGCTCGCGGGCCTCGAGGCCCGCTCCCTGGCCCTGGCGGAGCAGGCCCGCAGCGAGAACGCCGGCCGCTGGCCCCAGGTGGGGCTCATGGCCGACTACCAGCACCTGGAGAACCAGGTGCTGGACGACGACGACTTCGCCCTGCTGGGCGTCGGCTTCTCCTGGACGCTCTTCGACGCCGGCCGGATACGGGAGCGCGCGAACGCGCTCAGCAGCGCGAGCCGCGCCGCCGCCCAGGACCGGGACGATCTCCGGTCCCGCGTGGCGCTGGAAGTCCGGCAGGTGTGGCTCGACGTGCGGGAAGCCACCGCGCGGGTGCCATTGACCCGCGAGGCGGTGGAGCAGGCGGAGGAGAACCTGCGGGTCGGGCGGGAGCTCTACGGCGTCGGCCTCGCCACGAACACCGTCGTGCTGGACGCGGAGGCGCTGCGGCTCGGCGCCGTCAGCAACTACGACAACGCCGTGCTCGACGTGGCGCTGGGGAACCTGCGCCTGAAGCGGGCCATCGGCGAGCTGTGACGGCCGGGTGACTAGGGAATCAGCGTGAGCTCGCTCTCCGCATGTTCCGCGATGGCCGCGTCGCTGAACCACCAGTAGCGCGGCTCGCCGTCCAGCCAGGCCTGGGTCTGGTCCTTCAGGTGCGGATCGAACTGCCGGCCGCTGGCGCCGCCGGTCAGCACCGCCATGATCCTGTCGCGATCGCCCAGGTCGGCGACCACGCGCATCGACGCGATGCTCGTGGCGGCGTAGGGCTTGTCGAACTTGAAGGTCGCCCGGTTCAGCGTCTCGCCGGAGCCCTCCTTGGGGTGGACGCCGCCACCGAGGATGCCCGCGGCGGCGGCGCCGGGCACCAGCGGGCTGAAGAAGGTGACGGTGTGCACCTTGCCCCACTCCCAGCCGCGCACGTCGTCACCCAGCACCGGCCGCAGTTCCGCGAGGGCGTCCTGCCCGGCCCGATGGAAGAGTTCGTCCCGGGTCTCCCGGCCCGGGGTCCGCCGGTCATCGAACCAGTCGCTGTCCGGTTCCTCCAGCAGCAGCGCCAGGCGCTCGTGCCACAGGTAATAGCTGCCCAGGTAGCGGGCCGCCAGGTCCTCCCCGAGATCGTCCTCCAGCACGCGGCGCGCGAAATGCCGGTAGACCGACTGGAAGATCGCGGGTGCCGCGGCGCCGGGCGCGTCCGTGTGGTCCCACGCGGCCAGCACCGCGCCGGCCTCCCGCGTGTCGGGGTGTGCCGTCAGGGCGGCGCTCATCAGCGGCGCGATGTTCGCCGCCATCATGTTCTTCGTGTCCCGCATGAAGGCCCAGTGGTCCTCCGGCGTGAACTTCGCCTTGCTTTCCAGCAGTTCCAGCATGCGCCGGTAGCGCCAGGAGGCGGCGAAGTAGGTGGAGTAGGGCGTCGGGAAGTCGCGGGATACCGTGCGGTGATTCGCGTTGCCGACCCAGCCGCGCGACGGGTTCACCTGGCCGGGCATCGCGTCCCACGGGACGAAGCCGTCCCAGGCGTCCGTGCCGTCCGTCACGGGTACGGGCCGCGAGCCATCGCCGCTCCGGCGCACCGGCACGCGCCCACCCGTGGCATGGCCGATGTTCCCGGCGGTGTCGGCGATGACGTAGTTGAAGGGCGCCGTGCTCCGGCCGATGGCCCGGCGGGCTGCGGTCACGTCCCGGGCGGTGAACAGGGCCCACGCGCCGGTATCGGCCTGCATCGCCTCGGGTGCGCTCCAGCGCATGGCGAGGACCGTGCCCGCCGCGACGCCCATGCCGTGATCCGAGATCACGGGGCCCCGGTGCGTCAGACGGATGCGCAACGGCACCTCGCGGAACTCGCTGCTGCCCGGGCGCTTCCGGACCCGCACCGTCTCGTCGATGATCGCGAAGGGGTAGGACTGCCCGCCCTCCAGGTAGTGGCCCGGCCTGGCCGGATCCTCCGTCTCGATGAAGAGGTCCACCACGTCGGCGTAGGCGTTGGTCACGCCGAAGGCCACGTGGCTGGTCCGCCCCACCGCGATGCCCGGTATGCCCGGGCCCGCGGCGCCCACGGCCCGGAAATCCGGCGTGATCAGTCCCACCGGGTGCCAGATTCCCGGCAGGGTGCGCGCATCCAGGTGCGGGTCGTTGACCAGCACCGGCGCGCCGCTCACCGACCGGCTGCCGCTCGTGACCCACTGGTTGCTGCCGAGTTCGAGCGGCTTCTGTCCCGCCCCGAACCAGGCGGCGTCCGCCTGCAGGTCGAGCGGCAACGCTGCGACGCTGGCAGCCGCCGGCGGCGGCTCCAGCCCGGCCGTGCCGCCGTCGTCCGGATTGATGGTGACCTGGGCCAGCTCCGCCGCGCGGGCGGGGCCGAGCCGGTCGCTGAGCTCCTGGGCGACCAGTTCGGCCTGCAGGTTCGCAGCGCTCTGCCAGCTCAGGAACAGCTGCAGCGTCATCACGTCGGCGACCGTCCAGGGCTGCGGGGCGATGCCGAGCAGGCCGAAGCCGAACTGGCGCTCGTGGCCCTGCTTCGCGACGTACGCGTTGACGCCCTCCAGGTAGAGCTCGTAGAAGCGCCGGTCGGCGGGCGCGAGCATCGCCGCCTGGCGTTCGCCGTGCCGGCGCGTGCCGGCCAGGCGCAGCTCGATGTCGGCCGCGAGCGCCGACTCGCCCACGAGTTCGGCCAGCCGGCCGCTGGACAGGTAGCGCTCGAACTCCAGCTGGAACCCCCGGTCCTGGGCGGTCACCCAGCCCTGGGCGCGGATCGCGTCGTCGAGGGATTGGGCGAAGATGTAGGGAATCCCCTGGCCGTCCCGGACCACGCGCACGGGCGCCGACAGGACCTTCAGCTGCAGCGTCCCTTCCCGCTGGTAGCGGTCGACGACCCGGGTGTAGAGGACGGTCCCGACGATCGCCAGCGCGATCACCCAGAGGAAACCAGCGACAACTCTCTGCATCGTGACTCTCCCGCCGGGCTGCTCAGCCCGGCCTGGCAACACCTGCCCAGGCGGCGGCCAGGATCAGCAGCCAGCTGGTGAGCACGGGCACCGGCAGCCGGCCCAGCGCGGCGCGGAGCCTCCCGCCCGCGGCCGCGTCACCCGGCTGCAGCGTGAGGAGGGCGGCCTCACGGCGGATGGCGAAGCCCGTGCGCCGGACGGGAATGCTGAGCAGGATCAGGACGCCGAAGAGCGTGATCTTGGCCGCCAGCCACCGGGCCTCGACGGTCTGGCTGGTCCCGGCAAAGGCGATGGCCCCGTCGTAGAGGTGCCCCGCCCCGATGACGAAGCGGGCGATCCCGTCGGCCAGCAGCAGGCCGCCCCCGCCCGCGGGATTGCCGGCCGCCCGGTCGGCGGCCACGGACAGCAGCAGCCAGGCGCCCGTCACGACCCAGGTCGAGATGAGCCAGGCCGGGCTGATGATCCGGTAGACGCCCAGCGACCCGGCCAGGCTGATGCCGACGGGCAGGATCAGGATCAGCGCCGTCCCGGTCACGGAACCGAGCGTGCTGAAGGTCCGGGCCGCGGCCAGCTGCGTGTCGGGCGAAGCGCCGGCGGCTGCTCCGGCCCGGGCCAGCAGGAGCCGCCCGAGGTCGGCGCCCAGCAGGTACACGACGACGAGCACGTGGGCGTAGAGCGCCACCGTGTAGGGATTGGGAAGCACGGTAATAGCCTAGCGCTTTTGGCGGGCCCGGCGGGCGGGGGTGTCATTCGCCGTCCGCCGGGAACCCCAGCGGCAGCCAGCCGCTGGCCGGTCCCGCCGTGCCGTTCTCCACCAGCCCGTGGGTGCCGACGCCCAGCAGGCGCACGGGCCGGGTGGCGGCCTCCGTCCGGCCGAGCAGCAGCACGGCGCGCTGGCCGATTGTTCCCGCATCGCAGGTCGGGCTGCCGTCCGTGTGGCTGCGGGTGACGGTGGAGAAGTCCGCGTAGCGCACCTTGATGGTGACCGTGCGCGCCCGGAGGTCCTTCCCCCGCAGTGACGCCGCGACCCGCCCGGCGAGCCGCCTGAGTTCCGCGCGGATCGCCGCGGGGTCCCGCAGGTCCGCGGCGTAGGTCGTCTCTGCCGAGACCGACTTCCAGGGCCGGTCCGGCGTCACCTGCCGCGGGTCGTCGCCGTCGGCGAGGCGCCGCAGCCAGCCGGCCTGGCTGCCGACCGTCCCGGCCAGCAGCGCGGGATCGGCCCCACGTACGTCCACGAGCCGCTGGATGCCGATGGCCCGGAGCTTCTTCGCGGTGACCGGGCCCACGCCCCAGAGGGCCTCGACGGGGAGCTTCTGCAGGAAGGCCTCGACCCGGCCGGGTGACACCACGGTCAGGCCGTCCGGCTTCCTCCAGCCGGACGCGATCTTGGCCACGAACTTGTTCGGCGCGACGCCCGCCGACGCGGTCAGACCGAGTTCCGACCGGATCCGCCGCTTCAGTTCCCGGGCCACCCCGGTGGCGAAGGGCTGGCCCCACAGGTTCTCCGTGACATCCAGGTAGGCCTCGTCCAGGGAGAGGGGTTCCACGAGGGGCGTGGCGGACCGGAGGATATCCATGACCCGCCGGGAGGCTTCCCGGTAGCGCGGGAAGTCAGGGCGCACGACGACCAGTTCCGGGCACTGGCGCAGGGCCCGGGCCATGGGCATGGCGGAGCGCACGCCGAAAGACCGTGCCTCGTAGCTCGCCGCGGCCACCACGCCGCGGGACTCGGCCGGGCCACCCACGGCGACCGGCCGGCCCCGGAGGGCCGGGTCGTCCCGCTGCTCCACGGACGCGTAGAAGGCGTCCATGTCCAGATGGATGATGCGGCGCTGGGTTTGCGGCATGGCCGGCACGATAACCAACGCGCCTTGAGCCGTGGGATTTGCGCGAGTGGCGCCCGTGATCGCCACCGGCCGCCCGCCGGCGTCGCCGGACCCGCCATTAGGTGCATTGCACACCGGGCCGAGAAAGCGGCTCTAAGCCGATGATTTGTCCCCAACCGGACCGTTCAGTGCGTCGCGATCCGCGGCGCCGGCAACGGCAAGCGCCTGTAGGCACAACTTTTTTTCAGGGTCTTGGTTGACGCTCGAACAGGTCAAACCTATAGTGTCGCGAAGTGGCGTGTAGTGGGAGAACGTGGGCTGAAAGGCCCCAAACACCATGTTTCGGGGGGCAACCCAGATCACCCTGGACGCCAAGGGGCGGCTCGCCATTCCCGCGCGCTACCGGGACCGGCTTGCGAGCCGCTGCAACGGCCAGCTGATCTGCACGGTGGACCAGGACCACTGCCTGCTCCTGTACCCGCTCCCCGACTGGGAAGAGATAGAGCGCAAGTTGATGCGCCTCTCGAGTTTCAACCAGAGCACCCGCCGCCTGCAGCGCCTGATGGTGGGCTACGCCAGCGAGCTGGAGCTGGACGGCAGCGGGCGCGTGCTGATTCCGCGGGAACTGCGCGACTTCGCGGGTCTCGAACGTGACGTGATGTTGATCGGGCAGGGCAACAAGTTCGAGCTGTGGGCTGAGCAACGCTGGAATGAGCGCCGCGACAGCTGGCTGGCAGGCGAGGGCGGTAACGGACCGGGCTTGCCGGCCGAACTCGAATCGCTGTCGCTGTAGGGCGGGGCACGACGCCGAGAACGTTAAACAAACGCGTCCTCCATGAAAGGCGCGGGGTGTTGGGGTGGTTCTACATGTACCTGTCCTCAAGGACGAGGTGCTGCAATTTCTGGCCATTCGGCCCGACGGCTTCTATGTCGATGGAACTTTCGGGCGCGGGGGACACTCGCGCGCCATTCTCGAGCAGCTGGGCCCGGCGGGCCGGCTGCTCGCCCTCGACCGGGATCCGGACGCCGTGGCAGCCGCTGTCGCTCTCCAGGCGGAGGATCCGCGTTTCCGGATCGTCCACAGCGCCTACTCCGCGCTGGGTGACGTCCTGGCCGCCGGGGGCTGGACCGGCCGCGTGCACGGCATCCTGCTCGACATCGGCGTCTCATCGCCCCAGCTCGAGGACCCGGCCCGGGGCTTCGCCTTCCGTGCCGATGGTCCCCTCGACATGCGCATGGACCCGGGCAGCGGCGTCTCCGCCGCCGACTGGCTCAACACCGCCGGCGAGGATGAAATTGCCCAGGTACTCTGGCGCTACGGGGAGGAGCGCGCGTCCCGCCGCATCGCCCGCGCCATCGTCACGGCACGAACTGCCGGGCCGATCGGGACGACCACCCAGCTCGCGGGCGTCATCGCGGGCGTCGTCCGGGGCGAACCGGGCCGGCACCCCGCCACGCGGAGCTTCCAGGCCATCCGCATCCACATCAACCGCGAGCTGGACGAGCTCGAGGCGGCACTCGCCGCCGCACGGGCAGCCCTGGCCGTCGGCGGCCGGCTCGTCGTCATCAGCTTCCACTCCCTGGAGGACCGCATCGTGAAGCGTTTCCTCCGCGACCACTCCCGGGTCGACCCGGCGCTCCGCGCGCTGCCGGTGGTGCCCGATTCGGCCCTGCCTGATCTGGAGCTGCTCACCAGCCGTGCCGTGCGGGCGAGCGACGAGGAAGTCGCGCGCAACCCGCGCTCGCGGAGCGCGGTGCTGCGCGCGGCGGAGAAGCGGCGATGACGCCTGCCCAGCGCTCGCGCGCGATCTTCGCCGGCCTCGCTTTCGCGGTGCTCGTCTCCTCGCTGGCCAGCGTCTACGCCAAGCACAAGTCCCGCAAGCTGTTCGTCGAGCTGCAGGCGCTGGTGGTCGAGCGCGACCGGCTGGAGATGGACTGGGGCCGGCTGCAGATCGAGCAGAGCACCCAGGCCAACCACGCCCGGGTCGAGCGGCTGGCCCGCGAGCGGCTGGACATGCGGACGCCGACCGGTGAAGACGTGAAGCTGGTGGCCCGGTGAGCACCGTCGAACGCGTCGCGCAGCCCGCCTACCAGAGCTTCGTCTGGCGGCTGTGGACCGTGGCCGCCGTCCTGGTGCTGGCCGGTGCCGGGCTGGTGGCCCGCGCCGTGCACCTCCAGGTCTTCAACACCGAGTTCCTCAACGGGCAGGCTGCCGCCCGGCACCTCCGCGTGGCCACCGTGTCGGCCACCCGTGGCGTCATCAAGGATCGCAACGGCGAGCCCCTGGCCGTCAGCACGCCCGTGGACAGCGTGTGGGTGAACCCGCCCCAGCTGCTCGAGGATCCCGACCGGATCAGGGGGCTGGCGAGGGCCCTGAAACTCGATCCCGGCGAACTGACGGCCCGGCTCACGCGTAACGTCCGCAAGGAGTTCTACTACCTCAAGCGGCACATGAACCCCGGCGCCGCCGCGGCGATCGATGCGCTGCAGGTGCCCGGGGTGCACCTGTTGCGCGAGTACCGGCGTTATTACCCGGCGGGCGAGGTCACCGGGCACCTGCTCGGCTTCACCAACATCGACGACAAGGGCCAGGAGGGGCTCGAACTGGCCTTCGACAACTGGCTGCACGGCGTGCCGGGGAAGAAGAAGGTCCTGCGCGACCGCCTCGGGCGCATCATCGAGGACGTCGAGAGCATCGTGCCACCCGGCCCGGGCCGCGACCTGGTCACGGCGATGGACCTCCGGATCCAGTACCTGGCCTACCGGGAGCTGAAGGCGGCGGTCCAGAAGTACGACGCAGCCTCGGGCTCGGCGATCGTGCTCGATGTCAGCACGGGCGAGGTCCTGGCGGACGTCAACCAGCCGACCTTCAATCCCAACGACCGGAGCCAGATCACCCCCGCCAGGTTCCGCAACCGGGCGATCACGGACATCCTCGAGCCGGGGTCGACCTTCAAGCCGCTGATCGTGGCGGCCGCGCTCGAGAGCGGCCGGTTCAGCCCCCACAGCCGGATCGACACCAATCCCGGCTTCATCCGCGTCGGCAACAAGACCATCGAGGACAAGCACAACTACGGGGTCATGGATCCGGCCACGATCCTCGCCAAGTCCAGCAACGTGGGCGCCGTCCAGATCGCGATGAAGCTCGACAGGGAAATGCTCTGGAACACGCTGAGCCGCTTCGGCGCGGGCCGGCTCACGTCCAGCGGCTATCCCGGCGAGTCCGCGGGCATGCTGCCACCCTTCCAGGGCTGGCGGCCGATCGGCCAGGCGACGATGGCCTACGGCTACGGGCTCTCGATGACTCCGCTGCAGCTGGCGCAGGCCTACGCGGTGCTGGCGGGCGACGGCCTGTCCCGGCCCGTCTCCCTCGTGCGCGTGGACAAGCCGCCGATTGCCCGTCGGGTCGTGGGCCCGGAGACCGCGCGCAACGTCGTCGCGATGCTGGAAACAGTCGTGACGTCGGAGGGTACCGGCATCAAGGCCAACGTCACCGGCTACCGGGTCGCCGGCAAGACCGGCACGGCCCGCAAGGTCGCTGCCGGTGGCTATGCCCAGGACCGGCACACGGCAGTCTTCGCGGGACTGGTCCCGGCCACGGCGCCGCGGCTGGTCATCGTGGTGGTCGTGGATGAGCCCAAGGGTGGCGTTTACTACGGCGGAGACGTGGCGGCGCCGGTGTTCTCGGCGGTGGCCGCCGGCGCGCTGCGCATCCTCGCGGTGCCGCCCGACGCCGCTGACCCGGCGGCGGACCGGCCGCTCACCAAGCTCGCTTCCAGCACGCCATGACCCCCGCCAGCGCAAGCGACATGGACCTGCAGACATTGTTCAACGGCCTGGTAACGGAAGCTCCGGCCCTCGACGTGGTGGACATCACGCTCGACAGCCGCACCGCCGTCCGCGACGGGCTGTTCATCGCCTGCCGCGGCACGCGCCAGCACGGACTCGACTTCGTCGGCGATGCGCTGCGAGCCGGGGTGGGCGCCGTGGCCTGGGAGCCCGCGGAGTCCCTCCGTGCGCCGGCACTGCCGCCCGGCGTGGCCGGTGTCGCCGTGCCCCGCCTGCGGGACCGGCTTGGCGAGGTGGCCAACCGCTTCTTCGCCCGGCCCTCCGAAGCGATGAGCGTCACCGGCATCACCGGGACCAACGGCAAGACCACCACGGCCTGGCTGGCCATGCAGGCGATCGGGCGCCTCGGCGGAACCGCCGGCTACCTCGGCACCCTCGGCCACGGCCTGGACGGGCGGCTGCGCGCGGCGGAACTCACCACGCCAGACTGCATCACGTTTCACCGGCAGCTCCGCGAGCTGGCCGACGACGGTGCCACCCACGTGGTCGCCGAAGTCTCGTCCCACGCCCTGGACCAGGACCGGGTCGCCGGCGTGCGCTTCGCCACGGTGGCGTTCACCAACCTCACGCGGGATCATCTGGACTATCACCCGGACCTGGCCGCGTACGGCGCCGCGAAGGCGCGGCTGTTCGCGCTGGGCGCCGGCACCGCCGTTATCAACCTGGACGATGCGTTCGGCCGGGAGCTCGCCGCCCGACTGCCCGCAGGCACGCGCCTGCTGGGCGTGACGCTGGCGGGCTCCGGCGGCGCCGCCGCCGGCCGCGACGCGCTCTGCGGCACGGTCGAGGCGCTGGTTGCCGACGGCCTGGTGCTCGGCCTCCGTTTCGGCGAACAGGCGGCGAGGCTGACGAGCCCCCTCTGGGGCCGGTTCAACGCGGAGAACCTGCTGGTGGCGGCGGGGATTCTGGTCGGCTCGGGCTGGCCGCTGGACCGGGTGGCGGACGCGCTCGGCCGGTGCACCGCGCCGCCCGGCCGGATGGAGCGCGTCCCGGGGGGCGCCGGCCAGCCGGCGGTGCTCGTCGACTTCGCCCACACGCCCGACGCGCTCCGCAAGGCGCTGGCAGCGGTGCGCGAGCATTGCACCGGCGAGGTCTGGTGCGTGTTCGGCTGCGGCGGGGACCGTGACCGGGGCAAGCGGGCCCCGATGGGGGAAGCGGCGGTCAGCGGCGCCGACCGGGTCATCGTCACCGACGACAATCCGCGCACGGAAGACCCCCAGCAGATCATCGCGGACATCCTCGCCGGCGCACCGACCCTGGACCGCCTGCAGGTCGTCCCGGACCGGGCCGCGGCCATCGGGCGCGCGATCCGGCTCGCGCGTGCCGGCGACGCCGTGCTCATTGCCGGCAAGGGGCACGAGACCGTGCAGGTGACCGGGCAGACGCGCCGGCCGTTCTCCGACGTCGACGTGGCGCGGGCCGCCCTGGCGTTGCCACCGCAGGGCGAGAGCGCATGACCATGGCCACCCTCGCCTGGATCGCGGAGACGGCGGGCGGCAGGCTCGTCGGCGCCGACGTGGGCTTCGACTCCGTGAGCACCGACACCCGCAGCATCGAGCCCGGGCAGCTGTTCGTGGCCCTGCGCGGCGTGCGGCACGACGCGGCGGCCTTCGTGGTGACTGCTGCCGAGCGCGGCGCGGTCGCTGCGGTGGTGGAGAGCCCCCAGCCCCTTCCGCTGCCCCAGGTGGTGGTGTCCGACGCCGGCAAGGCGCTCCAGGAGGTTGCGGCCGCCTGGCGCCAGCGTTTCCGGATCCCCGTCCTCGGCGTCACCGGCAGCAACGGCAAGACGACCCTCAAGGAAATGATGAGCGCCATCATGCGCGCCCACGTCCGTGGGCCCGGTGAGGACGGCGGCGTCCTCGCGACCTGGGGCAACCTGAACAACCACGTCGGCGTGCCCATCACGCTCCTCTGGCTGCGCGCCGGGCACAAGGCCGCCGTCATCGAGATGGGCGCCAGCGCGCAGCGCGAGATCGCCCTGCTGACCCGGATAGCCCGGCCGACGGTCGGCGTGATCACCAACGCCGGCCCTGCGCACCTCGCCGGCTTCGGCGGCACCGTGCGCCACGTGGCCGAAGGCAAGGGCGAGCTCTTCGCCGGGCTCGATCCCGGCGCCATCGCCGTGGTGAACCGCGACGACTCCTTCCACGACTACTGGAGGTCACTGCGCCGGGACGTGGAGTACCGGTCCTTCGGCCTGTCCCCCGATGCGACGTTCCGCGCCGTCGACATCGAGGCCACCAACGGCCAGGGGCTCCGGTTCCGGATCGTTTCCCCGGCGGGCGAGGTGGCCATCAACCTCCCGATGTCCGGCAGCCACAACATCCAGAACGCGCTGGCCGCGGCCGCCGCGACCACCGCCGCCGGCGCCACGCTCGATGCCGTCCGCGACGGTCTCGGGGGAATGG
>Ga0224500_10001389_pt1 | contig 14267 bp, 9 predicted proteins | sample SF_Oct11_sed_USG_FD_168126 | JGI IMG/M metagenome (GOLD analysis project Ga0224500, IMG submission 168126) | Sediment microbial communities from San Francisco Bay, California, United States - SF_Oct11_sed_USGS_4_1 | ecosystem: Environmental > Aquatic > Marine > Sediment | place: USA: California... | reverse complement strand
AGCGCCACCAGTCCACCGAGCGCCATCAGCACGCACCCGCCCCAGATCCAGACGATGAAGGGCTTGCTGTAGACGCGCACAACCCACGCGTTGCCGCCGACCGGCTCGCCGAGCGACACGTAGCGGTCGCCGAACACGCCGGTGCTGATCGCCGACTCGGTCATCGGCATCTGCTGCACGTTGTAGATCCGCTTCTCGGGATGCAGGCGCTCGACGAACTTGCCGTCCTTCGTCACCTCGAGCGACCCGCGGGCGCCTCGGTAGTTCGGTCCCGCGACTTCGCGCGTGCCTTCGAACTTGAAGACGTAGCTGCCGATCGCGACCGTGTCGCCGACGTCCATCTTCACGTCGCGCTCGACTTCGTAGCCCTTCACCATCGTCACGCCGATGATGAAGACCGCGACCCCCAGGTGCGCCAGCTGCATGCCCCAGTAGGCGCGCCCCTGTGCCGCGAGCCGCTCCAGGATGCCGCCGCGGACGTAGCGGATGCGCTCCTTGACGCCGACGACGATCGCTGCGATCAGCCAGAACGCCAGGAACAGGCCGAAGGCGATCATCGGCGTCCAGTTGCCGGCGATGAACGGCGCCGCCATGGCGGCCACGAAGGCCACCGCCAGCGCCCACCGCAGGCGCGTGGCGAGGTCCGGCAGCTCGGCCTTCTTCCAGCGCGCGACGGGTCCGATGCCCATCAGGAACACCAGCGGCGCCATGATCGGGACGAACACGGCATTGAAGTACGGGGGCCCGACCGACAGCTTGCCGAGCCCGAGCGCATCGAGGAACAGCGGGTACATGGTCCCGAGCAGCACGGCCGCGCAGGCGCTCGCCAGCAGGATGTTGTTCAGCAGCAGCGCCGACTCGCGCGACACGGTGTCGAACTTGCCGCCGAGCCCGATCTTCGGGGCCCGCCAGGCGAACAGCGCAAGCGAGGCGCCGATCACCACGACCAGGAAGGCGAGGATGAACACGCCGCGGCGCGGGTCGGTCGCGAACGCGTGCACCGAGGTCAGCACGCCGGAGCGGACCAGGAACGTGCCCAGCAGCGACAGCGAGAAGGCCGAGATCGCCAGCAGCACGGTCCAGCTCTTGAAGCTGCCGCGCTTCTCCGTGACGGCCAGCGAGTGGATCAGGGCCGTGCCGACCAGCCACGGCATGAACGAGGCGTTCTCCACCGGGTCCCAGAACCACCAGCCGCCCCAGCCCAGCTCGTAATAGGCCCACCAGCTGCCGAGCGCGATGCCGATGGTCAGGAAGCCCCACGCAAGCGTGGTCCAGGGACGCGACCAGCGCGCCCAGGCCGCGTCCAGCTTGCCGCCGAGCAGCGCCGCGATGGCGAAGGCGAACACCACCGACATGCCGACGTAGCCCATGTAGAGCATCGGCGGATGGAACACCATGCCGGGGTCCTGCAGCAGCGGGTTCAGGTCGCGTCCGTCGGCCGCCGGCGGGAACAGCCGGTCGAACGGATCGGACGTGGTCAGCATGAACAGCAGGAAACCGAACGACACCAGTCCCTGGACGCCGATCACGCGCGCGACCATCTCCTCGGGCAGGTGGCGCGAGAACACCGTCACGGCGAAGGTCCACCACGCGAGCATCAGGACCCACAGCAGCATCGAGCCTTCGTGCGAGCCCCAGCTCGCCGCCACCTTGTACTGCAGCGGCAGCTGCGAATTCGAGTTGCTGGCGACGTTCAGCACCGAGAAGTCGTTGTTGACGAACGAGTAGACGAGGCAGGCCCAGGCCAGCGTCACGAAGAACGCCTGGCCGCGCGCCGCCGGGCGCGCCAGCGCCATCCAGACGCGGTCGCCGCGCGCCGCGCCGACGATGGGCAGCACGCCCTGGATCAGGGTGAGCAGGAGCGCCAGGATCAGCGCGAAGTGACCGATTTCAGGAATCATTGTTCGACCCTCTCCGTCGCGATGCCTACTGCTTGACCGTCTTCTGCGCCTTCTGCGCCTGCTCGACCGCGTGCGACGCCTCGGGCGGCATGTAGTTCTCGTCGTGCTTCGCCAGCACCTCGTGCGCGGTGAACACGCCGTCCGGACCGAGCTTGCCCTGCGCCACCACGCCCTTGCCTTCCTTGAAGAGGTCGGGAAGGATGCCCTTGTAGGCGACCGGGATCACCTTCGCGGTATCGGTCACGTTGAAGGTCACGGTGACGCCGTCGGACTGCCGCTTCACGCTGCCCTCCTCCACCAGACCGCCGATGCGGAACGCCTTGTTCTGAGGCGCCTCGTGGTTCGCGACCTGCGACGGGCTGTAGAAGAAGACCAGGTTTTCCTGGAACGCGGACAGCACCAGCGCCGATGCGACGCCCAGCACCGCGAGTCCGCCGAGGATCAATGCGAGTCTTTTCTGCCGTGGTTTCATCATCAACTCCGACTGCGCGCCGTGTCGCGCTGCAGTTCAGTCACTGCATGCCGGCGGCGTACCTTCAGTTGCCAAAGTTCGATGGCGATGATCGCTGCCGCCATCCCGTACGAGCCCCAGACGAAGAAGGCGTAGCCCCCCATCGCCCAGAAGTTGTCCCAGCTTCCCCAGTTCACTTGAGCCTGCCTTCCGCAAGGAGTTCCCTAATCCATTCGGCGCGCCGCTCGCGGGCCACGATGATGCTGCGGACCCGGTGCAGGACGGCGGCGATGCTGTACATCCAGAATGCCAGCGCCATGATCAGCATTCCCCACAACATCGTCGTGGCCATCGACGGCGCGCGCGTGATGCTGACCGACGCGCCCTGGTGCAGCGTGTTCCACCACTGCACCGAGAAGTAGATGATCGGGATGTTGACCACCCCGACCAGCGCCAGCACGGCACCCGCCTTGTCGGCCCGCCGCGGGTCGTCGATCGCCGCCTGCAGCGCGATGAAGCCGAGGTACAGGAACAGCAGGATCAGCTCGGAGGTCAGCCGCGCGTCCCACACCCAGTAGGCGCCCCACGTCGGCCGGCCCCACAGCGCGCCGGTCCACAGCGCCAGGAAGGTCATCAGCGCCCCGGTCGGCGCGATCGCGGTCGCCATCATCGACGACAGCCGCGTGTTGAACACGAGTCCGACCGCGGCCCAGAACGCCATCACGACGTACAGGAACATCGACATCCAGGCCGCCGGCACGTGGATGAAGATGATCCGGTACGACTCGCCCTGGGTGGCGTCGGTCGGCGCCACGAAGAAGGCGATGTACAGGCCGACCAGGCCCAGCCCGATCGCCAGCGCGGCGAACAGCGGAATCATCCGGCCAGCCAACGGAAAGAAGGTCTGCGGCGAGGAGAACCAGAAAAGGCCCACGCGGGGAGAGGCGCTCACGGTGTTCATCGGGTTCCGTGCGGAGGATTCGGGATCAGTGGGGTCATCGGGCACCGCTCCTATTCAACGGAGATCCTCAGCGCCAGGGAGACCGCCCACGGCGTCAGGACAGCTGCGAACAGCAGGAAGGCGCCGAGCAGCAGAAGGTACGCGGCGTAGCTGACGCCGGACGCCGCTGCGCCGACCGCGCCGGAACCGAAGATCAGCACCGGGATGTAGAGCGGCAAAACCAGCAGTGATGTTAGCACTCCGCCCCCTCTCAACCCGAGGGTCAGGGCCGCCCCGACCGCCCCGATCAGCGACAGCACGGGCGTGCCGAGCAGCAGCGACGCCACCATCACCCCGGTCTCCGTGACGCCGAGGTCGAACACGACGCCGAACACGATGGACATGATCGTCAGCGGCAGGCCGGTCACCAGCCAGTGCGCGGCCGCCTTGCCCAGCACGATCAGCGGCAGCGGCTCGGACGACAGCAGCATCTGCTCGAGGGTGCCGTCCACGTAGTCGTTGGCGAACAGCCGCGCCAGCGAAAGGATGGCGGCCAGCAGGGCGGCGACCCACACCACGCCCGGCGCGATCGCGCGCAGCTGGTTGGGCTCCGGCCCGATGCCGAGCGGCACCATCGTGACCACGACGACGAAGAAGAAGAGCGTGTTCAGGACGTCGGCCTTCTGCCGCACCGCCAGCAGCAGGTCGCGCTGGATCACCTGCACGATGACCCTCAGCACGCCGCGTCCTCCTCGGTCGCGCTGACCGCCCCGCTGCCGCCGCCCGCGAATTCCACCCGCTGGCGCCGCGGTGCGTCGATCGGCACTTCCTGGTGCGTCACCAGGGCGACCGTGTTGCCCTTCTTCACGTGCTCCCCGATCAGCGTCGACAGTCCGGCCACGCCGCGCACGTCGAGCGCCGTGAACGGCTCGTCCAGGATCCACAGTGGCGCGGTTTCGCTGACGTACAGCCGCGCCAGCGAGATGCGCCGCCGCTGTCCCTGCGACAGGAAGCGCGCCATCCGGTCCTCGAAGCCGGCCAGGCCGACCCGCTCGAGGGCGTCGGCCAGGCGTCCGGCGGACGCCGGACGTCCGGCCACCTCGGCGTTGACGCGCAGGTTCTCGCGCACCGTCAGGTCGTCCTTCACTCCGTTCAGGTGGCCCACGTAGACCAGGTCCTTCCAGTAGTCCTCGCGGAGCTTGCGCACGTTGCGGCCGTGCCAGCGCACCTCGCCCGCCACCGGTTCCAGCAGCCCGCACAGGATCCGCAGCAGGCTGGTCTTGCCGGTGCCGTTCGGTCCGGCGATGCGCAGGAGGGTTCCGCTGGGAGCGGCGAAGTTCAGGCCGGAAAACAGGCTGCGTTCGCCACGCTCGCAGGTCAGGTCAACGACTTCCAGCATTCGGAGGGAGCAAGGGCGGCGCGCGGCCGCCGGGGTGCATCTGTATTTGTTGGTACGGCGCCCGAAGGGTACGGGAGCCTCCCTTTCGTTACAAGCGGCGTTACAGAGCCGTGTGGTCTAGATCAAGGCGTTACGGGTAAGCCCCTGTTCCGCCCCGCAGTACCCGCAAAAAGAAGGCCGCGCTCGCGCGCGGCCGCATAGGGAGACAACCGGATGAAGCGGATGCGGGCTACCCCGGCACGTCTACTTCCAGGCGTAGATGTAGCTCACCCCGAGATAGCCGACGTTCTGCTGCGGCTGCAGGTACACGGTCGAGTTGTCGCTGTACAGGAACGGCGTGCCGCCGTACGCATAACCCCAGTCGTCGTAGGTCAGGCGCTGGTACGCCCCATCCAGCCGCACCGTCGACCTCGCGCTGAGTCCGTAGCTGCCGAAGAGCCTGAGCTCGGTGCGGCGGTACAGGATCTCCGGCAGGCCGCCGGTCACCGCGAGCAGCTGCGTGCTGCCGGGTGCCGCGTCGGCGCCGAGCGTCTGCGCGTACTTGTCCGTGTTGCTGATGTACGAGAGCATGCCGCCCAGCGTCAGCTTCTCGCTGGGCTTGCCGTTGAAGCCGATCCCGGCGTTGAGCGAGCTGTCGTCGAAGGCGAGGATGTAGCCCTGCGGCCGCGCCTGGTTGAGCTTCTGGGTGCCGGTCGACAGGTAGCCGTTGAGGTTCCACGCATCCGACAGCGCGTAATTGACGTCAAGCGTGTAGAGGTCGAACTTCGACTGCTGCAACGCGTACTGCGTGGGTGCCTTGTAGTCGTCCTTCCCGGCGTCGACGGCGAACTGCACGGTCAGCGCATCGGTCGCCATCCAGGTGAGCATGAAGCGCAGCTTGGTGCGGTCGCGGTCGGCCAGGGTCGGCAAGTAGATCGCGTGCGCGCCGAGCTGCGATGCCGGATCGCCGACCGGCGCCAGGCCGACGCCGCCGGCTGCCGGCGCCAGCCAGCCGGAGCCGTCGCGACTGCTGCTGGTGTAGCTGACCATGCCGCTGATGCGTTCGGTCATCGTGCGGCGGGCCTGCAGCCACCAGCTGGTCTCGTCGGTCTTCTGGCGCAGCGCACTGACACCCGAGTACGTCGCGGTCGGCGTGTAGCTGCCGCGGTCGATGGAGTTCATGCCCCACCCGGCCGTCCCCTGGATCGCGAACGGGAAGCGATACGTCGCCTCGATCTTGCCGCTGTTGACTTCGCGCGACACGGTCTGGTTCGTGAACTGCGTGGCGCCGACCTGGCCGTACGGGACGACCGTCGTGTTGTCTTCGTTGTTCGAGTAGCGGTATTCGCCGATCAGCGACAGCTTGGCCATCGGGTTCGCGACGACGCGGACCTGCGCCAGCGTGTTGGTCACGTCGCCGTTGAGGCTGCTGATGCCGGCGGGCGCACCCGTCAGGCCGGCGCTGCCGAAGTCCTGGTCCTGCGTCGTCTTCGAGTAGCCGAGCTTGAAGTTCGCGCGGATGATGGGCGAGAACGTGTACGAGCCGGTCAGGTCGACCCCGTTGTAGTGGTTGTCGGGGGCGAGCGCGACCGGCTGCGACAGGTAGCCCGCCACGCCGGGAACGCCCGCCACGACCGAGCCGGACGACAGCGGCTGGCCGATGGCGTTGTTCAGCGTGCCCGGCACGCCGGGCGTCATCGATCCGTTGCTGTTCGAGAAGAACGATCCGTAGTAGCCGCCGCTCAGCTGCAGCGCGCTGCCGGTGTAGTTCAGGCGCGCCTCGACCTGCGTGTGGTTGTAGTCGATGGGCTGCGGGTAATAGAGGACGCCGAACCCGGCCGTCGCGCCGGGCGTGAAGCTGCAGCCGCCGGTTCCCGACGACAGGCACTGGTTGCCGATGCCGAACAGCTGCGTCCCGTTCTTGTTCTCGCTGTTGACGCTGCCTTCGAGCATCCAGGAGGAACCCAGCGTCCTGGAGCCGCCGAGCACGATGGACTGGCGCTTGGTGTTCGGCTGGAAGTCGCCGCCCGTGCCCGGGCCACCGGACAGGTAGTTCGCCGACGGCGTCGTGCCGCCCGCGCCCGCGACGCCGGTGTTGACGGTGTACGGGTTGACGCGCCAGAGCTCGCCGTAGTTCGCGTTGAGCCTCCACTCGCCCTGCCGCGTCCAGAACAGGCCGAGCTCGCGCGTCTGCAGCCCGAGGTTGCTGCCGATCACCTCCAGCCAGGTGCCGGTGGACGCATCGCGGCGGCTGTACCCGAAGCCGGCGAGGCCGTACACGTCCTGGTTGCGCATGCCGTTGTACTGGCCCCAGAACGCGCGATCGCCCTGGTCGCCGGACACGCCGGCGACGCCCGCCTCGAGCGTGATCTCGGTCTCGACCTGGCTCTTGGCGTCGTCCTTCTTCTCCTGCGCCTGCACGCCGGCGAAGGCGGCGCAGATGGCCAGCGCGAGCGCGCTGCGGCTGAACTCGCGGACTCGTGGTTGCTGCTTCATGGCGTCACTCCGGTGCTCAGCGGAAGAGGTTGGACGGAGCGGGCGAACGCGCCGCCGGGTTGTTCGACCCATGAACCTGCGTGTGGCAGTTCAGGCAGCTGCGCCCCTGCCAGACGTTGACGGTGTTGATCCCGCTCGACAGCGGCGTGATCGCGGAGACGGTCTGCGGCGGCACCGCCGGCGGGAACACGCCCGGCTGGCCTCCGAGCGCGCCCACGCCGCCCGCGGTGTGCGGCGTGTGGCACTGGTTGCACAGGATCGGGTCGCGCGCCGTGAGCATCCCGGCGATGTTGCTGCCGTGCGGGTTGTGGCAGCTCGCGCAGTTGTCCTGCACCGGCTCGTGGTTGTGCACGTACGGCCCGCGCTTCTCGGCGTGGCACTGGTAGCAGGTGGCGTTGGTGCTGTCGCGCCTGGCGAGCTTCGGACCCGCCGAGCCGTGCACCGCGTGGCAGTCCGAGCAGGTCATCTTGCCTTCCTGGATCGGGTGCCGCCACGGCCGGTTGCCGGCGACGCGCTGCTCCTTGTGGCACGCGTAGCAGACGTCGGCCTGCTCGGTCTTCGAGAAGACCCTGGGCTTGTTCGAGTGCACCTCGTGGCAGTTGCTGCAGGCCACGTCCGCCTGCGGATGGGCGCTGCCCGCCCACAGCAGCAGCTTCTTGTTGTTCTGCGACTCATGGCAGACGAGGCACACGCCGCTCGACTCGGCGCCCGCCAGCGCGCCGGCGCCCTTGAAGCGCTGCTCGGGCTTCGCTTCGCCCGGGTTCTCGGCGTGCTTCTCGCTCATGCCGTGGCAGCCGACGCAGCCGAAGTTGCGTGAATCGGCCGACACCGCGTGCGGAGTGCGGGCCATCTTCTGGTAGTCGGCTTCGTGGCACATCATGCACTTGGCCGACGGCCCGCCGTCTTCGTCGGCTGCCCAGCTGGTGCCGATGCAGCCGAGCAGGCCGATGCAGGCCGCCGCCAGCGCGCTTCTGATCCCCATTCAACCCCTCCTTCGGAAACCCGTCACACCCGTCGCACCGGTCGCGCAGGCCGCTCGCCCGCGCAACCGATCCGAGCGTGCTTCATTTCTGTCCGTGCACCACGTCCACGCCGAGCTGGCGCCCCACCGCATGGCAGTCGGCGCAGGTTTCCAGCGTCTGCAGCGACTCCGCCTGGGTCGCGGTCCCGAACGCCGAGCCGCCCGAACCGATCACGTGCTCGATGGCCTTGTTCGAATCGTGGCAGGCGGTGCAGCTCGCCGCCTTCGGCGTGATCACCACCCACGCCAGCGGATCGGTGCCCGCCTTCAGCGTGGCCTGGTCGATCGGCTTCGCGACGACCGCGCCCACCGTACCGCGGTCGGTCTGCCACGAGTTGTTGACGTGGCAGGCGTTGCAGTTCAGCCCGACCTGCGGGTAAGCGACCTCGGCCGCGTAGTTCTCGACCGGACTGCCGGATGCGCCGAGCGCCGTTCCGGCCGGCACGGCCACCCCCGTCGAGTACGGCTGGAACAGCGTCCCGGCGGGCGCCGAAACGCTCGACGACGTGCTGGCGGCCACCAGGCCTTCGAGCGTCAGCAGGCCCGCCTTGTCGAAGGCGCCGATCACGTTGTTGCCGTGCGTGAACGGATAGGCTCGCTTCGAGTTGCCGTGGATGCCGTGGATCATGCGCTTGAACGAGTAGTTCTCGCTCAGCGCGCGCCCGTTGGTCATCACCGTCGACGAGTACCGGTTCGGGTCGTGGCACACCACGCACGCCTCGACCGTGTTGCGCGCGCCGCCGTGGAAGGCGTTGGCGAGCGTGTTCGACCCCGACGTCGTGCCGAGCGCGCCGTGGCAGACGTTGCACTTCTCGTTGGAGACGACCTGCCGGCGCGGAGTGAGCGGCCCCGACAGCGCGACGTCCGCATAGGTGTGCTGCACGACGACATTGACGACCGACGCTGGAACGGCCACCGGCCGCGGATCGAAGGCGGACTTCACCTCGAGCTTCGGTTCCTTGATCTGGCCGATGCCGACGACGCGCGCGGTGCCCTGCGCGACGGCGGTCGCCGAGTCCGCGGGCAGCGCGATGTCGATCGTGTAGGCGTTGCTGCCGTCGTTGGCACCCTTGTACATGAAGGCGTTGGCGCCGCTGCCGCCGTTGTTGTATGCGGTGAACTCGGTGACTCCGGCCGGCTGCCCAACCAGGTTCTGGTAGGCGAGGTAGAAGCGCAGGTTGCCGAACCGGGTGTCGCTGCTGCACGCGAGCGTGGCGCCCGAGCCGGTGCAGTCCGACGTGACCAGGTTGTAGCGCGCGTTGCCGTTGGTCGGGTCCGACACCGAGTACCTGACCGTCACCTTGCGCGCGGCGGCGTCGAAGGTGGCGCTTTCGATGTTGACCTTGTACCTGGCCGCGTGCTCCTCGTTCTGGTTGAAGTGGACGCGCTCCGGCGACACCGACGTGCCGACGCGATGGCACTCCGCGCAAGAAGAATTGGGGATGTCCTTCGGCTTGCCGGCGGGCCCGACGATCTGCAGCGCGAAGTCGGTGTGGGTCGTCTCGAACTTCGAGCCGGCGTTGTTGGCATGGCAGGTCAGGCACGATTCCTTGCTGGTCCGCGACTTCCAGTTGTCGCCCTGCGGCGTCTTCGGGTTCGCGCCGCTGTGGCACACGGTGCAGTTGCGCAGGTCCTGCGGGAACCCGACTTCGGTGTAGTCGTGCTTGCTGGCCCGGAAGCCCCAGATGACGTAGTCCTCGCCGCCGCTGGCGATCTGGCTCGCCAGCAGCCGTCCGGAGTGGATCTTGTGCACCATCGTCTGCATCGTCAGCACGTTGCCGCTGTTGGCGTCCGTCGTGCCGGGGTTGTGGCACATCACGCAGTACTGGGTGTCGACCCGGCCGCCGCCGTGCAACGCCAGCTTCTCGTGGCAGCCGTTGCACGACGACACGTCGGCCATCACGCGGGTCTTGCCGGGATCGGTCACGGCCACCGAACGGCCGCTGGCGTCGAAGGTGACGTCGAAGTACGGATTGACGAGGACGGTCTGGCCGGCCGCGTCCGTGTAGCTCAGCTGGATCGCGATGCGGTGCGTGCGGCCCGGTTCGAACACAACGCCGTTGGTATTGGCGGGATCGGTGATGTCGGTGCTGAACGTGTACGTGTAGTAGCCCGCGGAGTTGTAGACGAGCTGGTTCGCCTGGCCGGCCGGCTTCGGGTCGGTCGTCGCCTGGAACGCGGACGGCAGTACCGGCGTTCCGCCGGGACCCGACCCGACGTTGTTGCTGCCGGTGGTCGTCTCGACGGTGTAGGTGTAGTTCTGCCACTCGTCGATGTTGCCGTTCGTGCCCGGCACCAGCTTCGCGAGCACGAAGCGCACGTCCGACAGCGTCAACCCCTGCTTGACGGTGCCGCCGGAAAACACGGTGAAGTTCACCACGGGCCGGCCCGCCACCGTCACCGCCGGCAAGTTGTTGTCCTGCAGGACCTTGAAGGCCGACGACGAATTGGTCGACGTGTCGTTGGCCGGGTCGCCGGCGGCCGCGGCGATGGCGGGCGCGAGATCGGCGTTCGGCGGCGGAGCGCCGCCACCGTCGCTGCCTCCACCGCATCCGGACAGCGCCGCCAGGACGAGGGCTGCTGCTCCCAACCACGTGATCGAACGCTTCATGGTCGACTCCATCACTTCTTAGGCGCCGCCTTGCGCGGCATCTGCAGTTCAACCTTGTCCTTGACGACGAAGTACACGCCCTCCGGCAGTCCGGCCCTGGTCATCAGTTCGCCCTTTGACTTGTAGGGCCGATGCGCGATGACTTTCTTCGCCTCGGCTTCGCCAAGCGGCAACGCCCGCAGTTCCGCGAGCGTGGCGTTGTTGATGTCGACCTTCTTTGCCGGCTTGGCCGCTGTCGGCTTCTTCGCGGCCGTCGTCCCGGAGTTAGTCGCCTTCTTGTCCGACGCAGCGGACGCCGGCGCGGGCGTCGACTCCCCGGCGGTTGACGCCTTTGCGGCTGGATGCTGAGGGTCCGTCGCGCCGGAGCCTGTCGTCGCCTGGGTCGCGGCGAAGGCGCCTGTCACCACCAGCGTCACACACAAACCAAGAACGCTCTTCCTGTAATCCAATTCCGGCCTCGCAGTGGGGGTTTCCCCTATCGGTCTCAGCCCGATATTGCCTTAGGCGCACCCTGCGTGGGTTGACCCAACGCGACAAAAAGAAAACCCGGCAGTGTTGCCACTGCCGGGTTGGTGTGCTAGCGACGGGAGGTCGTCCCGCCGCCGGTGTGACGACTTCAGGTTACCGCGCGTGCACCGCCTTGATGTCGGCGATCTTGCCACTCCCGTGGCAAACGAAGCACTGCTCGGTCCGGCCGAGTTCCGTGCCGCGCGTCTGGTAGAACGAGCCGCCGTTGACCTCCATATGGCTGATTGCGAGGTTCGAGTCGTGGCAAGCCGAGCAGACGGTGACGGTCGGCGAGGTCACGAGGTTCGTGGCAGCACCGCTGGCACCGTAGTCAATGCCTGGCGCCGCCCAGGGCGAGAGGCCCACGGATCCGGCTGTCAGCGTACCGGTCGCTGTCGTCCGCGCCAGTCGCTTGTCGATTTGATCGCTGCCCAGGCCTGCGGCATTGGCCGACGCGGTGTTCGAGAAGTCGTACGAACCCGGAACGTGGCACTGCTCGCAACGCGCCAGCACGCCCGGATACTTGATCTTCGACCAGTCGACCCCGTAGTAGTTGTACGGGACACTGCGCTTCGCCCCGGCGTGGATGGCGTGGATGAAGGCCGTCGAATCCACCGACCAGCCGTTTCTCATACGGTTCGGGTTGTGGCACCACGAGCAGGTCGAGCCGTCGTTGCGCTGGCCGCCGTGGAACACAGCCTCCGTGAAAGCGCCGAGTTCCTGGTGGCAGGACTGGCAAAGCTTGTCGTCGACGATCGCGCGCCGTGCCGTGGCGGTGAAGCCCGTCCCGAGCTTGTCTGCGTTCGGCGCGATGACGATCAGGCCGCCTGTGAGCCCCAGGTCGTTGGTGAGTCCCGAGCCGTCCGGAACCGGGAAAGCCGGCAGGTTGGTCTGCGTCAGCGGCAGCGTCGAGGTGATCTGGTACGAGTAGCCGATGCCGCCGTAGAACATCACCGCTCCGGCGGGCACCGTGGCATTGAGTTTCGTCACCACGTAGTACCCGGCATCGGCACCAGAACCGGCTGCCCACGTCGTGTTGACGTCACTGCCATCCCAGGCGCTGCGGATGTAGGAACTCGCAGACCCGTTGAAGTCAGCCGGCGCCGCGATGCCGTCCTGGGTCACTGCCCACACGAATTGCGCGCTCGGCGCACCCATGAAGCCGTCGAACATCTCCACGCGGCCGCTCACCGGATTGCGCGGCGCGGTCCCAAAGTCGAGTACCGGCGTGACGGCGTCGTTGAACTTGAAGCGGAAGACGATCTGCGGATTGCGCGCGCCATTCAGGCGCACTTCCTTGATCTCGTAGCTGACCTTGATCGCGTCCTTCGGCAGCCGCGCGGTGTTGGAAGCGACCCACGCCGCGTTCGTGCGGGTGTTGCCGCCTGCCACGTGGAAGAAACTGCCCTTGTCCGGCGGCGTGACGGGCTTGTGCACCACGTCCGGATCTCCAGGGGCTCCGGCGCCATGGCACGAAGAGTTCAGGCACGACCCGTCGATTGCGTTTTCCGGGTGCGCCTTGCCGAAGAAGTCCGTGGAACTCGACTTGCCTTCCCTCTTGTCGGCGAGCGTGAGGCCGACGCCGGTGTCGAAGTTGATGCCGTCGTGGCAGGAACCGCAGGCAATCCGGTTCGCGTTCGTCTTCCACAGCGCAGCCTGCGGCAGGGCTGTCCCGCCGGTCGACTTGCCGGTCGAGTCGTGGCACTTGTCGCAGTTGCGGATGTCCTGCGAGTACCCGCCCTTGTCGAACAACACATTCGCGTAGTTGTACTCGGTCCGAGTCATCGAGCCGGCGACGTGGATCTTGTGAACGAAGTTGACCACGTTGCCGATGGCGCGGCCATCAACCATATAGGTCGAGCCCGAGAACTTCCGCGTTGTCGCGTCGTAGGTCGCCTCCGCTCGGCCATACTTGCGCTGATCGGTGTGGCAGATGACGCAGTACTCGATGTTGTTGCGGCCGCCGCCGTGGAATTCCAGGGACGCGCCATCGGCGCCCGGCAGGCCGCCCAGCGTGCTGTGGCAGGACTCGCAGTTCGCGTTGGCGACCATCTTCCGGTTCGCGCTCGCGGCCGGAGCCTGGCCCGTGGCCGGCACGAAGTCATAGATGACGTCGACAGGCTTCTGCAGCGCGACGCCCGGCGTCACCTGCACGCCGTTCGGCGTGTTGGTGCCGGTGCCGGGCGCGTTGCCGGAGATCTGGATCGTCAGGCGGTGCGTCGCGTTGGCGTCATAGGTGAGGTCGCCCAGGTCCGCCTTGTTGCTGCCTGCGGGTGCCGTCAGGCTGTCAACGAGCGCCTTGGCGCCCGGGACGTCGCGGTAGAACGTGTAGGTATACGTTCCGTCTCCATGGTCAACCAGCGTGCCGGCGTTGTCGGTCGACGGCCGCGTCAGCGCGACGGGCGCCGTGTTCGTTTCGACGGTCGTCACCAGGTAGTTGACCCACTTGCTGGGCGTTCCACCCGAGCCAGGGACCAGCTTGGCGATCCCGAACGCCAGGTTGGGATAGAAGGCGAACTTGTCCGTCGACCGTTTCGTCGTGCTGCCGAAGCCGATGATCGGCGTTCCCTGCGAGTCGGCCATCTTGAAATTGACCACCGGTGGGCTGGCGATCGAGACGCTGGTGACCGTCGCGTTGATGTCGAGCGCGGCGAACGTTGTCGCCGGTGTCGTCGGCGTCAGAACTATTGCAGCTGACCCCGGAGGGCCGGCAGGTCCGGGGGCGCCCGGCGCACCTGGTGCACCCGGAGCACCCGGCGCGCCATTCGCGCCGTCGCTGCCACCGCAACCAGCCAGACTGAGACCCAGCGCAAACGCTGCTCCCAGTACCCATATTGACTTCCTCATTAGCCCCTCCCACTCCATGAAGACCGAGAAACCCCGTCCGGCGGCACTTCAACTTCTTTCAGGCATGCATCCGGAAACGGAGCAGAGCACTTCCACCTGCTTGCGGCGATTACTA
>Ga0224500_10001385_pt1 | contig 14305 bp, 10 predicted proteins | sample SF_Oct11_sed_USG_FD_168126 | JGI IMG/M metagenome (GOLD analysis project Ga0224500, IMG submission 168126) | Sediment microbial communities from San Francisco Bay, California, United States - SF_Oct11_sed_USGS_4_1 | ecosystem: Environmental > Aquatic > Marine > Sediment | place: USA: California... | reverse complement strand
TCCGCCCAGTTCGCGCTGCCGCCTGAGCTGACTCTCGAGTTGACGAACATTGATGTTTTCCCGCTCCAGCAGTGCCTCCTGCTCTGCCCGCTGCAGCATCAGCGGTCGGCTATCGATGCGGGCAACCAGGTCGCCTGCCGCGACATAGGTTCCGGGTTCGGCGACAGCGATCAACTGGCCCGCGACACCGGCGGTAACCTGCACCTCGTTGCGGCTGAATATCGTTCCGGGCACCGCCACTGTCGGCGCGATTTCGGTTCTCGAGACACTGGCCACGTGAACGACGCTTGCAGGCCCTTGCTGTTGTGCAAATACTGGCATCGCCGCAAACAGCATTAGGAAAAGTACGGGTGAGCTCGAGTTCATGATTGTTCTGTTACGCATCGACAGCGACTCCGGAGACAGGGCCTGATTTTGATGGCCGTCCCAGCAGCTGCGCGATGGACATCGGCGGCAGCCGCAGGATGCTCGGCATCAGGACCAGCGTGAAAACGGCGCTGACAAACATGCCGCCAATGATGACGGTAGCCAGGCCACGATAGATTTGTGAACCAACGCCGGGCACCAGCATGAGTGGCAACATGCCAAAAATACTGGTCAGCGTACTCATGTATATGGGGCGCGCTCTCACTCGTACGGCCTCCGCGACCGCGTCGTGCCGGTCGAGCCCGTCCTTTTGGCCGATGCGCGTTTGCATTACCAGCAAAATGGCGTTGTTAACGACGAGGCCGAGCAGGATCAGGAAGCCGATGGTTGTGAGCAGGTCCATCGCCTGCGATGTGAACAGGTTGAGCGTGCGCAGCGCGATCACACCGCCGGCTATCGCCAATGGCATTGCAAGCATGACCAGCAGCGCGTCCCACACCGAACGGAACATGGCGGCCAGTATTAATAGCAAGACAATCGCGGCGATGGCGAGATTCTCCCGCATCGCCTTGAAAGCGCCCTCGAGCCTGTCGGCAGTGCCGCTGTAACTGATGCTGACATCGTCCGGCATGATGTCAGCAAGTTTCGGGCCCGCGACGTTACGCAGTTGATCCAGTGCTTCTTGAACAGTCATGTCGGCCGGTGGTGTTACATCCAGGGTCAGTGTCCGCTGGCCGTTTACGCGCCGCAGTTGCGACGGGCCGACGGTCCGCTGTATGTCGGTGAGTTCACCGAGGCTTTGAATACCGGCCAATGGTGTCGCGATGGGTATGGCGGCGAGCTCTTCCGGAGAGGTCCAGGTCGGGCCGCGCAGAATCATGTCCATGCGATCGTTGCCATCGAAATATTCGCCAACGAACGCGCCGCTGGTCATTGCGCGAACGATGTTGGCAACCGACCCGCGATCAAGACCGGCAGCCGTAATGCGGCGGTCATCGGGAATCAGCCGCAGTTCCGGCTCGGCAATCGCGAGTCCGGGAATTGGGCGCACCTGCGCACCGGGTATGGCTTCGTTGATGATGCCCATGCCCGCAATCGCAACTTCCGAAAGCACGTTGATGTCCGACCCCTGCAGGTCAACGTTAATATTCCGGCCGCCACCGAAACCGAAATTCAGCAACGAGGAACGCTGCACGAAGGCCTGCGTATCCGGCAGGTCGATCAATATTTCATTCTGTACTATGCCGATCATTTCCTCGATGCGGTCAGGGTCCATTGGATAGAGGAAGAGTGCATTGAAAGAACCAAACGCCGACAGGTTGTAACCGCGGATGTAGGGCTCCTTTTCATGATCCATGTACGGCTTCAGGCGCTCAACGATGGTGCCGGCAATCTCCGTCTCCATCATTTCGACGGTACCGCCCGGTGGCATGCTGAAGAAGGCTTGCAGCGAGTCGGATGGGGCCTGCGGCAACAGGTTCGCCTGCGGGACCAGCAGTATGACGGCGAGTATCGAGCCGCCGAGTATGCCGGCGATCCAGGCGCCGCAGCGTGCGGGTGTCCGGGTCAGGTGCATGACGAGACTGGTGATACCCGCCCACCAGTGCTCACGCGGATCCTGCTTCTCTTTTCTCAGCAGGAACTTTGCCGCGACGGGCAAAACCGTAATCGCAATGAAAAATGACGCGGTAACGGCAACGGCAATCGTTAGCGCCAGGTCCTGAAACAGCTGGCCCTCCATGCCTTCCATGAACAAGACGGGAACGAATATCGCGACACTCGTTAGTGTGGAGGCAAACAGGGCGCCCGTGATCTGGCGAGTCCCTTTGGTTACGGATTCTTCCAGTGAATCCCCGCTTTGATGACAACGCACGATGTTTTCGAGCGTTATGATCGCCGCATCCATGACCAGCCCGACGGAAAACGCGAGTCCCGCGAGCGAGATGACATTGAGTGATTTATCGAAAAGACGCAATGCGACAAAAGCCACCAGTACCGACAAGGGAACCGTTGCCGTAACGAGGAAGGTTGCGCGGCGACTCCGCATCAGGAAGTACAACACGGCTACGGCCAGCAACAGGCCGATGCCGAGGTTGCCTTTCACCAATGCAATTGCGCGTCGAATATGCACCGATGCGTCGAAACTCAGGTCGATGGCGAGACCCGCGTCCGCCAGCGGACCTTCGTTGAGTTCAACGATCACCTTGTTCACTTCGTCGAGTATGGAAACGGTGTTGGCACCAAACTCGCTTTGTACGGTTATGTAGTAGGACGGGAAACCGTTACGCAGGGTAAATCCGTCCTGCTTGCGCGGCACGATTTCGACATCGGCGATTTCGCTCAGGTAGATGGGGCGGTCGTTGCTCCATCCGACGATCAGCTGGTTCAGTTGCTCGGGCTGGAACTGGCCGACGAAGCGCACTGTATATTGGCGACGCCCCACGTCGGCGAAACCACCGGACGAATCGGTTCCCCGCGATACGGTTGCGATGATGTCATTGACCTGGATACCGAGTGCGGCTGCCCGGTACGAATCGAATGTGATGTGCAACTCGCGCGGCTGCTCGCCGGCCAGGAACACATTCGAAACGCCGGGGATACGTGCAAGACGGGGCTGGACTTCGTCTTCGATGAGTTTTTGATAGCTGGCAAGTTCCCGGTTCGGATTGCCAGGGAGCACGCGAACCAGCAGCGATGCCGCGCCGGGTGTCTGCGGACCGCCGCCGGCACTGACCTGCGGCTCAATCGCATCGGCTGGACGTGGGGGCGCCTGTGTCAGGTTGTTGATGACATCAAGCTTCGCCGTCTGCATGTCGGTACCGACGGCGAAGCTCAGGTTCACGAAGCCCTGTCCGCGCCCGATGAAGGAATTGATGTCGGTCAGCCCCGGGGTGTTGCGTAACACGTTTTCCTGGGGTTCGATGATATTGGCCTCCATTTCCTCGGGGGCCGCGGCACGCCAGAAATTGGCGACCGAGATCTGCGGTTCCTCGATATTGGGCAGCAGTTGTATCGGCAGCGTGGAGATGGAAGTGAGGCCGAACAGGCCCACCAGCGCAACGGCGACGGCCACAGACGGCCATTGCCGGGTACAGAGTTCGGTTAGGTTCATGCGGCATTAGATGCGGCGCCGTTACTTTTCGTTGCATCGAAGGGCGGCATAACGGGCCAGCCTTATGCCGCTTTGGAATATCGCGCCGGTGGCGCCGCTAGTTTTCGCGGCGCGGGATGTCCTCGTTGAGCATGAGCGCCCGGACGTAGCGAACGGGCGGCGAGCCGTAGCTCAAAGCCTGGTCGTGATATCGGCGCAAGGTGAACTCCTCGCCCCAGGCCTCCTCTACCGCTGCGCGCATGGCGATGTGCTCCTGGTAGCCGACGAAGTAGGTCGACAACTGCGTGGAGGACAGTTGTGCGCGCACCCACTTACCGGCCGCTTCCCGTTCTTCCTGGAAGCCGCCCTCGATCATGAGTTTCATCGCCGCGTCGCGCGTCATGCCGTCGACATGGATCGCCGAGTCGATGATGGCATTGGTGATGCCGCGCAGGTACCACTTGAGATTGGTGAGCTTCATGAGTGGATCGTTGTCGAGGTAACCTTCGGAGATCATCATCTGCTCGGCGTAAACGCCCCAGCCTTCGACGAAAGGTCCGGACCAGAGCACCGCGCGCAGGGTCGATGGGTAGCGGTTGCTCAGGGCCAGCTGCAAATAGTGCCCCGGCACGCCTTCGTGGATCGTCAGGTCCTGGATCGAGTACAGGTTATATTCGCGCAGGAACGACTGGATCTGTTCCTCTGTCCAGTCGGCGGGCAGCGGCGCAACGGCATAGAACGCCGGCTGATCCCGATCGAGAGCCCCGGGAGGATCCAGGTACGCGACGCTCACGCCTCTCTGGAACTCGGGCATGATGATGATTTCCACGGGCTCGGTCGGCATCGTCACAATATTTTTTTCCACGACGAAGTCGATGGCTTGCTGCAGCTGCTGCTTCGCAACTTCCACGATGCCGTCACGCGGCGGCAGTTTCGAATAGGCCTCTTCGAGTGCCGCCCGGATGATTGCCTGTTTGTAGGCTTCATCCGGCTTGTCCGGAAAAGCCGTGTACGGATTTCTTTTCGCATAGACCGTCTTGGCTATCTCGTACATCTGGTTGCGAACAGCGTGATATTCCTGCTCGGCACGTGTCGTGATTTCCTTGCGGCTGAGCGAAGAATTCAGTGCGAACGCAAGTTTGGTGTCAAACAGCGCTGCACCGATGCGAAATTCGCCTGCCGCTCTCGGCAGCAGTTCTTCCTCAAGCCAGGTCTGGTGATCGGCCACGGCGTTCTTTGCAATTTCAATTGCCGCCTTCAATTGCGCCTGATCAGTATCCGACAGGACACCCATGTTCGGGACAATCATCGTGTCAATGATCGACAGCAGCCCGGGATTCTGAGCTATCGCGGTTTCCGCATGAATTTTGGGCACACGCTCGGGCTGGATGGATGCTCTCGATTGTTCGAGAAAACGCGGCATCTGATTCAGCCTCGAGGTCGCGCTGCGCAGGCGGCTCTCAAGCGGTGCGTAATCCCGTGCGACCAGACCGTAAATCGCACTGCCCGAAATATTGACGTAGTAGAGGGGATTCCATGCCCACTCCTGCAGCTCATCCATCGACCAAAGGTCCGACTGCAGCTGATTCATAAGTATGTCGGCGTCGATCTGGTTGGCGCGTGACAGGCTCTCTATATCCATCGCCTCGAGCGCGTCGATATATTCGAGTAACAGCGCGCGCGTATGTGCACGCGCGGCGGCATCGACCTGGTCGAGCTCCCCATCAGCACTGTGATCCCCGACGTAGCTCGCAAATACGGGCGAGAAGTTCGTCAGGTCGCTGATGTATTCGTCGGATAGATTCTGGAAAGCCTCGTCAGTCGATGATTCGGCGGCTGCAAAGGATCCGAGTAGCAAGAATGTTGTAAGCAGGAAGATTCGATTCACCGGGGTACCCCTGACTGATTTCACCTGGCGCAAACCTTAGCACGGCTTCGTCATAGCTGTAATATCGGCGGATGTTTCCGATACAAAGTCCCGCTGTACTGGCATTAATCCTGACGCTGGCCGCGGCGCCGACCAGCGCGAATGCTGCGGACAGGGTGCCGGCGCCAATCATGCTTATCCCCGAATCCGTAAACACGGTGTTCGTCGCGGAAACGTCCACCGCCCTGTTTCATCGTTTTGATCGCAAAGGGGAAAATCTGCAACTTGCGGGCAGCTATTACATGTCGATAGGCCGAGGGGGCACTGGGAAGCAGCGCTCCGGTGACAAGCGAACACCGCTCGGGGCGTACTTTGTTACCGAGCAGCTCGACACCAGCCAGCTGCACGAAAAGTATGGCGTAACCGCCTTCCCGATCGATTATCCCAACGCCTGGGACCATCGCAACAACAGGGACGGAGACGGAATCTGGGTGCACGGGGTCGATCCGGACAAAGGCCCGCGGCCGGAATTTGACACTGACGGCTGCATCGCCCTAAGGAACGAGGACTTGAATTCGCTGGCGCCCGAGTTCAGGGACAATATCACTCCCGTACTCATTACGAGTGTCCTGCACTGGGCAGAAGCGACCGATGTATTGTCGCTGCGTATGGAGCTTGAGGCGAAAGTGGCCGAATGGGCGAGCAGCAGGGCTGACGGCAATCTGCACGCTTACCTGTCGTTATATGACGATGAGTTCGAGCGTTGGGGACTGCAATACCCGGAGTGGTCGTCGCTCATCATGCAGTCCGGGAGCCTCCGTCCGGTTCAAGCCGCAACGGTGAGCGATTTGCTATTGCTCGACTACCCGGAGGAAGACGGGGTGTACCTGAGCCGGTTTCAGCTACGCCTTCAGGACGAGGGTCGGCAGACCGTGACAACGATACGACTTTACTGGCACCGCAACGCTGACGGTACGCTCAGAATCATCGCTGAAAACGAAGGCTGAGGATTTGCCTAGCGCAGACCTTCTCGTGCCGTAAGCTCGTCTATGACTTCCATCAGCTTGGGGTAACCACCCGCCGATGCAGTATCCGTGCGGTACTTGCCGTTAACGATGACCATGGGAACACTGGTAACGTTGTAGCGGCGAGCCAGATCGGCAGCAACTCGCATGGCCTGGTTCACCTCAAACGAATTCCAGGTGCGATTGAAGTCTTCTTCGCTGACACCGGCACGGGCAAACACGCGCTGGATTGCGGCTTGTGATGTCAGGCGATTCCCTTTGCGATGGAACTCCTCAAACACCATGTCCCGAAATGCGTTCTCATCCTTGAGTGCACCCGTTTTGGCGAGAAAGACTTCGGTGTAATAGAGCTGTGCGTGCAGCTGAGCCGCCTGGTTGAAAACCGCCGGAATTCGCACAAAGCGAACATTGGGGCTGATGGTTTCCGACCACTTGTTGATGTGGGCTTCCAGGTCATAACAATGCGGGCAGCTGTACATGAAGATTTCAGCAACTTCGATCTTGTCGGCGCCACCCACGGTTGGTTGAGTTGGAACCAGTCGTGTGAAGTGCGTGCCTTCCTTGAATTTCCAGGTACGCGTTGCCGCGTCGTCCTCGGCCAGTGCGAGCACGATGGACTCTGCGGCGGGTTCGACTTCAGCCGCCGATTCCTCGACGACGACCGTAGATTCCGTTTCGGTTGCGGTGTCTTCAACGGCCTCGGCAACAGCGTCAGCGGAGGGTTCGGTGGTGCTGACCGAAGTGTCGGTTGCCGGCGCAGCCTCTTCCTTGCCGCATGCAGCAAGCAGGGCGAGGGAGGCGAGTGTGGAAATCCAGATTATTCTTTTCATACTTACTTGAGACCTTGTACATAGGAAGAAAGTGCCGCGATATCCGCTTTGTCGAGATTGGCCGCGATGTCCTGCATCATGTGAACCTTGCTGCCCGTTGTTCGCGCGCCATCCCTGTAGTCGTTAAGCTGCTTGGCTGTGTAGGCCGCGTGCTGGCCGCGTAATGCAGGATAGGCGGCGGCTGGATTGCCGCGGCCGGTCGGACCGTGGCAGGCGAGGCAGGCGGATGTCTTGTCTTCCAGATTGCCCCCGCGATACAGCGACTGGCCGCGATCAAGAAGGTTCTCGTCCGCAACCGCCTGGGCTGCCGCAGGCAGACTTTCAAAGTAGACAGCGAGATTCGCCATGTCTTCGTCTGACAGCATCATTGCCTGCGCAGACATCAAAGGATCTTTGCGGTCACCGTCTTTGAAGGCCTTGAGCTGTGCCAGCACGTAAGGCGCATTTTGGCCAGCCAGGTTGGGCCACATCGGGTTCGAGCTCACGCCCTCGGCGCCATGGCAGGCGCCGCAAGTCAGGGCACGGGCTTTACCGGCCTCGGCCGAGCCATTAACCAGGCTTTCAGCCTGAACGTGGGTGGCAGCCAGTGCGAGGCCGGCGAGTACATAAAGCAATGAGAGCCTGATATTCATATCGTGTAACCGTTACTTCCCTGCGTTGGGTAATGTCGTTAATCGATTATTGTGTGCGCCGAACGCTGGCGCGGGGTGGAAGCTTGCAGATATTGACTTCCTTGCTGCGTAAGGCCGAACCCGTCAAACTAGCCTACCGGTCCTGTACTCAGCAGCCCCAAATTATACACATTATCCGCAGGACGTACCCCCATGTCGCATTACCCTGAGGCCCAGTTCATCAAGAGCGCGAATGCGCTGAGCCAATTCGTCCCGGACTCAGGTGCCGAAGTCGCTGTGGCCGGGCGATCCAACGCCGGCAAGTCGAGCGCCATCAACGTCATCGTCAATCAGCGCCAGTTCGCGCGCACGAGCAAAACGCCGGGCCGAACGCAGCTCGTCAATTTCTTCAGTCTCAGGGATGACCAGCGGCTCATCGACCTGCCCGGCTACGGTTTTGCCAAGGTACCGACGAGGACACGGGCGCACTGGCGGGACCTCATCGCGGACTATTTCGAGACCCGGAAAAGCCTCCGCGGGCTGTTCCTCATCATCGATATTCGCCGCCAGATCACGGATTTCGACCAGCTGATGCTGAAATTTGCCGAACAGGTGTCACTGCCAACGCATGTGCTCCTGACAAAGACGGACAAGCTGAAACGCGGGCAAGCCGCGACGGCCCTGCTCGAGGTGCGCCGCGACCTTGGCGACATCGCGACGGTGCAGCACTTCTCCGCGCTGACCCGCCTTGGTGAGGACGAGGCCCGGGCGAAACTCGACGAGTTCCTGTCTTTGCCGGGCCGGGAATGAAAACAGCCCCGAAGCAGCGGTTGTAGCCGCCACCCCGGGGCCAGAAGAAGCAAGCGACTTGGGGTTGCCGCGTTGCACACCTGCCTAGGGAGTAGACAGGCGAGTGTTTTATGCACTCAGGGAATTAGAGCCCGGCGCTCGCCAGGAGTTCCCTGGGAATCACCGCAGGCCTTAAACAAGATCTGAAGTGATGGCCGCCCGGGGACCTGCCACTGCACACGCCTTCGGCTATGGATTCCGTGGTGGGGCGTCGGGAAAAGCGTCCCCGAATCCATAGCCGAAGGCGTGTGAGGGGACGCTTTGCGCGGCGTCCCGCCTGCGAACCTAGTGAGCCTCGTCCCAGTTCATCCCGACGCCGACATCGACTTTGAGCGGAACTTCGAGCGTTGCGGCGGCGCACATCAGCTCGATGACGCGTTCGCTGACAGCGTCGACCTTGTCTTCATCCACTTCGAAGACGAGTTCGTCGTGCACCTGCATAATCATGCGTGCGCCGGGCCGCTCGGCGTTGAGCCAGGCATGCACAGCGATCATGGCCCGCTTGATGATATCGGCGGCCGTACCCTGCATGGGGGCGTTAATTGCTGTGCGCTCGGCATACTGGCGACGATTGGCGTTGCGGTCGTTGATTTCGGGCAAATACAGGCGACGCCCGAAGACGGTTTCGACGTAGCCGTCCTTGCTCGCCCTGTCACGGATTGCGTCCATGAAGGCTTTCACGCCGGGGTAACGATCAAAGTACAGATTCACGTATTCCTGTGCTTCCCCTCGGGAGATGCCCAGTTGCTTCGCGAGACCGAAAGCGGACATGCCGTACATCAGGCCGAAGTTGATCGCCTTTGCCGATCGGCGCTGATCGTCGGTAACGTCGCAGAGCGCCATGCCGAAAACCTCGGCCGCGGTCGCCCGATGGACGTCCAGCTCGTCCGCGAAAGCCTGTACGAGGCCGGGATCAGCTGATAAATGCGCCATGATCCGTAACTCGATTTGCGAATAGTCCGCCGCGAGCAGCACTTGCCCGGGTGGAGCGACAAACGCCTGCCGGATGCGACGCCCTTCGGGCGTGCGGATCGGGATATTTTGCAGGTTGGGGTCGGTGGAGGAGAGCCGCCCGGTCGCAGCGACGGCCTGGTGATAAGACGTGTGAATCCGCCCGGTAGCCTTGTCAATTTGCAGTGGCAGCTTGTCGGTGTAAGTGCTTTTCAGTTTGCTGACACTGCGATAGTCGATGATGACGGCCGGCAGGTCATACTCCTCGGCGAGCTCAACGAGTACGTCCTCAGCGGTTGACGGTTGGCCTTTAGGTGTCTTGCGAACGACGGGCAGGCCGAGTCGATCGAAAAGAATTTCCTGCAGTTGCTTCGGCGATCCGAGATTGAAAGGACCGCCAGCCAGCTTGTGTGCTTTGGCTTCCAGTTCAACCATTTTCTTCGCGAGCTCACCGCTTTGGGTGGTGAGCATCTTGCGATCGACCAGCACCCCGGTCTCTTCCATCGCAAGCAGTATCGGTACCAGTGGTTGTTCAATATCCTCGTATACGCTTTTCAGCCGCGGAAACTCATTCAATTGTTTCCACAAAGCCTCGTGAAGTTGCAGCGTGATGTCGGCATCTTCTGCGGCATAAGGCGCCGCCGATTCCAGGTCGACCTGGTTGAAGGTCAGTTGCTTCGCGCCTTTGCCAGCGACGTCTTCGTAATGAATGGTTTCGCGGCCGAGATACTGCCGTGCAACGGAATCCATGTCGTGGCGTGTTGCCACACTGTTGAGGACGTAGGATTCGAGCATCGAGTCGTATTGCATCCCCTTGAGCGGGATATCGTAGCGCGCGAGGATGTGGGCATCGTACTTCAGGTGATGCCCAACCTTCTTCTTGCTGTCGTCCTCGAGCCAGCCGCGCATTTTTGCCAACACCTCATCTCGCGGCAATTGGTCGGGCGCGCCCGGGTAATCATGTGCAACCGGAATGTAGGCGGCTTCGTTGTCCTTCACTGACAGGGAAAAACCGACGATCTCGGCCTCCATGTAATTGATACTGGTTGTCTCCGTATCGAAGGCTGTCAGTTTCGCCTGGTTGATTTTTTTGAACCAGCGATCGAACGCGTCCCAGGTGAGTACCGTCTCGTAATCTGTGCCGCTCTTTTCATTCACGGCTGCCGCTGGCGCATCGACGCCATCATCCAGCTGTCCGAGCAGTGAGCGCAATTCGAAATGACCATAGAGTTCGCGCAGTCGCTTGAGGTCGGCCGCTGACGGCGACAGATCCTCGATACCGAGATCGAGATCTATGTCCTGACGGATGGTTGCAAGCTGCTGCGAGAGCCGCAGTTGGTCGATGTTTTCACGCAGGCTGTCGCCGACCTTTCCTTTGATGTCGTCCGCGTTGCGCACGATGCCGTCGGCGCTGTCATACTCGTTCAGCCATTTTGCCGCTGTCTTCGCGCCCACTTTGGGCACACCGGGAATGTTGTCCGAGGTGTCGCCGATGAGCGCGAGGTAATCCACAATCTGCTCCGGGTAAACATCGAACTTCGCTTTCACGCCATCGCGATCCATGCGTGTGTCGTTCATCGTATTGACCAGCGTGACCTTGTCGTTTACGAGTTGTGCGAGGTCCTTGTCGCCCGTCGATACCAGGACGCGGAGGTCGCGGTCGGCGGCCTGTTTGCAGAGCGTGCCGATAACGTCGTCGGCCTCCACGCCGGCAACACGCAATAGTGGCAGGCCCATGGCCTCGACGGCATCCAGTATGGGTTGCACTTGCGAACGCAATTCGTCGGGCATTGGCGGGCGCGTGGCCTTGTACTCGGCAAACAGCTCGTCGCGAAACGTTTTTCCGGGCGCGTCGAAAACAACGGCCACATGCGCTGGCCGCTCTTCGCGCAGCAGCTTCTGGATCATCGTCAATACGCCGTGTAAGGCACCTGTCGGCTCACCGAGGGAATTGGTGAGGCGCGGCAAAGCGTGAAAGGCGCGGTACAGATACGATGACCCGTCGATAAGGACGAGGTCGGTCATCTATTCCGGGTCGGATGCTTCGCCGGAATCCTCTTCGTCACCTTCCTGCTCTTCAGTGTTTGCCGGACCCCTCGATGGAGGAACGGCCATCTGGCTCGGGTTGTCAGGAATGTACAGTGGGCCACTTTGGCCGCAGGCTGAAAAAAGAAACATCGAACTGGCTGTGACCAGCAAGAACATCAGGCGCTTCATAGCATTGACTCATTCGAAGGTGAGCGTTCGATTATAGAGGCCCGCGCAAGGAAAGGGACATCATTTTGCATACTGTTGCGCAACCCTTCGATACGCATCGCGAAACGGAATTCCCTCTTCCTGCACGAGACGATACGCTTCCGCGGTGGCAAAGATGCCGTCGTCCAGCTTGATGTTCTGCGGCTGAAAACTCATGCCGCTAAGCACATAAGCCATGATATCGACGCTCTCGATCGCGAGGTCGATGGCGCGAAATAACGGCGACTTGAGACGTTGCAGGTCGCGCTGGTAACCGGACGGCAATTTCGCTGTGATCATCAGCGACTCGGCCAGGCAGGCCTGCGCCGTCGCCGATGAAGCACGCAATAGCTCGAGCACGTCCGGATTTCGCTTCTGCGGCATGATCGATGAGCCGGTAGTCACCTCGGGGGCGAGCGAAATATAAGCAAACTCCTGCGTGTAAAACAGCAGCAGGTCACTCGCCATGCGACCGAGGTCCTGCAGTAACAGTGTGATCTCGAACAGCAAGGTGCATTCGGCCTTGCCGCGGGACAACTGCACGGCGGTCACCGGATTTTGTGTCGAATCGAAATCGAGTTTCGCCGTGGTAGCGTCACGATCGAGGTCCAGCCCTGGCGTGCCGTAGCCTGCGGCACTGCCGAGAGGATTCTTGTTGATGCGTCGTCGCACAGCGTGCAGGCCATCGACAGCATCTCCGAAAGCCTCATCAAATCCACCACACCAAAGTGCGACCCACGAGGGCATCGCGTGCTGCATATGCGTGTAGCCGGGCAGCACGATGTCACCCTGGCGGTCCGAAAGCACCTTGAGTGCGTTCCGGAGCTTTGTGACGCTGTCAGAAATTTCGCCACAGGCATCGCGCAAGTACATACGTAAGGCCGTGAGTACCTGGTCGTTTCGGGAGCGGCCGAGGTGCACGCGTCCACCTGCCTCGCCGATGGCGGCAGTGAGTCGCGACTCGAGTGCCGAGTGCGCATCCTCATCGTCAAGGCTGATGTGCCATTCACCGGCCGCGAAACTGTCTTTGAGTGTTGTCAGTCCATCGCGAATCGCAGCGCAATCTGCAGCGCTGATCAGATTTTGGGCGGCGAGCATTTCCGCATGCGCGATCGAGCCGCGCACGTCGTAGGGAACAAGGCGGGCGTCCAGCAGGTGATCCTCGCCCGCGGTGTAGCGCAGCACACGTTGATCGAGCGGCAGGCCCTTTTCCCAAAGCCTGCTCATGAGGCCTGGCTCTGCTCGGCAGGCGTCAGCTTGCCAATGTCATCAACGACCAGCGTTCCGGTGCCTTCATTGGTAAATATTTCAAGCAGCAGGCTATCGGGCAGTTTGTAGGAAATGACATGAACGCGTTGTACGCCGTTTGCAATCGCCGCATCGATGGCGGCCGCTTTCGGTAGCATGCCATCGGAAAGCTTTCCGTCCTTCTTGAGTTTCAGCAAATCCTTTCTGTCGATATAGCTGATCAGCGAGCCTGGGTCGCCGAGTGTTTCGAGGATGCCGGGTGCTCCTGTCGCAAGTATCAGTTTTTCCGCATTGAGTTCCGCCGCGATGGCCGCTGCAACCGTGTCCGCATTAATGTTCAGAATCACGCCCTGCTCATCGCAGGAGATCGGGCTGATGACCGGCATGAGGCCGTTATCGAGTTGCTTTCTCAGGATGTCAGCATCAACGGAGTCGATATCGCCGACAAATCCATAATCGACTGCTGCCTCACCTTTGCGTTCTACCGGCGGTCGTTTGTGAGCACGTATGAGCCCGGCATCGACACCGCTGATACCAACGGCCGGAATCTGCAGGTCGCGGCACGTTGCGAGTATCCGCGTATTGATCTGGCCGCTCAGGACCATCGTTGCAACGTTCATGGAATCGCTGTCGGTGACGCGGCGGCCGTCGACGAAAGTTGTGCGCAGCCCCAGCGCGGTCGCGAGCTCAGTGGACTGGGGTCCACCGCCATGAATCAGTACGACCCGGACGCCGACCTGGTGCAGGATGCCAACCTGCTCCATGAACGCATGAGTCTTCTGGGCGTCGACAAAAACTTCGCCTCCGGCTTTGATGACGAATACCTTGCCCTTGAACAGGCGTATGTAGGGCGCGGCATGCTTGAGAGCCGACACTATAATCGCGCGATCTTTCATGCTGCTCATTTTTTGCCTCCGAGCATTTGGTGCAATACGGCCATCTGCGCAAGCATTCGATTTCGTGCTTCCGGAATTACAATGCTGCGTGGTCCGTCGAGTATCCGGTCAGCCACCACTACGCCGCGGCGCACGGGCAGGCAGTGCATGAAGCGGCAGTCCTCTTTCGCGTTCGCAAACCACGGTTCGTCCACGCACCAGTCAAGATATTTTTCCCGCAGCTTTTGATCGGCCAGCTTATCGCCGTAATGGCGGGTTGACGACCAGGACTTTGCGTAAATGATATGAGCACCTTCCATTGCTTCCTTGCGCTGGTCCGTTTCCCTGACCGAGCCG
>Ga0224500_10001384_pt1 | contig 14311 bp, 14 predicted proteins | sample SF_Oct11_sed_USG_FD_168126 | JGI IMG/M metagenome (GOLD analysis project Ga0224500, IMG submission 168126) | Sediment microbial communities from San Francisco Bay, California, United States - SF_Oct11_sed_USGS_4_1 | ecosystem: Environmental > Aquatic > Marine > Sediment | place: USA: California... | reverse complement strand
CGACCCCGTCGCACGGGCAGTCGCCGGTACGCGAACCCGCGCCGGGATTCACCCCGCGCTCCCCACCGCGGCTGCGACGTCGTCCTCGTCCTGCACACGGAGTGTCAGGAGGGCGGCGATCATGAGGGACGCGCCGCCGATCAGCAGGGCGTAGATCGCATGCCCGCCGAAGAAGCGCCCGACGACGAACCCCAGCACGGCGGCCGCGACGATTTGCGGGATCACGATGAAGAAGTTGAAGACTCCCATGTAGTACCCGAGCTTCGACGGTGGCAGGGATCCGGTCAGGATCGCGTAGGGCATCGAGAGGATGCTCGCCCACGCGATCCCCACGCCCACCATCGACCCCAGCAGAAAGCGCGGGTCCGGTATGACGAACACCGAGGCGAGTCCGACCGCACCGCAGACCAGGCAGATGGCGTGGGCGATCTTGCGGCTGGTGCGCTTCGCGAGTACCGGGATCCCGAACGCCACTACGGCGGCGACACCGTTGTACGCCCCGAACCCGACACCCACCCAGTTGGCCCCTTCGTTGTAGAGCGCGGAGGTCGTGTCGGTCGTGCCGTAGACGTGGCTGGTGACCCCGGCGGTCGTGTAGATCCACATCGCGAACAGGGCAAACCACGAGAAGAACTGCACCCAGGCCAGCTGCTTCATCGTGTACGGCATGTCCTGGAAGTCGTTCAAGATCGTGACGAACCCGTTGTCGTACCGTCCGCTTCGCTGCATCAGCCCGCTCGCGATGAGCAGGACGCCGACCACCCCCAGGCCCGCCGAGAGGATCATCACCTGGTATGCCGCCACGACGCCGAGCCAGGCGCTGAGCGCCGCGCCGATGACGACAAAGATCCCACCCAGCCGGATCTGGCGGCGGCCGTGGTCCGCGTAGTCCGCGGCTGTCCGCGGTCCCCGGACCGCGCTCTCGCGCGCCTGGTTCTCCGCGAAGGATGCCATCTCCTCGGGCGAGTACTCCCGCGACCGGACGACCGTCCACAGCACCGCCAGGAAGAACACCGCGGCGCCGAAGTAGAAAGAGAGTCGCACCGAATCCGGAATCATGTGCTCGGGCGCCTCGTTACTGACGCCGAAGTGCGTCGTGAGCAGCCAGGGGAGAATCGAGGCCGCGACCGCGCCGGTGCCGATCAGAAACGACTGCATCGCGAAACCGGTGGTCCGCTGTTCCGACGGCAGGTTGTCGCCCACGAACGCCCGGAAGGGCTCCATCGAGATGTTGATGGACGCGTCCATGATCCAGAGCATGCCGGCCGCGACCCAGAGCGCGGGGGAGTTCGGCATCACGACCAGGGCCAGCGAGGCGAGGATGGCCCCGCCGAGGAAGTAGGGCCGGCGCCGGCCGAGACGGTTCCAGGTGCGGTCGCTGAAGTAGCCCACGATGGGTTGTACCACGAGCCCGGTCACGGGGGCGGCGATCCACAGGATCGGGATGTCGTCCACGGCGGCACCCAGCGTCTCGAAGATCCGGCTCACGTTCGCGTTCTGCAGTGCGAAGCCGATCTGGATACCCAGGAAGCCGAAGCTCATGTTCCAGATCTCCCAGAACGACAGCCGCGGCTTCGGCCGGACGGCGCTGGGCGTTGCGGGAACGGGTGATGCCATGGAGACCTGGCCCCTCTACCTGGGTTGGAGTGGCAGCCCGTTCACGCCGGGTTCCGGGCGCCGTGCAGGTGCCTGAGCAACGCGTCAATCTCGCGATCGGTGAAGATATCGTCGAGGAGCAGCCGCATGGGCCGCTGCCAGTTGGGGCGCTCCGACGACCGTGTCCCGGGAAGGTTCACTCTGGCCCCCTCGAGCCAGAAATCCTCGAGCCAGGGGATGACCAGCGGACTGTCCGACCGACCGAGCCAGTCCAGCAGTGCCGCGAACAGGGCCTGTGGCTCGTTCCCGCGCCGCCCGAGCCGCCGGGCGAGCCGCCGGGTGGCGCGGGCCCGTTCGGTCCGGACGCTCGGAACCGCCGCCTCGGCCAGAAGACCGTAGTGGACTCGCTCGGCGATGTCTCCGCCGGTGAGCCACTCGACGAACGTAGGGGTGTCGTGCGTGCCCACGAGGGCGACGTCCGCCGTGGTTGGCGGTGAGACGTGCGGGTCTTCCGAGGCCTGAAACTGCGCCAGATACATCCCCCAGATCCGGTGACGCGGCAGCGCCTCGCCAATCTCGGCCGGAACGGTCCCCAGATTCTCGCCCACCACCTCGCACCCGTGGCGATTTGACTCCAGGGTGAGGATGGCGAACAACTCCTCGGCGGGATACGAGACGTAGGTGCCCTCGTGCAATCCGAACCCGTGGGGAATCCAGTAGAGCCGCGTCCACGCCATCACGTGGTCAACGCGAAGCACCCCGGCGAGGCCGACCTGCAGGGCGATGCACGCCGCGAGGTAGCGGTGCCCCTCGGCGCGCGACGCGTCGGGCAACACCGGGGAGAACCCCCAGTCCTGTCCGCTCGGGAAGCCCCCGTCCGGTGGCGCACCCACCGACATCCCGAGGCCGAACAAGTCCTGCCGGGACCACGGATCGTACCCGTCCGGGTGCACCCCCACCGCGAGGTCCAGCCCCAGGCGGATACCGTCGTGCGCGAGCCGCTCCCGCAGGTCGTGGAGCTGCTGGCGCACGAGCGTCTGGGCGACGAGGTGAAAACGCACCTCTTCGGGATCCACGTGGTCGGGCTCCAGCGTTCCCGCGCGCGCGCGCGCGGGCCAGTCCCGCCAGTTCCTGCCGAGTCGCACCTGCGCGCCGCGGAAGCGCGCGTACCGCAGCAACTCCTCGTCGAGCAGCGATGCCACCGGCACCGGTTCCGCCGCCAGCGCCGACCGCACCTCGGCGTCCGCGCGGGTCACGTCCAGCGTCCCCGTGACGGGGGCGGGCCGATGCGCATCGCCCAGGTCGAGAATCAGCTCGGACCAGAAAAGGCGACTCACCGGAGCGTACGGGCTGGGCTCGGGCCACTCCGAATTGAACGTGGGTCCCAGGGGAAGGACCGTGACGAGGTCGCCCCCCTGGCGGCCCACCCAGCGGCACAGCGCCTCGAGGTCGCGGAGGTCGCCGAGCGAGCGGCTGCGGGTCGAGCGCAAGGCAGCGAGGTGGGCGCCGACCCCCCAGCTCCGATGCGATTCCGGTCGGCGCCACGCCTGAACCGGTGCGGCGATGACCGTGCAGGTTTCGTGTCGCCCGGCGCCTTCGACCGCGAGACGGTGGTAGCCGAAGGGCAGGGAACGCATGACCCGTATGTCGGGTCCGGACGTGTCGAGCGGCACGACGGCGCCGTCCTCGAGCTGCAGCTCCACGTGAACGGGACCAGGAACGGGGAGCGCGATGGGTGGCAGGGCGCCGTCCCAGGCCACGAGTACCGGGGGGACGAGGGGGGGGTGACGCCGCTTGGCCGCGCGATGGGCGCGCAGGGCGTCGGGAGCGTCGCCCGGGTACGTCACGGGGGCACCCAGCGCCGCGCAGACGCGTGCGAGCGTCTCCGGGGCCACGGTGACGCGCCGGCCCAGGCCGTCCGTGTAGCGGGTGTGGACGCCCATCGCCCGGGCGAGGGAGCGCAGCGCCCTCAGCTCGTCCATGGGCAGCGACGGTCAGGGTGTGACAGCCGTACCACGTCCACCGGCGGCACCTCGGTGAAGTCCATGTGTGGATGGTGTGGGGTGCATAAGGGTTGACGGTCTGTGCCCGGGAGTCAAGGTGGCAGCGGGGAACCGCCGCGGTGTGGATGGCACCTTCGGGTGCGGGGGTGGCGTCACGACGCGTGGCCGTGGGGCGGTGAGGGCTCGCCAGCGCTGACCCCCGCTCCATCATCCGGCGCGAGGCCACGAGGCCATGGCGCACCACGGACTCCGGGTGCAGAATGGAGACCGTCCCCAAGACCGGATGCGTGCCATGCGAAACCCGCTTTCCCGCCGCGATTTCCTCCACACCAGTGTAACCGCCGCCGGAGGCGTCCTCGTCGGCGGATCGCTGATCCTCGAATCCCGACCACCCGTCGCGTCCGGGCTCCTCGTGCCGGGGAGTGACCCGGTACGGTTCGGGATCATCGGCATCGGCATGCAGGGGTCCGGCCTGCTGAGCACCGCGCTGGCCCTCGGACACGAGTGCGTGGCGGCGGCGGACCTGTATGACGGCCGCCATACGCTCGCCCGGGAGATCACCGGGAACCCGAGCCTGCCGACGACCCGCCGCCATCAGGACCTGCTCGACCGGAAGGATCTCGATTGCGTCATCGTGGCAGTCCCCGATCACCAGCACCGCCGGGTGGTGGTGGACGCGGTGAGCGCGGGCAAGGACGTGTACTGCGAGAAGCCGATGTCGCATACCGTGGCTGACGGAAACGCGATCGTCGAAGCCGCACAGCAGCACGGTCGGATCGTGCAGGTCGGCTCGCAGCGCGTCAGCTCGGCCCTGTGTGACAAGGCCGCCGAGCTGTACCGGGCCGGGGCCATCGGCGACGTGTCGATGGTCGAGCTGTCGCTCGGTCGCAACTCGCCCACCGGGGCGTGGCAGTATCCGCCGCCGACCGACCTGTCACCGCAGACGCTGGACTGGGAGGCCTGGCTGGGCGCGGCGCCGCAGATCCCGTTGAATCCGCTCCACTTCGCCCGCTGGCGCTGCTGGAAGGAATACGGGACGGGGGTGGCGGGCGATCTGATGGTGCATCTGATCTCCGGGATGCTGTACACGCTGGGCTGGAACGAGGTCCCGCGGTCGGCGCAGTCGCTCGGCGGCATCGTGCGCTGGAAGGACGGGCGTAACATGCCGGACCTGCACACCGTGCTGTTCGACTACCACGGCGTGCCCGTCTACGTGCGCCTCGGCCTCGGGACGGAGACGCCGGAAACCGCGCGCTTCATGGGGCCGGAAGGGATCCTGGAAGCGACCGGCGACACGCTCGCGCATTCGCCGCAGGTGGGCGAAGACCGATCGCCCAGCTACTACGCCTACGCCTTCCCGCGGGAGATGCGCGAGGAGTACTTCGTCCAGTGGCACGCCGAGCACGATCTGCAACCCGGCAGCGAGCCCGTGGGCGATTCGACGGTGTATCGCGGACCGGACTGGGATGAGTTGGCGCCCCATCTCTGGAGTTTCTTCGACGCGGTGCGGACGCGCGCGCCCGTGGTGGAGGACGCCGTCTTCGGAAACCACGCGGCGATCGCGTGTCACATGGCCAACGAGTCGTTCTTCCGCCAGGGGCCGGTGCACTGGGACGCGGCGTCCCGGAGCGTCAAGACCTAGCGGGGCAGGGCAGCGGTCGCGGTGGAGCCGGCGGGCCGAGCGCTGATGCGGCGGTCCGACGCATGCCGGCCTGGCCTCCGTGGCGTCAGGCGCCGGCGCACCGTCGCGGGTTGACGACGGTCTGTGGTCAGGACTCGAGGACGGAACGCTCGACGAAACAGTCCACGTTGGGGTGCAGCCACAGCAGCGACGCCGGTAGCGACGTCGTGACGTCCCCCGCCAGCAGCCCGTGCGTCACGCCCCGCTTGCCCTCGCCCGTCACGAGGAGCAGGATGCGCCGCGAGGCGAGGATCTCCCCCATGCCGAGCGTGAGTCCGTAGGTGGGCTGATGCTCCAGCGATCGGACCATGGCATGCCGACGCGTGGTCGGGGACAGCTGCGCCACGTGACACCGGGGCGTCAGAGACGGCGCTGGCTCGTTGAAGCCGATGTGGCCGTTCACGCCGAGTCCCAGGACGCATATGTCAATCGGTCCGCTTCGCTCCAGCTCGGTCCGGACGCGCCCGCACTCCGCCGCGCGATCTTCGGCTGTCGCGTCGAGGGCCAGGAAGCGATCGGAAGGGATGCCGAGCGGATCGAGGAGCCGCGTACGCAGGTAGTGCGCGCACGAGCCCGGGTCGGTGGCGGGGACACCGCCCCATTCGTCGAGTTGCACGATCCGGAGCCGGTCGAAGCGCGTCGGGTCGGCGGCGGCGTTCCGGGCCAGCTCCGCATACAGCCCGGATGGCGAGCGACCGGTCGCCGCGCACACCAGCGCGTCCGCGCGGCGCGCGATCTCCGCAAGGACGAGCGCGGCCGCGTCGGCGCTCAGCCTCCCGTAGTCCTCGCAGTGGATGATGCGCATGCTGCCCGTGGCGACTACTTCTTCCAGAGCTTGTAGGGTTTGTCCACGTCGGTGGTGAACGGCAGCGTGACCTTGGTGCCGGTCCCGGCGGACGCGTAGGCCGCGCAGATCGCCTCGAGCACCGCCCGGCCGTCTTCGCCGGTCACCAGGGGCGGCTCGTCGTGTCGCACGCAATGCACGAAATGGGCGAGCTCCTGGGGGAACCCGTAGTTCCACACCTCCTCGTACATCGTGTAGCTCCAGCCCACGGTACTCCCGGCCTTCTCGACGGCGTACCCGACCCCGCGCGTGCTGTAGGTCTGGATCGAGTTGCCCTGCAGGACGTCGGCATACGCCACGCCTTCCGACCCGTGGATCTCGGCCCGATCGTCCATCCCGCCCTTCTTGGTCCAGCTTTCTTCGGCCACCGCGATGACGCCGTTCGCGAACTCGAGAATGATGATGGCGTTGTCGTCTCCGCGGGTCTTGTCTCCGTGCACGCTCGTGCTCATCTGTGCGTACACCGACGTGATGGGATTACGGTCGTTCAGCCACCGGAAGAACTGGATGGCGTGACAGCCCATGTCCATCGTGACGCCCCCGCCGGATCGCTCCACGTCCCAGAAATGCGGCGCGTGCGGTCCGTCGTGCTTCTCGGACTGCTTCAGCAGGACCGGCGCGCCGAGCGCGCCCTCGTCCAGCAGTCCCTTGAGCCGGACGTATTTCGGGGTGAAGCACAGCTCTTCGGCGTACATCAACTTCACGTTGGCCCGCTTGCAGGCGGCGATCATGCGGTCGGCCTCGGCCAGGTTCAGACACAGCGGCTTTTCCATCACCACGTGCTTGCCGGCCGCGGCCGCCCGCAGCGTGATGTCGCAGTGCAGGAAGTTGGGGACGCCGACGATCACCATGTCGATGTCGTCCACGGCCAGCAGTGCGTCGAGATCCGTGAAGTGGTGCGGGATGCCGTGCCTGGCCGCGAAGTCGCGGGCGTGCCCGGCGGTGGGTGACATGGCCGCCAGGACCTTGGCGTCCGGCACCGACTTCAGGGCTTCCGCATGGATGGTGGAGATGAACTGCGATCCGATCAGCCCTACGCCGACGTGGTCAGCCATGTCGCATCCCCGTGGTGAAGGCCCGGTGGGCGGCTACGCGTCCTCCCTTTGGGACCTCGCCTAAACTACGGGCTGGCCGGCGCGGCCACCAATGGCGCCGCCCTCCGGCGGTGGTGTGGTGGGCTGGCGGGTGTTCCCCGGGGCCGATAACGTAGGGGCCACTCCGCGAGAGGTTCTCGTCATGGCCAAGCGCATGGATCCGGTGCTCCCCTGGTGGCGCGCCATGCTCGGCGACATCCAGTTCTGGATTCCGCTCACGGTGCTCGCCGCCGGGCTCGTGCTCCTGCGGTGGGTCGCGTGACGTCCCCGACGCCGCTCGCGGCGGCGCGGCTGCGGCAGCTCCAAGCAGTGGGCGTGCTCTCGGGGTTCGCCGCGGGTGCCTGGCTCGGCGCCGCCGAGGCGCCGACCAAGGTCGTGACGCTCGGGATCTCGCCCGTGGCGATCTCGTTCGTGATGGTGTTCGGCGTGTTCCTGGCGCGCTGGAGCCTGCCGGCCCTCATTCGCGGGACGGCCAACGTGGGCGTCGACGTGCGGCGCGCGCCTCACCTCGTGGTCTGGGCGCTCATCGCCGGGTGCCTGTGGGCCGTCGCTAACACGCTGACCATATTCGCCATCCGCGACATCGGTCTCAGCATCGCGTTCCCCCTGTGGAACACCAACAGCCTGCTGGGCATCGTGTGGGGCGCGGTGCTGTTCAACGAGTTGCGCGGTGCCGGCCGGACCCGGTGGCTTGCCGTGGCCGGTGGCGCGACGGTGATGTTCGGCGGCGCGCTGCTGCTCGCGCTCGCGTCCCCCAGCCAGGCGGGTGCCGGGAACGCGTTCCGGGGCATGGCCGCCGCGATCGGGGCGGGAGTGCTGTGGGGCACGATGTACATCCCCTACCGCAAGGCGTACCTGACCGGCATGAACCCCTTGTCGTTCGTCACGTTCTTCACGATCGGCGAGCTGGGCCTGATGACGGTGCTCGCCTTTGCCTACCTCGGCGGGCCGGAGGGAGCCTGGCAGGAACTCGCGCGCGCGCGCGGTGTGCTGTTCTGGCTGCTCCTTGGCGGGTTCGTCTGGGTGGTGGGGGATCTGTTCCAGCAGTACGCCGCCAAGTACATCGGCATCGGCCGCGGGATCCCCCTCTCCAACACCAACCAGCTTTGGGGCCTGCTGTGGGGCATCCTGGTGTTCGGGGAGCTGGCCGGCGGCGGATCCGCCACCTACGCGCAGGTCGTGGGCGGGTCACTCATCATGGCGCTCGGTGCGGGCGCGATTGCGCTGGCCACGGCTCCGGCGGCCGAGCACCTGCGCTGGCAGGAGGCGGCACAGCGCGAGGCGGCCCGGTACGGCGTCGATCCGGCGTACGTGGGCGCGCGACTCGCGGGCGAGGATCCGGATGCGCGCCGCGGACGGACCATCTGGGACTGGATCATCGTCGGGGCCGCCACCGCGGTGTTCGTGGTCTTCGCCACCACTGCTCGGGCCCCGCAGCTCGCCATGCATCACGGCTGGGTCGCCGCGCTGGCCCTGGCCCTGCTCGTCCTGCTCGGCGCCGGGGGCGCGGCGCTGTGGCGGACCACCCGCTTCGGCTAGCCGCCGGTGGGGACGTCCGGCCCCGGATTCAGGAGTACGCCCGGTCACCCTCTTCGTACGGCACGTCGCCATCGTAGCGACCGGCGACGTGGACGTACCGCAACTCCTGCGACGCCCCGATCTCCGACGTGTAATAGCCGACCAGCGTCAGTTCCTTGAGCCAGGAGAAGATGGGGCGCGGGCCGTCGCCGGCGGGCGCCGCCTCCCGCTCGAGCGCCCGCAGCACGGACACCTGTTGGGGGACCGGGCTCGCGACGAATGACGCGGCGCCCGCCGCGCGAGCCCGCGCATCCACATCGGCCAGCCCGAGGAGGAACTGCTCCCGCTCCTCCGGAACGAAGATGTCGGCGAGCAAGGCGTCGACGAACGCATCCACCCGCGCGGCCCGGGCGCCCGGGGTGTCCGTGGTGGGAATGATCAGCTCCCCGATGGTCGCCACCAGCTCCGCCTGCGCCGAGGAGAGCACGCGCAAGGGCAGGCCCACCGCCGGCGCAGTGAAGCCGGCCTGAACCGCCCGGGCCACCCGCGGGGTCACGGCCATACCCAGCAGCAGGCCGATGTCGCGCAATGCGTCGCGCCGGTTCACAGGTTCCCCCGCTTGGCTTCCGCCACGGCGTGGTCCACCGCGCGCGCGGTGAGCGCCATGTAGGTGATCGAGGGGTTCTGGCATGGGCCCGAGGGCATGCACGCGCCGTCGGTGACGAACACGTTGGGGGCGTCCCACACCTGATTGAACGCATTCAAGACCGAGGTCTTGGGATCGCGACCCATCCTGGCCGTGCCCATCTCGTGGATGCCGAGCCCGGGCTCCGCGCCGATGCCGCCCGCAGCGTAGTCGTCATACGGGTGCACGTCCGTGAGGCCGCACCGCTCGAGCATCTCCGCCATCGAGGTCGCCATGTCCTCGCGCATGGCGAGCTCGTTGTTGCCCCACGCACAGTTGATGCGCAGCTGGGGGATGCCGAATGCGTCGACCTTTACGGCGTCGAGGCGCACGTGGTTCTCGTGGCGGGGCAGGGTCTCGCCGAACCCCGTCATCCAGACCTGCCAAGGTCCCGGTTCACGCAGCCGCGCCTTGAGATCGGCGCCGAATCCCGGCATCTCGGTGCCGCGCCCCCAGCTGGGCCGGTACGCTTCGCCCTCGATGCCGTACCCCCGCACGAACGTGTCCATGCGGGTTGCCTGACTGATGTTGCGGTACCGCGGGATGTAGAAGCCCACGGGCCGGTTGCCGTAGGTGTAGCGGTCGCGGAACCCCTCGACCGTGCCCACCGCGCCCACCTTGAAGTGGTGATCCATGAGGTTGTGCCCCAGCTCGCCGCTCGAGCTGCCCAGGCCGTCGGGGAACCGCGGGGAGCGGGAGTTGAGCAGCACGTGCGTCGATCCGAGCGCCGACGCGCAGAGGAAGACGAGTCGCGCGTGGTACTCACGGGTCTCGCGCGTCTCGGCGTCCACGATCCGGACACCCACCGCGCGGTCCTCCGTCTCGTCGTAGAGGATGCTCTCCACGACGCTCATGGGGCGGAGCGTGAGGTTCCCGGTGGCCACGGCCGCGGGCAGGGTGCTGCTCTGGCTGCTGAAGTACGAGCCCGTCGAGCAGCCGCGCCAGCAGGGTCCGCAGTAGTGGCAGGGCAAGCGGCCGGGCAGCGGCTCGGTCAGCACCGCCGCACGGGCGATGGTGAGCCGCCGCTCGGGATAGAGCGCCTCGAGGCGGCGCCGCAAGTCAAGCTCCACCACGTTGAGCGGAATCGGTTGCTGGAACGCGCCGTCGGGCAGGTGCGGCAAGCCCAGCGGCTCCCCGCTGATGCCGGCGGACTGCTCGACGTGTGTATACCAGGGCGCAATGTCGGCGTAGCGGATGGGCCAGTCGGCACCGATCCCCTCGCGCAGGTTCGCCTCGAAGTCGAGGTCGCTGATCCGGAAGCAGTAGCGCCCCCAGGTGAGCGACCTGCCGCCCACCTGGTGACCCCGCACCCAGGTGAACGGCTGTTCCTCGATGTACGGACTCTCCGAGTCGCGGAAGAAGAAATGGAGGTTGGTCTCGTCCACGAAGCCGGTGCGGCGCTGGATGAAATAGTCCTTCTCCAGCAGGCGCGGATCGAGCCGCCCGCGATGCGGGAGTTGCCACGGGGGCTCGTGCTCGGTGACGTAGTCCGTCCCGTGCGCCACGTTGCGGCCGCGCTCCAGCACGAGCGTCCTGAGGCCGTGCTCGCACAGCTCCTTCGCGGCCCATCCGCCCGCAATGCCGGAGCCGACGACGATGGCGTCGTAGGTCTGCGGCGGGCGGGCGACGTGCACCGACTTGGGGTCCATGGGGGGAATCCTACGGTCGACGTTGGGTGAACAGCCAGGTGGCGAACGCGGCGCCGTCGTACGCCGGGTCCCATGCCTCGTGCCCGATGCCGGGCAACTCCGTGTAGCGCACGTCGGTCCCGAGGGTTTGGAGGGCCGCCGCCATCCCACGCGACTCACTGACCGGGACGACCGGGTCCTCCTCGCCGTGGAAGATCCATACCGGGATGCGGGAGACACGCTGGGCGACGGCCACGAACGGATCCGGGCTCGCCGCCGGCGCGATGGGAGGAAACAGGTCCCCCCACCGCCCGCTCACGTAGCCACAGACGACGACCAGCGCGGCGAAACGCTCGGGGTGGTGGTAGGCGAGATACCAGGATCCGTTGCCACCCATGGAGAGTCCGGTCAGGTAGACGCGCGTCGAATCGGTGTGGAATTCCCCGAGCGTCCGGTCGAGCGCGGCGAGCGCCAGGCGCGGCCCGACGGGTGGGCCGGGCACTCCCGGAACCTCCTGCCAGGTGGCCGTCGTGGGCGTCTGGGGAAAGACGATGATGGCCGGGTAGCGATCGGGATGACGCCGGACGGCTCGGCCAAGTCCGACCTCCGTCTGGAACAGCCCATCGCTGCCCCGTTCCCCCATGCCATGGAGGAAGAGGATGACCGGCCACGCGGCGGCGGGGTCGTACGCGGCCGGGACATAAACCTGATACGCGTAGTCGGAGCCGTCGAGCGTGACCCTCCGGTCGAGAAAGCCCGTTTCGGTTGTCTGGGCAGAGACGATACTCGGGATCGTCGCGAGCATGAACGCCAGCGTCGTTCGCAACGCCGCTCCTTGTGCGGGTCGCGGCAATATGCGGCCTGAACGCATGCGCGGCCAGCGACCGGACGACGGACGAGAAGGACGCAGACAGCCCGACAAGCTCCGGCGGCCAACGGCAATCGGCGATCGGTCGCGGTGTCCCTCCCCGGCCCCCCGGTCAGGGCGGCGGCTGTTCCGCCGGCGCGTAGCCGCTCGCCGCCATGCGCTCCGCCGAGGCGAGGTATGCTGCGGCGGGCATGTCGCTCACACCGGTGGCGTCGATCCACTTGTTGAAGAAGTTGAAGAGCGCGCACACCGTGATGGCGTCGTAGACGGCTTCGGTGCTCCAGCCGGCCGCGAGCACGCGCTCCACGTCGGCCGGCGCGAGCCGATTCGAGGCCCGGTTCATCTTCTCCAGGAACTCGAACAGCATCTTCTCGCGCTCGCCGATGGGTGCGGTGCGGAAGTCGTCCAGCACGGCGTCGACCAGCTCCCGGTCCCCCAGCAGTTTCGCCGCGACCGCGGCGTGCGATCCAATTCAGAACGGGCAGGCGTTGCGCTGGGAGGTGAACGCCGCAATCAGTTCCCGAAACCCGGGTGGCAGGGGGGAGGGACCGCGCAGAACGGCCTGGGTGAAGCGCGAGAGATGCTCCGTCGCCTCGGGCTTGTAGGCAAAGAGGTGCATGATCTGCGGCACCGGGATCGCCGCCGCCCGCAGGTGCTCGATGATCCCGGCGTACGGCCCGCGTGGCTCGGCATGCTCCACGTCCGGCAGGAACATTGGTTTCATGGCGCTGGCGCTGTGAGAGGGTCGGGGGCCGCCCGGCATCCGCGGTGCGGGCCGGTACTGCTACCTCACGGTAGCACGGGCGGGTCGGCGGCGGAAGCTGTCACGGTCGCCGCTGGCAGGCTCAGCGGTGCTGGAAGACGCGGACGTAGTCCACCTCCAGGCGCTGCGGCCAGATGCGGTCGTCCACCCCCTTCGCGCCACCCCAGCCGCCACCCACGGCGACGTTGAGGATGAGATGGAACGGCCGGTCGAACGGCCAGGCACGGTAGCCGGATCCCTCGTTGGCAAAGGAGTGGTACCGGGTCCCGTCCACGAAGAAGTCGATGCGCTCGGGTGTCCACTCGACAGCGTAGACGTGAAACGCCCGCTCGCAGTCCGGCACGGCGATCCGCTCGGTTCGCTGCGTGCCCTGCACGTGATTGTACGCGGCGGTGTGCACCGATCCGTGGATCGAATCGGGGGCAAAGCCGACGTGCTCCATGATGTCGATCTCGCCGCTGGCCGGCCATCCGCCGTAGGCCGTGTCGGTCGGCAGCATCCAGATCGCGGGCCAGGTCCCGGTCCCGGACGGCAACCGCGCCCGGATCTCGAACCGGCCGTACGTCCAGTCTCCGTTGCCGCGGGTCACGAGGCGTGCGGATGTGTAGTCGCGCGAACCGACCGGCTCCCGCCGCGCCTCGATGATGAGGTGGCCGTCCTCGACGCGGGCATTCTCGGGCCGCCGGGCCGTGTAGGACTGCAACTCGTCGTTCCCCCAGCCGCACAGGGTGGGACAGCCGTCGCCGACGTCGTATCCCCACGCACTCGTGTCCGGCAGGCCGGGTTGTTCGAACTCGTCCGACCAGACGAGCACGTAGGCGGCGGGCGCGGCCGCCGCCGGGTGCGGCACGGCTGCGCGCCCACAGCCCAGGACGGGCACGACGACGAGAAGGAACCAGGGAATCCAGAGGGAACGCATGCTCCGTGCGGCAAAGGTCTCGTGGCCACCCGCCCTCCGCAAGAGCACCCGGCGCCGTCGCGCGATCGAGGGAGCGATGTGCGCCTCCTGCCAGGACGTTCTGGATCATCAGGCAGCACGTCCAGTCGCACCAGCGCGTCTTCGTTGGCGTGACAGACCCCATCGATCCGGAGATCGAGTCTGCCGAGCGGGTGCGCGACCGCGTCCTCGAGGCGGCCGAGCATCCTCCCCTGGCGCAGCTCGGCACGACCGACGACTGCGGTTTCTCGCCGTTCGGTGACGACACGTCCACTGCACGCGAAACGGCGTACGCCAAGATCCGCGCGCGGGTTGAGGGGACGGCACTCGCGGCTCGCAGGCTCGGCTAGGGACGCCCTGCGACCGTCGCGGTCTCGCCCCGGAGTCGGATGTCGCGGGAGGACGACGCCACGTACACGGGCCGGCGTTCTGGCGGCACGACCCAGTCGTGCCGGGCCGTGGACCAATAGGCCAGATCCCGCCGGCTGATCGGGATCGTCACCTGCCGCGCCTCGCCCGGGGCGAGCGTGACCCGGGCGAAGCCGACGAGACGCCGCGGCTCCATGGGGACCGGCGGATCGTCTGATGGCCCGACGTAGACCTGGGGGACCTCGGCACCGAGCATGGCGCCGGTGTTCCGCACGCGAAACGCGACGGCGAATCCCTCGCCGTCAGGGGTGATCCGGAGGTCGGA